>Ga0206881_10106_pt3 | contig 24330 bp, 22 predicted proteins | sample Alteio_BWOrgCont_3_FD_152867 | JGI IMG/M metagenome (GOLD analysis project Ga0206881, IMG submission 152867) | Enriched cells from forest soil in Barre Woods Harvard Forest LTER site, Petersham, Massachusetts, United States -... | ecosystem: Environmental > Terrestrial > Soil > Temperate forest >...
GTCATGGGTCGCGGTCTGGTCGAACCGGTTGATGGCCCGTGATTGCCAGCGAATTCGTCGGCCAGCCAATCGAGCAATTCGGGATGCGACGCCGGGTTCGAGTCGCGGAAGTCATCAACCGGTTCGACCAGACCGCGACCCATGACGTGTCCCCAGATCCGATTGACACCGACCTTTGCGAAGAACGGATTCGTCTGGCTGGTCAGCCATGTGGCCAGGGTTTTGCGCCGATCCATTCCTGCTGGAATGTTGACGACTCCATCCAATGGGACCAGCGGTGGGATGACCTGTCCCGTTCGCGGGTGCGTGACTTCACCGCTGTCGGACAACCAGATTGTCATTTCATCGGACTCTCGATCGGCACGCCGCTGAACTCGGCGAAAGAATGCACCCAGACCGTAGTAATTGTCCTGCGTCCACCGTTCATAGGGATGATTGTGGCATTTGGCACATTGTATCCGAATCCCCAGAAAGACCTGCGATGCCGTTTCGCTGCACGTATCGACGTCGGTCGCTGCTCGGTAAAAATTAGCAGGTGGGTGTTCGAACGTACTACCGGCGGCCGTTATCAACGCTGCGGCGAATCGATCGTAGGGCATGTTGTCGCGGACCGCGCGGACCAGCCATTCGTGAAACTTCTGCACACCTGCCGCCGACAACTTACTGGCTTTGACCTGCAACAGATCGCCCCATTTAAGAGCCCAGAACTCCGCGTATTCATCCCGATTCAAGACGGCGTCGATCAGCATGGCTCGTTTTGCTGGAGAAGGATCGGCCAGGAACGCCTGCGTCTCATCAACCGTCGGCAAGATGCCGAGCACATCCAGAAGCAAGCGCCGGACGAATTCGCCATCGGTGCATAAGTCTGAAGGAACGATTTGCAACTGCTTCTGCTTTTGAAACAGAAACTGATCGATCCGATTGTTGACTGGTGGGTCGGTCCAGACAAAATCGTCGACCGGCTTCAGAATGGTGACGGGCGCTACGGCAAGTTGATCCAGATATCGCACGACGATCGTCGCTTCACCTCGCTGGAGACCTTGAACCTCGCCCGCCCGCGAGACCGTGGCAATTGTTTCGTCGGTCGACGAGAAATCGGCGAGCGCCGTCACATCGCGTTCGGCAGCGTCATCGAATCTTGCCGTGATCCGCAGGCGAAACCGAACATCGGGCCAGGGACGCACTCTGTCATAAGCCGAGATGATCAAATCGCGGCACTGACTTCCGGTCTGTCCATCGACACGGCAACCTTGAGAGATCCAGTCCGTCAGCACGCGATAAGCAGGATCGGATTGCATCAACTTCCGTCCGCCGCCATGGGCAATCTCCATCAATGGCTTGCGTAACAGCAAACTGGCTGTTGCATCGGACGGATTGACACGACGACCAAAGGCCTCCCGAACCAACGTCGTTTCGTCAAGGATCGGATCAAAACCTCGCAGTGAAAGTCGGAAGCCCCCTTTGCCAGACGGAGAACCATGACAAGCGCCCGTCGCGCAACCGTGCTTCGTCAGAACGGGAATCACCTCGCGCCGGAACGAAACCGGAACTTCGTCTGCCCGAATGACGCAGGCAAGACTCAACAGGATCAACAGGGCGAGAGGTAAGGACAGCATTCGGCAGGACTCAAATGGAATGACCCGATAAAGTCGAACTATGCTTTCACGGTTTCGATTCGCGACTTGCCGGTGAACTCGACGGTGACGTCGTCGATGCGCAGGAAGGCTTCTTCATTGCCACCGACCGTCAGAATGCCGTCGGCCGTCTTTTCAATCACGATCGCAATGCCCATTCCCAACCCGAACGAGAAATTCCCACCGGGACTCGGGTTTTCAAAGACTTTTTCCAACTCGAACTGTTCGTAACCGTTCTGGTCAGCGGCGAAATAGCGCGGGACGAATGGAACTGCAACCAGTTCTTTGCGCTGCGTCGTCAGCTTTTCCTTCGTCGTGAATTGGAAGAATTGTAAGCGGCATGTGAACTGTTTCAGGAAAACGGCCTCGAAGAATGCTCGCGACGATCCAACTCCGCGGACGTGGGCTTTCAGGACGTATCTGCCGGCAAACGGACTGCGTACTTCTTGTGCGAGGAATGCCACGTCCCCTTTGGCGAAATTGAGCGGACTGACGTTGTCGCCGATGATTCCAAACACGACATGTCCGGCACCGCCGAACGACTGGTCGCGATGACGATCGGCTCGTTTCGCTCCGAAGCCGCTGCGCAATCCTTCCAGCAGTGGCCACGCACGCCAACCTTTGGGGCGATTCGAATCGCCCGAATAGAGCGGGACGTTCGCTTCAAAATCGGTATTCAGGAGTGTGATTTGGCTGAATGGCGGAACACGCGCCACGTCTCCTGTGGGTTCTCGGCGTTCGTTTGTCGCTGGGTCCAGTCCGAGGATCGGGTAGATCGGAGTTCCCGGCGTCAGCTTGTGCTCGCGCCCCTCTCGATCGTGAAAGGTGCCGCTGTGTGGTATGCCCAGGAGATGGAATATTGTTGCGGTCAGGTCACCGCCCGTCACTTTGTCGCGCGCCGGGTATGCTCCATTCGCATCACTCGCTCCATGGACTTGTCCTGCGGCAATGCCCGCTCCGGCCATGGCAAAGCTGAAGACGGGTCCCCAATGATCGCGACCGCCGTTGCCGTTGATGGATGGAGTGCGACCAAACTCTCCGATGGCAACGACCAATGTCTCGGCCAATAGCCCGCGTTGATTCAGATCGTTGATAAATGCGGTAAAGCTGACGTCAAACTGCGGGCATAACACGTCTTCGACGCGATCCGCATTTTGTGCATGAGTATCCCACAAGGGATTATCGACCGCGTTGTCGCCCGGTTCACGAGGCCAATTCACGTGCACCAGCCGAACCCCGGCTTCGATCAATCGCCGCGCCAGCAGCAGGCTTTGTCCCCACGTGTTGGAGCCATAAGCCAGCCGCAGGACTTCCGGTTCTTTCGACAGATCAAACGCATCGCGCGCCCGTGTCGACGTCATCAGTTCAAACGATTGTCGCTGAAATTTGTCGTAGTTACGAGCCAGTTCGCCACGTTCGGCAGACGCGAAATGTCGATCCACCTGCTTCAGCAAGTCTTCCCGTTGATGAACGCGCATGGGAGGCAGTGAACTGAGTTGCAGGCCCTGCACCTTGTAATGGGATGACGCAGGATCGCCGACGAAAACGTCCGGATTCCATTGGCTGCCCAGGAATCCACCCGTCTGGCCGGCCGGAGTGACGTTCTCGTTCAGTCTCCAGACATCGGGTATCGTGACGGAAGACAGGGGAGGCAGAACCTGGCTCGGCTTGAGCATCTTCACCAGCGATGCCAGGCACGGCCAGTCGGTCGGTTGAATCGTCCGCGAGTTCGGCCCCAGGTATTTGTAGCCCGTCAGTAATTGATAGCCGCTACTGTCATGGTTGTTGTCGTCAGTGGAAATCGAACGCACGATGGCTAACTTGTCGGCGATCTGCGCCGTTCGAGGCAACAGTTCGCAAAAGTCGATGCCGGGAACATTCGTATGGATCGGTTTGAAGGGACCGCGGACTTCCAAAGGAGCTTCTGGCTTCGGATCAAAAGTTTCATGCTGCGGCGGTCCACCCAGCAAGTACAGGAACACAACGTTTTTTGCCTTACCAAACGTTTTGTCCGTAGGCAGAACACCCGCAGGGGCGTTGTCACGCGCCTGCAGCAATGCGGGCAGTGACAGGCCAAGCGTGCCGAGTCCCCCGATTCGCAACCACTCGCGTCGCGTCAGTCCGTCGCACAACCGCGCCGAATTCCCCAACAACGAAAACATCGCCCCTCCCAAGACATCGACTGCCGTTTATGGGAAGTTTACCACAGGGGTGGGAGGGTCGCTATGCGGATTTTGAAAGGGGGGACACGGAAGACGCGGACTTCAATCAGATTGGGCGGAGGGGGTTCAAATCCGTGAAATTGCGAAGTCCGATTGGTGTTTTCTCCCATGACATTGATGTCAGTGGCTCTCCATTTCGCCACCGATAGGTTCTGACCGTCAAAGTTTCGATGGCCACGCATGCCACACGAATCCAAATCAATGACACCCATCTTTTCCGTGTGGTCCGCGTCGTCCGTGTCCCGAATCCTGTTTTAAGGTCGAACTGGGAATACCTGAACGGCTCGGCAACCCGGATGGTCGCCCAGCGAGATGCCCAGCTTCGGAGCCCATTGTTCGATCTGCTTTCGTTTCTTTTCGTCGACGGGAACGAAGGAGGCTCGATCAGGGAGAGACAGCGGAACTCCGAGTACGCCAGCGGCTTTCAATTCTTCGAACCGATCTGGATGAGCGAAGTCGGTGTAACCATAGCTTCCAGGTTCGCGGTAGCGCAAGATCTCCATCCAGTTCACCAGAACGTGAGTAATCCCCTTTTCGCGCAATGTCGCCCGGATTTCATCCGTCGGGCGCAGTCGGAATCCTCCCGATTCCGTGCGTTCGCCGAACCACTTCTCGAATAGCGAGCGATCGAACACCGTATTGTAAACGTAGGGAAAACGAGCGTGAAACAACGCCGCTTCTCCCACGCACAGGATATTTGTGTTGCGAGGCAACCGCCCGGCCGCATATTCGGTATTGATCCAATCCAGGCTCGGCGAGACAGCGATCCGTGAGACCGCTTGCAAATCCATTCGGCCTGCATTGAAGCCCGACATGCGCTGTTGTTCCATCATCCATGCATTGAAGAAGATGTTGGCGGCAATCAAGGTTCCTCCAACCCACGCTCCAGCTTGTGACGACGATGTCAGCCAGTTCGCCGCACATCCGGCGAGGAGTGCGACGATCGGAAACATGGGAACGTAAAAGCGATCGATCTGATGAGTGAACAGAAACCAGCTCAAGAATTGCCAACCGACGATGGACCACAGGACCCAGACCTTTTTTCTCCACGAGGCCAGCAGAGCAATCGGGGCCAAGCCAAACATCAGCGCGCTGTGCCAGTCGTTATTCGCTACGACATCCGAGAGCTTCACCGGCAAATCGGACAGGATCTCGACTGGCCCCGAGTAATGTCGCGAGTGACCGCTGCGCCATTGCGCATCCATGATCGCATCGCGGCCGGATCCCCCAAACAGGTTATAAGCGAGCGGAAAGACGGGATTTCCTGTTTCGACGAGATTCTTGAGCAACCATGGTCCCACCGCGAGAAGCACTCCTGCTCCGAATAGCCCCCCGATCAGGGCCATCTTCCGCAGTCGATTCGGCTTCGTCGCACTTCTCCAGATGGAACAGGCGACCAGCAGTCCCACGGGCAGAACGACAGACAGTAGTCCCGTGTACTTGCACGACATGGCACAACCGCTGAGTAATCCACAGGTGAACGGCAAGCCGGCCTGCTGACTGTTCTCCGTTCCCGACATTGACGGCCTGGCATTTGGCGTTGCTTCATTGTTGTCAGAGCGGTCTCCGTCCCAGACAAGTCTCAAACTCATCGCGAACGCGGAGAACAGATAGCAGGCCAATCCTCCCTCTGCGTACGCAATGATCGAGATTCGATAGACCCACGGTGTCGTCAGCCAAACAAGTGCTGCGAGCGCCCCGGCACTGGATGAGAACCATCGGCGGCCTGTCGCGAAGAGCCCGATTGCGGTGAGCGGCGCGAATCCCGCCAAGATAGCCTGTCCTGCCAAAGCACCCCAATCCCAGTCTCCATAAATCACCATTCCCGTCAGCAGCAGCATCTCGGTCAGGCAGGGAAAGCTCGTGTAGACGTTGTGTGGCAATCGAGTGATTTGGCCCTGCCGATACCATTCTTTGGGGCCCCCCAGGTGGTATTCGATGACGTCGAAATCGACTTGCGGCGACATCGCACCCAGCCACATGCAGAATACAAAGGGAGCAACAATGCCGATCACCAGCCAGCCGAGTCGTGACGAACGGGATGTTGCGTCCACGGCCAACGTCGACTTGCCAGCACTTTTTGTGGTCAACGTTCGATCTTGTTGCCTCAAAGGGTCGTGCCACGACAACCAGACTTCGAACAGCGCCATCCCCATCAGAAGGATCGTGATCGGCCAACGACCGAGAATTCCGAGCAACCCCAGACCGAGCATCATCAACGACACTTCCGCCAAGCCGAGACATCCGGCGAAGAACAACCGTTCGGCGCGATCCAGCAGCGTATGTAACCGAAAGCCGCGCAACGTCAGCCGGCCGATGCCGAGGGAGCAGGCCCAGACAAACGCAGCGATCCCAATAAAAGGCAGGCGTTGGAATAGATTCGACCAACTCCACGGGGCACCGTCGTTGTCGATCGGCGGGTCCACCAAGTCCAGCAGTTGAAAAGGGACCAGCGGCCATGCCATCCAGCGCTGAGCAGGCGCGTGGTTCGGACTGTCCCCGTAGATGTACGCGTCGAAGAGTGGCTGGTTATTCGGTAGTCCAAACGAATAAAACCACAGGCAGAAGACGACGAACCAGATCAGGGCCGGGATGATCCGCTGGCGTGGCGACGATCCCCGTTCATTCTCGACCAGGTTGCCAGTCACGTTTCCTCCGTCGAGCGAATCCATTTCGGGACGTTCGGCAATTGATGCGAGCGCAGCAGCCTGAGCAGGGAAACGGGATCCGCATCGACTACGAACAATTGCCGATGCTCGTTGGCGCAGAAGCCTTCTGCAATGGCGCGATCGATCATCGCCACGAGCGGATCGAAGTAACCGGCACTGTTCAGCAACGCGACCGGCTTGCGATGCAACCCGAGTTGCGACCACGTGAGGACTTCGAACAGTTCTTCAAACGTTCCCAGGCCACCGGGGAGCGCCACGAATCCGTCCGAGAGATTTGACATCAGAGCTTTGCGCTCGTGCATGTCTCGAGTGACTCGCAGGTCCGTGACCCCGTCGTGCAGCAGTTCCTTCGTGGCCAGGAATTCGGGAATGACCCCGGTCACACGTCCGCCCGCTCTCAGGACGGCATCGGCAACCGCTCCCATCAGGCCAACGCGGCCGCCTCCGTAAACCAGTTCAATCCCTTCGCGAGCCAATAGAGTGCCGAATTGCATCGCCAATTCGCGATGCGTCCGATCTCTTCCAGCACTGGACCCGCAAAACACGCATAACCGTTTCAAATCCGACACGATGTCGCCGTATTCCTTTTCCGTGGCAAGGGAAAGACCTTGAAGAGTGATGGTAAGACGAGCGGTCCATGATAACATCGGGTGTCATGCGGTACCTCATGGAAGCCTTCCGAAGACTGATCGTCACCACGTGGCCCTCGTTCCTCGTGGCGCTGGCGGCATGGATCAGCATTGTGATTAGCATCGATCCGGCGGGCAGCTATCCCTCAATGCCCGAGGGTCCGGGACTGACGATTGATGAAATGTTCAACGTGCAGCAGGGTGTGTTTCTGGTGGAGCATGCCCGAGCACTGGGCTGGTTGAATCTGGTTCCCGGAACGTCCATCGAGGCCTTCAGTCCGAAGAACAAATACAACCCCGATCACCCGCCACTGGGCCGCTACTGGCTGGGTCTGCACCATCATCTGGCGTGGTGGATTGCCCCTCCGTTCGAACCCGATGGTCCGTTCGTGACGGCCTGCGCCCGGACGGGGTCGGCAACGGCATTTGCGCTGACTGTCTGGCTGATTGGCGCTTTCGCCGCAAACTGCCTGCGAAGCATAGAGATTACTTCTACAAGCAATTTGGAAGATGGATCCGGGTTGGTGCCCGCCGCGTCTTGTCCAATGTCACGAACTGGATGCTGCTGGGACGGGTTGTTTGCCAGCCTGGCTCTCGTGTTGATGCCGCGTGTCTATGGCCATGCGCATCTGGCAGCCCTGGAATCAATCACGAATTTCACTTGCACTCTGGCGGTCCTGACGATCGCTGCATGGTGGAACCGTGCGGCCGGTCCGTCACATCGCCATGCGATTTCAGCAGGCGTCGTGATGGGACTGGCGATGTTGACGAAGATCCAGGCGATTCTGGTTCCCGTGCCTGTCATCGTCTGGGCACTGTGGCGATGGCGACTGAAAGCCGTCGCGCCGTTGTCGTCGTGGGGTTTGACGGCCGTCGCGGTCTTTTTTTCCGGCTGGCCCTATCTGTGGCTCGATCCCGTCGGACACTTTCTCGAATACCTGGGACGAACCACGCAGCGATCGACGATTTATTGCTACTACTTTGGTGTGCGCTATGAAGACAAATTGGTTCCGTGGCATTATCCATTCGTGATGTTTGCGGTCACGGTTCCCGTTGGCCTGCATCTGCTGGGTGTCTTTGGGTTGCGATCTAGACCGAAGATCACACAGACAAATCAACCATTCGTCAACGACGGCAATTGCGATTCAACGTGGACAGACGGATTGCTGCTCGCTTGTTGTCTGTTTCCGTTGATTGTGTTCGCACTTCCGGGAGTCGCGGTTTACGACGGTGAACGACTGTTTCTGACAGTCTTTCCGCTGTGGGCTCCATTCGTTGGGCGCGGCGCATCGAAGCTGGCTGCATGGACACGATCCCGATTCGGAATTCGACGGGCGGGAATCGCGATCGGTCTCTTGATCTCGCTGCAAATCGCATCGAACCTGCTCAGCCATCCGACCTATCTGAGTTACTACAACCTCGCCGTCGGAGGTTTACGCGGCGCCGATACGCTGGGCCTGGAGATGAACTATTGGGGCGACGCGGTCACTCGGGATCTGCTGAAGCGCGCCGTCGATGACTACGGCAAGGGCCGATTGACGTCAATTCAGATGACGCCTTCGCTGCATCAATTCCAGAGCCAGGAATTGCTGCGGCAGTCACCGATCTTGCGGGACTGGACCCAAACAGGAGAGAACGTCTCGTCGCCAAAAAAGCTCACATTACTGATCACATTCCGGCGACGTGCCGATGTGAATGACCAACAATTCAAGGACTTTTCGAGCGGAGGACAAATGGGATTGCGGTATTATCTTGCGATCATCGACGTGAGCGGCGACTGAGTTCGTCGTTCGTGCTTCGCCCTGCACCGTGTTCGATGCCAGACCGGAAGAATCTGCCGAGATCATTGTGGAAATCTCTCACCTGGAACGATACAGCCGTCAGATACGCTTCGCGGGAATCGGCCCCTCGGGCCAGCAACGCTTGCGGAGCGCGAAGGTCTTGCTCTGTGGATGCGGCGCTTTGGGAACGACGCTGGCCGAGACACTCGTTCGTGCCGGAATTGGAATGCTGCGGATTGTCGATCGCGACTTTGTCGACCTGTCCAACCTGCAGCGTCAGGTTCTATTCGACGAACAGGATGTCGCCGACCATCTGCCCAAGTCGGTCGTGGCGGCGGCCAAGTTGGCTCGAATCAATTCCGAGGTGAGAATCGAACCACACGTCGCGGATCTCGATTGGCGGAATGCCCGCGAATTCATTCGCGATGTCGATCTGATCCTCGATGGCACCGACAACTTCGAAACGCGATTCCTGATTAATGACGTCTCACTGGAAACGGGAATTCCTTGGGTCTATGCCGGGGTCGTTGGCAGTCACGGGCAGACGATGGCGATTTTCCCGAATCAATCGGCGTGCCTGCGCTGCGTCATCGAATCCCCCCCCGATCCCGGCACGACGGAAACGTGCGACACGGCAGGCGTGATTGCGCCCGCGATCCAGATGATCACGGCGTTGCAGGCCACGGCGGCTCTGAAGATTCTGTCGGGACAACCGGAGCTCGTTCGATCACAACTGACGATCGTCGATGTCTGGGAGGGGACACTGCGTCAGATGAACCTGAGCAATCTTCGCGAAAACGGACAATGCCCGGCGTGTGGCCCGGAACGGCGTCGCGATTGGCTGCAGGGAACTCAGACATCCCAATCGACCATCCTGTGTGGCAGAAATTCGGTTCAGATCTCGCCCGCCGAACGCGCCAGCCTGTCGCTGCAGGATCTCGCTGCGAAATTGTCTGAACTCGGCAGCGTCGTTCGCAATCCCTTTCTGTTGCGATTCACGCCGATGGGTCAATCACTTCAACTGACGATCTTCAGCGATTGCCGCGCGATTGTGCAGGGAACCGAAGACATCTCCGTCGCTCGCAGCGCCTATGCACGATATGTCGGTGGGTGATCGTTCTTGGCCAAAAAGTTATCCCCGGCGGTTGCATGTTGCTGCCCAATTCGGGTAGCAGTAGAAACGTTCCGTTCATGCAGAAACGATTGTTGCCGGAGAAGTTCGATGCCGAAGCTGACCGTTGAAGGAATTGGTGAATTCGAAGTCCCCGTCGGGAAGCGGCTGGTGCTGGCCCTCACGGAAGATGCCGGTGTCGATCAATTGCACGCTTGCGGCGGCAACGCGCGGTGTACGACCTGTCGAGTCGAAGTACTGGCGGGCGAGTCCGATCAAATCACCGTTGCCGAAAAGAACCTTCTACTTGCGAAGGGATTGACGGGCGTCCGATTGAGCTGCCAGATGTTGTGCGACCACGATCTGAATGTCCGCTGCATCAGCCGAGTTCAGGGAAGCGGCCGCCCGGGTCCAGGAAATCCACCCACACCCGAAATTGCTCCGCCACCAGAGTGGACGACGAAGTGATGATGGCATTTGTCATTGTCAGGAGTTTTGGTCGCGACAGAAGTCGATGACGCCAATGTGACGTTTGCGACCAGGATCGCATAGGACGTGGGGCACGTTTTCAACGTACCAATTTCCCGGCATTTCGGCACCTTGGAAAACGTGCTCCGCGAGTCTCGTCGCAAGCGTCAAATGTCTCATTTGCGGCCGCGAGTTCGCTATGACTGCTGATTCGTCTTTATCGCCGATTCATCGTGAATTAACGCAATCCCGCCTTTACGATTCACACCCGCCTTGCCTTATTGCACACTGTCAAATGTGAGACCGCCGATCGCGGGAAGAGAAGCGAGGCAAATGCCTCGTTCGTGGCCGCGAGCACTACAAATACCCGTCCCACGACGACGGCCCGCCTTCACACTTGCGAACGAGAACCTGCCGATGCCATTCGCCTCTGGAAGAAATCCCGTTCGCCGGGGAATCGTGGTCAATCTGACGGCGTTCGGTCTGGTCGCTTGGACCTTGGTTGCGGAGGCCGATCCGATTCGCGATCTACAGACCGCCGCCATCGCAACCAATCGTGCGGAATTTGGTCATTGGGGCGTCAATCCCGCGATCTATGCGCAGTGGGGTACACATTCCAACCGCCTGATTCCGGTCTATACGTTCGGCACACTGAATCCCCAAATCCCGCAGGGAAAATGGGGGCCTGTTGATCTGCGAAATTACACCGGCGCCAATAGTCCCTATCGTAGCGAAACTCAACTGAAGCGAATCTACGGCCGCCTTCCGACACAGACGCTCAATCCCGATGCTGAGTATTTCGATCAGACAAATCTGTACGACCTGCAGATGGCGGGATTCGCCAACGGCAAGAAGTATGTCTTCCTGATCATCTTCGATGGAATGGACTGGCAGACCACCTGGTCCGCTTCGATCTATAAAACGCAGTCCATCCCCTACACGGAAGGTCGCGGCAAGGGTCTGCATTTCCAGGATTACACGGCGGGTGGGACGACTCAGTTCGGGTTCATGTGTACCAGCCCACATAATAGCGGAACCAGGACCGATCCGAATACACAATCCGTCTTGAATCCCGGCGGAACGATGTTCGGCGGGTACAACGTGGAATGCGGCGGGCCGAACCCCTGGACTCCGGGTAGCGATCCCTTCTACCTGATCAGCAAGTCTGTTCAGAAAGAGTTTCAGCATGCTTACACGGACTCGTCGAGTTCTGCCACCAGCATGACGGCTGGAATCAAAACCTTTAACGACGGCGTGAATATCGATGCCACCGGCGTTCCCGTCTCGACGATCGCGCACTGGGCTCAGGATCATGGGTACGCGGTCGGAGCCGTCACCAGCGTTCCGATTAGCCATGCGACTCCCGCCGCTGCCTATGCGCACAATGTCGAGCGCGATGATTATCAGGACCTGACTCGAGACATGGTCGGCCTGAAATCCATCATGCATCCCGACAAGCCATTGTCTGGCCTGGATGTCTTGATCGGTGGAGGCTTCGGTCACTCCAAGACAACCGACCTCGTTGCAGCCACGGAGACCGAACCGGCGAAGCATCCGCAGGGAACGAATTTCGTCCCGGGGAACATGTATTTGACCGACGTCGACCTGGCGGCAATCGATTCCCGGAACGGTGGAAAATACGTGACTGCGGTTCGAACATCCGGAGTGGAAGGTCGAAAGCGACTGAAGGAAGCGGCGACGGAAGCGGCGGCGAACCGTCAACGGCTACTGGGTTTCTACGGGAACGGCAAATTCAGCGGTCACCTTCCTTTCGCCACGGCTGATGGCAAGTACGATCCCACCATCGGCCGCGGCGGTGAAAAGAAGATTGAAGCCTACGAACCCGCCGATCTCGTCGAAAATCCGGCTCTGTCCGACATGGCTGGCGCCGCGATCGAAGTCTTGTCAAGGAATCCCAAGGGATTCTGGTTGATGATCGAACCCGGCGATGTCGACTGGGCGAATCACGACGATAACATCGACAGTTCGATTGGAGCGGTTCTGTCGGGTGAGGCTGCCGTTAAACTCGTCACGGATTGGGTCGAGGCGCATAGCAACTGGAAGGAATCTCTGCTGATCGTGACGGCCGACCACGGGCACTACTTCCATCTGCTCAAGCCGGAAATGCTGATCACTCCCAGGTAGCCGAAACGATTCGGGGAGATCTCGATCTCGCTTGAAATTCGGACCCGAAATTGTCGATGCGTCATTCTCGTCGAACGCCTTCGGTGGCGACCCCGACCTGTCCGGCTATAATTGCGATCCGTGGCGGGTGAGCGATGAATCGCGTATGCGTCCCGCAAGTCTTCCATTCCTTTGGCTTTCGTTTGTTGATCGGAACTGTTCATGCCCAGTTGTGTGCTCGCCTATTCCGGCGGTCTGGATACCTCCGTCATCCTCGGGTGGCTGCAGGACGAAGGCTACGACGTCCACTGTGTTTACGTCGATCTGGGCCAGCCCGGCGAAGATCGCGAAGCGGTCCTGAAGAAGGCCCACGCCTGCGGCGCCAAATCGGCTCGGATCGTCGACGTGCAGGAAGAACTGTGTCGCGATTTTGCCTTCCCGGTGATGCAGTGGCAGGCGAGGTACGAAGGCGTCTATCTGCTGGGAACGTCCATCGCCCGGCCGTTGATCTCCAAGATCTGCCTGCAGGTCGCGCGGGAAGTTGGAGCGGATGCTTACGCCCACGGCGCCACCGGCAAGGGGAACGACCAGTGCCGTTTTCAGTTGGCCGCCGAAGCACTGGAACCTGGGGTCAAAATCATTGCTCCCTGGCGAATCGAACGGTACCGGGCCAAGTTTCCAGGCCGGACCGAAATGATCGCGTTCTGTGCCGAGAAGAATATCCCCGTCAAAGCCTCGGTCGCCAAGCCTTATAGCTCCGACGAAAACTGCCTGCACATCAGCTACGAGGCTGGTGTGCTCGAAGACCCGAAGACGACCGGCGTGGACGTTCCAGATTTCGGAATGACCGTCTCACCGCAGCAGGCGCCGGACAAGATCGAGCACGTCACAATCGGCTTCGAGCACGGCGTTCCAATCACGCTGAACGGCAAACCGGTCAGCCCACTGACGATGGTCAAGGAACTGAACACCATCGGCGGACGAAATGGAGTCGGCCGGTTGGACATGATCGAAAACCGCTTCGTTGGCATGAAGAGTCGCGGAGTGTACGAAGCACCGGGGATGACGCTGCTGTACGAAGCACATCGCTACGTCGAGCAACTCACGCTGGATCGCGACCTGCTGCACCTGCGCGATCGCCTGTCGCCTGAAATCGCCGAGATGGTTTATTATGGCTTCTGGTACACTGCCAAGATGGATGCACTGATGGCCTTCAACCGGCAAGCTCAAGCGGTCGTCACCGGAGAAATCAAGCTGGGTCTTTACAAGGGCAACATCATCGTCTGCAGCCGGACCAGCCCAAACAGCCTGTACGACGACAAGATCGCGAGCATGGAAGCGGGTGGATCGTACAACCAGACCGACGCCGAAGGTTTCCTGAGAATCATGGGTCTGCCCGGCCGAGTCCAGGGACGCGTCAGATCTCGCGCCTATTGATCCGGTGAGATCCAGCGAATGATCGCGTCACCAAGCACGGCGGAATGGCACTACGTGTACATTCCGCTGTTTGTTTTTCTCGCGCTGGCAATCCGAACCGAAGTCCGAACAAGGCTGATTCCCAACAGCCTTGTCCTGGCGATTCTTTGCTACTTCGTGTGGGTGAGAGTTGAAATCGGTCCCGAACCACGCTGGTACTATCTCGCCAGTTTCGTCCTGTCTGCGATCTTGGTCGTCACATTGGGTTTCGCCCCAGGCCTTTTCGGAGGCGGCGTCGCGAAGCTGACAATTGCCGTGTCCATGTCGATGGTCCCCTGGATGGCGCTCACAATCAGCTTCGGCCTGATCACGCTGGGCTGGGGCTTGAGAAACACAGGACGATTCTGGACAGATCGTTCCCAGCTTCCCGGCTCTGTCATCCTGATGGCGCTTGTGACGGGGACGGTCGCTGTCGCCACAAGTTTCGGCCACTGAACGACGGACCGGCTACTTCTGTTTCACGTCGAACTCACTCCGACATCTCACCCAATCATCGACATCTGTCGTCGCAAGAATTCATCGAGACACCCATCTTGAGAATGGACTCCGTCGCAAAACATGATTCGAACCGGTGCATCTGCTGAACTCTTTATCGGTGCCATCCGTGGTAAAACTCCGGTTGGCAAAAGGCGGAAATCACAAGGCCATTTGACCACGGATGACACGGATGGCACCGATAAGAAGAAGGAAGGGAAAACCCCGATCCTGTCCGACCCGCCCAGCGCGATTGCATTTCAAAGTTGCCTTAATGGCTCCTGTGTGAAGTTTGCCGTCGGCGGACGAAGGCGGCAAAGTCAGGACACAACTGATTGCGGAACGGAGTGAATGAATACCAGCACAACCGCATTCATATAGCGACGCCCAATATCTGCATGCGACATCGACTTCCGACCGCGTGCAGCATGCCAGACTGATCGGCACAGTCGATCAGTCGATACGCTTCAATGTCCAAAAGAATGAAAACGAAAAGACCTGTCGACTTGCGAACTTTCGCATCAATTGCTTCTTTCATCGCGCGAACGATGGGCATTTGCGTGACCCATCGTGCGACGCGAGTGAAAAATCATTCATCCAGTTCCACGGTCCAGTATGCCTCGCTGAGGAACTTGGACCAGCTTTCGATTCGGACGTCATGCCAGGCGTAGAGTGGTCGCCATTTCGGGCGAACAGGTACCTTCCGTAGCGGCATGTGTGCTTCGGTTGGAGTTCGGTCAGCCTTTCGTTTGTTGCACTCCATGCAAGCCAGAACGCAGTTCTCCCACGTGCTGGTTCCGCCGCGCGATCGCGGCAGAACGTGATCCAGCGTCAGTTCTTCGCTTCCAGGCTGGATACCGCAGTATTGGCACGTGAACCGGTCTCGCTTGTAAATGTTTCGCCGGCTGAACGTGACTGCGTTCGTGGGAACTCGGTCATACTCGGTCAGCGTGATCACTTCCGGCACGCGAATCCGAAACGTTACCGACTGAACGAATGCTTCATCCCGTTGCGGAATCCGCTTCGCCCAATCGGCCCAGTTGTACTGCTGAAAGTCGGCGGGATCGACAATCCGGGCGCGTTCGGCGGCCACAAGCGACAACGAACGCGCCACCGAGGCCACACCCACTGGCTGCCAGTTTCGGTTCAGTACCAGCGTTTGGCGACTTAACATCGCGACCACAATCTGCTCCTCTTTGGTAAGGGTGTCCGAACGGGATTGAACCGTCACCCTCGGCTTCACAAACCGACGTGCAAACCACTACACCACGGACACCGTGTCGTCTCGGACCAAGATTCGAACCAGAGCTTGATGGTCACTGGCGGTCAATTGACCGCCAATGACACCGTCGTCGTTACCCCAGGATTTCCGTGACAACTCCCGATCCCACTGTTTTGCCACCCTCACGAATGGCGAAATGCGTTCCCGTCCCAATGGCGACGGGCTTACCGAGATCGACAATCAACGTCACATTATCCCCGGGCATTGCCATCTCCGAATCACCTTGCAGATGAACCCGTCCGGTGGCATCGGTGGTACAGAAGAATCGTGAGATCTTTTTGTACGACGAGTAACGCCAGAGTCCGAAGAACCAGCAGTGATCCCGGATGGAGTTGAATCATCGTTTCCAGCATGTCGGGCTGGTGTCGTGCCGTTTGACCACGGGACCGAAAATAAACTCAAGGCTGACAATGCAGTTCAACGAAAAAGCCCGGTGTCATCTGTTTGACACCGGGCTTTTGAGAGCTTGCGGAGGCTGAGGCCGGTGTCACGAGCGCAGCGGATACGAGGCCTCTTCGCTTCGCAAATCCGTATTCCCCAGATTCAGATCGCTCGAAGTCTGGCTGCCTGATCCGAGACAGTCAGGATGCGACTCAAACTGAGGGCGCAGGGGTTGTGCGGCAAACAGATTCGCCGTGATGGCAAACCATTTCGAATCGCTCCGTCTGCAACCGGACATCGGCAGTGAGAACATCATGATCAGGAAGACCTTTGAAGTTGTTTCGTCCTGAAACGATTGACCATCGAGGACAAACACCATCCCCGTTACCACTATGACGCACAACACCTGAAAAAGTTCGCGACAAAATCCATTCAACATGGATTATCCGAGTTCGGTCTTCTCCTCACGCGATCGGGTGCCTTGTATTTGGCCGTTTGCGGTATTATGGGAAGTGGCTCGTCACCGGCGGATCGAAAGTGATGCGACTGGAAGTTCGGACAAACTGCTGACTCGCTCTCTCGAAAGAACACCCAAATCATGCGATGGCAGATCAACGGATTGTGTGTACTCTTCGCATGCGTTCAATTCGCTCAGGGTGCGGATGATGAAACCCCACGGTTAAAGGCCAGACCCGTCCGTGTCGAAGCGACGACCCACACCCCCGCAGATCTGCAATTCAAATACTTTCGTCTGAATCCCGGCTTGACCATTTCGTACCTGGTCGAAGGGGAGAACCTAGCCAAGATCGAGCGAATTCAAATCCGGTCAATCAGCACGCCCGATGGAATGGATCTGCTGGGGTCGCACAAAGAGCGAGACGGAGAGATCTCCAGGGACGGCAAGTACGTGGTGTTTCCTATCCATCTCGACAAGCCCCTGATTGGAAAAGCGGCCCAGTTAAAGATCGAAGGTGATGTGGAGCTTCTGGTGGGTCTGGATCGCAAGCAGATCGAAATCGAGCTGACGAAGCCCGACAGCCAACCTCACAAACTGGGTCCATTCACCCTCATTGCAACTCCTAACAAAGGGTACTCGCCAGCGAAAGGGCCGTCCTCATTCGTCCAGCACGCACCACCACCGGTGGGACCGCCACCACCGGGTTGGAAAGGGAAGACCGCCCCGCTTCCAAGAATGCTCGATACGAGAGTTCAATCGGATCCTCGCGTTGAATACCTTTGGACTGTGAAGGTCACCGGACCGGAGGAGAAGTGGGAGAACATCACGTTCACGGACGGTGATCGAGCCTTAAAAGGGCTTCCGTACTCGGAGCTTGAATTCCTGGCCTTCGACTTGCCAAAGCCATCATCGGGAAAATTGAAAGTCACAATCGACTACTTCAGTTCGACGAAGTTAGTCAAGGTTCCGATGGAAAGCCTCGACGAATGACTGGCTTCTTCAGTGCAGAACATTCTGGCGCCTGTTACGAAGCGATCGCAGCCAACTACGCGGCGAAGGTCGACACCAAACCCTGGAACGCTTACTACGAACGACCGGCCGTCATTTCTCTGCTTCCGGCCCTTTCGAACACCAAGGTCCTGGATGTCGGCTGCGGCTCTGGCTGGTATGCCGAATATTTGGTGAATCACGGAGCTGTCGTGACTTCATTCGATTTCAACGCCCAGTTCGTTGCTCTGACACAAGCGCGCCTGGGTGGTCGAGTTCGCGTTCTGCAGGCCGACCTGTCTCAACCGCTCCACTTTGCCGATGACAAAGAATTCGACTTGGTCGTCTGCCCCCTGGTCATGCATTATGTGCGAGACTGGGATCCTGTGCTGAAGGAACTCCACCGTATTTTGAAGCCACGGGGCTTGCTGGTCTTTTCGACTCATCATCCCTTCAACGATTGGAAGCAGTTCAACAAGGAAGACTACTTCGCGACGGAGTTGCTGGAAGATGAATGGGAGGGGATTGGAAAGGTCAACTTCTATCGCAGACCGCTGACGGCCATGAGTGCCGCACTGCACAATGCCAGCTTCTGTATCGAGACGCTCCTGGAGCCTCGTCCGACCGAAGACTTCCGTCGTGTCGCACCGGAGAGCTATGAGCGATTGATGAGGAATCCATGGTTCCTCGTGATTAGAGCGAGAAAGGATGAATGAAACATTTGGCACCGTGACGGTCAGAAGGGGACGTCAGAGAGCGAAAACTGAAAACGGGAACACTGATCTGCAGTAATCCACACTGAATCGATGCGGTGAAAGAGGCTTTGACCACGGATAGCACCGATGGGCACGGATAAGACGAAGCAGTCCAGACAATGTCAATAGCGAAGGAAGGCAGCGCATCATTGAGGACTCCGAGTCCGTGGGATTCGAGAGCAGGTCTTCTCGTTGGGCGACTGCCAGGATCTCTCTTGCAACCGCACATGGAGACCATCGAGCGGGCGTCTCGATCTCAGAAGTTGCGATGGGGGTCCAACGACGCCGATTTCTGAGAAATCGACCTACGCTGCCCAATTTCCTTGAAATCGGGATCGCATGACGTTCCCTCTCGTCTTCGCATCCGTGCCGATCGGTGTTATCCGTGGTCAAATGGCTTTGTGACTTTTCAGCCTTTTTGCCGGTTTGGATTTCACCACCGATCACACCCATGAAGAATCTGGAACACAGTTCCGAATTGTCGTGATGTGGCAAACTATGGAATTGAATCACGTGCTCGAGGCCACGATTCGGATATTTGCCACTCTCTTGCTCCCGCAATCAGAGGTCTGACGTGTACGACGCAAGTCTTGAATGATTTGGGGCACGTATTCGATGTCCCTGTTTCCAATTAGAACGAGCACGTTGGACAACATGCTCCACGACGGAGCCGAATTCCAGTTGCCTTTATTGGTTAGCTGTTTCTCAGCAGGACCAGTTTCGTCACTTCTGGAGGGCAATTGTACCGGATGGGTTGTTTGCCACTGACTCCGCGCGAAACGTACATCAAGGTTGGTTCGAGCCAGAACACGCCTGAAGCAAAGCGACAGCCGTAGTAGCTGGGAGAATAAATCGGACCGAGGACTGGCAAGCGGATCTGTCCGCCGTGCGTATGGCCAGCCAGCATCAAATGCATCCGATTGTCGCGCGCCCAGGCGATGTTGTCTGGCGTGTGGCTGAGCAGGATTTGAAATGCCCCCGCCGGCGCGTCGCTCATGTCGGGATGAGTTCCCATCCAGGGAGTTTCATCTCCGCACAGCACCAGTGGAGATCCCGAAGCGTGGCGATGCGGCACGCTGACAAATCGGCTTGCCAGATCGATCCAGCCGTTGCGCACAAATTCACGGCGAGTCGCTGCGGGATCGTGATACCAATCATGGTTTCCGAGGACGAAGTATTGCCCGAGCGGGGCCTTCAGTTTCCCGAGTGTCTCTGGAATCCAATTGACCAATTCCTGTTTGTCGAGCACGTCGCCCGTGAAGACGAATATGTCGGGCTGCAGCGATGAAGCGAGTTCACAGACGATTTCAAAGTACCGCCGGGAAAGTCCGCCAAGAAAATGAAAATCGGTCAAATGAACAATCGACAATCCGTTCCATTCGGCGGGGATATCCGGCAGACAATACGATTTGGTGCTGACGTCGATTGTGAATTGTTCATTGCCAGGGAGCGAAGCCAGCCGATGGTATTTGCCTTTTCTCTGGATCAGGTTTTCGCGCCAGCGCAACTCCGGGTCGCTGCGCAGGTCGATCAATCGGGATTCGACCGAGACTTCGCAGCGCGGCGGCGAGTATCTCGAATAGGCGATTGTCGACCGGATCAGGAATAAGAACCCGAGCGCTCCCATCCAGATCAGTACCGAATAGGGAGGGCCAATTGCGAGCAGTCCCTCGGTTCCGCCCAATTCCGATTTTAGCAGACCATCGCCGAGGACAATCGGGTACGTGGCAATCAGCGCCAGATTCAGGCTCTTGTCTGCAAAGACAATCTTCTTCGCCAGCCGATGCGCGCACAACCAATTGACGATCATCGCTGCCAGCTTGGCAAACCCGATCGACAGCACAGCCCCGATGATGATCGTTATGCCAGTCACAAGCATCCGTTCTGATGACCGAAGCCCGTTATGACGAGTGAGGCCCGGCGAATCAATAACTGTCGGAAATAGGTCCGCCTTCTCAGACCGTCGAGCGGGCTAAAGCCCGCACTACGGCACTGATTGATGCGCCAGTCCTTGGGTCCAGGCTGATGACAGAAGCCCGGCTTCGCGAAAAGCCGGGCTTCAAAACCTCGTCAATCTTCCGTTGTGTTCACTTTGCCGACTTGGCAAGCTCGGTCTCAATCGCCTTGACGACTTCCGGAGCGTCCGGCTTGGTACCGGTGGGGAAGCGAGCGATGATTTCGCCGTCGCGTCCGATCAGGAACTTTTCGAAGTTCCACTTGATCTTGCCTGCGTGCTTCGGATCGGATTCCTCGGATGTCAGTGTTTTGTAAACGGGCGATGCATCGGCTCCGTTCACGTCGATTTTCGCAAACATGTCGAACGACACTTTGTATGTCGATTTGCAGAACTTGGCGATTTCCTCTTCCGAACCGGGTTCCTGAGAACCAAACTGGTTGCAGGGGAAACCGAGAACGGCTAATCCCTTGTCCTTGTACTTTTCGTTTAAGGCTTCGAGTTGTTCGTATTGAGGAGTCGCGCCACACTTGCTGGCCACATTGACAATCAAGACGACCTTGCCCTGGTACTTGGACAGGTCGACGTCTTCACCCTTGATCGACTTCACCTTATGGTTGAGCACCTTTTCAGCGGCGGGGATGGAGCTGGCGGTCAGTGCGAACGCGACTCCAACGAACAGGCAGGGGGCAAGCATTTTCATCGGCAGACACTCCTGGCGGGAACCGATTACCGCGCAAAGGATTCGCCCGCCTTGGGCGATTCGCGCGGCACAGCAGCATACCAGTGTAGTCTTCTCCACACAGATGACCAGTGAGTGACACGAGCCGAGGCAGGGCAAATCCGCTTGTCAATTCAGGTTGCCACGGGCCTGGAGTCCCCGACATCGCCGTGCGATGGAAGTCCATGCCGCCAAATAGCACGGCCCTGCCGAAGGCGGCAAGACTGCGGTACCCAACTTCGAGTTTATTTCGAGCCGGCGTAGAACAGCCGGTACGTTTTATAGCCCCCTCCGATATTGGAGGCATGGAATCCCGATTGCCGGAGGATCCGCGTTGCCAGGTATCCGCGCTGGCCGACCTGACAATAAACGGCGATCTCGCGGTCGCGCGGAACTTCTTCCAAGCGCGATCGTAGATCGTCGACCGGAATGTTTATCGAACCGGGAATGTTGCCGGCAGAGAATTCCTGCGGAGTCCGCACATCGAGAAGCAGCGGACGTTCGGCCTCCGTAAGAGCGAGGACCGCTTCGACGTCGAGTTGCGGATGATCGCCGCGGATCAATCCTCCCGCGACAAACCCAGCCATATTCACCGGATCCTTGGCGGAACCGAATTGCGGCGCGTACGCCAATTCCATTTCTTCGAGATCGAAGACGGACATTCCGGCCTGCAACGCGACGGCCAGAACATCGATTCGTTTATCGACACCGGCTCCTCCAACAGCTTGAGCGCCCAGCAGCTTTCCCGTGTCTGGATGGAACAAGACTTTCAGCACCATGGGTTCCGCACCGGGATAGTATCCCGCATGATTTGCGGGATGGATGTAGATCTTCCGAAACGGACGATTGGCTCGGCGAAGGCTCTTCTCCGATTGACCTGTCATGGCGGCCGTCCGATCGAAGAAGCCCAGGATGGCCGTCCCTTGAGTTCCCCGGTATTTTGAGGGTCGTCCAAAGATGTTGTCCGCAGCCAGGCGCCCCTGGCGATTGGCGGGACCTGCCAGCGGGATCTGCGTCGCATCGCTCGTCACAGCGTCGCGCGCTTCGATCGCATCGCCGACCGCGTAGATGTCGGAGTCGGATGTTTGCAGATACTCATTGACTCGGATACCGCCACGCGGTCCGACATCCAGTCCTGCATCGACGGCCAACTTGTTCTCGGGCCGAACGCCGACACCGATGACAACGAGTTGAGCGGACAATCGCGTTCCGGAATTCAAACAGACAGTTAAACCATCCTTGTTAGATTCGAATGCTTCGACAGATTGTCCCAGCAACAGAGTGACACCTCTGGCCACCAACGCTTCCCGCATCGGCGTCGTCATCTCTTTGTCGAACGTCGGCAGAATTTGATCCTGCAGTTCGACCAGCGTCGTCGCGACTCCGCGCCGAATCAGGTTTTCGACGAGTTCAATTCCGATAAAGCCCGCTCCCACGACGACGGCATGCTTCACACCATCATCGGTCTTCTGCTTGATCCGATCGACGTCCTGCAAGTTTCTGAGCGTGAAGATCCCCGGAAGATCGACACCCGGGAACGGCGGGAGCAGGGGAGCAGCTCCGGGCGCCAGGATGAGTTTGTCGTAGGATTCGTCGTAGACTTGACCCGAGGTAAGGTCACGAACTCGGATCTTCTTTCCAACGCGATCAACCGCTTCCACGGAAGAGCGGGTTCGCACGTCGAGGTTAAATCGAGCTCGCAGACGTTCAGGGGTTGTGATCAGCAGTTTGCCTCGCTCGGCAATTTCGCCGCCGACGTAATAGGGCAGACCGCAGTTCGCAAACGAGACATCGGGACCTCGCTCGAACACGACGATCTCAGCTTCTTCTGACAGGCGCCGAGCGCGAGCGGCCGCCGAGGCTCCGCCCGCGACTCCACCGACAATCAAAAGCTTCATGAAAGCGACTCCGTTATGGCCAGTTTTAAGACCCCGCTCGCGAATTAGAAGGGTCCTACCGATTCTAGTGGGCGCAGCAGGTCTCGGACTTTCCACATTGATTCCAAGGCATGCGCGACAGCAGCATTCCCATGCCGCAGGTATCGGTGATACCGGCGAAGACCAACCCGGCGCCGACGAAGCCGGAAAGCCCAATCAGTGCCGGATGAACGGTCAAGCTCAGGACCACACCGAGCAAAACCAGCGAGCCGGCAGCGATGCGAACCTGGCGTTCGAGGGACATCGCCTTCTTGCCCCGAACAACGGGAAGTCCGGCGTCCGCACATGCCAGAGTTCCACCTTCGATGTTCACCACGTTTGTAAATCCGGCTTTCTCGAACTTGTCGCAAGCCATTTGACCGCGACTTCCCGACCGACAGACGACGTAAAGCGGTTCCTCGGCCGTGCCATTTCGCTGCTGCATCAATGCCTTGGGATCAAGCTGATCGAGAGGGGCATTACGAGCAATTTCCAAATGGATCTCTCGAAATTCCACTGGCGTACGCACATCAATCAGTTCAATCTTCTTGCCGCTTTTGAGTATTTCCCCGAATTGGGCTGGGGTGATGGTTGCTGTGCTCATGAGTCAACTCCGTTGTTCAAGTTCTGGATGTTCTGGATCGCAAATCAGAAACGTCTCGGCTTCGGACCGCGGTATTTCAGGAAACTATGTATCTTCAGTTTATCCGCCAAACCGTGCCTCGATGCAGGACATGAAGCTGGCCAGATGTCTTTCTACAATCTGGTAATAGGCATTGCGGCCTTCCTTTTCGTTGGTCAGGAAGCCACAGCGCTGCATTAATCTCAGATGTTCCGAAGCCATGTGGCTGGGGATACCGCAGGCTTCAGCCAGTTCTCCGACGGTGTAACGTCCCTGTAACAACATCTGAACCATCCGCAGTCGGTGGGGATGGGCCAATGTCTTCAGGCATTCCGCCGCCTGTTCCAAGGCGGGCATGGAAATCAGATTCAGGGCTGGTACTCTTGCTTCTGTGGCCATGACGGATACCTCAATACTCAAATATATCGGAACATCGCGACATGTCAATTAGTTGTTCTGCGAGTGCTCGACAGTTTTGCGGAATCTGACGGTGGTGACAAAAGCCGTGGAGCGAGTTTTTGGTCGTGCCTTCAAATGGGCAAATTGAAAACCTGCCCGAGATCTTGCGAGATTTTAGAGGCTGGCGTCAGACCTGCCATTCGTGAAGTGGATGCTGGATCAAACCGATTGCGGAATCTGCCGATCGCGGACTCGAGTGAGCAGAATC
>Ga0206881_10116_pt1 | contig 24171 bp, 20 predicted proteins | sample Alteio_BWOrgCont_3_FD_152867 | JGI IMG/M metagenome (GOLD analysis project Ga0206881, IMG submission 152867) | Enriched cells from forest soil in Barre Woods Harvard Forest LTER site, Petersham, Massachusetts, United States -... | ecosystem: Environmental > Terrestrial > Soil > Temperate forest >...
CCCGCTCAAGCAAAGCGGAGGAAGCTTCCAAATCGCTCACTGGTGGTCGCTGGTTAATTCCGCCGTGACCGGCGTCAGCGTACCGAACAGACCGTCCGCGTAGCCGTTGACACCGGCCGCGAAGAACAGAGCGGGACCGGGAGAAGGATCTGCCTGGTTGCTGCCGCGGTTATCGAATTCAAGAGCCCACAGTCCTGGAATGGAGACGGGACTGCCGCTTGCATCGAGCAGGTTGCCGAGGAAGCGCCCATCGGCCAGGTTGAACGCGGCGATAGTTCCGCCGAACCGGTTGCCGATCAGCAGATCATGGCTGAAGAATCCGAAATCCTGAGGGGCAAGCGCGACGCCCCACGGAGCGGTTAGCGTTCCGGGCACGTGTTGAAGACGTTGCACGAGCCGGCCGTGACTGTTGAATACGTCGACGAAGCCGCACTCCTCGCCGCAATTGTCGTCATCCGCACCAGTCTTTTGCGGATTTTGCTGGGCGTAGGTCACCACTACGTTGTCTCCAACTACTTGAACGTTGTAGGGCGCAAATCCATGCGGGAGTCTATCGTCGTCGAATCGCTCTTCTGACAAGTGAACGCGGGTGAAGTAAGTGTCAAATTCCTCGATTCGACCCTTGGAGAAATTGGCGGCCAGGAGGAAATGGCTTCCGTCCTCCTCGATTAAAGTGAGTCCAGTGAAAACTGCTCCTTTTTCGATGACCTGGTTCACCGCTAATTGAAGAGGGGTGACGGCGGGATTCCATGCCGAGATCGTGCCGTTCTCGGTGGCGAAAATGAAGGCAGCCGGCGCGGGTGTTTTTCCGGCGACATTAGCGATCATGAAATCGGTCGTGCCGTTGAAGACGATCCCGGTTGGAGATGAATTGCCTTTTGCTCCGGGCGCGTTCGGGACTACAACGGGTGAAGGTGGCGAAACGACTTTGCCGGCACCCGTGTAGAGGGCGGAGGTGCCGGTTCCTGCGTTATTGATCCACCATGGACTGGAGGCGCTGCGCGCCAACCCCCAGGAATTTTTGAAGGTTGGATCCTGGACCGCAACAGGCTGTCCGTTGAAGTTACTGAGATCGGAAACCAGATTGCCTTGCGTATAGTGCTGGGCGAATGTGGCCATTGGAGCCAGCGCCAGAGCGCATCCGGCAGCTGTCACCATTAATAATGCTTTTGAGCGGCTTCTCACCTGCAATACCTCCTGAATTTGGCCTCAGGTTCAACCGGAACCGTTCCCGACGGGCGCGAGTGCCGAAGAGTTGGGAAGAACGATTACGTTCCGGGCAGTCTCAAGATATGGAACCGCGCGAGGCTTGTTGTCAGGCGATTGTAAGAATTTTGTCGCTGGTGGCGGCCGGTCTCGGTCGAAATGCAACGCATATAATTGGTCTCTTCGCGGTAGGAACTTTATGGCAGGAAACTCACACCAAGATCTCTGGCCGGCTCTTCCCTGGCGGGAGTGGGAGGCGACGGGGACAACAGTGCACATGTGGATGCAGATTGTGGGCAAGACGCGCCTGGCCCTCAGTCCATTGCAGGCACAGTGGTGGAATGTGCCTCTTTACGTGACGGCGCGTGGGCTGAGCACGGCAGCGATGCCGGTGCCCGATGGCGTGCTGGAGATCGAATTTGACTTCGCCGATCATCAGCTGTTGTTCCGGATGAGCTCAGGTGCGCGGCTGGAGATGCCGCTCCGGGCACAATCGGTGGCGGAGTTCTATCACGAATATCTCGGCTGTCTCGCGCAGATCGGCGTATCGGTCACCATCAACCCGGTTCCGGTCGAGGTCAAGGATCCGATTCCGTTCGCTGAGGATACGGTGCACGCCGCATACGAGGCAGAATATGTCCGGCTGTTTTGGCACATCCTGATGCGTGCGACGGCGATCTTCCAGCGCTTTTCGTCGGGATTTATTGGCAAGGTCAGCCCGGTGCATTTCTTCTGGGGGAGTTTTGATCTTGCGGTTACGCGCTTCTCCGGAAGGCGCGCTCCGGAGCGGCCCAGGGCGGATGCGATCACGCGGGAAGCTTATTCACACGAGGTGATCAGCGCCGGTTTCTGGCCGGGAAACGGCGGATATGGCGAAGCGGCGTTCTACTGCTATGCGGCACCGGTTCCGGCAAGACTGGCGCAGAGGAAGGCGAAGCCTCATGCGGCTCAGTGGGATACGGCGCTGGGGGAATTCATTCTGAAGTATGAAGAGCTTCGGCGCGAGCCGTCGCCGGATGACGCGCTGATGGAGTTTCTGGAGAGCACCTACGATGCGGCCGCGGACACTGCAAAGTGGGATAGGGCGGCGCTGGAGCGGTGATCGGGTTCCGTTTTGCAACGATCTTGATTCGTCCGGTCGAAATCCACCGGGTGTGCAATGCGTGGCCGGTACGAGGTGGGATATCCTTCAAAGTAATACTGTCCGATGGAGGGCCCGATGAGCGATTTCTCACTGCGCGATCCCGAAGCACTGGGAACCATCGCAGCGATCGCCCTGTGCATCGGAGGTATCGTCGCATACCGCGCGCTTCGCAAGCGGCCCAGTGAAGAGGAACTCGAACTGCTTCGCCGCCAGCAGCTTGTGCAATCGGGTCGCATACTCGACGGAACGATACTGGATATTTCCGATGTCGGTCCGCATGAGTGCGGACGACCCAGTGGAATGCAGTTGATCATCTACAAGTACGATGTTGCGGGTGTGAGCTATGAATGCTCGCAGGACGTGACGAACCTGCGGGATCACGTGAATATCTATGACTGTCGCCTGGGATTTCCGTGTTCGGTACGCTACGATCCGCATCGGCCGATCAACAGCATTGTGGTGGCGGAGAACTGGAGTGGTTTGCGTGACACGGCAAACTCCGTTCCGGTACGGGCAGCCACGCGCAAGTCTCGCGCGGCGTTGCCCTATGTCGGCAATTGAAGCCCTGGGCCGGGGCCGATAGACTTAAATCATGCACGTGCATGCCACTCCGACGGGGAAGATGCAGCGAGTATTGCGGCTATCCCTAGTTGCTACCTTGGCGTACGTGGTGCTTACGCTGGTCGCCGGGCTGCGCGCCCACTCACTGGCGCTGGTATCAGAGGCGGGGCACAATGCGTCGGACGCGCTGGCGCTGCTGCTTTCTTTTGTAGCAGTTCATTTTCAGGGGCGCCCGGCGACCGACCGGAAGACATTCGGTTATCAGCGGGCCGGTGTGCTGGCGGCGTTTCTTAATGCAATGACGCTGATCGTCATTAGCGTTTGGATCGGCGTAGAGGCCATTCATCGCCTGTCCGAGCCGGTGCATCCACAAACCAGCCTGATGATGCTGGTTGCGGCGGCAGGCGTGGTGATGAACGGAGTGATCGCCGCCATGCTCTGGCGGTGCAGCCGCGATGTAAATCTGCGCAGCGTCTTCATCCATATGCTGGGTGACACGCTCTCGACTGCGGCGGTGATTGTAGGCGGCGCGGCAATTCTGTTCACCGGAATGACGTGGATCGATCCGGTGCTTTCGCTGGGGATTGCGGCGCTGATTCTGTGGTCATCGGTGGCGATTGTGCGGGAGACACTGAATATCCTGCTCGAAGGCACGCCGCGCGGATTGTCACTCATGCAGATACGCTCGACGCTCGAAGAGATTGAAGGCGTGGAAGACGTGCACGATCTGCATGTCTGGAGCCTGGGATCGCAGACCCATGCGCTGGCCAGCCATGTGACCATTGCCGATATTCCGCCCTCAGAAAGCGCGCGCATTCTCGAGCAGATCAACGGCCGGCTGCGGGACAACTTCCATATTCACCACACGACGATTCAGTTCGAGCACGTGGAGTGCGAAGTGGCTCACGGGTGCGTGATGGTGGTGGAAGAGGTGAGCGCGCATGGCCATCACAGCCACAGCCACGACCACAGTCACAGCCACTGATTCGTCGCCGTTATTCGGCGGGCTTATCGGGCTGGGCGTTGTAAATTTCTTCGACCCGCGCCAGAGTGTCGATCTCGTCGACCGGCTTGTCGTCGCGAATCCTTAGAATGCGGGGGAAGCGCAGGGCGAAGCCGCTGTCGTGGCGCGTGGAGCGCATCACGTTGTTGAAGGCGACTTCGAGGACCTTGAGCGGCTCGACGGTGCGAAAACCGCCGAAATCTTCAATAGTGTGTTCGTGGAAGAAGCGGGTGAGCTCGTCGATTTCAGCATCGGTGAGGCCTGAGTAGGCTTTGCCGACGTTTTTCAGATCTTCTCCATCTCGTACGGCGAAGGTGTAGTCGCTGAGGACGCCGGCGCGCTTGCCGTGGCCGAACTCCGCTCCTGTGACGACAACGTCGAGGGTGGCCAGCTCGCGTTTCAGCTTCAGCCATGCGAGTCCGCGCTTGCCGGGTTGATAGATGCTGTCGAGAGCTTTCAACATCACGCCCTCGTTGCCACGGGCTCGAGCGTCGCTGTAAGCGCGGTCGAGTTGAGCGGCGGTGCGCAAATAGGTGGTGCCGGCCAGCATCAGCCGCGGAAAAGCCTGTGTGTCTGGAGGAGGGGCGAAGAGCAGGGATTGGCCCCGCTGCTCGAATTTCTGAGTGCTCGCGGCATGTGTGGTGACGAAGGATTCGAGATGCCGACGACGCTGCGCGAGGGGAAGCTCGATCAGCAGGTCTCCGTTGAGGGAGAGCAGATCGAAGGCCATGAAAATGACGGGGACTTCCTGCTGCATCTCCTGCGTGACCCGCTTTCGTCCGAGGCGTTGTTGCAGCGCGGTGAAGGGCAGGGCGCGGCCGTCTCGCGGGCTCCAGGCGAGGACTTCGCCGTCGAGGATGGCGGGCTCGCGTATTGCGGCGAAGGCGTGGATGAGCTCAGGAAAGGATTCTCCCAGGTCTTCGCGGCTTCGGGAGAACAACTCGACGCGTTCGGGTTGGCCGGGATCGCCGCAATGGAGCTGCGCGCGGACGCCATCGTACTTGTCTTCGATGGACACGCGGCCAGGGATCAGGGCCCTCGCGGTCTGCTCATCGGTATCGTTCTCGACGGCGATCTCTTCCGAGAAGCGCTTCATGGCTTCTTCTACGGTCGAGACCGGGCTGGCGAGCATGACGCCGAGCGGGTGGAAGAGTTTCATGCGGGCGTCGGCGAGCGTGTTGGTGGTGGCCATGGCGACAACTTCCGGCAGGCTGCCGGTCAGCATGGCGGCGCGGCGCACGGCGACAGGTTCGGCGTCGTATGCGACGGTGATGGCGTCTTCGACGAGGCTCTGCTTGACACCGATGCGCATGTCGCCGGAAATGAGCTTGAGGATGTACTTCGCTTCGACCGGCGTAGCGTTGCGAAGGAGTTGCAGGACCAAAGGCATTTTTGCTGCAGGACCGCGCGCGGCGGCGATGGCGGTGAGCGAATCCTCGAGCTGCCTAAGGGTCAGAGTTGGGGATGCGCTTTCGTGGGCTTCGAGCAGATCTTGAGCCGCGGCGCCTAGGTCCCCGTGACGGCGATAGGCGGTGTGGATGGCGTCGCGATGGGCTTCTGCGACTTCTGCCAACGCGCGGCTGAGGAGCGATCCACCGGCATTGAGGGCGCGCCGATCGGTTTCGGGAAAGGGTGAGCCTGCAATGTAGAGCGCGGCGCGGGAGGCGTCATCGAGGCTGAGCCCTCGCAGATAGTTGGAGATGATGGCACGCTTCTCGAGCTTTTTGGTGGTCGCGGCAAGCGCATCACAGACCTCGGCGAATTGGAGCAGGGAGCCTGACATTCAGAAGGAGCCCGAAGTGACACTCCCCAAACACTATAGACGCCGGCTTGCGCCTTTTCTGCGCCCTGCGGCATCTAAAATAGCGGTACACTAATCCAGATGCGGCTCACGCTCACCAACGGTACCCTTCTCTAGCGGCTCCCGCCGCATACAGCCGTTTTCCGCCCAATTTCCCTTTTGAATCTTAAAAAGCGCTATCGCGCCGTGAGAAAAGACCATGTTTGAACGTCTGGAACAAATCGAAGCCCGCTTTGAATCGCTGGGTGAGCAGCTTGCCGATCCGGAGATCATCTCCGACCAGCCGAAGTATCAGAAGATCGCCAAGCAGCACCGCGACCTGGAAGCTATCGTCGAGAAATATCGGGAATACAAGCAGGTGACGCGGGGCATTGCCGATGCGAAGGCGATGATGCAGGAGAGTGATCCCGATCTGCGCGCCATGGCAGAGGAAGAGCTGCTCCAGCTTGAAGAGCGGTTGCCCGCAATTCAAGAGGCGCTCAAGCTGTTGTTGCTGCCCAAGGATCCGAATGATGAGAAGAACATCATCATCGAGATCCGCGCGGGCACGGGCGGCGATGAGGCGTCTTTGTTTGTCGCCGAAGTCTTCCGGATGTATTCGCGCTTTGCCGAACAGCACCGCTGGAAAGTGGAGGTGCTGTCGAGTTCGGAGTCGTCGGTAGGCGGGTTGAAGGAAGTCATCGCCATCATCGAAGGCGACAAGGTGTATTCGCAGATGAAGTACGAGAGCGGCGTGCATCGCGTGCAGCGCGTGCCGGCAACGGAGACGCAGGGACGTGTGCACACCTCGGCGATCACCGTGGCGGTTTTGCCCGAGGCCGAGGAAGTCGACGTGAAGATCGAGGCCAAGGACTTGCGCATCGATACATTTTGCTCGTCGGGCCCGGGCGGGCAGTCGGTGAACACGACGTACTCGGCGATCCGCATTACGCACCTGCCGACGAATACCGTGGTGAGTTGCCAGGACGAGAAATCGCAGATCAAGAACCGCGAGAAGGCGATGCGCGTGTTGCGTGCGCGCCTGTATGAAGTGGAAATGGAAAAGCAGCACGAGGCGCAGGCCAAGGAGCGCAAGCAGCAGGTGGGGTCGGGAGACCGCAGCGAGAAGATTCGGACGTATAACTTTCCTCAAAACCGCCTCACCGATCACCGCATCGGGCTGACGATTCATCAGCTTGCCGAGGTGATGGAAGGCAGGCTCCAACCGGTGATTGACGCGCTGACGGCTCACTACAACGCCGAACGCATGAAGGCGGAAGCCGAGACGGCTGCGGCCTGAACGGCCCCGGTGGCCACGCCAGATACCATCGGATCTGCGCTAGTGTATGGTGCGGCGCAGCTTGGGGCATTGCCGACGGCTCGTCGCGATGCCGAATTGTTGCTGATGCACGTGCTCGCTTGCGATCGCGCTTATCTGCTGACCCATCCGGAAACGCAACTGACCGCCGAACAATACGCCGTATATGACGCCTGGCTTACGCGCCGCGCGCGGCACGAGCCGATCCAGTACATCGTCGGACAGCAGGATTTCTTCGGGCTGAAGTTTCGTGTGACGCCCGATGTGCTGATTCCGCGTCCGGAAACGGAGCATCTCGTCGAAGCCGCGCTGGCACGTGCTGGCCGAGAGTCCGCGCTGCACATTGCCGACGTCGGGACGGGATCAGGCGCGATTGCCGTGGCGCTGGCGCATGCGTTGCCGCAGGCGCGGATCACGGCGCTGGACATCTCCGCGGCTGCCCTGGCTGTTGCCCAAGAGAATGCCGACAGTCACGGCGTAAGCGATCGGATACGCCTTTCGGAGTCGGACTTGCTTGCTGCGGACACGGGCGAGCGTTTCGACATAATCGTGTCGAATCCTCCGTACGTGGCTGACCACGAGGAGCTCGAAGCGCAGGTGCGCGATTACGAACCCGCCTCTGCGCTCTTCGCAGGTCCGGAGGGGCTGGACATATATCGGCGGCTGATTCCGCAGGCGCAGGTCGCGCTCAAGCCGGGCGGATGGCTGCTGCTTGAGATCGGCCACGGGCAGCGAGATGCATTGGATCGCTTGCTTAGCGGCTGGGCGAGCGTGAGCTTCATTGCCGATTTGCAGGGGATTCCGCGAGTGGCCTGTGCGCAACGGACGGACTAACGAGATTCTTATCGGCGCCCCCGCTCACGCTGCAACTCACGATAGGCCTCGCTCTTGGAGACACCGCGCTCGCGGGCGATGCGCTTGAGGGCGTCCATCTCGTCGAGCCCTTCGGTCTTCTTCAATTCAGCAATACGGTCTTGAACACTCACAGCCGCTGATCCGGTTGCGGCGGTGGGCTGCGCATCGATCAGGAGAACAATTTCTCCGCGGATGCGGTCGCGTCCGGCAAGCTGCTCGCGGACCTCGGCGATGGTTCCGCGCAGGAACTCTTCGTGCAGCTTGGTCAACTCGCGTCCGACGACGACCCTGCAAGCCGCTCCCCAGATCCGTTCCACGTCTGCCAGAGCTTCGAGGATGCGGTGCGGTGCTTCATAGAAAACGAGCGTAACCGGCTGGCTGATGCCCGCTTTCAGCTTTTCCAGATCGCTGCGGCGCGCGCTGATCTTGGGCGGCAGGAAGCCGAGAAAGAGGAAGCGCTCGGTGTCGAGCCCTGAGGCCACCAGGGCGCTCAATGCGGCATTTGCTCCGGGAACCGGATAGATGGGGATCTCAGCCTTGATTGCTGCCCGGGTGAGAAACATGCCGGGATCGGAGATGCCGGGTGTGCCGGCGTCGGAAACAACGGCGATGCGCTCGCCGCCGAGCAGGTCGGCGATCAGCTCGGAGGTGCGTCCGGACTCATTGTGCTCGTACAGGCTGACGGTCGGTGTGGTGATGCCGTAGTAGTTCAGCAGCTTTTGCGTTTGGCGGGTGTCTTCGCAGGCGATGCGGTCGACGGATTTCAGCACCCGGAGGGCGCGCAGAGTGATGTCTTCAAGATTGCCGATGGGCGTGGCTACGAGATAGAGCCCGGGAGCGAGCGGTTGCTGCCCGGCGGGGTTATCGTCGTTCGCCATCGCGGGAATTTTAGCTTTCGCGCTCGAAGCGGCGGTGCTCGGCGAGCAGGCCCATGCTGTTGCTGAGGTTTTGCCAGGTGACGATGCCCACGATGCGCCCTTCTACGGCCACCGGCACCAGCGCCATGCGTCCGCCGGCGATGCGTCGGATCATGAGGCCGAGGGAATCTTCAGGCTTGGCCACCTGGAAGTTGCGCGCCATCACTGACTGGACGTAGCCGTTGCCGTCGCTGCGCAGCGCGGCGAGAATGCTTTGCTTCGACACGACACCGACCAGGTTGGCACCGCGCACGACAGGGAATTCATCCTGCAGGCTGTGAATGGCCTTGTAGAGCGCGTCGGCGAGGGTGTCGGACGGCGACAGCGTCGAGAATTCGGTCAGCATGACGTCGCGCATGAGCACGGTTTCGACGACCGACTGGAACATTACGCCCTGATCCTCAAGCTGCGCGCCGACAAAGATGAAGAAGCCTCCCATGACCAGCCATGGGCTGATGGCCGCAGCGATTCCGGAGTTGGGAAGCGCCAGCAGACCAAGACCAACGACCATGGCGAGAAGTCCAAAGCCCTGGCTGAGGCCGGAGACGGCTCGCGTGGCTTGCGCCGTCCCGCGTGTCCGCGACATCGCGCCGCGCAGTATGCGCCCTGCGTCGAGCGGGTATACGGGCAAGAGATTGAGCAGGCCGAGCATCGCGCTCAGCCACACGGTTGAGCGGATGAGGTGCCTGGGGGTAATCCAGGGCTTCACGGCGACAGGCACCCCGGTGGTTGCGCCAAGGATGAGTCCGGCAAGCACGGCGGCGAAGAGCAGATTCGCAATGGGCCCGCTGAGCGCCAGGATGGTCTGCACGCGGCCTTCGCTGGCGCGCTCGGCGCTCTCCGGCGTGGAGTAGGAAAAGAGCCCGCCGATAGGCAGAAGGAGAATGCTGCGGATATGAAGATCGTGATATGCCGCAGTGATGAGGCGGGCAACTTCGCGCACGAAGACGGCCAGCAGCAGCAACAGCCACATCATGATTCCGCGCCAGGCGGCGACGCCAGCTACTCCGGTGGAGAGCAGGCAGAAACCCAACACGAGCAGAAAGAACATGTGAATGCGAAGGTCTATGCCAAACCAGCGTCCCAGCGGAAATGACCATCCTCGCATCTTGCGTCCTCACCGTCCTCTTGTTGCTGTTTCTATTGTAGAGGGTGAGTTGTTTGCGCCTTGTTAGGATGGGGTGCGATGCGGGTGATTTCCGGCCAATATCGTTCGCGCGTGCTTATTGCGCCCAGGGGCCGCGATACCCGTCCTACCAGCGACCGCCTTCGCGAGACGCTTTTCAACGTGCTCGCGCCGCGTATCGAGGGCGCTGTCTTCGTCGATCTCTATGCCGGCTCCGGGGCGGTTGGGATTGAGGCTCTGAGCCGGGGCGCGGTGGAGACGGTCTTTGTGGAGTGGGCAGAAGCTGCGCTTAAGGCGATTCGGGCGAACCTGGCCACGCTGGGCATCCCAGGCGGGAATGCGCTGGAGCCGCGCGGCGTTCCGGCAGCGCTGAAACGGCTGGCTTCTTCGGGGCGTGTGGCGGATATTGTTTTTCTCGATCCGCCGTATGAGCGCGCCGACGAATATGAAGCGGCGCTGAAGCTGCTGGGCGGCGAATGTGCAGGCCTGCTCGCACCGAATGCCGTCGTGGTTGCAGAGCATGCGAAGAAGAGCGATCTGGAGGCGGGCTATGGGAAGCTGCTTCGGTATCGCACCTTGAAGCAGGGGGATGCCGCGCTGAGCTTTTACCGAATCGATGGGGACTGAGCGGGCGCGGCGACATTAAGGCCTGTGCGTAGATCGATGGTGAAGGGAACATCCCGGTCGGAGAGCATGTCCCAGCCGGTTCCTTCGAGACGATCGCCTTCGACACGCGTGATCTCGACACCTTCCCACGAAAGGCGCGATGTCTGCCAGGCCTTTCCCTTCGATCCCCAGGCGAGCAGCGAATGATGCCCCGCGAAGATAATGAGCTGTTGCCCCGGGAGAGCCAGCACTCGGAGCACCGGACGATATTCAATCTGCTCGAACTGCTCGGGGCGGGTTGTGTTGACCAGATATACGTAGCCGCCGGCGACGGCGCAGAGCTGGTTGGGATCGGGGCAGCTCCATAGACCGGATGGGGCAGCGGCGTCGGCGAATCCGAGGGCGAAGGTGGCGAGGAATGGCTGCGCGTCGGCGGCCTGAACAAGAAGCTCCAGCGCGCCGCGCTCGACTTCCTCCGCCTGCCGCGGATAGACGAATTGCCGGAAGGGAAGGATCAAGGGACGGCGGGGCAGGATTTCGGCGGTCCAGGTGTGGGGGAAGGTGAGTTCGACGACGGGGGTGCTCATCGTTTCGGCTCTCCGTGTTGGATGTCCTTTATCAATCCACCAGAAATTGCTGGATTCGTTCGCGCACGCTCAGAATGTGCAGTGGGAGCTGGATCTGGCTGCCCTCCTCAATTACGGGGATGAGCTTGTCGAACTCCGGGCCGGAGTGCGCGCCGGTGAGCGCGATACGCACGGGATGGAAGAGGTCTTTGCCCTTCGCGCCGGTCTCGGCCTTGATCTCGTTCATCCATGATTTGAACTGATCTGGGGTTACCGGGCCGGAAGCGTTCTGAACGCGAGCGGCGAAGGCGGCTAATACCTTCTGCGCGGATTCCGTCGCAAGAAGAGCTGCGTTCTCTTCGTTGGCGTGGGCGGCGTCCGGATCGAACTGGAAAACAAATGCAGACTTCGCGGGCAACTGATCGAGTTGATCGAGCGCGGGCAGAAAGACGGCGACAAGTTTCTCGAACCATGCGAGTGTCGCGGCGTCTGCCCGTTTGGGCAGGAGGTCGGTATTCTCAAAGTACGGGGCGACGAGGGCGACCAGGCGAAGCGGCTCGCACTGCTTCAGATAATGTCGGTTCAGCCAGTGGAGCTTGGCCCAGTCGAATACCGCCGGTGCTGCGGTTACGCGCTCGACTTTGAACTCGCGTGTCAGCTCTTCGAGCGTAAAGGTCTCGCGTATGCCGCCTTCCGCTCCCCATCCGAGGAGGGCGAGGTAGTTGACTAGCGCCTCTGGGAGAATCCCCATCTCGCGGAAGCTGGCGATGGAGGTCGCTCCATGCCGCTTGGATAGCCGCTCGCGGTCGCTGCCGAGGATGGTCGAGAGGTGCGCGAACTCGGGCACCGGCCATCCAAAGGCCTCGTAAATGGCGACCTGCTTGGGGGTGTTGGAGATATGGTCGTCGCCGCGAATCACGTGCGTGATCTCCATGAGGGCGTCGTCGACGGTGACGACGTAGTTGTACACAGGCACGCCGGAAGACCGCACCAAGATCGGATCGCTCACCGTTTCGCTGGCAAATTCGACATCGCCGCGGACGATATCGTGGAAACGCAGGGGACGGTCGGGGATTCGTAGTCTCACCGCGTAGGGTTCGTTGGCGGCTCGGGCTTCGGAGTCAGCGGTCGAGATGCTGCGGCATCGGCCCGAATATACCTGTGGGCGATGCTCGGCGACGGCTTTCTGCCGCTCGGCTTCGAGCTCTTCGGCGGCGCAGAAGCAGCGATAGGCTTTGCCTTCGCCGAGCAGCTGAGCGGTGTGCTCGCGGTAAATTGCCAGCCGCTCAGACTGGCGGTAGGGTGCATGCGGGCCTTCAACGCCTTCGCCTGCAAGCCGGGGACCTTCGTCCCAGTTCAGGCCGAGCCACTTCAGATCTTCGATCAGTTGCGCTTCGTGGCGCGCTTCGCTGCGGTCGAGATCGGTATCTTCAATGCGGAGCAGGAAATCTCCGCCGGTGTGCCGGGCAAAGAGCCAGTTGTAGAGGGCGGTGCGGGCATTGCCCACGTGCAGCAGTCCGGTGGGCGAGGGCGCGAAGCGAACGCGCGTTTTCGTTGCGTGCATGACTCTTCTGAGATTACCAAGACTGGCTCATGCGACGCCTGCGCTGCGCGGTCTATCTGAAATGCTCCCAGCCGCCCGCTTCGAGTGCCGTCGATCCGCCATCCTGCTTGTGGAGCACGACGCGGGCGTGCCGAGGACGACGGGCTTGCATCTGGCCGACGGGGTGAATGTTGACTCCGGCAATCTTTCGCGGAACGGGCGACCACTTTGGAGCGGTGAAAAGGAGCTCATAGTCCTCGCCGCCGTGCAGGGCCAGGGCCAAAGCTGAGGGAACCCAACCGTCATGCTCGGCCTGTGCGGCAAGAGGATGGATCGGGATGGCGGCGGCGTCCAGTTCCGCTGAGAGGCCTGACTCTTCGCATATGTGCAGAAGGTCGGTAGATAGCCCGTCGCTGAGATCGATAGCGGCGTGGGCCTTTCTTCCGGAGACGAGCTTCAGTCCGACCTCGACCCGCGGCTCGGGAAATAGATGCGGATGATTCTTCCCGGCGCGGTAGAGCGCAGCGAAGTGCTCAGGATTCCGGCCCGCTGCCAGCAGTTCGGCGGCTGCACCGCCTAACTCGCCAGTTACGTAGATCACGTCTCCTGCGCGGGCTCGGGAACGCAGCAGGGCATGGCCGCGCTTGACGCAGCCGAGCAGGACGATATCCGCGGCTACGAGTGCGGAGCGCTTTTGGCCGCGCCTGTCGAATTCAGGAGACTGGGCCGTGTCACCGCCGGCTAGTGGTACCCGGTAGCGGTCGGCGAGTGTCAGAAATCCGTCGAAGAAGCGGGTAAGCCAGCTCCGGCCTTGGCCGGGGGTATCGAGTTCGGCAGGAATGGCGAGGGACAGAAAGGCCGCCAGGGGGCGCGCGCCCATGGCGGCCACGTCGCTCAGGCCGCGAGCCAGGCAACGGTGGCCAATCACCTCCGGAATATGCCAGTCGCGCCGGAAGTGAACCTGCTCGAGAGAAAAATCGGTAGTGACGATCAGTTCGTCTCCGGCGGGGACACGCAGGACAGCAGCGTCATCGCCGATGCCGACGCGAACATTGCCCTTTGGCCGGAATGCCCGATCACGGATAGCGGCGATCAGGGCGCGCTCTCCGGTGGGCATCTCCCGAGTTGGATTCGGCCTTCGGGGCCGCGATTGGCGGGCTTTCATCGCGAGGCCCCAAGAATAACGCAAAAGGGTCGAATCAGACATGTGGAGTATTGACTGGGGTAAAACGCACTGAAATCAGTGCATTACCAGAGATGGATCGGCTTCAGGAAGACAAATTTGTGACGAATAAACTGCATCTTACAGGTTGATTCCTCAGGGCCAAGCTGTTAGCTTCTTCGAAAGATCAAGAAATTTTAGCTATTTGCAGACACGGACCTCTGTTCCCTGCGTCTTGATCTACTAGCGCCGAGAAATTTCTGCTCATTGGAACGTTCGCAGGTGAAGTGGATTTTTTTTTGAGATTTTGCGAGATGCGTAAACGTTACTACATTATTTTTGTCGCTCGCGAAGAGGATGGTCGACTCCGAAAGATCCCGGTCCCTCTGCACTATGCGTACGTCTTTGTGGCTGCCGCGGTGGTCGGCGCCTTCACGATCGCGGGTATGGCTGGTTCTTACAGCCGCATGTTGCTGAAAACGGCCAGTTTCAATCAGGTTCGCTCGCAGCGCGAGGCTCTGCAAAAGGACTATAAGCAGCTCGAACAGGTCGCGCAGCAGAAAGAAGTACAGGCCGCCTCTCTAGGCTCCCTCGCCAGCGAAGTGACCGCCCTCTACGGCCTGAAGCATAACAAGCTCAAGGGCGCGGCAACTGTGAACGCAGTTCCGGTTCCGACTGACACAAACGATACGAACGACAACTTCACTGACGCCGCCTATACCGAATCCTTCGATCAGCTTTCCACCCTTCGGAGCACGGCCCTGTCCGGCCGGCTTACGCACGCCTTTCAGACCGGCCTGAGTCCCTTGAGCGGCGACAACTGGCTGAGTATGGCGGATGCGCCGTCGCTCTGGCCGGTGGTGGGACCAATTACCAGTTCCTTCGGTGAGCGACAGGATCCCTTCAACGGTGAAGGTGCCTTCCATGCGGGAATCGACATCTCGACGAGCTTCGGACAACCGGTGCATGCCACCGCGGACGGAGTCGTTCTGACCGCAGGACTGGCCAGCGGATACGGCCGGGAGATCCTGGTCGATCATGGCCACGGGATCGAGACACTCTACGGACACCTTTCGGGTTTTGCAGTGAGTTCGGGGCAAGAGGTGAAGCGCGGCCAGATTATCGGCTACGTGGGAACCAGCGGGCGCACCACCGGGCCGCACCTTCATTACGAGGTCCGGATTCGCAATACGCCGGTCAATCCGCACAAGTACCTGCGGGAGACGATGGATCAGCTGGCGACTACGGACACGCAATCAGCCAAGGCCGGCAACTAAGCCTCCCGATCCGCTCAAACAAAAGAGGCCGGCAGAAGCCGGCCCCTCGTCTTTTGCTAGAAAGATGGTTACTGTCCGCCATACGTGACGTGCCAGATCGATCCCGAGCCGTCGTCGGTTACAAAGAGGGACCCGTCGTTTGCGACCGTGACTCCGACTGGCCGTCCCCACACATGGCCGTCGGCAGTGGTGAAGCCGGTGAGGAAGTCTTCGTATTCGCCGGTCGCGTGGCCGTCGTGCATTGGGGCGACGACTACTTCGTACCCGGCACGTGCTGCCTTGTTCCACGATCCGTGCTCGGCTGCGATGACGTCGCCCTTATATTGAGCGGGGAACTGCGAGCCTTCGTAGAAGGTCATCTCCAGTGAGGCGAAGTGGGGCTGCAGGAGAACATCCGGGGTGATCACCTTGGACTTCAGCTCAGGATGGCTGCCCATATGGCGGGGATCCTGCGTGCCGCCCATGTAATACCAGGGCCAGCCATAGAAGCCGCCTTCCTTCACGTGCGTAATGTAGTCCGGGACCAGGTTGTCGCCGAGCATGTCGCGCTCGTTGGTGGAGCACCACAGTTCTCCGGTGGTGGGATTGATGGCTTCGCCAACGCAGTTGCGAATGCCGTAGGCGTAAACCTTGACGAACTTGCCCTCGGGCGTGAATTCAAGCACGTCGGCGCGATGGTATTCCTCGGGATGCGTGTCGGGGTCGTCGACGTTGGAATGAGAACCCACCGAAACGAACATACTTTTTCCGTCCTTCGAGAAGGCGATGTCGCGTGTCCAGTGTCCGCCGCCCCGCAGTTTGCCGCCTCCAGGCAGGTCAGCAAGCTTTTCCGCCGGACCGGTCGCCTTCAGATCACCGTTCTTGTAGGGAAAGCGCACCACGGAGTCGGTGTTGCCGATGTAGACCCACTTGGGATCCGGGCCAAGCGGATAGAAGGCGATACCGAAGGGCTGGCTCAGGTTGTCGGCGAAGGTCGAGACTTCCTTAGGTTTGCCGTTGGCATCCACGCCGCGGAAGACCATGATCTTGTTTGAGTAGCTGACGGCCACAAACAGGTCTCCGTTAGGAGCGGTACGGATCAGTCGTGGTTGGTCGAGCCCGGTGGTGTACAGATCGACCTTGAATCCCGCCGGAGCCTTTGGCCATGCGCCGTCTGGACGTTTGACCATCTGCGCACCGTTATCCACGCCCTTGGTGGCGAAAGGAGCCGGCAGGTCGGCGACGGTCAGTTTGCGACGAACGCCGGGACTTTCTTTGCTGTAGTCGGTGAACGCGGATTGCCCGGTGAGCACGGTTCCGGAAGAGCTTTGCGCGGGCAGCGAAAGGGCGGGGCCGAAAAAGGATGCAAGCGCCAGCAGCACGAGAGGCTGGCGTTGTGAATACTTCAGCATGGGTTCCTCCAGCTACGGTTGGAAGTGATAGATAAATAATGGATTTGTAAGCGTTTTCTGGAACTGAGCTGTTAAACGGGTTATCTTTTGGACGCGCCACCGGCACGTGGGGACTCTTCTAATTCTTATTTCCGCCTGAACTTACCGGCTGAGGGTACTCTCGGAAGCGCCTTGGAAGTTTACAGGCGCATTTACCAGCTTCCTGAGGAGACCGGTTGGAATTGTTGCCGTGAGGACGGCTCGATTCTTGTGGTGCTCGATTTCGGCTGAATCGAGGAGTGCCTTGGTATCGGCGTCGGCCATGCTTGGGGCGGCCCCATCTTCGGCGGCGCGCGCAAAATTCAGAATGTTTCCGATCGAGTCAGCTGAAGTCTTGGCGGCGACGTCTGTGGGGGTGATTTCTTCAACGCGGAGGCGCGTCTTGCCCGCCCAACTGATCGATGCAATGAATGTTGCGTCGAAGGTAAGCGGGAGTGACATGCCCATGATCTGCATACTGCCGGCTGAGTCGCCCAACGGCAGGCCAATCTGGCCGACTCCCCAGGCCACGGAGAGAAGCGGGACATCGCTGTAATGCGCCGCAAGCAAGGAAGAACCGGAAAACGGGAGAGCCGCCGTGCGGTGGCGGTCCAGGATGGAGTGAATCTGTTCTTCCGTCGGAGTATTGCTGGCAGCGATCATGTCGTAGCCAAGCAGAGTTACGCGTACCGTGCGGCCATCGCTGGGGATGTTGTAAATGTCGTGTCCGGCGTAGGTCTCAGTCGACTTGGCTGCGCCCGCCAGGTAGGTCGAAAGGCGCCGACCATCGAAGTGGCCCACAAAGACCTCAGAGAAAGCCACCGGCCCATTGGGGCCATTGGGGTCGGGCATGCGATGCAGAGCGAATGCCACTTCGTCGAGATCGCGCTCGACCTGGATGCCGGTCTGATCGATGAACTGCTGATATGCAGGATCGTGGCTTACCGGGTGCTGATCAAAATGGGTGGCAGAGCGCAGCGGGCGGAGATTGAAATAAACAATGCCGTCCGACTCAGGCAGCAGGCGTGCCGCTTCAGGGGGCGCCTTCTTGCGCAGGTAGATGGCTCCGGCCAGCAGCAGCAGAACCACGACGACAATCGCGATAGTGACCCTGGTGCGTCGGTGCATTTCGTAGGGGGCAGGCTTCGTACGCTATCTATCATCTCATTTCCCCGAATAAACGTGCACGTTGGGTTGGTCGCTGGGGCTGGCGCCTCACGGGGAACCGGCCGCAGGTGCTGGACCCGGGCAAACTTGAGGGCCGATAATCGCGACCGGAGGAATGGGTTGAGATTAAAGCTGGCAGCCCTTGCACTCGCCTGTCTGGGTTCTGCGGTCGGCGGTGAATCCGGCCATGGGCCGTCGTTTCGCGAATATTCCATCCCCACGGGGCGAGGTCCGAGATTCGTCGCCGTGGCAGATATAAATCACGACGGAAAGGCAGACATCATCGTGGCCAACGACGATGAGAGTGTCTCCGTGCTGCTGGGCGACGGCAAGGGGAAATTTCGCGATGCGCCCGGTTCACCGGTGCCCGTGGGTCATCTTCCGAACGATGTTGCGGTCGCAGATATGAACCACGACGGGAATCCCGACCTGGTGATCGCGAATCATCAATCGCCCTACCTGACGATACTTCTCGGTGACGGACGCGGCGGTTTTCGAGCAGCGCCCGGTTCACCGTTCGATGTTCACTCCAATCCGCATCCCCATGGGGTAGTTGCCGCCGCCTTCAGTGGCAAGGGGTCCATGGATGTAGCGACGGACAGCTGGGGCAACAATCAGATTGAGTTACTGGAGGGGGACCGCGAGGGAGGATTGCTCATGCCGGGTCGCTTCTTTCATGTCGGACAGCGTCCCTATGAGCGGCTACGCTCGACGGATTTCAATAAGGACGGTCATCCCGATCTGGTCACGACCAATCTCGACGACGATACAGTAACCATCCTGCTGGGAGATGGAGCGGGTGGCTTTCGCGAGGCAGGTGGCTCGCCGTTCGCCGCAGGACCAAAGCCTTGGGAAGTGGCCATCGACGATTTCAATCACGACGGCAATCCGGACCTGGCGATCATTCCCTATGAGCGCGATGTACCGGACAAGAACCAGGTGGCGGTGACCCTCTTGCTGGGAGATGGCAAAGGCGGGTTCAAGCCTGCATCTCCGCTTTCGCTCCGGGGCTGCCATGGGCCGAACAGCATTGCTACGGGCGACATCAGTGGCGATGGATATCGCGACATTGTCGTGTCGTGCGCCGAAAGCGCGAATCTCATGCTCTTCATGGGCTCCCGCAACGGGGATTTTGTCCGATTCGAGCACGCGACTGCCGGAGGCTGGGGTTCTGTTGCCGTTGCTGATCTGAATGCAGACGGCAAGGATGATCTGATTCACGCCAATGACGCCAAAGCCAGCGTGACGATCTATTTCAGCAAATAGGCAGGTGGCCGCAAAGTTTGCTGACCGGTGCGCTCTTCAAGCACAATGAGTGCAGTAACGATGGCATTTGAAGCAGGACAACGGGTCGGCGATTATGAAGTCGTGCGCGTGCTGGGCACGGGTGGCCTGGGCGAGGTTTATGAGGTAAGACACGCCATCTCGCAGCGCGCCGAAGCCATGAAGGTGCTGCTCCCGGACCAGCGCGCAGCGGATCAGATGGGCGAGCGCTTCCGGCGCGAAATCCAGATGCTCGGCGCCCTGAGTCATCCGAACATCGCATCTCTGCACAATGCGTTCTACTTCGATGGCCAGCTCATCATGATCATGGAGCTGGTATCGGGCGAGACGCTGCGCTCGAAAAGCATCCGCACGCTGCTATCGATTCCCCAGGTTCTGCGCTACGCGCGGCAGATTCTCTCGGCGCTGGAGTACGCGCATCAACGCAACGTGGTGCACCGCGATATCAAACCGTCGAACATCATGATCACCGAGGAAGATGAGGTCAAGCTGCTCGACTTCGGCATCGCCATCACCGATCGGTCGGCGGAACTCACCGCTCCGGGTTTTCTTGTAGGCTCAATCAGCTACATGTCGCCGGAGCAGATCTCAGGCGACAAGGCGACCACCCGGTCGGACATCTACGCGGTCGGCGTGACGCTGTATGAAGTGCTCACCGGCCGGCTTCCCGTAGTCGGTACAAGCAACTTCGCCATCATGCGATCGCACCTGACGGAGCAGCCGATTGCTCCTGTCGAGCTGAACCCGCGCCTCCCGGCTGTGCTTTCCAATGCAGTGCTCAAGGCGCTCGAAAAGAAGCCGGAGGACAGATTCGCCAGCGCCAAGGAATTTCTCATGGCTCTGAACGCCCTGTCAGCATCGGAGACGGAGGAAATCTACTCGATGCCGACTACGATGCTGCCGGTCCAGGCCAGCACTACCCCGCGCCCGCAGCCGAGCGGAGCCAACCTGGCGTCCAAATCGGTGTCCGCATCGGCGCCGCAGAATTTCCCCCTCGGTGACATCACCAAGAAGCTGGCGGTTTACATCGGGCCAATCGCCAGTGTTCTGGTTCGCAAGCTGGCTGCGAACTGCACGGATATGGACCAGCTCTACAAAGAAGCCGCGACGCACATCGCGTCGGAGGCTGATCGCCAGCGTTTTCTCCAGTCGAAGCGCAGCTAGCCGTTCAGCAACTCCATAGCCTTCTTCAGGCTGGTATGCATGCGGTTAAACGATGTGGTCACTTCGGCGATCTCGTCCTTACCTTTTACGGGCAGCGGCGGCAGATCGATTTCTCCGGTCGAGATGCGGTCGGCGGACTGGCTGACCTTGCGCAGCGGACGAATCACGATGAAGTACATTCCGATATCGATGAGCGCGATGGTGGCGAAAAAGATGGTTCCCAGAGTGATGAGCAGATTGCGGAGCCCATCGTTGGCGAGCTTGATCGGCAGCGACATGGGAACCGTTATGATCTGCGCCGCGACAATCTCGTTCTGATGCCAGCCAAATCCGTTCTGAGAGCCATAGCGCTTGATCTGCGCCTTGGGAGCCACGCTCGGACTGCTGTGGCAGGTCAGGCATCCCTGCTCAACTGCGATAGGCCGGGCGAGATACAGGGTCGGCCCTACGGCGCTGTCGCGCTCACCCACCACCTCCTTGTCGCCCGGATTGTTGCGGAAGTGGTTGACGATGTCGGCTTCCCAATCCGTGGCACGGTCTGTCAGGTTGGTGGGGTTGAGGGTCGCTTCCTTGTAGGTGTAATCGGGGAATGATTTGCGCAGACGGTTGAATGTGACCGTCGCGGCGTAAAAGGGAATCGTCTGGGGAAGAAAGTCGTTCTTGTGTTGAGGCGTATTTTCAAGAATCGGGCTGATTTCCTCGTCGGTGTAGTCGCGTGTCGCCTTGGAACTGGCGGCCATCAGTTCGGCCTGGCTGAGCACCGTTGTCTTGGCATCCTGGAGCAGAAAACTGCGCGCATTTATGGCGATGAGTGCCAGTCCCAGGCCAAACACCACGATGAGAAGGAGATTAAACTTTGCGAGCAACTTCATGACTCAGAATTCCTCGTGCGCATTAAAGCACACACTGCGAAATGGCGAACAGTTTCTTTCCGAGAGATGTGGTCGCGGCGCTTTTCGACCTCAGCCGTGAGCCGGTTCTATGCCGATGGCGATTACGAAGTAGTTCGCCGGCGCGCTGCCGACATTCTTCAGCCCGTGCATGGTGTTCGAGGCGGCATAGCACACACCACCGGGGCCGACCTGTTCGGACTTAACACCCGTAATGAACTCGAGGGTGCCCTCACGAATGAGCATCAGCTCAGTGTGGAGGTGCTTGTGCGGTGGATGCGGCATCTGGCCGGGCATCAACGTGGTTTCGTGCAACTCGATGGACTCGCCGGTGGGCGTTACGCCGTGAAATATGGGACGTGTAGCAGCTCCGTTCGCGGAGCGGTTCACAGGAAGCTTGTCGAAGGAATAGACCCTCGATTCGGTCGGGAGGGTCGAGGTTGCGGGGGCTGTCTGGGCGCTTGCGAGGGTGTCTTCGGGAAGAACAGCGCCCAGCAGCGCAAGCGCCGGCAGAGCGGAACAGAGATCGCGACGGCTAAGATTTTTCATCGGTCCATCATACTCAGAACCGAGCCGCTCCAAGCCCGCTTCTCGTTGCGCTTTTCCCGTTGACAGAGTTCCGCGCAAATCCCACTATTCCTAATGCCCCGAAAGTTGGCGGCACTCCTCCTGACGCTCCTGTCGGCGTTCGTATTCGAGTTCAGTGCTCGCGCAGCCGATCACTGTACGCCGCTCTCGCCGGCCACTTCCGCCACATTTCCTGCACAACTGCAAGCGTTTCTGGACAATCATTGCTACCAGACCTGGAAGCATGATCCTAAGATCCGCACCACGCACGGAGTTCACCCGAACGTTCAGGTCTACTATTCGCCCACGCTGTGGAACTGGCTGGTCGCGGGCAATCGCCAGGTCGATGTTCCCGAGGGCGCGGTTCTGGTCAAAGCGCAATTCAGCGATTCGTCGAATCCGACCAAGCTCACCGACTGGTCGGTCATGGTCAAGGATCGCGATGGCGCGTGGGATGGCTGGTACTGGGCGGACCTCGTGCCGTCGAACACTCCTCCGCCAACGCTGCCTGCGTCCGTCCGGCCGGAGCCCGGAGGGCCGAGGTGCCAGGCTGCCGAATATCCAGCCAGCGGTTTCGGGCAGTACTGCCTGAACTGTCACGCTTCAGCTGCCGACGGCCTGCAGACCTTTGCGACAACTCGCTTCGTCAACGTTCTGACGAATGCGCTGGCGATGGAGAGAGCCGCTCCCCTTTCCACCTTCGCCCTTAACGACAATATCCACTATCGTCTGGCACTTCTGGGTCAATTGAGCCGGATCCTGAGTGCTCGGCCGGAGGATACGGCCTGCATGGTTCCGGAGCAAAAGGATCACGTGGTTGTCCCGGGAAAGCCGGTTGGCCCCCACAAATTCACTACCTCCGATCAATGCGCCGCCTGCCACGATGCCTCGGCGACCCTCACACCTGCGCGCCCCGATTTGCCCAGCATGCTTTACTACCTCCAGCCGTCGCCGTCGCCCAGGACGGTAAATCTTTCCATCAGTGGCGAGTGGCGTTACTCGATGATGGGCCTGGCGGGTCGGGATCCCGTTTTTTTCTCTCAGCTCAATTCCGAAGTCACGCTCCACGGCAACTTGAAAAACCATCCTGGCCAGGGCAAGGAATTCGTGCAGGATCTGTGCCTGCACTGTCATGGTGTGATGGGGCAGCGGCAGTATCACGACGACACGGGTCGGTTCTTCACCCGGGACATTCTGCAGGATTCCGATTCCATGTACGGAGCACTGGCGCGCGATGGTATTTCATGTGCCGTCTGCCATCGGATTTCCGCACAGGGATTGGGCACTCCCGCGAGCTTTACCGGAAATTTCAATCTGGGTCCGCCTGATCAGATGAATGGCCCGTACAAAGAGGTCATTTCTCTGCCGATGAAGAACATGCTCGGCATGACTCCGCAGGAAGGGGATCAGATCAAAGATTCGAAGCTCTGCGGGAGCTGCCACACCATCATTCTTCCCGTCTACAAGGCCAACGGAGAGCCGGTGATGCTGAACGGCCAGCAGAAAACCTTCACCGAGCAGGCCACATTCTACGAATGGCTCAACAGCGTGTTCGCCGATAACGGGTCGAAACCGCAAAGCTGCCAGGACTGCCACATGCCGAAGGTCTTTGTTCATGATGGCGCGACCAGTTCCCTTGACTACAAGATCGCCAACATCGAAGACAACACCTTCCCGGCAGTTGATTTTCGCGCGCCTGACAAGGACATCACTTTAACCAGCCGCAATGACTATCATCGTCACACGCTACTCGGCATCAATGTTTTCGCGCTGGAGATGTTCAAGCAGTTCCGTCCCGAACTGGGACTTTACGCGAGTGATCCGATGCTTCGGACGTCGCTGAATACCGAAAACAGCATCGACACCGCCATTGACATGAGCGCGAACTCAATCGCCAAGACCAAGACTGCGGATGTGAAGATTGTCTCGATCACAAAAGCAGACGGGATGTTGCAGATCGATGTCAGCGTCACGAATAACGCCGGTCACAGTTTTCCATCGGGAGTAGGATTCCGCCGCGCATTTCTTGATCTTCGCGTGATGGACGGCAGCCAGATCGCGTGGGCATCGGGAGAGGCTTCGCCGAGAGGAATCATCGTAGACGGCAGCGGGCAGCCCCTGGTGACCGAGACATTTACCCCGACTCAGCAGCACTTCCAGGCGCATTACTGGGAGAAAAACCCGATCACGCGGGAAGATCAGGTGCAGATATACGAAGAGCTGGCCGTCAATCCCGAGGGGCTCCTCACAACGAGCTTTATCGCTCTCGATCACAAGGTGAAAGACAATCGGTTGCAGCCGAACGGTTGGAGTTCAACCGGTCCGTTTGCGGAGGAGACTGGTCCGGTGGGGACTTGCGTTACATCCACAGTTTGTGATCCCGGATATCAAAATGGTAGTGGATCGAACCTGGTGCGCTATCAGATTTCCTTGACCGCCTGCCGCAACGCCGCCTGCGTGAACGCAGCCACGAACGTCAGCGCAACGTTGTACTACCAGACGATCCCCCACTATTACCTTGAGCAGCGGGCCACGGACGCAACCGGCATCGATACGGACCGCCTTATCCGCTTCACCCGCGACCTGGCGGTCGCGAAAACCCCGGTGGATAACTGGGTGTTGCCGA
>Ga0206881_10117_pt1 | contig 23998 bp, 22 predicted proteins | sample Alteio_BWOrgCont_3_FD_152867 | JGI IMG/M metagenome (GOLD analysis project Ga0206881, IMG submission 152867) | Enriched cells from forest soil in Barre Woods Harvard Forest LTER site, Petersham, Massachusetts, United States -... | ecosystem: Environmental > Terrestrial > Soil > Temperate forest >...
GGTTTATCTTCGCGGCGCGGAGAGCGATGGGGACGGCGATGCGAATCGACCAATCGACCGCGAGCCACGCACGCTTGCGCTCGACTTCCCAAGTGCTCTTACTGCCAATCAGGAGCGGGATGAACCGTTTTAACTCCTGCCGTTCCTCATTATTGTAGCGGTCGTTGAGACGACGCAGGACAGCAGCGACAACGGGGCACGCGCAGTTTGGATGGTCGCTGAATGGCTCGTTGGCCATGAACGCGACGGCTTCCATGACGCACATGCCATCGTCGGGCGACGAGTGTTTTCCATGCAGGAGCTTGAGGGTTTTCAGGTTGAGGCGCTTATTGGTTTTCTTAACGAGGGTCTTCATGATGATGTTCTTTTTGGTTGTGGTTGTCTGGCGGGAATGAAAATTTTCGCGGGTCTCATCTGATATTCGCGGACGGGATGACCGGAGGGGAAAGTGATGGCGGTCTGCGCGGGCACCGAGGAAATGGCAGCGATCTTCTCACGCCGGTCGCGAGCACGCTTGCGTTCGATAAGGGTGACGCGGAGTTGGCCGAGTTGGAGAACGGTCAGATGATCCAGTTCGGTCGTGCCGAATTTGTCGCGGACGGTTTCGTCGATGTAGGGCTTGGGCAGGATCATTTCGATGCGATAGACGAGACGGCGTCGTTCGCCCTTGGCGGTGGCGACCTGGCGCGCGACCTCGGGGGTCGTCGCGACGTGGAGCGGATTGGCGAGAGCCTTGAAGGTGGCGATGGCGGTGGCGGTGGCGAAAATGATTCGCGCTGACCTGTCGGTCAGCGCTCACGATCTCATCGCCCGGATGCTGGCCATCAAGAAGTGAGGCCATGCCATCGCTGAACTTCCAACCTCGATTCGCCGACATGGACAAACTTCTTGCCCTCGAACAACTCGCCTAAAAACCATGGACACCGATCTATCCATACGCATCGAAGTCTGGCTGTTGACCCAAACTCGCTGGGTCACCGCCGATGAACTCTGCCAGCGCTTTGAGGTCAACGAACGCGCCCTGCGCGGCCATAACGAGATTCCCGGCCTCGTCACTGAATTCACCGTCAGTGGTGATAGAGGCTATCTCCATGTTCGCTATGCCAGCAAGAACCAATTGGACCGATTTGCCGCACGTTTGCGTGCCAATGGAATTGGACAACTTAAGCGCGTTAAGCGCATCCGTGCCGCATGGGTCGCCGCCCGCACCGGGGGCAGCCCCCCCGTCGAACTCCACACCGGCCAAACCCTCCTTCCCATTCGCGCATGACACTGACTGAAGGAAGCGCTGTCGCCGCCCTCTTCATCCGCCGTGATTCGGTCTATAAGACCCTCGGTATCGATTGTTGGGATGATGAGAGGGATGCCCGCTTTTATCCCGGCCCTGCACCCGTGATTACTCATCCGCCATGTGCTCAGTGGGGACGGCTGCGTCATTTTGCTCACGAAGACTACTCTTTAAAATCGCTGAGTGTTCTGGCTGTTCATCTGGTCCGATTATATGGTGGCATCCTGGAGCATCCGGCCCATTCTCTCCTGTGGGATTACATGAACCTTCCGAAGCCAGGTCGGGAGTATCGAGGAGGCCATTTTTCATTATCGGTTCCTCAGTTCTGGTGGGGACATAAAGCGATGAAGAAAAGCTGGCTCTACATTTCCGGCACCACCCCTGAGCAGCTCCCGACAATTCCTTTTTGCCTGGGTTATCCAACTCACGTCGTCGATTCATCATGGCACGGGCTTAAGGGAACAAAATACCTCCCGAAGGGGGAACGTGATGCTACTCCCCCCAGGCTCGCAGGATGGCTTGTCGAAGTCGCCAGAAGGTGTGGTAAGTGAAAGCTCCCGCCGCTCTCATCACCGACTTGATGGCGCGCGTTCGCCGCGACCTCTTCATAGGCAAGCCGGATAAAACCTGGTATTCGCAACAACAACTCGTCAAGAAAGCCCTCCTCTACCCCGCCGCATGGCTTAAGAGGCGTGAGGTGGAAATCCCCGCCGAGCGCTATCAGGCCATCCTAGAGGGCATCCTCGACACTATTAAGGCTAAAGGCAACCTCGACCAAGTCCATTACATCAGCCGTTACCTCTTCCACTGCGTCCAACAACACATAGCCCACCACGGCGATACCTATTACGAAGAAGGTAAAGCCATCCGCAATCGCGTCAGTCTGGTCATGACCTCCGTCGAGCGTGCCCACGCTGGCGCTGACGGTACCGTTCCCGTCCTCGATCAAGCCTACAACGTCCTTCAGCTCGGCAGGCGGAAACCCAAGTCCAAACCTCTTGCAGAACCCCTGCAACCCGGTTTATTTTAGGCTTCTCCCATGAAGAAATCGCCCTTTCTGCCCGATGACCTGAAGCGTCTTGCCGCCATGGGCTTCTCCCTTGACGAGCCATCTCTCTATAAACTCTCCCACCTCCTTCAACTTCATCCCGATGGCTTCAGCATAGAGATCAGCCGAAATGGGCGAATTCGTTTGGTCTTCCCTGGCGAGCAACCTCCTTCAGCTTCCTCCAGTTGCTAAACATCATGCGCCTTTGTCAAAAACCGTTCTCAATTGCTATTTTCTCCTGCCCGGCGCGAGATTCTATCTTGCTCCTTCCTAACCCCCACAATATCAGCCTAAAGCGGGTTCTATCAGCTTAAATCACCATTGCGAGATTCGTGTGCGCCAAGACAAGTATTGGATATGCATCTGATCCTTCGACAAGCTCAGGATGACGGCCTTTTTCAGCAAGCTCCTAGTTATTCGCCATCGACAGCTTGGCCGGATCGGCCTCGAGCGGACGTCCGTAGGCGCAGAAACGGCCCTGGTGATGGACCAGACCGAGCCACGTGCTGTAACCGCCGCACGGCTTGTCTGGGTCGAAGACATAGATGTCCGGGCCGCCGTGGCGACGGTTGTGGAGACCGCCGCGGCTCGTTTGCGAACCGGCCATGATCCACTGCCCCTTTTCGTTCGTGCCGAGGAAAATCATCACGTGGGTAATCGGTGGCTGGCGTTCGGGCCGGTAGGTGTTCTCCCAGAAAAGCAGGTCGCCGGGCTTAAGGTTTTCCCGCAGGTAATTGCAGTCGGCAAAACCGTTCGCGGCCTGCGGCACATCCCACGCCTTGTTTTGCAAGTGGAGATAGTAATACTGGTCGGAAGCGGTGCGCGGCAGTTGAATGCCGGTGGTGACCTTGTAGAGATACCGTGAGGTGTTCGAGCAATCCATCTCCCAGGCGTGCGACTCGCCCGGCGGGCACCACGCTTCGTCGTAATCGATGTCCCGGTTGGCAAGATCCTCAGCCTCGAGCTTAAAACGGTCCGCCCAATCGCTGCTGGAAAGCGAACTCGACGGACTTTGTTCATTATCGGAGGTGGAATCGGTAACGTACGGCGGTTCGGAATGTTTGGTCGATTGGCTCAAGGTCATGTCGCTCGGCGCGGGCACGGGTGCAGGTTCGGGGGACGGCGTGTTCGTCACGGTCTCAGTCGCCGTTTCGGGGACGGAAGTCGCGGCCAACTCGGCAGGACTCACCAGAGTGGCGCGCGGGGCGGGGGGTTCATCCTGAGCTACCGGCTCGGCAACCGCCGGAGCGACGGGCTTGGCCACGGGGGCTTGGGAATCTTGATCCGCGTCTGTTTCGACGGGCAACGGGACCGGGCAGGACGCAAAGGTCGACGCCGGGACATCGAAATCCTGCACCGGCTGGGCTCGCAGCGCATCCGCCACTTCCGGTTCCTGCATCTGGACCGATTTCTTCTTGTGGTGATGATGCAGCGGCTTGATTTCCACCGTGGTGGTGGCCGGCTGAAGGCCATCAGAAGTCAAGGGCGCAGCAGCGACATCGATCCCAGCGGGCTGCTGGGTCGCAGACTCCGTCGGCGCTTCAGACATGCCGGCCACTTCCGGCCCAGTCTCCTGGATCGTTTTCACCTTGTGATAGCTCGTCGATTTCGGCTGGGCCGGGGTCGCGGTTGACGGATTGGAGGATGTCGTGGCCGGAGGAATTTGCAGCACCTGGCCCGGCTTGAGGTTGTTGTTTTTGAGCTTATTCAGCTTCTTGAGCTTTTTGATCGACGTGTGGAATTTGTGGGCGATCAGCCAGAGCGAATCGCCCGAAACCACCGTATAGGTTGCCAATCGTTCCGTCGGGGCGCTCGTTGTATCCGCCGGAGCACTTGACATATCCGCCGGTGCAGGTGCGGGGGCCGGAGTTGCCACCGAGGCGGGGCTATTATTAGTCGCGGGGAGCGGCGGAGCAGTTTGGGCTCTCGCGACGCAAGCGGAATCGACCGCCAAAGCCAGTATGACAGTAAAAAAAATCGGAAAGGGCGTGAGCCGATTCATCATAATAAATCAGAAGATAAAGCTATTTTTACGTTTTTAGAGTAAAAACATAGGTCCCGGCAAGTCTAAAATCTGCCGGGAGATTAGCCCAAGCGTCCCTATTCAGGTCAAGTCCTCGGTTGTTCCGCTATGATTCAACGTTCCTGAACGGCCCTGCTTACCTTACCGGCAAATGGAGACGGTACAATTTTCGCGCCAGCTTTTTCCGGTAGCCGACCGGCAAAAGCTCAGTACCGTTAAGACATGAAGCGCCTCGCCGGTTTGGAAACCGAATATGGTTGCCTCGCCCCCGAAGCATTCGGGCTTCCGGCCGTACCGACCCGTGTCCGCGATTACCTCTTCAAGAAGAAAAAAATCGGCCTGATCGATTTGCACGACCGCGACTACGATGAGCCCGCCGGCAACGGCGGCTTCCTCTTCAACGGCGGGCGGCTCTACCTCGACATGGGCCACGTCGAGTACTGCACCCCCGAATGCCTCTCGCTCGCCGACGTCGTCGCCTACGATCAGGTCGGCGAAGTCCTGCTCCAGCAGGCGCTCCACGAACTCCATCTCGCGCCGGAAGTCTCCTTCATCAAGAACAACATCGACCACTACACCAGCGCCACCTTCGGCTGCCACGAGAACTACCTGCTCCAGCGCGACGCGCCCCTCACCCGGCGCAATGTCGACACCCTCCTCGCCTTCCTCGCCACCCGCATCCTCTTCGCCGGCGCGGGCCGCGTCGGTGTGACCCTTGCACCCCGGCGCTACAGCAAAAGCGACGGCAGCGATTTCGTCCCCTACCAGATTTCCCAGCGCGCCGATTTCATCCAGACCGACATCTACGAGTGGGTCCAGTTCAACCGCGCCCTGATCAACGCCCGCGACGAGCCGCTGGCCGATTACCGCCGCTTCCGCCGCCTTCACCTCCTGCTCGGCGACTCGAACCTGCTGCCGTTCAGCAACGCGCTCAAGGTCGGCGCCACCGCCCTCATGCTCGACCTGCTCGAGGCCGACGCCCTGCCCGAGATCGCCCTCAACGAACCCGTCTGCGCCATGCGCAAACTCTCCCACCAGCCCAACGGACCGTGGAAAGTCGAACTGGCCGATCGCACCGAATGCCCCGCCCTCGACATCCTCGATCAATTCCTCGCCGCCGCCACCTCGGGCAAAATCGAACTCGACGCCGACGGCAAATGGACCGTCGAGGCCTGGGCCGCCACCCTCGACAAGCTCCGCCACAATCCCCAGGACCTCATCGGCAAGATCGACTGGATCACCAAGCAGTACCTCCTCGAATCGTTCGTACAATCGGAGAAAATCACCTGGCGCGACACCTGGCTCGAAAGCCTCGACCTCGAGTACCACCAGCTCGATCCCAACCGTTCGCTTCTGGCCGGGCTGCCCGGCACCTCGCTCTTCCAGCAGGGCCTGCCCGGACTCGCCCGGCGCGATTTCTTCCTCCAGCCGCCGCCCAACACCCGCGCCAATCTCCGCAGCGAGGCCATGCGCACCATCCTCCACAAAAAGCTTTCCTACGTCATCGACTGGGACCTCATCTACATCGGCGAGGGCAAGCAAATCCACCTCGATGATCCGTTCCAACACGATGCGCGCACGCTCAACCACTTTCGTGGTGAGCATCGGTAGGGTATATTAATAGCGGTGACCGAGGGCAAACCCAAGTCCCGCAAGGACAGGCCTAAGAGGGTTAATAAATAATAGGAGACTTTCATGACCATATTCAAAAATTTCACGTTAAAATGGTGGCAGGGTGCCCTTTTCAAATGGGGCATGCTCGCCTTGGGCATTGCGGTTGGTACCTACTGGTACGATTTCTTTGGGAACTATCTTCTTATTCTTCTCATTTTCGCCGCGATCAGTTTGGCCTACATCACTTGGGTGTGGTGGAAGCAATGATGGGACGGCCGTAAAAAGACTTTAGCATTTAGCAGATAGGCCTCTTTCCCAATTCCGTCATCCCGAGCTTGTCGAGGGATCAGCCCCCGGGTCATTCGTCAGTTATGGATCCATTGCTAATTTCGGAAGTACATTAGAAGCTGATCCCTCGGCAAGCTCGGGATGACAGAACGTTTTCCGATTACGTTTGGAGCTTGGATGAGGCAATTGCGTTGTTAGATTGGCGAACGTGGATTATTTCGACCTCGCCTTCGGAATTTGTCTCCTTCTCTTCGGGATATTTATTCAAAAACTTCCCATCGAAGGTTTCCCCGCAGGAATTGTAAGTAGAGAGATTCTGAGGATTTTCTCCATTATTGTAGGAGTTGCCGCTATTGCCAGCGCCGTAAGGGGATTAACGCACATTTGGTAATTCAAACTGAGCCACTACTCCATACTCCCCCGCCTTGCCATCCACCCCGCCCGGGGCTAGTGTCAGCCCCTTATGTTACGCGCCGGAATCGTCGGACTGCCCAATGTCGGGAAAAGCACCCTCTTCAACGCGGTCACCAAGACCCGTAAAGCCCAGGCGGCCAACTATCCCTTCTGCACCATCGAGCCGAACAACGGCATCGTCACCGTGCCCGATGAGCGCCTCGCCAAACTTTCCGCCATCTCGAAATCCCAGAAGATCATCCCCGCCGTCTTCGAGTTCGTCGACATCGCCGGGCTGGTCAAGGGCGCCAGCACGGGCGAGGGCCTCGGCAACCAGTTCCTGACCCACATCCGGGAAGTCGACGCCATCATCCAGGTCGTCCGCTGTTTCGAGAACGACGACATCCACCACGTCTCCGGCACGGTCGATCCCGTCCGCGACATCGAGATCATCACCACCGAACTCGTTCTCGCCGACCTCGCCGCCGTGCAAAAGCGCAAGGACAAGAACCAGAAGGCGGCCCGCGGCGGCGACAAGCAGGCCAAGGCCGAACTCGATCTGATCGTGAAGCTTGAACCCCATCTCGACTCGGGCAAGCCCGCGCTTCTACTCGATGCCACGCCCGACGAGAAAGCGTTGCTCAAGGGCTTCTTCCTCCTCACCGGAAAGCCGACCCTCTTCGCCTGCAACGTCGCCGAGAACGAACTGGCCAATCCCGACGCCAATGTCCATGTCAAGGCGGTGCGCGACTTCGTGAAGAGCCACCTCAACACCGAGGCAGTCGTCATCTCCGCGCAAATCGAATCGGACCTCGTCGACCTGAGCGAGGACGAACAGCGCGAGTACCTCGAAAGCCTCGGCGTCAAGGAGTCGGGCGTCGGCGCCCTCATCCGCGCCGCCTACCATCTCCTCGGCCTGCGCACCTACCTCACCACCGGCGAAAAGGAAACGCGCGCCTGGACCATCCATGCCGGCGACAAGGCCCCCGCCGCCGCCGGCGTGATCCATTCCGATTTTGAGCGCGGTTTCATCGCCGCCGAATGCACCGCCTACGAAGACCTCATCAAGCTCGGCTCCTTCGCCAAGGCGCGCGAAGCCGGACGCCTCCGCATCGAGGGCAAGGAGTATGTCGTCCAGGACGGCGACGTCCTCGAGTTCCGGTTCAACGTTTAACTCAAGGTAGCAGCGGTTACCATTTGACTTCCACCTTCTCGCGGCGCTGGGTCTTCTTGCTGAAATAAAAAACGCAGCCGTACTGGCGCCCGAACTCGTGGACCAGCCGCGTCGCCTTCACGTCGTAGCAACAATATTCGGCGATCTGGCCCAGCTTGCCCTCCTTCCACCACTTCAACGCCTCCATGCCGTCGGCCGTCTTGCCGCAACCCAGCGTCTGCTCAGCGATGGCGTCGAGCCCAACCCGCAGGCCGATGATCTTTTCGACGTGCTGCATCAGATCGAGCACCGGCACCTGGCTCAGATCGAAGACCGAGTAAGGAGCCAGCACCTCGAAGTCAAAATCGATCACGTTGAAGCCGATGACCCGGTCGGCCCGTTGGAGCTCCTGCAGAAGTGCGTTGACCTCTTCCTCGCGATAAATCTCGTAGGTGCCACGCACGGTGCTGTAGGTCACGCCAAGGGCCAGTTTCATGGCGCGTTTGTTATGCCAGCCGCCCACCTCAGCGGCGCTTTTCTGCGTTTCCAAATCGAAATAGACGAGGTTGGGATCAGGCATGGCGAGAATCAGATCATGCTTGTCCGGCGTCGAATGACAAGCCGTTGCCACGCCCCAAGGGGGATTGCAAAGTTTCCTGTAACCTTTTTTTGTCCCCGGCGTCTGCCGTGGTATGAAAACACCCCGCCTTCTCCTCCTCGGTTCCCTGATCTCCGCCGGGGCGCTGCTTTCCGCGGTCTCCGCTCAGGCGCGTCCCGATGGCACTGTCACCCGTTCCGGCTCCTACTCCACGTTGCATCGCGGCAGCGGCACCTTCAGCCAAAGCGTGACGCATTCGCCCGGCAGCACCGACCGCTCCACCACCTGGACCAATTCCAGCGGCGGCACCGGCACCCATACGGCCAGCAACACCTGGAACAGTTCGAGCGGCACCGGCACCCACCAGTCCTCCACGACCTACGCCAACGGCAAGACCTCCTCCAGCCAGGGCGACTGGACCAAGACCGGAACCGGTGACTTCAGCTACACCGGCACCCATACCGGGGTCAATGGCCAGACCACTGACGTGTCAAAGACCGTGACCAATAGCGACGGCACCAAGACCGTCGACAGCACCTACACCAACCCGACCACTGACAAGAGTTCCACCGTCGACAAGACCATCACCAACAGCGACGGCACGAAGACAGTCGACACCACGGCGACCGGCCCGAACGGCAAGACGGTCACCTCGGACCAGACCTACGACAAGACCAGCAACGGCTGGACCGAAACCGGCACGGTCACCGGCCCCAACGGCGGCACCAGCACCGACAACAAGACCGTCTCCTTCAGTAATAACGGCAACGGCACGGTCACCCGCACCGCGACCGGCTCCGTCACCGGCCCGAACGGCAACGTCAAGCAGTTCGGCAACAGCGAAACCTACACCAAGACTTACACGCCAAGTTCAACCACGTCGACCAACGACTAATCTCCCTCCCAACTCCAACCCTCACCAAAAGAGGCAGGCCGCAAGGCCTGCCTCTTTTTTTGAAAACGGGTTGCCACCCGTAAAAATCGAGCGCTTGGACTACTTTTCAAACAGGAGATCGAAGAGCCACGCCACCCAACTCTTGTCGGGAGAACTCGCCGGCGCGGCTGGGGTGACGGGGGTGGACGAAGGCGTGGCGCTGCTGCTGTTTCCCGCCCCAACCATAGCCGTGGACGCAGTCGCCATTCCCGTCGTGCCCCCGCCGTCCGGATGCATGGTGATGCAAACGGCACCGGTAAGCATGACCTCCGCACCGGGAGGAGTGTCCAGCAGCGACCCGCTCAAGATCAACAGACCCGACACGGGGGCGTTGTACCCCGGCAATTGAAAGGTCCCGCCCGTCAAAAGTTGCGGGGTGAGGATTTTACGGCCCGGCTCATCGTCTTCATGGGCAGGATCGTGGATCAGGATCATGTCGGGTTCCGCATTGACCAGCGTGACCGCGTGGCCGGCGTCGATGGCATCCACAAACGTGTTGCTCATCTGATTAAAGTTGCAGTAGGCCAGAAGGAGGATGAAGGCTTTGTTCGGATCGTTATTTTGCTGTAGCCAGTCCTGGCTGAAAGGAACGGGGGTTTTCTGGTACGGCTTGTACTTGTCAGCGTCCGGGTCGTTCACAATCTGGGGAAACTTCACCTGGTTCCAGTCCAGGCCACGGTACTCGACGTCGCAACTATAGCCGGCATCGTGGATGTATTTCTCAATCCCGTAGGATATGGCATCCGTGCGGGTGCCCAAATCGTAACGCGCGTCAGTGGCTCTTATAATGGCATGCACCGTGTGGGCATAATCATCATCCTTGCTGTCGCCATCTACGATCAATTTCGGATAACCGTGGGTGCCAAACCAGACAATCACGTTGGCCGTGGACGTCGGAAGACAGGTTTGATCTTCCTGACTCAAATCGGGCATCCCCTCTTTTTCTTCCGCCGCAGCCGGAAGCAGAAGCATCCCCGCCAGGCACAAGCCCAGCAGCGCACGACAAGCAAATTGCCTGGAGATTAGCATAAGAGAAAAAAGCAATTCCCATACCTTATCTTTCTCAAGTATACACAGCCGTCTCCTCACTCTGCAAGCCCAGGAGCTTGCTGAAAAAGGCCTTTATTCTCAAAATGCAGTCATCCCGAGGTTGCGCCTTCGGCGCTCGGCAAGATGGGGAAGAAATAATCGCGCTATCGCGCAGGCCGTGTCGAGGGACCTCTAACTATTTTGCTTCAGAGGGAGCTTTCCGAGGGAATAGGAAGAGATCCTTCGACAAGCTCAGGATGACGGCCTTTTTCAGCAAGCTCCTGGGGCGTGTCGAAAGATGACAACAACAAGACCTGTTCTCTCTATCACGGCCAGATCAATCTTGATCTCGGTGGGTTCCATCTCGTAGCCGGCCTTTCGGCTGGAAGGCCTTATAGACGCACCAGATAAAAAGCAGAAAGATAGGGGCGATGACAAGAAGCAGCGCGACGCGGGAACGAAACAACGACAGCGCATTGTCAAACCCAACGATCAGCAGCAGTACAAAAGCAGCTGCAACGACCAAGGCGAGAATACGGAGAAGCTTCACACCCCTGGCCTTATTTATGTGTAATGGGAAGAATAATGGAGGCCGCTCCACCTTGGCCGCTTGTGACCAGGGTATCCGGGGCTTTCCCGTCCCACTTATTGATGAGTTCAAGATCGATAACGGCAGGATTCTTCGCCAAGGCATCACCCCGAATTTGGATGGCTTCCGCTTCGCCCTTGGCGGTGGCCACTTTCTTGTCCGCTTCGACTTCCGCTTGCTGGAGTTCGTATTTGGCTTGTTCGGCGCGTTGTTGCGCCACTTGCTTTGCTTCAATGGCCCTTTCGTAATCATCGGAGAAAGCGACATTGACGATGGATAAATCCTCCACCTCGACAAAGCCCTGCAATCGATCCTGGGCTGCCTTGAGCGCCTCGCTGCGGATCTTGTCTCGATTCGCAATGATTTCCGCCGCTTCGTACTTGGCCGTCTCCGCCTTCAACGCGTCCAGAATCTTCGGCTCAGCCTGGCTCATGTATTCAGTGCCATAATTTTTGAAGATGTTACAGGCGTTCTCTTTGGTGATTCGCGTCTGCACGGCCAGCGTAATATTAACCGCCTGCAAATCGCTCGAGAAACAAGCGGCATCGGTCTGGGTCGTTATCGTCCGGATGCTGATCTCCGTGACGTGATCCACCGGCCCCACGATATGCCAGCCCGAATCAAGGACTTGGCCCGTCACATTCCCAAAATTCGTGATCACGCCGACATTCCCGGTATCAACCGTCGCCGTGAAAAAGAGGAGGACAACCAGGACCGCGAGCAAACCAACCCCCAGGGAAAACGCCGCCGAAATATATTTTGTGTTCATGAAAGTAAATTTGAATTCAGTTCAGTTGGGCCAAGGCTGTCCGAAAAATCGGCGCGGGTCACGCTGAATGAGCTTTTGCCATTGTCGATATAGGAACAAAAGAGGACAGCCTTTTCTTGAGTCAGGAGAGCAAACGTCAGTGCCGCGCAGGACACCAAGACGGGCGGAAGCAGTCGAGCCAGGCTTGAACCCAAGGAGAAAACCTGTCCTTGACCCGTGTCCGACCTTCCACATCGATGAGTAAAACCGCACTCCATCCCATCGCCGCGTCCAAACGGGCGGGTGGATTGCCAAATCAAGGCAAATCGCGCTTAATCGCACCCAATCCGGTCCTTTTATTTCTCCCGCCGGACGATGCCAGCCACGGCAATCTGAAACAGCCTTTGTCTCAAACGACAGGCGTTCGGATCAAAAGATGGGGCCTAGCCTTCACTTGGAGAAAGCTGGAATCTTTTCGCGCAATTCAGTAGGCTTGTTCTTCCCTATGAAAGTTTCCGACCTGCGCGGCATCCTGACCTACATTCCCGGTTTTCGGGAAAAGACGTTCGTGATTGCCCTGGATGGCGCCATCATCGCCGACGATAATTTCCCAAACATCCTGCTCGACCTGGCTGTGTTGCGCTCGCTCAGCATCCGGCTGGTCATCGTCCACGGCGCGGCGCATCAACTCCGGGAACTGGCCGAACAGACCGGCGTGCCGATCAGCAATGCCGACGGCACGGGCATCACCGACGCCGAGACGCTCAAGCTGGCCCTCACCGCCGCGAACCGGATCACCCACGAGGTCCTCGAGGGCCTCGCCTCCAACGATTTGCGGGCCTGCTACACCAATGCCGTCATTGCCCACCCTTACGGCATCGTCGGCGGCGTCGACCGGCTCTACACCGGCCGGGTCGAGCGCGTCGACACCGAATTCCTCAATCAGCTCCTGGAAAAGGGCGTCACCCCGGTCATCGCTCCGCTCGGCTTCGACGGAGACGGGCGCACCTTCCGGGTCAATTCCGACGGCGTAGCGGTCGAAGTGGCCGAGGCGCTGAAGGCGGCCAAGCTTATCTTCGTCACCCGGCACAACGGCTTTGCCCGGAACGGGCGGGCGATCAGCCAGATCTCGGTCGATGAAGCAGAGGAATTTTTCAAGAAGCACAAGGCCGAAATTCCCGCGGAGCTCGTCTCCAAATTTGAACACTGCGTCAGCGCCTGCCGGCACGGCGTCAGCCGCGTCCACGTCATCGACGGACAGGTCGACGAGGCCCTCCTCACCGAAATTTTCTCCAATGAAGGCGTCGGCACCATGATCTACGCCAATGAGTACCAGGCCGTCCGGCGCGCCCTGAAGAAAGACGTCCGGGCCATCCGCAACCTCATCCGAGAATCGGTTGAAGAGGAGGAAATTATCAAGCGGACCCGGCAGGAGATTCTTTCCCAAATCAGCGATTACTACGTCTTCCAGATCGACGGCAACATCATCGGCTGCGTTGCGCTCCACCTCCTGCCCGGCGGCAAGCAGGCCGAACTCGCCTGCCTCTCCGTCAGCGGCTCCCATGAAAACATGGGCATCGGCCAAAAACTCATGCTTTTTGTCGAAAATGCCGCCCGGGAACGCGGAGTCGAAACCATCTTTCTCCTCTCCACCCGTGCTTTTAATTACTTCCAGCAAAAGGGCGGCTATAAGGAGAGTTCACCCAATGACTTACCCGCGGCCCGGCGCGAAAAATACGAGGCAAGCGGGCGTAATTCAAAGGTATTGGTTAAACACTTAATCTAGCTCCGTTCTGTTTAATCACCTAAATGCTTCGTTTTGGTCTTGCATTATCCAATACATCTGGCGCAATAGCATCGGTTTATGGCTAATCTAACCAAACGGGATCTGGTTGTCCGCATCAGTAACGAGACGGGGATGGTGCAGCAGGATGTGCTGAATGTCATTCAGCGCACCTTGGATCACCTGACTGAAAGCCTCGCCCAAGGGCAGGCCGTCGAGTTGCGAAACTTCGGCGTCTTCGAGGTAAAACTCCGCAAGGCGCGTGTGGGCCGCAACCCGAATCGCCCCGAGCACGACGTGCCGATTCCTCCGCGTGCCGTCGTCAAGTTCAAGGCTGGCAAGGAAATGAAGAGCCAAGTGATGAAGCTCTCGCAGAGCATCGCCAACAACGCCCAGCCCGGCTCAACTTCCGCCGCTTCCTAGTTCCGACTGACGGCGATCAAGCTTCGCAAAAAAAGAATCCTGCCGACCCGTCCATTGGACTTGGACAGCAGTGCCTTGTAAAGCGAGGTGTTGCCGCAATTCGTCAGGACGTTCGATCCTTGTCCCCTGCCCCCATTTCCTTTTATTCTAGCCCATGGCTCTTCCCGGTTTCCGCGATTTTTATCCCGACGATTGCGCCTTTCGCAATGCCATCTTCGCCCGGTGGCGCGATGTCGCCCACCGCTACGGCTTCGTCGAGTACGACGGCCCGCCGCTCGAACCGCTCGATCTCTTCACTCAAAAATCGGGCGATGAAATTGTCACCCAGCTTTACCATTTCAAGGACAAAGGCGACCGCGAAGTCGCGCTGCGCCCCGAGATGACGCCCACGCTGGCGCGACTCGTCACCGCGCGGCACAAGGACTTCAAGAAGCCGCTCAAGTGGTTCTCCATCCCGCAGGTCTTCCGTTACGAGCGCCAGCAAAAAGGCCGCTTGCGCGAGCACTACCAGCTCAACTGCGACATCATCGGCGAAGCTGGCCTGGAGGCTGACATCGAACTGATCGCGCTCGTCATCGACGTCCTGCGCGCCTTCGGCCTCACTGAAAAGGATTTCGTCGTGCGTCTGAGCGACCGCCAGTTCTGGACCGATTTCATGAATGCGAAGGGCGTACCCGAGGAGCAACGCTATGCTTTCATCCAAGCCATCGACAAGTCGGAACGGGAGCCGCGCGAAAAAACCGCCGAAAAACTCGGCCCTCACGCCAATGAAGTCTTCGCCATTCTCGAAAGCGCCTCCAACGCCAAGAGCGAACGGCTCGACACGGTCGAAGCCGGCCTGAGCTATCGCGGCCTGCAGGATTACGTGAAGCGCGACTACACGGTCGTGCGCGGCCTCGCCTACTACACCGGCGTCGTCTTCGAAGTCTTTGACCGCTCGGGCGAGTTTCGCGCCATCGCCGGCGGCGGCCGCTACGATAATCTCCTGAAAAACCTCGGCGGCGTCGACCTCCCCGCCCTCGGCTTCGGCATGGGAGATGTGGTATTGGGGGAGATTTTGAAAAAGAAGCGCGAATCTGAGACAAACGACATCGAGATTCCTCGCTCTTCATTGGGCGTTTATGTTGCGATCGCCGACGAAAGCTTTCGCAGTCAAGCCATGGCGCTCCTACAACAGGTTCGCACCATCCGACCGGATACCTTCGTCGATTATTCGTTTCAACCGGCGAAGATTGGAAAACAGCTACAGCAGGCAGAGGAGAGGGGGTGTGACGTTGCGTTGATCGTAGACGGCCAAATCACGCAAGGCGTTGCCGAAATAAAGGAGCTCTCAACCCGCGAGCAACGAAAGATCAGAATACAACCCTCTGAGCTCTTTCGTGAACTTTGCGACATTAAAAACCGCCAGTATGCCAAGGCGAAGAAGCAAATGGACGAGATAGTCCGCGATCTTCTGCAAAGGTCGGAAACCAAGCCTCCGGCCTAACCCAAACTTTGGAAAGGGAACAGGTTTCGCCCGGAGGCGTGTAGAGGGCCGAAGAGGAATTTGGGCCAAAAAACTTTGTGCGCCGACGTGAAGAAATTCGCCAGCAGTGTCACCCACCTTTCTTGGACGACGTAGGGATTGGCCGTATCCACCGCCTTCTTGCATTTACCCCCTATGCTAATCCATACGAAACTCCTTTGCGGCCTTTTGGGCCTCTACAGGAATTATCATCTCGGACACAATCCGTGCGGTTTTCCTTGGAAGGAAGGCAAACCCCATTGCCTGAATTCAGAATAACGCGAGATCGATGCGGTCAAGCTTTAGAACTCCACAATTTTATTTGACGGCATCCCTCTTTTAACTTTTACTTGGCCAAGGCAATGGAGTTTGCCTTCCTTCCAAGGAAAACCGCCTGACGACTTGTCAGTGCTGATAACTCCTGTTTGAAGTCATACACAAACAGGAGAACTATCTTGATCTACATTTACGTAATGGCGGGAGGTGCCATTGGAACACTCGCTCGATTCCTTCTCTCCGATTTTGTCGCAAGTGCCTTCGGCGAAGCCTTTCCGTGGGGAACCCTCATCATCAACGTGACCGGTTCCTTCGCCATCGGGTTCTTTGCCACGCTAACCGATCCCGATGGTGCACTCTTGGTGCGCCCGGACTTTAGGACGTTTTTCATGGTCGGAATCTGTGGAGGGTATACGACTTTTTCATCGTTTAGCTTGCAAACGCTTCGTCTTGCCCAAAACGGGCACTGGGTGAGCGCGGGGGCAAATATTCTGGGATCGAATATCGGTTGTTTAGTGGCTGTATGGCTGGGCCATGTGTGCGCAGTCAGCTTTAGGAGATAATGATATGGAGATTCCGGAAGACGCTCTGCTGCTTAGAATTTTCATCAGCGAGACCCAAGTTTGGCACGATAAGCCTCTTTACGCGGTTATTGTTCGCAGGGCGCTTGAAATGGACCTCGGCGGCGCAACCGTATTAAGAGGGCTGATGGGCTATGGGAAAAGCAGCCATCTCCATACAAATTTATATTTAGACACCCTCGTTAGCCTTCCGGTGGTCATCGAGATCGTCGATTGCGAGGAGAAGATCAAGGCGTTTCTTCCCGTTGTGGATGAAATGATCAGCAGCGGACTGGTGACGTTGGAAAAGGCGAAGGTTCTTCACTATCGCGGGGTGACGCCCGCTTCCACGCCCCAAACCCCTTAAGGAGCATCCCAGACTTCAATTGAGTATTATTAGTGGCCGCCTGACTGGACCACCTGCACAGGACCAATATTAGGAGATACGTATATGGAAATCCCGGAAGATGCGGTACTGCTTCGAATCTTCATCGAAGAAACCGGAAAATGGCACCATCAACCGCTTCATGAAGCGATCGTTCTCAAGGCGCGAGACATGCACCTTGGAGGAGCGACCGTATTGAGAGGCCCGATGGGATTTGGCAAAAGTCATCGATTGCATACCGCAAAAATGTTGACTCTCTCTCTCGATCTTCCCCTCGTCATCGAGATCGTGGACAGTGAAGCAAAAATCAATGAATTCCTGCCCGTTATCGATGGGATGATCAGCAGTGGTCTTGTTACAATGGAAAAGGTTAAAGTGCTCCATTATCGCGGCACACACCCCAAACCATGATTCATGTCCCCATTCCCGGTTTTGCCCGGATTCCTCGCCACACAGGGAGCTGCCGCTATTTGACTGTAACTAATTGAGGGAATCTCCGACGGCCTTTCCAGTTTTACCAAGATGACCTCCGGCTATTTTACCCGGTCACAGACCACCGCTACATTTCAAAAATCCTGTTAATTCCGTTAATTCCGTCTAAAAACTTCCTTTCCCCATGTCCAATCCCTACCGCACCCATACCTGCAATGACCTCCGCGCCTCCCACGCCGGCCGGACGGTCCGTCTCGCGGGCTGGATCCACAACAAGCGCGATCTCGGCGGCGTTCTTTTCATCGACCTGCGCGATCACTATGGCATCACGCAGATTGTCATTCCGCCCACCGCCGCCTTCCAGAACGAGGTCGGCCACCTGCCCAAGGAAACCGTCATCAGCGTACAGGGCCAGGTACGGCCACGGCCCAAAGGCACGGTCAACCCCAACCTCGCCACCGGTGAAGTCGAACTCGACGTCACCGGCTACGAACGCCTCGGCTCCTGCGAACCGCTGCCGATGAACGTCTTCCCCGAGGACCACACGCCCGAGGAGACCCGTCTCAAGTACCGCTTCCTCGACCTGCGCCGCTCGAAACTGCACCAGACGATCATGCTGCGCGCAAAGGTGATCTCCAGGATCCGCCAGCGCATGATCGCGCTCGGCTTCCAAGAGTTCCAGACGCCCATTTTGACCTCCTCCTCGCCCGAGGGCGCGCGCGACTTCCTCGTCCCCTCTCGCCTCTACCCCGGTGAATTTTACGCGCTGCCGCAGGCGCCGCAGCAATTCAAGCAACTGCTCATGGTCAGCGGTTTCGACCGCTATTTCCAGATCGCACCCTGCTTTCGCGACGAGGATGGACGCGCCGACCGCACCCCCGGCGAGTTTTACCAACTCGACGTCGAGATGAGTTTCGTTACCCAGGACGATGTCTTCACCGCGATTGAAAAACTGTTCGTACCGCTTTTCCAAGAATTTAAAGTCGAATGGCAAATCAATACGCTTCCGCCTGATGACCAGACTCACATCTCGTTTCAGCGTCTCGCCTACAAGGAATCGATGCTGACTTATGGGACGGATAAGCCCGATTTGCGGATTCCGATTGAGATCAAGGATTTGACGCCGCTTTTTGCCAAGAGTGAGTTCAAGGCTTTTGCCGGGAAGACCGTCCGCGCTATGGCCGTGCCCCAGGCGTTTGACCAACCGCGCTCATGGTTCGATAATCTGCAGGAGGAAGCGAAGAAGCTGGGGGCACCTGGCTTAGCTTATGTGAAGGTTAGTCATGAAGCAAAACTCGATGCTCCTAACCCTGGCACTCCAGTCTCAGAACGTACCATGTCCGGTCCAAGATCGCTTACTGGACCAATCGCAAAATTCTTGGGAGATGCTGGTACGTTAGAAGCGCTCACGGATATGGCCGGGCCTGAGCAATCCGTCATCTTCTTCTCCGCCGACGCCAACGAAACCAAAGCCGCCAAGGTGCTCGGCACGATGCGCGTGAAAATCGCCGAACAGCTCGGCCTGATCGAAAAGGACGTCTTCAAGTTCACCTGGATCGTCGACTACCCGATGTACGAGTTCAACGAGGAGACCAAGGCGGTCGAGTTCTCGCACAACCCGTTCTCCATGCCTCAGGGCAGCCTCGAAGCCCTCGAAAAGCAGGACCCGCTCACCATCTTCGCCCACCAGTACGACCTTGTTTGCAATGGCTACGAAATGCTCTCCGGCGCCATCCGTAATCACGTCCCCGAGATCATGTACAAGGCCTTCGCCATCGCCGGGTACGATAAGAGCGTCGTCGACAGCAAATTTCCCGGCATGATCAACGCCTTCCGCTACGGCGCTCCTCCGCATGGCGGCGTCGGCGTCGGTCTTGACCGCATCGTCATGCTGCTGGCCGGCGAAACGAACATTCGCGAAGTCATCGCCTTCCCCCTGGCCCAGAACGGACGCGATCTGCTCATGAACGCGCCCTCGCCGGTCAGCGAGAAACAATTGCGTGAAGTTCACCTGACCATCCGGAAACCGGTGCCCAAAGTCTAGGTACGCTGGCGCCGCAGGGTGGTCGTCTCGGTCGTAGATATCCATGCCCCGGCGGGCCGGGACACCCCGCGGCATGAAAATAGAGCTTATATGACTCATAGAACTTATAAGTCCTACAAGCAAGTGATCTTGCTCCATTTTCGGGTCAGCCGTTGCCCGGCGGTCGACGGCGACCAGACAAGGCACAGCCCTTGCTCTCTTTCGGGCTTGTGATCTAGCCCTGCCTCCTGCACAAAGCCAGAACGTTGTCCCCCCCCGAATAAAATCGAAGGAAAAAGACCATGCGCCGCACCAAAATCATCGCCACCCTCGGCCCCGCCACTTCCAGCCCTGCCGCCTTGGAACGGCTTATCTCACAGGGAGTAAACATCTTTCGATTTAACATGTCCCACGCGCCCCACGAGTGGGTCCGCAGTGTCGCGAAATCAATCCGCGAAATTTCCACCCGGCTCGGCCTTGAGGTCGGACTCCTGCTCGACACCCAGGGCCCGGCCATCCGCACCGGCGTCGTCGCCAAAGCCTACGACCTGCAAATCGACGACTGGGTCAGCTTCACGGTCAAAGGCCAGCGCGGTACCGTCCAGATCACCGTCGACGTCAATTACCCGCACCTTGTCGAAGACATCGAAGTCGGCAGCATCGTCATCGTCGACAACGGCAACCTGCGCATGCAGGCCCTCGAGAAGCGCGAAAATGAACTCGTCTGCAAGGTCCTCACCCCCGGCCCCCTGGGCAGCCGCCGCCACATCAACCTCCCCGGCGTCGACGTCAAGCTGCCCGCGCTGACGGAAAAGGACTACGCCGACATCGAGCTCGCCTTCGAGTGCAATATGGACTTCATCGCCATGTCCTTCGTCCGCCGCGCCGCCGACATCGCGCTCCTGCGCGAGAAAATCAAGGAGAAGCATAGCACCATCCGCATCGTCGCCAAGATCGAGGACCAGATGGCCGTGCGTAATCTCGAGGAGATCATCGCCGCCTGCGACGGACTCATGATCGCCCGCGGCGATCTCGGCATCGAGGTCCCCTACGAAGAACTCCCCATCATCCAGCGCCGCGCCGTCAACCTCTGCCTCGCCGCGATCAAGCCGGTCATCGTCGCCACCCATCTGCTCGAAAGCATGATCACCAACCCGTCTCCCACCCGGGCCGAGATCACCGACATCGCCAACGCTGTTTTTGAACATGCCGACGCCATTATGCTCTCCGGTGAAACAACCACCGGCAAATATCCCTTTGAATGCGTCGAGATCATGGACCGCATCGCCGCACGCATCGAGACGGGCAAAACCGTGGGCACCTACGTCAATCCAATCAAGCCCCAAACCGCACGCGAACGCATCAACGCGGCCACGGTCTATCTGGCCAACGAAAGCAAATGCGTCGGCATCTGCGTCTACACCCACACCGGCACCAAGGCGCGCTTCATCGCGGGCTTGCGGCCGCAAACGGCCCCGGTCTACGCCTTCACACCCGACACGGCTGTCTGCCGCAGCCTCTCGCTCCATTTCGGCGTGCGGGCCCATTTGATCGTCCCGAACGCGGATCCCAACGAGACGCTCTTGCAGATGGTCTCGATCCTGCGGGAAAAAGGCTATGCGGCGGCGGGCGACTCGGTCGTCGTCGTCTCCGATCTCGTCGCGGGCAGGGAAACGCTCCACGCCATTCACGTCCACGAGATAAAATAGCGGCCGTTTTCGAGGTGGTGCCGGCGTAGGCAGCACCGATTTCTCGACTTCCCTCCATTTGACGCCATAAAGGGAACCGTTTCCCCTGAATCCCATGCGTTCCACCGTCTTCACCGGAAAATCGGCCCTTATCACCGGAGCCTCATCAGGGCTCGGCGAGGAATTCGCCCGGCAACTCGTTCAATGGGGTGCGGCCCATCTTATCCTCACCGCCCGGCGCACCGACCGCTTGCTTAAGCTCAAAGCCGGTCTCCTCACCGAACATCCCGGATTGCGCGTCGACACCTTCCCCGCCGACCTTGCCGCATCCGCGGGCGTCGCAGCACTAACCGCCGCTCTCGATCAGCAAAATATCGCCCCCGACATCGTCATCAACAACGCCGGCTTCGGCGACCTTGGCACCTTCGAAACGAGCGACTCGGCAAAAATTGAGGCTATGCTTGCGCTCAACGTTACCGCCCTCACCCTCCTCACCCGCTGGGCCATCCGAAGTATGCTGGCGAAAAAATCAGGTTGGATCTGCAATGTCGGCTCGACCGCCGGACTGCTCCCGCTCCCCACCTTCGCCGTTTACGGCGCCACCAAGGCCTACGTGAACAGTTTCTCCGAGGCCCTGCGCGCCGAGCTTCACGGCTCCGGCGTTTTCGTCACCGCCCTTCTGCCCGGCCCGGTTGAAACCGAGTTTGGTCAGGTTGCCTCGCGTGCCAATAGTCGCCGCCAGTTCGCGCCTCCCGCCTTCCTCTGCGTCGACAAGGGCGACGTTGTCCGGGAAACCCTCGACGCCATGGCCCGCGGCCAGGGCCGCATCATTCCCGGTCTGCCCGTCCGCCTCCCGATGCTTTTGGTTGAAAGCGTCCCGCGCTGGCTGCTGCGCTTCATCTTCAACCTCTCCAGCGGTAATTTCCGCCGTGAACGGCAAGACGGGAAAAAGGCATGAAAACGTCCCCCCGCCTCGCCGTGCTCGGTTCCGGCAAAGGGAGCAACTTCGTCGCGCTGCAACAAGCCATCATCACTGGAAAACTTGATGCCACCATCGTCCTCGTTGTCAGCGACCTGACCGGCGCAGGCATTCTCACCCGCGCGCAAGGCTTCGGAGTCCCCACGGCCACGCTTCCCCCGTCGCCTTTCCGCACCAAGCTCAGCCCCGAGGGCGAAACCGGGCTGGTAAACTTGCTGCGCGGGCATGCCGTCGACTGGGTCATCCTCGCCGGCTACATGCGCGTGATCAAGGATCCTCTCCTCGACGCATTCCCCAATCGTATCATCAACATTCACCCCTCGCTCCTGCCCGCCTTCAAGGGCCTGCACGCCTGGCAACAGGCCCTGACCGCAGGCGTTGCCGAAACCGGTTGCACCGTGCACTTCGTCAATCGCGAAATTGATGGCGGGAAAATCATCGCGCAGCAGCGGGTTCCCGTCTTGCCCGGCGACACGCCTGAATCGCTTCACGCCCGCATCCAGACCGCCGAGCACGAACTCTATCCCGCCGCCCTCGCGAAGGTCTTGGCACAAGCCTCGTAGACTTTCCGGCCAAGCCGACATAAACTCGCGCCATGCCGCTCGGGACCGTGCTTTCCCTCCGCCCGGTCCTCCCGGCGGTGCCGACACCCCGCCCTTCGCTCACGCTTTTCTTTTGGCTGGTCGGCAGCTTCGTCCTCACGCTTCTGCCCCACGTCGATGTCCTGCCCATCTGGATCAGCATGGTCGTCGTTGGCGCCCTCGTCATTCGCTCTCTACTCGAAATTTACCGCCTGCCGCTCCCCAGCACCCTCTTCACCTCCCTGCTCGCCCTCTGCCTGCTCGCCGCCATCGCCTTGCAATACCAGGTCCGAATCTTCAGCCAGGAGGCTGAAACCGCCTTCATGGCCGGGCTGATGGCGATCAAGTTTTACGAACTGCGCGGGCCGCGCGACGTCAGCGTAATCATTTTTTCGAGCTTTTTCATCGTCATGAGCGCGCTGCTCTACTCGCAGGCACTCGAACTCTTCATTTATTGCCTCATCATGATGTGGCTCCTGACCGCCGCCCTCCTGCGCAACGGCATGGGGGACAATCCAGACAATCATCTGCTGCCGATGCTTGGCCAGGCCGGTGTTGTCTTTTTCCAGGCGCTGCCTCTGGCCCTTTGCCTCTTCTTTTTTCTGCCGCGCTACACCGGCAAGCTCCAGTTCACCCTCAATGAAGCGCCCCTTGGCATCAGCGACACCGTCGAGCCTGGTTCCATCGCGCGTCTGGCCAACAACAATTCAACCGCCATGTACGTCCGGTTCGTCAACGGCAGCATCCCCGGCCCCGAGACGATGTACTGGCGCGGCCTCGTCCTCTGGGACTACCACCGGGGCGTCTGGACGCCCGGGGAAATGGGGGAAATCGCCGACGACCTCCCGGCGGAGAAGGCCCCAAGCGGCACCACGTTCAATGAGGAAATTACCATCCTGCCCCACAATCAAAAATGGCTCTTCGCCCTCGATTACCCGATAACCCCTGCTTTTAACAGCTATGAAACCGGGTTCTGGAATAAGTCTCAGGTCTTGAGTGGAGGGATCCTGCAGCTTGGACCGTCGGACGGTCGTATCGACCACACCGAGCGTTATACCGTTCAGTCGGCCTCCCAACTAGCCCCTCTCAAGATATCCCCGGGGGAATACGACGCCGGTCGACAGCTTGACCGAGACCACATCGATCCGCAGGTCATCGCGCTAGCTGACGAGTTGCATGCGACCCATCCAAATCCCGAAGCCTACATCCTGGCCGTCCTCCACTATTTCCGCCTTGAAGGCTTCACCTACACCACCTCTCCCGGAAGCACTCCACCGGGGCGCGACTGGCTCTCTTATTTCCTTTTCACCACCCGAACCGGTTATTGCGAACATTTTGCCTCCGCCTTTGCCGTCCTGATGCGGCTCGAAAATATCCCTGCCCGGCTCGTCGTCGGTTATCTGGGCGCAGAATATAATCCGTACGGCGATGTCTACACCGTCCGGCAATCGGACGCCCACGCGTGGGACGAAGTCTGGCTCGATGCGAAAGGGCGCTGGATGCGAATCGACCCCACCTCCAACCTTCCTGCCGGGCTGTCCAACTTCGCCTCTTCCGATTCGGGTGGGGCGGAAGAAAATCAGCCCCTCCGAATGACCTCACGCCCGTTGAGTTTTGCCGAGACCTATCTGCCTGGCTGGGCAAACCGCGCCCTGACCG
>Ga0206881_10118_pt1 | contig 23990 bp, 25 predicted proteins | sample Alteio_BWOrgCont_3_FD_152867 | JGI IMG/M metagenome (GOLD analysis project Ga0206881, IMG submission 152867) | Enriched cells from forest soil in Barre Woods Harvard Forest LTER site, Petersham, Massachusetts, United States -... | ecosystem: Environmental > Terrestrial > Soil > Temperate forest >...
GTTTCCGGCGGAGCAATCTCCAAAATTCTGATTATCTAATGTGATGTCTCCGAAACAGGGTTATAAGTTTCTTCGAGGAGAGCTTCCTATGCTCTGTGGATGTTATCAAGCACGGTGTTTCATGCCGCGAGGAAATCTCTGATGGCCCGTTTCGAATCCTCCACGCTGTGAAAGACGCCACTTCGCACTGCCTTCTGGCTGAGTTCTTCAAGCCAGTGTTCGATGAGGTTGAGCCAACTAGAACTGGTGGGAATGAAGTGCAGTACAAAGCGCTGATGTTTGGCCAGCCAGCGGCGAACCCGCTCATGGCCGTGGGTGCTGTAGTTATCGAGGATCAAGTGCGGGGTGACCGTGCCGGGAAACTCCTGATAACGGTGGTGCGGATAACACTGGCCGATGACGCACCCCTCAACGACTTGGAGCGAGATAAACAGGGTGGTCGTGCCGTGACGCTCGTAGTCATGGGTGAAGGCGCAGCACCGTCCCGGTTGCCGAAGTTAAAGGGGCGGCTCTGTTAGCAAGGGGAACTTCCTATTCGCCAAGAACAGATATTTAGCCATTCTAGATGCTACAAGCGACCTAGCGCGTCTTCCTTCCCCATGTTGATTCCGGCGCGACGTAGTTTTTCGGACCACCCAAAGCCATAAACTTGGCGTGCAGAACCAGGCCGCAAAGCAAGGCCAGTATCGTGAAAAAGAAACTCATATAAAAGGTGTAACGGTAATTGTGATGCGTGTAATCGAGGACGACTCCCACGGCTGGTCCAAACCCGATTCCGACGATGCAACTAAGAATCCCGGACGCCGAAGAGAACTGAGCGAAGTTTGACCGGGGCAGCAGTCGAAGTCCGAGCAACGCAGTTGTAGTTAAGAGGGGGCCGTATATAATCCCCATCACTACCTGCGCAACGCTAAATGTCCACACATCCTTGATAAAAAGGTCACCGCACAAAAGCGCGATTGCGAAGAGCCCCAGCAACACCAGGACCATACGCAGCGGATGGAATCGATCCGCCAAAGCCCCCAAGGGGTAAGCTGATACCATCATAAGGCAATAAGTTAAGGCAACACAATCCCCATACTGCTGCTGCGTCATGTTGAGCGAAATGGCATAGTAAAGACGGAAGGAATTGACCGGTATGCCAGACATCCCACATAGGAGGAGGAAGATGAAATACCACCAATAATAGGAATGGCCGAGACATTCCTGGAAATAGCCTTTGGCGGCGGTTAGGAACGTGGCAATGCCCGGAGCGGCTTCCACCGGAGGGGGAGGTGGATAGTCCCCCTCCTTGACTTTCAAGCACACGATCATATTTCCAATCAGAGAGAGCACTCCCATCCCCAGAAAAATCCAGAAGTATTCGGTTGCGACTACTCCAAATATCCAATAGTTGAAGATGATACCGGCGCTTAAACTTACGACATGAAATGCGCCAAAAATTCGCCCAAGAAAGTGTTGAGGAATAACATCATTCAGCAACGCGTTGAAAACGGAGACTCCAATGATGCTCGCAAAACCGTACACGATCCAGAACAGGCTGAAGAAAATAAGGACGGAAGCGTTTGCTCCTAGGGAATGGGTCCCCAAGGCGTGATGAAGGTAGCCGCCGATGGCCGGGCTGAACGCCAAACCCACCATAGCCAGCACGGAAAATGGCACGGAAAGAAGCACAAAGGGGATCCGGCGTCCCCATTTGCCGCGATGACGGTCGGATTTATAACTGACGATCGGACTCAGGAATAACGAGAGGGTGGACGGCACCGATCCCATCATCAAAGCGGTAAATGTATCCGAGGCATCGTACTTCTTGAGTAGGAACTGAAAAGCGGGAACAATGTCTCGGCTCTGCACCTGTAAAGCAAAATCACCTCCGATGAGCCACAGAGCAACACTAACCAACCCAGAGATGGTATAGGTCAACGTACCAACCTGCCAGACCTTGGGCGGAGCAACCGAGTCAACCGTCGCGCTCTCGGGGGGATGGGGAGCAAAGGTGGACATTTCAAATAATAGCTATCGTGTGACACCGATGGCGGTCATCCCGCGCTGCGGTCCAAGGTCTAGAGGGCTGGCGGCAGCAGCAGGGGCGGCGGCAATCTTCACATGTCGGCCGACGCTGCCATCGGGGAGGGTCTCGGTGACCTCTATGCCACCGTTCGGATCGGAATCGGCCACGATGAAAAAGACATGCCCATTGGTGAAGGTAACGATGACCGAGTCGGAATCCTTTGGTTCAACGCTTTTAAGCGGAGATGAGGTTTGGCTGGGGATCGGGACGAGCAGCGTCAGAAAATTCTCAACGCCCGTTCCCTTCCGGGTGTGGAGCACGGTCGTTGCGGGAGCGTATTCCGGAATACGGTCAGCCCGGAAGTACCAGCCGAGGAGTTCCGGATCGGTCTGCGCCGAGACAGAGCGAACCTCCAGACCCGTAGTTTGGAGCGGAATGATCGTCAGGTTCGGGTTATTTGCATCGACCGTCGTGACCGCGTGGGTTTGATCATCCAGAGTCGTCTTGGCGGTCAGCAGATTCCAACACACCTGATACGTGTGCTCATTCCCATCGTTTGGAGTGAGTGTGTCCGCCACGATGAACAAGTCGGGCTTCACAAAGAAAACCCGGCGGGTATGGGTGGCCGGACGGTTGTCCAGACTGCCATAGCCGTCGTTGTAAACTCCCCCCGCAAAATCGTAGTTGGGGGCGCTTTCCCAGCGGGCATCAATCGGTGCATGGGAGTAAGTGGAAAGAAGTTCGTCGCATCGTTAAGCAATTAATGTATATCCGCCATGTCGTTATTGGAATGAGTCAGCATTGCACCCGCTCCCAGACTACGATCGGGTATCCCGGCCCCTGGGCTTCGATGGTGCGATAGATCAACCGATCGCCATCCAGTTCTCCCTTGCGTTCGAGTCGGACGCCGCGCAAATCCGGTTCGAGGGAGACTTCCACGGTATGCACAACCCGATCGCCTTCAATGGACCAACCGCCGGCATATGCACGCAAACGATCCGTCGCCACATCGGACCCGGTTATATGTACCGCCATTTTTCCGTCCACCAGATAAATAATCGTACCTCGGGGCTTTTGACCAAACGGATATTCGATTTTCCCCGGCATAATTTGAATTTCCACAGATAATAGGCGCCAAAGGCCAACCAGGTCTTTTGCTTTTGGAGGCTGCATATTTTTTACGGGAATTTCCCATTTGAGGTAACTGGTTTTAGCCTGGATGGGTTCCTTTCTGTGATTTTGACTCAAGGCTTGTCGGTGACTAGATTTTTTCGGTTTTCATAGGCTATTTTTCAGCCGACTGGGCATGGTGGGTTCCGTTTTTTGAAGTACCGTTGGCGTTTTCGGCTATTATTGCTGCCGGTAGGTGCCGCTTACGCGAGCAAAGCAACCGTTCCCATCCAGACGAACCAAATCGCCAAAAAAATGTGTTTCATTCCCGCCCCTCTATTTTTCTAATGTTAACATGCGGTAGGCGAAGAGCAGGCGCAGTGCCAGCCCACATCTGGTTTTATAGTTACCATCTGCTTCTCGATTTTTTTCCAGAATTATTTTGTTATGTTTAAAAGACCGTTCTTATAAGCAAAATAATGCGATGATACCTTTTCTTAAATGGTCCGATAGATACTTCAACCTAGGCGAACATGGTTTGGTAAGCTTCCGTGAGGAAAAATCTGCGTAACTAATTAATCCATCCGCGTGGAACCTCGCCGAGCTTAGGTCGAGTTGTCGGATTTTTGTCGGATGGAAGTACGCCTTTCGCTGCTTCACCGCCAGATCGCACCGTCTCGCCAAAGACGACCGCTGTCCCCTGCTGGGGGTTGATCCAGTCAAAAACATGTCAAGTCACGTTCGGTCCGGAGCAACGTAATTCTTAGGTCCTCCCAGCGCCATAAATTTACGATGCAGAACAAGGCTGGTTAGCAGGGCCAGCATGGCGAGACCGGAGCTGATGAGAAAGGTATAACGGTAGACGTGATGAGTATAGTCAAGGAAGATTCCGACTGCGGGACTGACGATAATCCCGACCAAGTTGATAACAATTCCAGTAGCCGAGCTAAACCGGGCAAAGGCTGGCTTCGGAAGAAGCCTCTGTCCGATTGAAGCAGTGGCGGTCAACCAAGTGCCGGAAAGCGCGCCGTGGGCCACGAGTGCGATCTCAAAAGTCCAGGAGTCCCGGGCAAACAAACCGCCCCATAATGTCACCATCGCATAGAGCCCCAGCGCCACGATGCCTACGCGAAGCGGGTGAAACCTGTCCGCCAGCGATCCCAGCGGGTAAGCTAATCCGAGCGAAATAAAATAGCTCAGCCCCACACATTTCCCATATATATCCATATTCATGTTAATACTCTTGGCAAAGAACACGCAGAAAAGATTGACCGGCCCGAATGCCGCCCAGGACAGGGCGATCATGCCAAAGAACCACCAATAATAGGGGATGCCAAAACACTCCCGAAAATAGCCCCTCGCAGCATCTAGGAATCCACCAATGCCCTGATGTGTCTGCGGGGGTGGAAGAGGATATTCGCCCTCCTTGACCTTCAGGCACATCAACGTGATCCCAATGCCATAGAGCGCTCCGATACCGATTAAAATCGACACGGCATGGCTTTCGGCCTTCCCAAACTTCCAAAAGAAAATCATTCCGGCGATGAGGCTCAAGGCGCGAACCGCTCCATAAAAGCGTCCAAGCACAGCTTGCGGCACGACATCGTTAATGAGGGCCCCGAAAACCGCATTTGCGATAATGGTTGAGACCTCGAATAACGTCCAGAAAAGTGCAAAGAAAATGAGGATGGATGAATCAAGCCCGGGGGAACGTGACCCAAGCCCCTGGTGCAGGTATTGGCCGATGACCGGGCTAAAAGCCAAGCCTAGCATGGCGAGCGCCGCAATCGGCGCGGTAACCAGCAGGAAGGGAATGCGGCGCCCTAGAGGGCCGCGATGACGATCGGATTTATAACTGATGATCGGTCCCAGGATTATGGTAAAAACTCCCGGTAGCGAGCCGATGAGCATGCCTGCAAGCGTATCTGAAGAGCCGAACTTTTTGAGCAGGAGCTGCAGAACTGGAGGAACGGATCGTTCTTTGAGCGACCAGGCAAAATCACCCCAGAGCAGCCAAAAGAAGAGGATAAACAATCCCACCGTCGTGTAGTTGAGTGTGCCGACTCGCCAGACCTTGTTCGGAATCTTGGAGTGTAGTTGGGAAGGATTTTTTCCGATAGGTAGGATGGTCATCTTTTAGTTAAATTTCCTTCTGCTTCCGTTGGCGCAACGCTCAAATCTAATATCCGGGATTGCGTGATGATAAGGTAAGAAATAAGACCGTCTACCGATTATGCCAATATAGCAGCGGCGGCTTCATCGACCTGATATTTCAACGGTTTTCCGTTTAAGAAGAGGTCAAGTTCCTCCACCATGATACGCCCCAAGCGGCGACACTCATGCCCATGGCCGGCAATATGTGGTGTAAGAATCACATTATCTAGGACGTAAAGAGGTGAATTTTCGACTGGAGGCTCCGGGCAAGTAACATCGATCACGGCCATAATATGTGTTCGTTTCTTCAATACTTCAATCATCTCCCCCTCGTACACTACGGCACTCCACGCCTTGTTGATGAATGTCGTTCCAGATTTCATCGATTCAAAATGCCTTCCTCGATTCATTTTTTCGGTCTTTTTCAGCCACGGCGTATGACAACTCAACTTATCCGCAAGTCCATCGATATGAATGAGCTATTAGAAAACCAATTTGTCACCCGAACCCTGCAAGACCTTCAATTGCAAAGTACTGGTCCGATTCCCCACTGAAAACAGCCGCCCAGACCCCGCCGGTTGTCGCTCCGTTGGCCCGGTCTGCACCATAAATGGGAAATCGGGCAATCAGGTCAGGCTTCCGCCATGACCGATTTGGATTCTGACAGGCTCTTTTGGGAAAAGGGGTTGGGCGGACGCCGCAAACCCAGATTTTCACGGAGCGTGCTGAATTCATATTCCTTCCGGAAGATGCCGCGGCGTTGGAGCTCTGGAACGACACCGTTGATGAAATCTTCGAGGTCATCGGGCAGAAGGGTCGGTTTCAAGTTGAACCCATCGGCCGCACTGCCGAGGAACCACTCTTCGAGTTGATCCGCGATGTCGATAGGCGTTCCCACCACGATGCGGTGCCCCCCCACCGTGCTGAAGCGAAGGATGAGCTCGCGAATGGTTAAATTCTCCCGCCGGCCGAGGTCGACCAGTTGCCGCCACCGACCCCGGCCATAGGTGGGTTCCGGAAAATTGTCCGGCAGCGGGGCGTCCAACGAGAGGTTCGAGACATCGACGCCCATGAGCTGCCTTTTTTTACCGGACAGATCAACCGCATCGAGAAAGGACTGGTACTTGTCCTGTGCCTCCTGCCGTGATGACCCGATGAAATAGTAAAGACCGGGCGTGACTTTGAGGTCATCCGGCTCGCGACCATACTTGGCCAGACGCCCCTTGACGTCCCGGTAAAACGCCTGGGCCTCTACGATCGTCTGCGCCGCCGCATAGATGACCTCAGCATATTGAGCGGCGAATTCGCGTCCCTGGTCGGAATTGCCGGCTTGAAAAATAACCGGATATCCCTGGACGGGCCGGGCGATATCGAGCAGCGAATCAATCTCAAAATGGTCGCCATGATGACGGACTGAATGCCCGCTTTGGGGGGCATATAGTACACCGGTCTCTTTATTGGGATGGTCGAAGGAACCATCGTCCCACGAGTCCCACAATTTCCTGGCGACCTTGATGAATTCCTCAGCACGCTCGTAACGACTGTCTGGCGACGTCGCCGGGTCGATCCCAAACGTTTTCGCCGAGCTAGGCGTCAAGGACGAGACGACATTCCAGCCGCTGCGGCCGCCGGTCAGATGGTCGAGGGACGCGAAGCGGCGAGCCAGGTTATAAGGGTCGTTGAAATTAGTATTTACCGTCGCCACTAAACCAATGTGCTTGGTGACCGTGGCCAGTGCTGCAGCCAGTGTCAGGGGCTCGAAATTGCGTCCGACTTGCTGGCGGTACTCGTCGGCACCGCCCATGCCAACAAAGTCGGCGAAGAAGGCAAAATCAAACTTGCCCCGCTCCAAAAGCTGCACCTGCGATGCCCATTCGGAAAAGTCGGGGTTACCGCCGACGCGCGTGCCTGGCCGACGCCACGCGTGGGCATGAGTTCCGTAAAGTTGGACAAGCACCGACAACCCCAAATGACGCTTCTTCTTGCTCACAATGATTTTATTAGCACCGGATATGCCAATCTATGGCAGACCGACGATCGCGCAGTGCTATCTTTTTACGGGAAGTAATGGATAAGCTTATTTCGTGAAAATGGAGGAGAAATCAGTAGCTGCCTCGGACAATCCGGCGCTTCGTCGGACGCTTTTTCACATGCACTTAACTGATTGTGATGCAGCCCATAGTTCAACTTGTACAGATTTAGCATCTTTGTCCGTTATAATGAACACGAAGGCCTCATGATTTTTGTTCCGAAAGAACGGCAGGCCAAGACAGATGGCTGGGTGGAGGATCAGCTTCAGTTGCGAAAAATCATGTATGGTTTCAAGATACAAAGCCGCGATATCCTCAGATTTCTTATATCATAGCAGCCTCTATTGAAGCGGCCCGGTTAGGGCGGAATCATGTACTGAATGGGAACCGTTTCCACCTGGCCCGCAAAATCGACATCTCTCCAGTTTTCCAGGATGTAATGGCGCGCCGAGCTATCGAGAATGGATGATCCGCTGGAATTGATAACCTGGACATCGAATACTCCACCCGATCCATCAAAGGATACTTGCAGCAGCACTGTTCCCTGGATTCGTTGATCCCAAGCATCGGAGGGATAGTCCGGAGTAGGCAGGTTATGGGAGCCAACAACCAATCGGGGCACTAGTCTGATGGGTTGGGGCTTGGGTTTGGGTTTCGGTTTGGGAGGAGGAGGAGGAGGGGGTGGTATCTTGGGAACGATAATCTGCTTGATCCATAAGGGATGGTTCGTGGGTGGCGGCGGCTTATTGTCATCAATCAACATGATCTGAAGTTGATCGATTGGAACTTGCGTAATCGTGGCAGTCATCAGGTCCCGCAGATTCCTGATGTGATGGATGTAGGCGAGAATAAGGATGATGGAGGCGAAAAGCAGGTGGAACCCAATTGCCGCCGTTGCCCCCCAGTGGACATAAAGACGTTCCGGGGGATAATCAAGAATCGTATCCTCAGCCCCTGGCTGCGTCATCTTCAAGGTATCGGCCATGAGCTAGTGTCCCGAGGGAGGAGATGATGAAGGAGCAGGCGCGGCGGGCGACATCGGAGAGACTGAGGCTGGCGCAGGCGCGGCGGGAGTCTCCGTGGCAGCGGGCGCCGGGGTTGCTTCAGTAGTACCCAGACCCGTGGCGCCCTCCCTCTTAATGGCGAAGGCTACCCTTTGAAACCCTGCCTGACGGATTTTGGCAAGCACAGCCATGACATCGCCGTCACGGGTCTCCCGATCCGCTGAGATAAGAATCTTTTGATCGTTATTTTGGGCGTAAAGTTGTTCCAACCGATCAGAGAACTCCTCTTTTGAGGCGATTTTCTCCTTGTCGATTTGAACCTCGCCGACCGTATCGATCGAAATCGAAACGAAATCCTCCTTGGTTTCATGCACCTGCGAAGGGACATCGGTCGGGAGGCTGATCCTCAGTGAATCGATCTTGATTTTATTTATGCTAACCACCATGAAGGCGGCCAGCAGAAAAAACATGATATCGATCAGCGGAATGATTTCGATGCGCCCGCGCTTACGCGGCAGCGGAGATAGGCGTTTCATCCAGAGATTCCTTTTTACCTAAAGAGTTGAACAGGCCTTCCATATTCGTACAGGCGTTTTGGATTTCCAGTTGAAGCTGCGCAACGCGTCCGGCGAAGTGGTTGAGAAAAACGAGAGAAACCACCGCCACGGCCAGACCGCAAACGGTAGCGATGAGCGCCTCCGCGATCCCCCCCGAAATGGCCGCTTCAGAAAGCTCCGTATTGCCCAGTTTGAAAAAAGCCCTCATCAAACCTGTGACGGTACCTATAAGGCCGAGCAGCGGTGCAAGCGTCACAATCGTATCGAGCACCATGATAAAACGTCCGGCGCGCGCGATCTCAAGTTCAGCCGCGACATGCAGGGCTCCCTCCGGAGAGGCATAGAAATTATTGAGCGCATGCCAGATGACCCGTAGAATCGGATCTTCCGAAGTGCGGGCCAAACCCGAAGCCACCTTGAGATCCCCCTTTTTGATGCAGGCATAAACTTTCTCAAGCTTTTCAGGGTCACGCTGGCGCTGGGCCAATGTCCACCAAATCAAGCGTTCAAAAATAACCGTCAACGAAACGAGCGAGGTGACCAACATGGGCCACATGATCCATCCACCTTTGATAAAGTACTGAGCAACGAGGTTATCTGGCATATATTTTGATTTGGGTTAATAACGCCCTCAATAAGTACTTGAACGCTTGGAGCATCAGATGCCTTATGTAGGGCGCTTATTATAACCCCTCTTAGCAACTCGGATGCCAAGCTCGATTATCCTTTGCTTACTCCACCGCGTTTGGCACGCGATATGATGATGCAAGGAATTAAGTCCATGCCTTCGCCAACTCAGATCGGCCCCCCGCTTGCTCTAAATGAGGTCAACGCCATGAGTGAGTCCGACTTTGTCTCTCTTGTCGGTCCGCTCTTTGAACATTCCCCCTGGATTGCTCGGGAGACCTGGCCGCAACGTCCTTTTCGCTCCCGCAATGACCTGCTAGCCAGATTGATAGCCACCCTACGCAAATCACCTCTTGAAATGCAGATCAAACTCATCCAAGCGCATCCCGATCTCGCGGGACACCTTGCCCGTCAGCGGCGCCTGACCAATGACTCGACCCGCGAGCAGGCCAGTGCTGGCCTCGATCGACTTCTGCCAGATGAGGCCAAGCTTTTTAAGGATTACAATCAACAATACAAGGCCAAGTTTGGATTTCCCTTCGTGATCTGCGCCCGGCTCAGTGACAAGCGGTCCATACTTCTCGCCTTTCGGCGAAGGCTTCAACTTTCCCGGACCGCGGAAATCCAAACCGCTCTCGACGAAATCGAAAAAATCGCAGCGCTTCGGCTCACTCCGTTAATACAGGCATAACCTCATGTCGGGCAAACTCTCCACCCACGCGCTCGATATTCATCAAGGCCGCCCTGCCGGCAACCTCTTGATTAAATTATATCGGCTCGAAGAGAATGACTCCCGGACCGCCATCAAAACAGCCGTGACCAATCCGGACGGCAGGACCGATGTTCCCCTGCTGAAATCGGATGAAATGCAAGTTGGCCGTTACGAACTGGTATTTGCCTTAGGCACCTACTTCGCCCAAGCCGGTGTCCCGCTTTCCACTCCACCCTTTCTCGATGAGGTTCCCGTGCGGTTTACCGTGGCGGATAATTCTCTCTCCTACCACATTCCACTGCTCTTTTCTCCCTGGGCCTATTCGACCTACCGGGGCAGTTGATATGGGCTCCGATTCTCCGCTTGCTCTCAAGACGCTGGAACGCATTCATCAGCTGGCCGCTCTCACCGACGAGCCTGGCTCGATCTGCCGCACTTTTCTATCTCCCGCCATGCGGCAGGCCAATGCACGGGTCGGAGCCTGGATGACCGAGCTCGGCTGCCAAGTCAGTGAAGACGGATGGGGAAACCTGATCGGCCACCTGGCCGGTACTTCTCGGGAGGCCCCGACCCTTCTTCTCGGCTCCCATCTCGATACCGTTCCCAATGCCGGAAAATTTGACGGCCCCTTGGGAGTGCTCGTGGCCCTGTCCAGCTTGGAATCCCTGGCGAACCACAATATTCGACTCCCGTTTCACGTTGACATCATCGGATTCAGCGATGAAGAAGGAACCCGCTTTCACACCGCTTATCTCGGCAGCAAGGCACTCGCCGGCCTGTTTGACGAAACCGACTTGAACATGCGCGACAGCCGCGGACTTTCCGTGCGCGAGGCCGTGGCCGCTTTTCAGGGTGTCGAAGAGATTTCGTTGCCGGTTTCCCGTTACCGGGCTGAGCAGCTTCTCGGCTATGTCGAGGTTCATATCGAACAGGGCCCCGTTCTCGAGCAACTGGGCCAGGCCCTCGGCGTGGTCGATTCCATCGCGGCACAAACACGCCTCGCTTATACCGTCGAAGGGCGGGCCGGTCATGCGGGAACGACTCCTATGAAATTAAGAAAGGATGCCCTCGCCGGAGCAGCCGAGTTGATCCTCGCCGTCGAGCAGATCGGTTGCCGCACGGCGGGCTTGGTGGCCACGATAGGGCAGCTCCAAGTTCAGCCGGGCGCCAGCAACGTCATTCCGGATCGAGTTTGCTTATCCGTCGATATCCGGCATCCCGAAAGGCGCATGGTGGATGAGGCCTGCTCTCAACTGGCTTCCGAGGTGGAAGCTCTCGCCTGCAAGAGAGGGCTTGGGGTGGCCCACACCACGATCCAAAGTACCGATGGAGTTGCCTGTTCTTCCCGTTTGATTCAGCAGCTTGCTCACGCGGTGGAAAGGCACCAAAGCAGCGTCCCACATTTGGCCAGTGGCGCGGGACACGATGGCATCATCCTTTCCCGCCTAACGCCCATCGCGATGCTCTTTGTGCGCTGCAAAGATGGCTTGAGTCACCATCCCAATGAGCATGTCGATTTGGTCGATATCGACGCGGCTTGCACCGCCCTGGCCCATTTTCTTCAACACGTTGCATGAGCACAACGGCTGCGGCTTACGACATTCTGATCCGTGGAGCGACTTTGGTGGATGCACAAGGCCAGCGTCGAGGCGATCTCGCCGTTGCTGACGGTAAAATTGCCGCGATGGGGCAACACCTTGATGGTCACGCCCGTCAGACGATCGACGGTGAACATTTTTTTGTTCTTCCCGGCTATATTGACGCACATGTCCATTTAAATGAACCCGGACGCGAGCATTGGGAAGGTTTTGCCTCAGGGAGCGCCGCCCTGGCTGCGGGCGGATGTACCTGTTTCGTGGACATGCCGCTCAACAGCACGCCGGTTCTTGACGCAGCTAGTTTTGCCGCAAAGGCCGATACGCTGAAACAGCATTCCCGTCTGGATGGCGCTCTCTGGGGTGGCTTGGTGCCGGGCAATCTGGCCCGGATGAAGGAGCTGGCCGACTGCGGTGTGATCGGCTTCAAGGCTTTCATGTCTAACAGCGGCATGGATGATTTTCCTCGCAGCGACCACGCCACCCTCCAGGAAGGCATGGCCCGGGCGGCCGACTTGAAATTGCCGGTGGCCGTTCACGCCGAAAGCGACGAGATGACCTCGCGCCTGACGCGAGATCGGCAAACTCGCGGTTCTTGCGGCATCCGGGATTACCTCGACTCACGCCCGATCGAAGCGGAACTTGAGGCCATCGCCGAGGCTCTCGATCTGGCCCGGCAAACCGGTTGCTCCCTCCACGTCGTGCATGTCAGTTCCGCCTCGGGATTGGAGATGATCGCCCAAGCTAGGGCCAAAGGGGTCGATGTGACGTCGGAAACGTGTCCGCATTATCTCCTCCTCGAGGAACAAGACGTCTTCCGGCTTGGGCCGGCCGCCAAGTGCGCCCCTCCCTTGCGTTCCGCAGTGGAAAAAAAACGGCTATGGGAAGCGCTTCAGTCTGGCTTGGTTGCTACCATCGGGTCCGATCATTCTCCGTCCCCGCCCAACCTGAAAACCAGCGCCAACTTTTTTCAAGTATGGGGTGGTATTGCCGGTGCCCAGCACAATTATCCGCTCCTGTTTGAAGAAGCGGTTTTGCGCCGAAAAATTGCCCCTTCCGTAATCGCCCGCCTGACCGCATTGCATGTCGCGAAGCGCTTTCGCCTGCCCAATAAAGGAGATCTTCGCGTGGGTTGGGACGCTGACTTGGTGCTGGTTGATCCCGACTCCCCGCATGAAATCAAAGCAGACGACCTGCTTACCCGGCACAAGCTTTCCGCTTACGTGGGGCGTCCGACCCGGGTCAACGTGACGGCGACCATCGCCCGAGGACGAATCGTTCATGGTCTGGGTCAATCAATACCCCAGCATTCGGCCCGAATCCTGCGACCCAACCCGTTATGACCCCACTCCTTGGCCACACCCGCACGCGTTTTTGTGCACGACATGCCCTCATTACACCCGACGGCCATGTCGCCAGCCGCGTGCCCGGCATCGAGGGCGCACGCGTCGTCGCCCACATCACCCACGCCATGGGGGCCGGTTTTGTCCAGTCCACCATCACTTTCGAGCCAGCCGGTTGGGCTCGGCTTACTGCTGGACCTGATGAATATGTCTTTTTCGTTCAGGAAGGCAGCATTGAAGCCAGAATAGAAGGGAAAATTTATCTGCTAACCGCAGGCTCCTATCTCTATCTGCCTCCCGGCCTCGGAGCGGAAGTCCACGCCATCGGCGCAACGGGCAAACTTATCTCATTTCAGAAGAAATTTGTCCCTCTGCCTGATGTTGCGACACCGTCGGTTTTGGTGGGGCATGCCCATAAAATCGAAGCCCAACCTTTTCTGGGCAACCCGAAGGCGCTGTTGCAGGTCCTGCTCCCGGACGAGCTTTCCTTCGATCTGGCGGTCAATATCTTCACCTATCAACCCGGCGCGGCGTTACCGTTTGTCGAAACCCACGTGATGGAGCACGGTCTTCTCATGCTCGCCGGGCAGGGGATTTATCGACTGGAAGACGCTTGGTACCCGGTGACGGCAGGCGACGTGATTTGGATGGCCCCCTATTGCCCGCAATGGTTTGTTGCAATCGGCGATACCCCCGCCTCCTATTTGTACTACAAAGACGTGAACCGTTCCCTCCTCGCCCCATGAAGCCAGTCCTTCGGATTGATTCTCAACGGGTACAGGGTGAGATTGACGAGTTGGCGCTCATTTCCGAAGCGCCCGCGCCCGCCGTAACACGCGTCCTCTTTTCCAGCTGTGACTTGGAAGCCCGGGACTGGATCAAATCCAAGTGCCTCGATTTAGGCCTCCATCTCCGCACCGATAACGTGGGAAATATTTTTGCGCGCTGGGAAGGAACGGAACCTCATCTCCCGGCGATCGCCACGGGCTCGCACATCGATGCCATTCCGAACGCCGGACGCTATGATGGCGTCGTCGGTGTGCTCGGTGGATTGGAGGCATTCCGCGCGCTCAAGGCTACCGGCTTCGTTCCTCGTCGGTCGCTGGAACTGGTGATCTTCACCGCCGAAGAGCCGACCCGTTTTGGCCTGGGCTGTCTTGGCAGCCGCCTCATGTCGGGAAGACTCTCCCCTGCAAAGGCCGCCGAACTGCGCGATTCGGATAAAATCTCGCTTCCCGAATGGTTGGCACGCATGAATTGGGGCCAGCCCCAACTCGACACGGTTCAGCTTCAGCCCGGCTGTTACCATGCCTTCGTTGAACTTCATATCGAGCAGGGGCCGTTGCTCGAACGGGAACAGATCGATATTGGCGTCGTAGAAAAAATCGCGGCGCCCAGCGCTTTTCGCCTTCGGGTGGAAGGGGCTGGTGGCCACGCAGGGGCTGTTCTCATGCCCGGTCGTCGGGATGCGCTGATGGGTGCCTGTGAAATTGCCCTGGGCATCGAAAAGGCGGCCCTTGAGTCCGGCAGCAGCGATACCGTTGCGACCACCGGAGTGATAAGGGTGGAGCCCAACGCGATCAACAGCATCCCCTTTTGCGTCCAGATGGAAATCGACCTGCGCGACACGGATATCGAAACACGGAACCGTGTTTTGGACCGCATCCGCCAAGAGGCGAACGAAATCTGCCGACGGCGGCAACTCTCCCTAACTTTTGAGTCGATCAATGCCGATCCTCCAGCCATCGCCTCTCCCGAACTGGTCGAGTCAATTATACAGAATGCCCGCGAGAGTGGTTTTTCTGCCAGCACCATGGTGAGCCGTGCTTACCACGATTCTCTTTTTATGGCGGTTCTTTGCCCCATCACGATGATTTTCATTCCGTGTCGCGCCGGGGTCAGTCACCGACCCGATGAGTATTCTTCTCCCGGGCAGATCGCGGCCGGTATTCTGACACTGGCCAAAGTCCTTCAAGACTGGAGCCTCTCACTGAGCTAGCACCGTTTCTTTGTGGCGTAAAGCTGCTCCATGAATGGTATATGGAAGCTGGTTATCCCACGGCTGAAACTATCATCTCGGCTTTGCGGCCGATTTTGACGGGTGCCCAATCCCATCAGGTTACGGGCAAGATCGGTCGCAAATTCCTCAAAATGAAAACAGGCCACGATATAAAAACCATGCTATGACTTCTCTCAAACATCGAGAAGGCCGCTGTTACTTCAAACTGCTCCACTTTCATCTTGGAAAGTTGCCCATGAAACTCTTCCGTGAGGTTGCTTCAGCTTTTTCAACCGGCTTCTATCAACTGGGCTCTGCCGGGTAGATTTTAATGGGTCAGCGGCGCCGTGCCGCCACCCTTGCGTCGAGCCCAGATGAAATCCTCTTCCTCCTGTTCAAAAAGCTGAAAAACGTGGGGATGCACCATAAAAACCTCCGCAACTTCCGACCCGATGTTGCGCCATTGATGGGCCATGCTGAGATCAAAGTAGATCGCCGCGCAAGGTTCGAGCGAAAAAACATTTCCTCCGATGATCAACTCCACATGCCCCGCGAGGACAATAGCCAGTTCATTTTTGGACTGGCGCGAAGATCGGGGTGGAGTCTCGCCCCCCACATCCATCGTTAATTGCAGGGCCGTAAAAGGCTTGGGAGCATCGTGCGGGAGAAGGTGTCGCAGCCAAGCCCGCTGCCATCGCATCGCCAGAGGATGGTCCTCCGAGTGAAGAGGAACCCAGATCGGCTTCTCGAGATGCGGTTCTTCCCGCAACACATCGACCACGGACATTTTCAAGGCATCACAAATCTTCTCAAAATTGGCAATTGTCGGCGATGCCTGATTGAGCTCCAACTGTGAAATAAAGCTGGCGGAACAGCTTGCCTTACGGGCTAACTCACGCATGGTTAAACCTTTCTGCAAGCGAAGCGCCTTAAGCTTCAATCCAAGGTTTATTTTTGGCAATGAGGTAACTCCTTTTCATTTGTATTCTAAACCAAAGCAAACTTCGGGCCGAATCACGCCTAAACAACGGCATAGGCTCAGCCGACAAAGTCTCAAGCATCTTCACGTCAACCAAATTGTTGTCCTAAAGACATCCCCCTTCAGACTGGTTTATCGCGCCTGTCCATTTAAGTGGACGAAAAGGAGCTTATGGCTCAGGTCGCACATAGAATGAACATCTTGTTTTATTCAAAGAAGAACCGTCGCTCCACGGCTTTAAAAACAAGCCCGGACCATTTCACAACGGAGAGGAAACAGCCTTTATACCAAGAGTAGAGATTGGCTATGGCATAACCCGTGCTGAACTTGAATTGCACCTTATGATTATGCCAGTTGCCAAAGGCGGCTTTACTTTTTCTCCTTCAGACTGGGAAATTCTTTCTCATTTTTGGTATCCGATTGCTTTCAGCCATGAATTGAAAGCGGTTCCGATTGCTGTAACGTTGCTCGATAGAAAACTAGTGGTCTATCGCCATAGCCAAGGCATAACCGTTGCCAAAAATCTTTGTCTGCACCGTGGTGTCCCGCTCAGCATGGGATGGGTGGAGGGTGATAAGTTAGTCTGCAAGTACCACGGCTTTCGTTACGCGCCGAACGGTCATTGCACGGAAACACCTACTCACCTTGGAGTTATTATTCCACCCAGGCTTTGTCTTGAAACCTATCCGGCTTTGGAACGCTACGGTTTGATATGGACGTGTCTCAATCCGAAAGCGGAGCCGCTTCTGCCCGATTTCCAAGAGTGGAACGATCCCGATTATGTTCAAGTACTGCCGGATGCGTGGGATATTAAGGCCTCAGCCGGACGACAACTCGAGGGCTTTCTCGATGTTGCTCATTTTGCCTGGATCCACACCGGAACCTTTGGAGATCGTCAAAATACCATTGTGCCGCGTTACGATGTTGAACAACTTCCCAACGGGTTGCGGGCCGCCTATGCCAGCACAGTCAGCAACTTCACTCCAGATATGTGGCACCGAGCACCCAAAGATTTTCTTTGGTGGCGAGTTTTTGAAGTCACACTGCCTTTCTCCGCCCGTCTGACGGTCAAGTTTCCTGAGGAGGGTCGCCTCTGCATCCTCAATGCCTGCAGCCCCGTCTCGGCGCGTCACACGAAGCTCTTTGTTCCGATCGCGCGTAATTTCGACAAGGATATTCCCATCGATACCATCCGCGATTTCAATCATCGCGTCTTCGCAGAGGATCAGGAAATCGTCGAAGCCCAGTGTCCGGAAGACCTACCTATCGACCTCGCCGAAGAAGTTCATATCCGGGCGGATCGCACTTCAATCGAATATCGAAAATCTCTCGGTCGCCTGGGACTTGGACGCAACTATACCTCGTAAGAAATTCGTTATGCCCACCATGATTGATTCAAGGGAAAAAAAACTGGTTCTTCCGCCTCCAACGTCCTACGAAGGTCCGCTTCCGCGTAACTGCACCTTTTCCGAATCAGATTGGCGAATTCTCGCTAATTTTTGGCATCCGGTTGCGCTGGCCAATAAAGTCGTCAATCAACCGGTCGCCGCCACGTTGCTCGATCAAAACTTGGTTCTCTATCGAACGAGTAAAGGCGTAGTGGCCGCAAATAATCTCTGCCTGCACCGCGGCGTGCCCTTGACAATGGGTTGGTGCGAGGGGGGGGAGATTATCTGTAAATACCACGGCTTTCGCTACAATAACGAGGGGCAATGCATCAACATCCCGGCACATCCGGACGCGGTCATTCCGCCTAAGCTGCGCCTGCATACGTATCCCGTGGAGGAAAAATATGGCCTGATTTGGGTGTGCCTTTCCGGACACCCGGCCAATATTCTTCCAGATGTTCCCGAATGGGATACTCCCGGCTATCAGTGCGTAATCCCGGAACCTATCGATTTGAGCGCTGCCGCGGGCCGACAGTTAGAGGGCTTCCTTGATGTTGCCCATTTTACATGGCTCCATCCTGAAATCTTCGGAGATTGCAATAGCCCCGTCGCGCCTCAATATCCGGTGGAAAAAACTCTCACCGGCCTGCATATTAAATACCGCAGTGAAGAGGGCAATTACCTGCGTCAGGACGGTACGGAATATACTCCGGGAGATGGCGTCCTGCGGGTATTTGATGTGACACTGCCGTTCAGCGCCCGCCTCGTTGTCCACATGCCGGACGGGGCGCGTTTGGCTATCCTCAATTCCGCATCGCCGATAAGCATCCGCAAAACGCGTCTCTTCCCGGTGCTGATGCGCAACTACGATCTGGGAGAACCGGTCGAACCGTTCATCGCCTACAACAACAAGATCTTTGACGAGGATCGCGATGTTGTCCAAGCCCAGTGCCCCGAAGATCTACCGATGGATCAGATGGAGGAAGTTCACATCCGCGCTGATCGAACTTCCATCGCCTATCGTCAGGAATTGGCCCGGCTCGGGTTGGGCCGCAGCTACACAGCCTAGAACTCATTTTCAGTCACTTTGAAACTCATGGATCGCTTATGCATTTAGCCTCTCAACGTTACGGTAAGAACCGGGTTCGTGTTCTCCGCGTGCGTCGTGAAGCCTCGGGCGTGCATGTTATTCACGAAGTCGAAGCCTCGGTGGCACTGGAGGGAGATTTTTCCGCCGCGTACCTCACGGATGACAACAGCCAGATCATCGCCACGGATACGATGAAGAACACCGTGCAGGTCCTGGCTCGAAAATATCTGGGCGATGTTTTGGAGGAATTTGCGCTTGCCTGCGCTCGCCATTTTCTTAAACGCTACGGGCAGATTTCGCGCGTCATCTTCCGGATAAACTCCCGTCCCTGGGACCGTTATCAGACGCCCGAGAATGTCATGCACCCGCATACTTTCACCGGGCGCAGCAACGCCTTGCCCTTCAGCCGTGTGGAGGCAACGCGAGATCAAGTGCTCATCCAGTCTGGGGTTGAGGATATGTTGATACTTAAGTCCGCCGACTCGGCATTTGTCGGCTATCCCCAGTGTGAATATACGACCCTCCCCGAAACCAGGGACCGGATTCTGGCCACAAGCATGCAGGCAACTTGGACCTTTACCCGGGAGTCTTCTTCCTACACGAAAGCCAATGCCTCAATTTTGTCCGCCTTGCTCGACACGTTCGCCAAGGAATTCAGCCCCTCTGTTCAAAATACGCTTTTCCTCATGGGCAGTGCAGCCTTGGCGGCGACCTCGGAAATTTCCGATATCCACCTAATCATGCCGAACAAGCACTACCTGCCGGTGAATTTCAAACCCTTCAACCTGGAAAACAACAATGAAATCTTCCTACCCACTGACGAACCCCACGGGCAAATCGAGGCGCATATTTCGCGTTGAATTTTGGTATGAGTGCGCTTGATCACAATGCGTTCATGCGCGAAGCCGCTGAGTTGGCCCACGAAAATGTGACCAGCGGTCGCGGCGGTCCCTTTGGCGCTGTCATTGTCCGCGAAGGCTGCATTGTCGGACGCGGCACCAACCTGGTTACCTCTTCCAATGATCCCACCGCACACGCCGAGGTGGTCGCGATTCGAAATGCCTGCCGCGAACTTGGGACATTCAATCTGGCCGGCTCCCAAGTCTATACCAGTTGCGAACCGTGCCCCATGTGTCTGGCGGCTATCTACTGGGCGCGTCTGGATAAAATTTACTTCGCCAACACGCGTCAGGATGCGGCCCGCATCGGTTTTGACGATGACCAGATCTATCAAGAAGTGTCCCTTCCCCTTGATCAACGTTCGACCCCCATTCAGTGTCTCCCCTGCGATGAAGCGCTGGCCACATTTGAACTCTGGACCACTAAAAGCGACAAGGTGCCTTACTAACCAACGACGTTACGCGGTTTCCCCTCCAAAAAACTTTGAAAGTTCTCCACCACTTCCCGCATCAGGCGACGACGAGCGGCCACGCTGGCCCACGCAAGGTGAGGAAGGATAAAACAATGGGGCGCTGAAAGCAATGGATTGTCGGCGGGCGGTGGCTCGGCTGAGAGCACATCCATCCCGGCCCAAGCAATCACGTTCTCCCGCAAAGCACGGGCAACGTCGGCCTCATTGAGCAAGGGACCCCGGGCCGTATTGATCAGGATGGCCGAGCGCTTCATGGTTTGGAGCAGCGACCACGAGACCAAATGTTTGTTTTCAGCCGTGAGCGGGCAGTGGAGACTCACCACGTCCGCCTCGTGGAAAAGTTCCGGTAGATCAACATAACGAACCGGATATTCCCCGAATTTTGTTTTCGTGCGGGTGTGATAGATCACCTTCATGCCGAAGGCGTGCGCGATGCGCCCAACCGTCCGTCCCGTCTGTCCAAATCCGACGATTCCCATGGTTTGCCCGGTAAGCTCCAACAAAGGAAAGTTCGAGAATGAGAAATCGGGACTTTTCACCCAACCACCTTCGGCCACGCGCGCAGCATGATATCCGGTATGGTGCGTAATTTCCAAGAGGAGCGCAAAGACAACTTGGGCGACAGAGTCGGTGCTGTACCCTGGAACATTCGTGACTATGACCCCAGCCCGACGAGCTGCCTCGAGGTCAATGATGTTGTAGCCCGTAGCCGTTACGCCAATATAGCGGAGCTTCGGACATGCCGCAAAAACTTCCGCGGTCAATGGCACCTTATTGGTCAGGACCGCATCCGCCTCATGCAACCGTCCAATCACCCCCCCGGCGGGCGTTCGAGGGTAATAGAAAACTTCGGCAAGATCTTCGAACCCCTTCCATGACAGGTCGCCGGGGTTAAGAGTGTGACCATCCAATATTACCAAACGCATAAAAATCCATTCTAGTGTTGGGCCCAAGCCCGATTCAAAAAATGCGGTTTTTCAAAGAGTTACTTTTTCCACCGCAACAACAATATCCTTACCTAGCACCCACCATTCCGCTTTTGACTTGGAAGGCTTGCAACCTCTCTACACCACAAAGGCAAAGCAATACCTAGGGCATCCACTTAATTTTGTTAAAGAGGCTTTGGCTAACGCGAGTATTTCAAGAGTGCCAGTTTGGACAAATTGCGACAAACATTCATTATAATGGACAAGCGAGGCCGGTGTTCGGCGTGAAGTTGTTCTGATAAAAATCGCAACCGACCAAAAAGCGCGCACCAAGCGCATAGCTGATCGTAAATTCCGGGGCAACCCACCAACCGATTTGGTTTTCTACGCCTTGGGGCGTTAATTTATAGGCAGTTGAAAAATAGCCGATGAAGGCCGAAAAAGTCTCGTCAACGTCAAGCCCTGAAGTCAAAATCACAGCAAGGAACCCATCCAGGCCAAAAACAGTTATCTCAAATGGGAAATTCCCGCTGAATCAATTGGTTCAATCACAACCCCAACAAGTCTCAACGCGGAGAAAATAATGCAAACATTAACTGGAACCAGTACGGGCAAGTTGAATGGAAAGGTCGCAGTTATCACCGGCAGCACGACGGGGATTGGATTGGCTGCGGCAAAGCTCTTCGTCAGGGAGGGTGCATATGTCTTCATTACGGGCCGTCGCCAGAAGGAACTAGACGAGGCCGTGAAGGCAATCGGCTGCAACGTTACTGGTGTCCGGGGAGACGTTGCCAAACTAGCTGACCTTGATCGTCTCTACGAGATCGTTAAGGTGAAGGGGCGAATAGATATCGTTTTCGCAAATGCTGGAATTGCTGAATTTGCTCCCTTGGAAAAAATCACGGAAGAGCATTTCGACAAGCTATTTGACATCAATGTGAAGGGAACGCTGTTCACGGTCCAAAAGGCGTTACCGCTGCTGAATGATGGCGGCTCGATTATTCTCACTGGCTCCATAGCGGGCATAAAAGGTACTCCCGCCTTCGGCGTGTACGGCGCGAGCAAGGCCGCCATCCGATGTTTCGTGCGAGCCTGGACCGTGGAACTGAAAGATCGTCGTATCCGCTCAAACGTCCTTAGCCCGGGGCTGACCAATACGCCGATTTTGGCTGAGCAACCTCAGGACGCGATTGCGCGGATCGTATCCACCGTACCGATGGGTCGCATGGGAGAGCCCGAAGAAATTGCCAAGGCAGCGCTGTTTCTGGCGTCGGATGACTCCAGTTTCGTCACGGGCATCGAACTGTTCGTTGATGGCGGCAGAGCGCAAATCTGATTAACCAACAATCACAAAAAGAAAGAACAAAGCGTATGAGTAGTACCACTGGATAAAACAGGCAGGCAAGGTCGCGCTGGTCACTGGCGGATTGAGAGTCCGTAAGAATGCCTCTTTGCGTGGTTTCCTATTTTGAAAATACGCCCCAGGAGCTTGCTGAAAAAGGCCTTGAAAAAACTTCGAACAAAGATTCGCCATAATTCGTCTCCGTTAAATCGCCTATAAGCGGCGTTTGCGAAGCAGGCAAAGTGTTTTGTGATAGTTATTTTTGAAGTCGATTTTTAGGATGACGACTTTTTCAACGTTAGATTGAAAAAGTGAAGTCTTATCACGCGCAGCTTTTCAGGCGCACGCTATTTTGGTTGATTTGGGATAAGAAATGGAGGCGGCCCACAGCATTGAGGTAAGCAAGGACCCCTGACTCAGCATGATCAATCCGTAGATCGATAATTCATTGCCAAATAAGGGAGCGCATTGCTGAAGGCTTGATCCAGCTGTGCGCAAGGAGAGGTCAACCAGTTTGAACGCCCACCCGGCCAGCATGGGAATCAGGCGGAAAGCAACGGCGATTGCATGGGCCTTCGGCACCTCCGTAAAGGCCTGCCCTATCATGACAAGACCAAACCACGATGATGGCCAGGTTCATCCCACCCACCTCCTACAACAAGGATATCTTCTGACGTCAGCTCCAGGAACTGAGCTTGGTTTATAACATTGCCGAAACGATTCTTAAAACCCTGCACGACAAGTTTACCGTGGAGGAACTCAACCAGGAATTTTCTATCTGCGCCGCTACCCGCAGCATCGCAACACCGAGTTTGACCGGACCTCCAGCCGTCTCCTTAAATTGGCCAAGTCCAATTATGAAGTGGTCTATTTGCCGGAACAGCCCCTGACAGAGCGGGTCATTTTCCCCACCGCACCGAGCGAATCGAACGGCATCGAGGATGCACGCTTTGTTCGTTTCGTGGAGAAAGACGGCGCCGTCATCTATGTCGCCACCTACACGGCTTACGATGGGAGGGTCACCATTCCCCAACTCTTAGAAACTCGTGACTTTCTCCGCTTTCGCATCTGCACTCTGAACGGTCCCGAAGTGCAAAACAAAGGCATGGCCATCTTTTCGCGCCGGATACGAGGCCAATATGTCATGCTTTTACGACAGGACGGCGAAAATCTCTACCTAATGTATTCGGACGATCTCCACTTCTGGCACACCAAGGTTCCTCTGCTCAAGCCAACCTACAGCTGGGAGTATTTGCAGATCGGAAATTGCGGTTCGCCTATTGAAACCGAAGCCGGCTGGCTGGTGATCGGCCATGGCGCCGACCCCATGCGCAAGTATTCCATCGGAGTATTCTTGTTGAATTTGGACTATCCTTCACGGGTGATCGGTCGCCTGACACATCCTCTTCTCAGTCCGGATGAATCGGAACGTGAAGGTTATGTGCCCACTGTGGTTTACAGCTGCGGTTCCCTGGTTCATGCGGGATTGTTGATTCTTCCCTATGCAATGTCTGACTCAGCCAGTTCCTTTGCTACCGTGTCTCTGGCGGATTTATTGAAGTTCATGGAAAAAGCCGTTTAGACTGTCTTTAGCATTACTTTTTGACAACGAACATCGGCCTTTGCTTACGTAAACCAGAAAAAATGTGAAAGGCGCACAATGACATCCATAAAATACTTGCATAACAAGTTTCCTCGGGACGGAATAACAAAAGCTTACCTTTTTGTGCAAATATTTATCCCAAACCGGT
>Ga0206881_10121_pt1 | contig 23884 bp, 21 predicted proteins | sample Alteio_BWOrgCont_3_FD_152867 | JGI IMG/M metagenome (GOLD analysis project Ga0206881, IMG submission 152867) | Enriched cells from forest soil in Barre Woods Harvard Forest LTER site, Petersham, Massachusetts, United States -... | ecosystem: Environmental > Terrestrial > Soil > Temperate forest >...
GAGGGCGAGCATAGCCGGCAATACCGGCAGCAGTCGTCTATTCAATTTCATTTGAAGCCTCGTCACGAATAAAATCAGCGCCCGGCGCCTGCGTGCATTCAGCTGCAGCAGCCGTCGGAGGTTGTAGTTTGCAGATATATAGCCCGGAAGTTAACCGAACACAGCGCTTACGAGCACTGCTTTACTACATTTTTTTAATTTCTCATCGATGGTCAGGTGAGATACGAAACATTTGAGAGTAAAAATCGGGCCGCCGAAAGAAACTGGCGGCAGGGGCTCATGCGAGCCGACATTGATAGGAACAACAATAGTGCGGGTTTGCGGACTTGACAAACATAAAATTGAATCGATCCTAACACGATTGCAATACCATGTGTGCTACGGCTGGATGGTACGTACATCTGGCTCCCGTCGGTGCGGGCTGCCGACCCTGCCCGCTCGTCAAAGTTGCCTGATATGATGCGCACTATGAATCCAGAGAGCCCAGACGGTCCTGCCGTGCGTGAGAGCGCGAAATGATGGTAAGCGGTGGGAGCGCGCCAGTTCGAGTCCACTTCCAACAATTCAGTCACATTCATTTTTGCAAACGCAGGATGGCCGCCTTGGGGTGGGAACACCAAGCGGTTCTGCTTTGACGACATAGATGTCTGCGCTGAGAATCTGAAACAGAAGTGTGGGGCGGGATACCGCCCCACCGACAACTATCAATTAGCCGGGTTAGGATTTGCGGTTACCGGCGGGCTCCAGTCGCCGCCGAGCCGTTGTTGCTGTCGCTGCAGTGAAACCTCACGTTGATAGGATCCGCAGTGTCGGTGGATATGATGCCCGGTCCTGAGGAGTCACCCACCTGAGCCGTCCGGAGTTCATGCGGTAGTCGGCCAAGTTTCAGAGGCGTGCTACGTTGCTAATTCACTTCGAGGGTTGCTTCTGGATTTCTTACCATCGGTCTCCTCGGTGGGCATCCGTGAAGATCGAAACACATCCAGGTAGAGTTCCGCAGAGCGGATTCGGATTTTCGATCGGCACAAATATCTGGTTATTGACGGGGTTAACCGCCACCGAATGGGCGTCGGTTCCGGTAGGGAAGTTTTCGATCCATTGATTCGTATCGGCATCAATGACGCCCAGCACCGGAGACGCAGTGGTTGCGGTTGGGCTAGTGAAAAAGTCGCGTGCTCCCAGGTAATAGTGATGATCGACAGGGTTGTACGCGCCGTAGTCTACACCGCCGACTTGTGTGAGGTTGGCCAGAATTGCCCCCGTCCTTCCGTTGATGACATAAGTGCGCGGCGCGAACTGAACCGGATCAGGCGCCGGGAATCCCGGGTCGCAGGTGACCAGAACATTCTCGCCAGGCCCCTGCGCCATTCCGGACGGCATGCAGTTGTTCAGTCCCGAAAACACCTGCGTCACCTGCCCCGTTACCGGATCCATCACGGCGACTGCGCCCGCGGTCAAGTCCGATCCAACCTCCGGAATACTGATGAAAAACTTGTTGGTGCGGGAGTTATACAGAACACTCGCGATGCCGCCTTGCGAGGTGTCGGGCGTGCCGTTCGTCCCATCGAAGACCACTTTCTTCAGTATCTTAAATGTCTTGCTATCGATCAGAGTGACGAAGGCGGGAGTTGAATCGCCGTTAGAGACTATAACGACATGATCAACCGGATCGTAGTCCATCTCGTCGGCTCGAAACTCGCCACCTGTTTGGACCTCAGCAACTTCGGGCGGCGAAGAAAGACTCGCGCTAAGGTCAAATACCCTTACCGTACTCGGGTAGTCTCCAGCAAAAAGGTAATGACCGGCGACTACGTTTCCGTCGGGACCGGAGTGGGGACTGTCGATGCCTACGCCAGCGAAAATCGCCGGCGTCTCGCCCACTTTCCTGTCTGTGAATGCGTCGATGATGGCGACAGCTTTCGACGAGCGGCTTGAGACGAACAGCAATTGTAATTTGGTATCGACGCGAGCCTGGTCGAAATTGACAAAGGGGTTTGCGTCCGAAGTTCCAGGAACACGTATCGCCCCGATGGGGACGACATGTGAGTGGCGGTCGTGATTCCAATCCGAGCCTGCCTGAAACTGATGCGAATCATCATTGAGATCCGTTTGACTGAGGGCCGGTTGACACAAAACCCAGCCGGTGGCTGCCGTACACGCGAGCCCGACGAGAAGCTTTCTCATGGGTCCTCCTTCAATGCCCTACCTGGTTCGGGATAGTCCAATTGCGGACGCTTTGCGAGGCTGGATGCAGATATACTCACGCCGATTCAACGGTGGGTTAATGCAGACGTGCATTCACATTAATCTTCGTTGTATTTCAAGGTGACTCGGTGTTTTCTGCCATCCCTCTTGCCAGGGAGTTTCCTTGTTCGGCGGGCATGGCCGCGCGCAACGAGTGTCTTTTGGCGTTGATTGACGGCGAAACGGTCGAGGGCTATAAGTGCGAGCCGAATGCCAACAGGCGACCGTCGCAGTCCTTGACAACAAACTCTCGCGAGTGCCAAGGCATATCGGCAGGTTCCCGAGTAAATTCCACACCGTTGGCGACGTACTCGGCATAAAGAGCGTCTGCATCCTCGACATGGAAGTATGCGTCGAGCAGTTCGTCCTCATATTTATCTGGATTGGCTTTGGATGGCTCGGAACATCGAAAGTGAAGCGCGTGCTGGTCGCGCGCCACGATGGCATAGACGGGGGGATCCTGCCAGGTTCCCAGACACTCGAAGCCGAGCTTGTCCTTGTAATAAGCAAGCGTGCGCAGAATGTTCATGGTGAAGAACACAGGCGCAATCTGACGGATCATTGACCAAGTGTAGTCCACCTGTCACGAGACGACCGAGCGAATCGCCAAGCAGATTAGGCTCGCTGGAACGGCCTGATGCAGAGGTCTGAGGAGTGGTTCAGGGCGCATGTTTTTGCGATGCGGGCGGGGCCGCACCGCAGACGCAATTGCTGTAGCTTGCCGCAGTGAAAGAAGTCTGCGCGCAGGAATAATAGGACAGGTTTGACGGATGAATCGGCGAAGGCGTGGACGCGGCGTAGTTCTTCTCAAACGTACTTCGGGCAGCGCCACCGCTGCGTATGGACGCGGCAATGGTGGATAGATTGGCAGCACCGAAAGAGCTGACGTCATATGTGCTGTCAAACTGATATTCCTTTGACCATGAGGGCGTCGGGGACGAAAGCGCGATGAAGAATGTCGTGATGTCAGAAACCGAAGCGGTCGTCAGGTTGTATGTCATCACGGAGAAGGCCGGATTGTTCCTGAAGATGGGGCTCACGGCTGGCGTGAGGCGCAGTGGCAGCGAGGGTGGGTTGGCGGCTGAGACGCGAAAGTCATCCATGTGAATGTGGCCGGCGAAGGCCAGCTGCACTACATCGGAGTAAGTGCTCATCAGACTGCTGAATTCGGTTGAATACTTCGCCTGCCAGAAAGACACGGGTTTCTGGCATTGAGCGTGCGACGAGTTATAAGCGTCCATGCCCGGCGGAATGTGCATCACGAGCGTGACGCCGCGATGGAGCAGCCTGTCGGTATAGAGCTTCCAGCCTAGCCACTCGATTTCGGCTTCGCCGGGATCGCCGCTATTTGGGGTGCAGCCTTTGTATGACGTGGACCAGAATATGGTGTTCAGAACGATGATGTCTTGATTGGCGACGGTCGGGTGAGGGACCGAAAAGAATCCTCCTAGTTGAAATGTGCTCTTTGCTTCGGGAGAGGCGGCGAGCACGGCTAATTGATCCGATGTCGCGGCGAGAAATGGGCTGTCGGGAGGGATCTGGTAGTCTCCGCAACTTGAGTCGTTATTTCCGAGTGCCGCCAGGACTGGAACCTTGAGGGTGTCTTGTAGTTCCTGAACTACGAACGCCTCTGTTTTGGCCGCAAATGCCGGGAACTGGTTCGCTGTTCCCCCTGCGGCGACAAACGCCTGTGAGAAGTTATGCCGAAGTGCATCGCCGGTGAATATTACATAGTCGAAGGGCACTTGCGCGGCGGCTTCAGCCAAAGTGGAGGAAAAGAGCGGATAGTTCGTGTCCGCTCCGTAAGAAGAAAACGACTTCTGCTGCGAGCTCAGGAAAATCGCGCCCCATTGCTCAACCGGCGACGCGATGAGTTGCTTGACGATTGCTGGATCGGCCAGCGGATCGAGGTGAACGTCCGAGATCAACAGGGCGCGGCCTGTGGGCGGACCAGTCTGTGCGACCGCGCCTGGCCCCACCCAGGCGAACAACAGCCAAACGGCGATTGGTACAGGGAGTTTCATGCGCGGCCCCCCTCCAGCATCAGACCAGATAGTTAACTTTAATGTAATGTGTAAGATATTTCTGATATTTCAAGTAACAATGAGGCCGCTCAATCCTTGAAGGTAAGGGTGATCTTGCGTTTGTCGCCTCCGGAGGTATGCATGATGATCTCTCCCTGGCTGCGCTTGACGATGGAGGGAAATTTCTCGCCCCATTCCACCAAGATGACGCTGTCGGGCGTGACCAGTTCGTCGAGGCCGAGGGTATCGAGCTGACGCTCAGAATCGATGCGGTAGAGATCGAGGTGATAGAGCATGACCGGTTTGCCGCTGAGCTTTCCCTCGTACTCGTGGATGAGGGTGAAGGTGGGGCTGGTGACCTCGTCGGGATCGGCAGCATCGAGGGCCTCGGCGATGCCCTTGACGAGCGTGGTCTTGCCTGCGCCGAGATCGCCGTGCAGGATAAGGAGTTTCGGCGGGGTGAGCAGCCGAGCGATCTCATGGCCCGCCTTGATGGTTTCGGCCGCGCTGCTGGTCTCATACTCGTGAACCTTGCGCCCGGCAGTTTCGGTAGCGGTCATCATGCCTCCGTGCACTGTGTCGATAGATGTTTGGGCAGGCCCTGAAGCCAGGTATATCCCGCCGGATCCTGGGGACGGAAGCGAAAGGCTTTCCAGAGGTGCGAGATTGTGTCGGTGGCGAGCAGGGTGTGCTCGTCCTGCTCGCGTACGGCGATGTCGGCGGCCAGGCCGTGCAGATATACGGCGGCATTGACGGCGTCGGCCACCTGATCGGAATACTGCGCGATTATGGCGGCTACGATGCCGGTGAGGATGTCTCCGCTGCCGCCCTTGGCCATGCCGGGATTGCCGGTGGTGTTTATCGCCATTGCCCCGTCTGGATGCGCAACCAGAGTACGCCAGCCCTTTAACACCAGTGTTACATGATGTCGGGTGGCGAAATCGCGAGCGAGCGATTCGCGATTTGCCTGGACTTCTTTGGTGGAGATGCCAGCGAGGCGGGCCATTTCACCGGGATGCGGGGTGAGGACCATAGTTCGGGTCTGGCCGTCGATCTTTTCCGGATGCTGGGCCAGGATGTTGAGCGCGTCGGCGTCGAGGACGGCGGGGAGGCTGGTCTTGTCGAGCAGATCGAGGAGGAATTTTTCGGTGGATGGGTGTTGACCTAGACCAGGGCCGATGGCGAGGACGGTTTTCTTCTCGAGGAGCTGATCGTAATCCAGATTTTCGCCGGTGACTTCGCCGCCGGGGCCTTCGGGCAGGACGGCGGTCATGAGCTCGGGTGTGATGGCGGCAACGCTGGGTAGGATGGATGCGACAACGGCGGCGGTGACGAGTCCCGCGCCGGTGCGTAGAGCAGCGAGCGAGGCCATGGCGGGTGCTCCGGACTTGCCGCGGGCTCCTCCGACGACAAGCACATGGCCGTACATGCCTTTGTTGCTGTCGGCGGGGCGTGCCGGTTCGACGAGAGCGTGGGAGGCGCCGGACCAGGTGAGGTTCAGGGTGGAGCGGACGGCCTCGGGGGGCGAGCCGATGGGGGCAACGACGATGGGACCGTAGACGCTTCCCGCCAGATTTCCGCAGACATGCGCAAGCTTGGGAGCAGTGAAGGTGACGACAGCATTGGCGCGGAATGCGCCGTCGGCGGAGAACTCATGGGAGTCGGCGTCCCACCCGGAGGGCAGGTCGACTGCGACGACCGGGGTGCCGAGCGGGCTGACGCGATCACGCAGCGCGGCGGCGACTCCGCGAAGTGGCGGCTGGAAGCCGGTGCCAACGACGGCATCAAGGAGCAAATCGGCATTCGAGAGGAGGGCGCGAACCTGGGGCGTGTCGAGCGATCGTTCGTCGGGAACGAAGACCGGCGTGAGATGCATCTCGCTGAAAGCGGTTCGAGCGTCTCCCTTCAGTTCGTCGGGATCGCCGAGGAGCAGCACGGTTACTTTCTTGGCGCCCACTTCCCCGTCTCCGGCAGCGAGGGCGCGGGCGGCTACGAAGCCGTCACCACCGTTGTTGCCTTTCCCGCAGAGGACGGCTATGCGGCGGCACTGCGGGTATTGGCGCTCGACAAAGCGAGCGACGGCCTGTCCCGCATGACGCATGAGGACAATGGAGGGGACGCCGAACTGCTCGCTGGTGACGCGGTCGGCGACGCGCATTTCGTCAGCCGTGAGAACCGGGACGGCGGGAATGAGGCTCACGCAAGTCATCGTACTTGATTGCTCATGGCCAAGGTTGTGCAAGACGGGACAAAAAAGGCCTCCGGATTTGGAGGCCTTGAGTTGCAGATCAGATCCTCTACTGGTTGACGCCGGTCGCAGTTGAACGCGCCGTCTCGCCAGCCTGGACTGGGGGCGGCTGTTCAGCGGGCTGCTTCTGGGCGAAGTAGCTGTGATCCCAGAGATTGCGGTAGAAGTAGCCGGTGAGTTCGGCGGCTTTGGGACCGAAGGTGGGGCGTCCGCCCTCGAGGAAAATGACGGTAACGATGCGGCCGTACTGCGTGTCGGCGTAGGAGGCGAACCAGCCGAAGCGGGTGCCGTTATTGGAGCAGGTACCGGTCTTGCCCATTACCGGGAACTGATTGAAGTTGGCCTTAAGGGAGCGCGCGGTTCCGTAATCGACGGCAGCCTGCATGCCATCCTGGATCTCGGGGATGAGGTTGTGGATGTCGAGGGTGCGCTTGATACGCGGCTGGAAGTTGACCACTTCGTCGGGCGTGGTCGGATGCTGGAGGTAGTACAGGGTTCCGCCATTGGAGATGGAGGATACCAGCGCGCCGAGCTGGAGGGGGGTCATCGAGACGCTCTCGCCAAAGGAGCACATGCGGCCTACACCGCCGCGGTCCGCAGGAAGCGGCTGATCAGGATAGACGCCGAGTTGTTCGCCGGGAATGTTGTAGCCGGCCAGTTCGCCGAGTCCGAACTGGTTAGCGTAGTGGCGGACGCGCTCAAAGCCGAGGTTGCGGCCGAGGGTCTCGAAGTAGAGGTTGTTCGAGTGTGCAAGGGCCTCGGTCAGATTCAGGTGATACGAGCCGCCGAGGTTGACCGGAGTGTCCTTGGTGATGATGCCTTCGGAGAGCGCGGCAAGGGCAACCGAGACCTTGATGGTGGAGCAGGGCTCGGCGCCGCTGGAAAGCGCCAGCTTCTGGTTGACCATGGCCAGGATGCGGCCGTTGCTGGGGTCAATGGCGACCACCGTTCCGTACATGTTGCCGAGCGCCGCGATGGCGGCTTGGCGAACAACCGGATCTTCTCCAGCGGTTACGTCGCCCTGGGTCAAATCAGAGTCGGTGAAAGAGCTGGCGTAGAAGCGCTCGTAGCTGTGGCGATGCACGGTCAGCGAGGCGCGACGCAGATGGGCGGAGCTACCGGAATGGTGGTACGCGGTGGTGGTGGCGACGCGATGACTGTGCTGCAGATGCGTGATGTGCTTCTGCGTGCTGCTCGACTCCTGCACATGCGCTTTGTGATGCGTGGAGTGATGAGTTGTCGTGGTCGTGGTGGATGCAGTACCGGAGGCGTAGGCGGCTACGGTAAGCGGCAGCGCGAGCAAAACAGCTGACCATGAATTATGAACAAGGCATCTCATTAAGAACCCTCAACTACTCCTCTACTCTCTCGAACCTGTGTTCACGACCATCCAGCGAAAACTCTGCTCGAATCTTACACACAGAACTGGGCCGGCAGGCCATTAAATTGTTGGCGGTCTGGTGAAAGGGTTCCCGGCTTGGCACGTGGCCAGATCCGAAACCGTTTCCCAGGAATAACTGCACCCTCAAAACACGGAAGAACAAGCTTAGTTTTGCGATCGAGCTGTATCCCGATTCTACGGCATTTCACAATCCGGATTTGCGCGGACCGTGGTGGTTTTTTGATGAGCTTACAGACCTCCCCGTCGCAGGAAAGCAGGGATATCGAGGTTGTCCCCGTTCTGATCATGATTATCGGCAACGATCGTCTCGGGGTGAGTCGGAGGCTCGGCCACGGCTACGGCGACCTCGTCATGGGACGGGGCGTCGAAGGAGTCGGCGGCCGTGGTGGCGTTGCTGGCGAAGTGGGCCGGCTGATAAATGGGCGCTTCTGCTACCGGCTCGGCCTCGGCCTCGGCAAAAGCAGGCACCTCGACGAAGACGCGGCGGGCGGGTGTCGGCTCCTCGAACTCCTCGCTGGCGAACCGGGGGCGGATGGGCTGAGGTGTGATGTCAACGCGGGGAATCACCGGCTCGCGCAGGGCCGCAGTCAACATCCGCTCGCGACGTTCGGGCATTTCCCTGCGGAAGCCGGTGGCGATGACGGTGATCTTGACCTCGTCGCCCATGTTTTCGTCAAGGACGGCTCCGAAGATGATGTTGGCTTCTTCGTGGGCGGCGTTCTGGATGAGGGTGGAGGCCTCGTTGACTTCATTGAGCTTGAGAGAGCTGGAGCCGCTGATGTTGATGAGGATGCCACGGGCTCCATCGATGGCTCCGTCTTCGAGGAGCGGGGAGGCCATGGCAGCCTGGGCGGCCTCGACGGCGCGATTGGCTCCGCCGCGGACGGCGGTGCCCATGACCGCGTATCCCATGCCGGCCATGGTGGTCTTCACGTCGGCGAAGTCACGGTTGATGATGCCAGGGATGGTGATGATGTCGGAGATACCCTGCACGCCCTGACGGAGCACGTCGTCGGCTATGCGGAAGGACTCGAAGAATCCGGCATCCTTGGCGACGGCGAGCAACTTCTCGTTGGGGATGACGATCATGGTGTCGACGCTGTCGAGCAGCTCCTGCATGCCGCGCTCGGCCTGGGCCATGCGGCGCTTGCCTTCGAAGGCGAAGGGGCGGGTGACGACGCCGACGGTGAGGGCTCCCATCTCACTCGCCAATGACGCGATGACGGGTGCGGCTCCGGTGCCGGTGCCGCCGCCGAGGCCGGCGGTGACGAAGACCATGTCGGCGCCTTCGAGGGCCTCGATGATCTTTTCGGAGTCTTCGAGGGCGGCCTTGCGGCCGACGTCGGGGTTGGCTCCGGCGCCGAGGCCGCTGGTGAGCTTGGTTCCGAGCTGGAGCTTGACCGGCGCCTGCGAGAGCTGGAGAGCCTGGCGGTCGGTGTTGGCGACTATGAACTCGACGCCTTCGACACGGGCGCTGATCATGCGATTGACGGCGTTGCCGCCTCCGCCGCCGACGCCGATGACCTTGATCCGCGCTCCGCGCGGGATTTCGTCGTGATATTGAATGCGGATTTCGTCTGGACGGTTCATGGGTTCGGCTCCTATAGGCTTCCGGCAAAGATGGCGCGCAGTTTGGCGCGCAGGCTATGGTCTTCCGCCGCACGCATGACGCTGGTGCGGTGGGTATAGAGCAGCGTTCCGATCAGGGTGGCGCACTCGGGCTGGGCGAGTCCCGAGGGCATGCGGGAAAGGGGGACGGGCGATCCGATGCGGGCTGGGACGCGGAGCTGGCTCTCCGCGACGTCGAGCAGGCCGGCGAGGCGAGCACCGCCTCCGGTGATGACGCAGCCGGCGCCGAGGGCTTCGAGGACGCCCCCGTGGCGAAGGTTGTCGCGCAGCATGTGGAAGAGCTCGCGGGCGCGGGGCTCGAGGATTTCGCAGAGCAGGCGCTGGCGGACGACACGGGGCTCGAAACCTGGCATGCCGGTGAGCTCGATCTCGGCGATCTGTGAGACGGAGGTGACGACGGCGTTGCCGTAGTTGCACTTGATCCACTCGGCCTCGGGCGCGGTGATGTGCAGGCCGACGGCGAGGTCGTTGGTAAAGTGGTCGCCGCCGATAGGGATGACGGAAGTGTGGGCGACCGAGCCTTCGAAGTAGACGATGATCTCGGAGGTGCCGGCTCCGATGTCGACGAGGCAGACTCCGAGCTCGCGCTCGTCGGCGGAGAGGGTGGCTTCGGCGGCGGCAATGGATTCGAAGACGGTCTCGGAGACTTCAAGGCCGGCTTTGTTGGCGCAGGTGATGACGCTCTGTTGGGCGCTGGCCGAACAGGTGGCGATGTGGAGGTTGACTTCGAGGCGGTTGCCGACCATGCCAATGGGGTCGTGGATGCCGGGCTGCTCGTCGAGGATGAACTGCTGGGGGAGCAGGTGGACGATCTCGCGATCGGGCGGCAGCGAGATGGAACGGGCGCGGTCGACGGCGGCGCGGACTTCTTCGCGGGTGATCTCGCGCATACGCGACCCGAGGCTGATGCCACCGCGGCTGTTGAGGCCGCGGATGTGAGGTCCGCCAATGGAGATGACGCAGCGCTCGATGGTGGCCTCGGCAACGTCTTCAGCGAGAGTGGCGGCCTGGTTGATGGATTCAACTGCGGGCCGGATTTCGGCGATGACTCCTTTGCGGGTCCCCTTGGAGTCGACGATGCCGTGGCCGCGATAGCGGAGGGCTCCATCATTGAGCTCGGCGATGAGGACGCGAGTCTTCGATGAACCGGTGTCGAGGACGGCGATGAGATTGTCAGGCTTCTGGCTCATCCGGCCACCTTTACTGTGTGCCTGTGCGCAGGGGTGGGCGCGGGATGCTTCTTCATGGCGGTTGCGGTCGGAGCCTGCTTCTGGGGCACTGGGGCGGCGACGGGTTGGTCTGCAGAGGCGGTGTCAGGGGCGGAGTCGGCGGCACGGCCATCGGCCATCTTCAGAACGACCTGGGTGTCGTAGCGTAGGTCGACCGAGGCCAGGTGCGGATACTGCTGCTGCCACTCGGCGAGATGCGACGTGTAGGTGCGGTAGCGGGTGAGGAACTTTTCGTCTCCGAAGTGGAGGACCATGTCGGTTGAGCCAGCGGGGATGGTGGCGCGGACGTCTTCGGTATCGGAGAGATCGATTTCGCTCAGGTTGGATGAGATCTTCTCGCTGCCAGAGTCGAGATCGGCGATGAAACGCTGATAAAGGCGCATACGCGGGGTGCGGACGGAGAGCGGATCGCGGGGATTGATTCCGGTGACGACCGGGAAGGAGAAGTGGCGAGCCGCCATCATTGCGGGCGGCATGCTCAGGATGACCCCGGCAGCGTCGACCAGCCTGACCTGATCGCCGACGCGGACAAAGGCGATAGGGGTGCGCTCACGCACGGCGACGCGGAGCTGGTCAGGGAGGATGCGCATGACGGTGGCGTGCTCGACCCAGGGAATCTGTTCCAGTTCGGAACGGCGGGTGGCCAGAGGGATGAAAAAGACGTTACGGCCGATGTCTGACCCGAAGACGGAGAGGAGGTCTTCACGAGTGAGCTGGCTGTTGCCGACGGTCTGGATGGAGGCGGCGGTGTCGATGCGGAAACGGGGGTCGCGATCGAGGAAGTCGCGAATGGCGATGACGGCCCATACGGCTGCGGCGGCAACGGCGAGTGCGGAGAGGAGGAGGACTACGCGGCCCCAGCGAGTCTTGCTCCAGTCCGGCAAGATGCCTTTGCGGACGGGGATACGGCGGCGGGTGCGCAGGAAGGCGTCGTCGCCGACGCTGTCGACGGCCTTGGCGGCGATCCGGTCGGAAGCGCTGTCCCTGTCCTTGTCTCCGCGGGCCGACTGGCGGGCCGAGGCAGGACGCAGAAATGCTTCATCGCGGTCGTCGTCTATGAGCGTGGCCCCACGCCTTGTATTTACTTCAGTTTTCGCCACGGCCGAGCAGGTCGTGAGAGAGTCGCCGTCTCCGACTATAGCCTGCAGTGGGCTGTGGACCGGCGGGCGATTTGGGAGGGGGAATCAAGGGAGAGAACAGGAAGGCAGGGATTAGGGAAAGGGATAAGGGAACAAGCTTAACTGCGAGAGCTCCCCGGCGGGCTGTATCAGGGTACCCCCTCCCCTCGTTTTGGCTCTTCATAGATTCCAAAGGACTTACGCGATAACGTTACGGGGGAACTCATAGATTCGAGAGATTTTATGAGCTTCTCATTTGCTTTCTATGAGTTCCACGTAGTTCATAGATATTGTTGGACTTAGAAGGTCGTTATCCGTAACTGTTTGAAAACATTGACGCTCGGTCTTAGTAAAGAAAAAGCCCGGCTGCGATGGGCCGGGCTTTGCAATTCCCTATTTCTATTATGGCGGATTTGGGGAAATAGTCGGCCACTTTTCCAGAGCTCAGAGCACAGGGTTCAGAACACAGAGTTATCAGGTGCGGTTGTCAGGTGCCTTCTTTTTCGCTTAGGCACACTTCCTATGCCTGTTGTTCTCCATTGCTTTCGACGCTCGCCTTGAGAGCGAAGCGCGAGCCGAGGCGATGATTCCTTCTACAGTCCGACGGAGACAGCGGCGCAGATCACGCTAATGAAGAAGGCGGCGATGATGAGGATGCATGTGATCAGAAGCCGCGTCGGCACCTGCGGCAAATCCTTAGTTCGTTCTTGTCTCATTTCTCGCCGAGTTTATCGGCAAGCTACGGGCTCAGTCGTTGCTCGAAGGCAATTATGCGCCTGCCCCAGAGCAAGGAGCAGGGCAACTCGCCAGAAACTAGCGATTGTCCGGAGCAAGAAACTATGGACGAAACGTCCACTGTTTCGGCCCATGCTGCGCCTGTTGCTCGCCTTCGCTGAGAGGATTTCCACTGAAGCGGTCAAGGCGATGGAGGGTCGTCAGCGATAGTGGAGATCTTCCAGCACACGCAAGGCGCAAAAACCGATCCAGGTGCGTGTTGCCTGCGTGCGGTCAGCCGCGACCCAGGGCGGGATACTGGGCCGCCCGGCGCAGCAGAGTGACGACCTCTTCATCGGTGGTCTGGGAGAAGTGGTCGTAGAACTGGCCGACGGCATAGAAGTACTCCGGCGAGTTTGCGACGACCAGTTCGTCTATGTCCGGGCGGAGGCTCGAGCGGAGCCAGTTGATGGTTGAGATCGGCGCGACCGGCACTGCGACGATCAGCTTCTTCGGCGTCATCTGGCACAGAGCGTGGATCGCGGCATAGACACTGGCGCCGGTGGCAATTCCGTCATCGACGAGGATGACGGTTCGTCCTTGAACGGAGGTGGGCGGACGGTCACCGCGATACAGGCGGGCGCGCTCTTCCAGCGTGGCCCTGGTCTCCTGACTGATCTGCTCGATCTGTGCGGGAGAGATGCCTGCGGCGTGGATTATCTCGTAATCGAGGAAACGTCCATCGCCGGCGGCTACAGCGCCGAAGGCGAGCTCCTCCTGCCCCGGCACTCCAAGTTTGTGTGACAGAAAGATGTCGAGAGGGGCGCGCAGGGCGACGGCCATCTCGAAACCGACGGGAACGCCGCCCCGAGGAACTCCCAGCACAGTGACGTCTTCCAGGTTGGCATATTTCATCAGAAGCTTTGCCAACTGCCGCCCTGCATCCTGCCGATCTCTGAAAGACATTTTGCCGCTCCACCGGGCCGCCTATTCTGATATTGGGCGCTTTTCGACCTTCGTCAGGCAACTTTATCCGCGGGCCCGCACATATTCAGTGATGCGCGTCACGCAAGCTGGGAGAACTGTGATGCCATCACAGCGGGTCGTGTCAAGATTTTGGGTCTGGATTTTGGGCCTGGATATCGTCAGGTGGTGAGGATCTGCTCGAGCTTCTGCAGGCCGGGACGCTCGCCCATGACGATAAGAAAATCGCCGGGCGCGATGTCGAACCCAGCGGGAGGATTGAAGACGGTTCCGCCGGCCTGCCTACGCACGGCGAGCACGATCACTTCCGACTTCAGCGGCTCCAGCAACTCGCCGACGGTCTTGCGGGTGAATCCGGTTCTGGGTGAGACGCACACCTGCTCCATAGTGACCTTCGGGCCGATGCTGCTCTTTGCGAAGTCGAGGAACTCGACGACGAGCGGTCTCAATAAGGCGTCGGCTAGCTGGCGGCCAGCCATCGCATAGGGAGTGAAGACGGTGTCGGCGCCGGCGCGACGGAGCTTTTCGCCAGCCTCCTCTTCGGAAACGCGCGTTGCCACGATGATGTTGGGATTGAGCGTTTTCGCCGAAAGAATGATGAAGAGATTCTCGGCATCGGAGGGAAGTGCCGCAATCAGTCCCTTTGCGCGGAGCACGCCGGCTTCGCGAAGGCAATCATCGCGAGTCGCGTCGGCGACGACGGCGAGCATCCCGGCGAGCATGGCCTTTTCAACCCGTTGTTCATTACGGTCAATGACCAGGAAAGGCACGCCGGCGCGCTGGAATTCATACGAGGCGTTGCGGCCCACGCGGCCGAAGCCGCACACGATGAAGTGGTCGTTCAGGTGATGGATCATACGTTTCATCCTGCGCTTGCCGTAGCGGTCCTGCAGTTCAAGTTCGATGATGGTCTGGGTCATTGCGCCGACGGCAAGAAACATGGCGCTCACGCCAAACAGAATCAGAAAAGAATTAAAGACGCGGCCGGCGTGGCTGAGGGGACGTACTTCCTGGTAGCCGACCGTGGTGATGGTGGTGATGGTCATGTAGAAGGCGTCGAACCACGAATAGCCTTCGATCTCGACGAAGCCGACCGTGCCCACGCTGACGATGATGAACAGGAGTCCGGCAATCAGAAGGACACGGTGGGCCAGGCGGCTGCGCATCGAAAAGCTCCGAAGAAGTGCTCAGCCATTATGGCCTCACGCCGCTATCCAACAACATGGATAAATAAATTGCGGTTCGGCAGCGGCGGGATCGGTGCGTCTGGTCAGCGCACTACTTCGAACAGGAAGGCGCTGCCGTTCCCGATCTGCCAGTTGGACTTGCTCGCAGCCAACGTGATCGGCGCATTCGCTCCTCCTGCGGAGACGATCGAAAGCGCGGGGAAACCGTGCAACCCGGCTGCGGTTGTCGAAAACGGCCCCATCGCGCGCGGCGGCTGATCGGGCGAAGGCGGGCTGGCGTAGACGCCGGAGAAGTCAGCGAAGCCGACGGGCTGGCTGTACCGGTCGTAAACCCTGCCGGAGCCACCAGAGAGGTACACCTCGTCGCCGCCGACCTGGCGCGTTGTCCAGTCATTCGGGTTACTTGTGGCCCGGTCGGTCGCACCTAAAGGCAGCTTCGTATCGTAGACATTATTTGGCGCCGCTGCTGCGATCAGACGAACGCGGACGGGAAGGGTTCGGTCCTTCCAGCGAAGCTGGTCGAAGAGGATGCTGATTGACTTGTCGCTGACACTGACGACGCGGCCATCCAGCTTTGCGCCTTCAGGAAGACTGTTCCGGGTGCTGACCGGCACGGTCTGCATCAGCTGTCCAGTTACGGGCTGGCCGACCTGCAGATTATGGGGCTTCAGGGTACGGTCTATGCGGACAGGCAGAGTTGCGCCCACCGGCAGGGCCACGAGGTCTTTGGTTCTGGGGATTGTGAATGCCTGGGGGTAGACGGGCGCGACGATACACAGGACGAGAATCGCTATCAGGGTTCGCATGAGATTACTGCTCCCGTGGATTTGGACGAACCTGTGGGGCCGAGTTCCGCAACATTTTAGTCCGGCGAAAACCACGTTATCGGCCAGCCTGTTCCTCCGAGCAAACGCCAGTCGCACGGAGACTTCCCGGACGCCAGGCGAAATAAGCAGAGTAAGCTTTCTCAATGGTGCATACTTTTGGACGCACAGATTCGTCTCAAGAGCGTCGTCTCAAACTGAGATAGGGAGGGTTGAGATGCAGAAGCGGGCAATAGCCGTATTCGCGGTTGGTATTCTCCTCTCTGTAGCTGGATTCGCAAAGGACAAGAAGAAAAACATCCTGCCGGCCTATGTTCTGACTGCGCGAACCGTGACCGTCATGATCGATCCCGACGCTGGTGTGTCGATCGACGATCCACGAGCGAACGAGATTGCGCGGAAGGATGTCGAGGCTGCGCTCCTGACCTGGGGCCGCTTCGAGCTCCGCATGAGCGCCGCGGGTGCGGATTTGATTATTATGGTCCGCAAGGGTCACGGACGGATGGTAGAGCCGACGATCAGCGACCCCCGACAGAATAATCCCGTTGGGTCAATCACCCCGATCGATGGCGGACTGGGCGTCGGTGCCCAGCACGGCCAGCCACCTGGTCAGACTGGTCCCGTCTCAGGCGCCGGCTCGCCCCATCCCCAGATTGAAGGTGGCGGTTCTGACGATTCCTTTGCCGTCTACCGGGGAGATCCGGACCAACCCGATGATCCTCGCAACTCCGCCCTGGCATGGCATTACGTCGCCAGCGACGCCCTCCAGTCTCCTTCCGTTCCCGCAGTCGACAGGTTCAGGAAGGCCATCGCAGATGCGGAAAAGGCCGCGGCGAAGGGACCTTAGCGCCGCCTGATGGTTATATTTTGGTGGCTTTCTTATGTCTCGGCTTAGGTTGCGATCGACGGGATACCGCCAGACCGCGCTTGCGGCTTGAGACATCTTTCTTCGACATGCGTTCGAGAGCGCGCCGGCCCTGGTCGCGCTCTCCGGTCATCAGGTATACCAGTATCGCTCCCTGAAAGAGCTGCAGGAGGGCCTCGACGTCCGCGGGGTCGGCCAAAAATTTACGCAGCAGATCTACCCACAGCTTCTGCTGCTCGCGGTAGAAAGTCCTTCCTCGCTCCGACCCACTCCAGCCGCGGCGGTTGACGTCCATGATCAGTTGCAGGACGCCGCGGGACTGTGGCTGCGTCGATTGCTCCCACAAGGCCAGAACAACTTTATGAGGTGGTGTGCCTGCGGGGAATGAGGCGGCACTGAATCTGGCTCTCAGCCTGTCTTCAAGCCGTGCCATCACCATCTCTTCAAGATTTTCCCGGCTGCCGAAGTAGTGGATCAACATGCGCTTACTGCTGGTCATCTTTTTCGCCAGCTGATCCAGGCTCATATCGAGAGTGCCCGCCTGGATGAACTCTGCCAGGCAGCTTTCGAGCAGTTCATCCCGACCCACCGGCTTCTTCTTACGCGGCAATTTGCCTCCTTCATGTACCAAATGGTACAAGAGTGAATGTACCACCTGGTACACCACTATTCTAATCTGGAGAGTCTAAATGAAAGCGCTCGACAAAGCCCTCCTGCTTCTCTTCGGCCTCGCATTCTGGACCGCCGGAACTTTATGGTATCGGGCGCGGGGCGCGGCAGTCTTTGAAACTACGGATTTGCGCTACTGGGTGAACTTTGCCCTTACACCGATCGTTTCGGCCATTGTCTGCATTCTCATTCTCCGATGGAGACGCATTCCGGCTCCGGAGTGGGCGTCTGCCGCTCTGCTGATTGCGCTGCCTGGCATGTTCGGGGAAGCCTTGATCCTCTCCAGCTTTCGCGTCTTCATGCCGAAGATGCAGGCAGCGTCGGCCGGGAGATACGGCGCATTTCTCTTCGCGGCCTACGCCCTCTTCCTGAGCATCGCGGAAATCGTTGCACTGCGAGCAAAGTAGTCTTGCCACACAGGATATTTCCTTCACGGTTGCTGGATGTGATCCAGAGCTTGCTTTGCAGCCTGCTCGCCTGCCGCGATCATGCGCTGGATTGCCTGCGGACCGGAGAGGTAGCCAGACCAGGGGATGCGCGGCCGGATGAGGAGATCGGTGTGCCGCAGGGCCGTGTGGTAATGCGGCGGGTAGGCGCGCGTGGCCCATCGATGATCGGGTCCGATGCTCATCTCATTCAGCAGTGAGCTCACTTCCCAGACATCGGCGCCGATGATGAACTCCGCTCCCAGAGACCTGCAGGGGGCGGACGGAAGGACGCAGGCAATACCGCCATCTTTGAGCTGCTTCCCTGCCCTGTTCACCACCCTTCGCACGCCCGGCATGGCACAACTGGCGCTGATCGCCGATGCAAGATTTCCTTCTGCGATGGCCAGAACCCGTCTCGCGGGCAACTCTGTGGCGATGGCGATGACGGGTATCTCGAGCTCGGCGAAGGTGCCGGGCAGATACTTCGAACTGAAGCGCTCAAGCGTCCTGCCGTGGAGCAGCCGGGGCCAGAATATGCTTTGCGCATCTGCTCGATCTGACGCCAGGACATTCCCGCGGCGAGCGCGGCGCCGACCAGACTGCCGGCGCTTGTGCCGGTGAATGACTGAGGGCCGGATACCGTAGTCGGCGAGAGCCTTGGCTACGCCGATATGCGCGATGCCGCGAACCGAGCCACCACTCAGAGCCAATCCAAATGCGATGGGAGCGAAGTTGATCCAGCCCGCTCATCGCCTCTGATTTTACAGAAACCGGTCCGGGGTTCTATAGAAATCGGACTGATACGCGACGGTGTGGGGCCTTGTATGCGGGGGCGATAGATAAGGCGATGAGAGATATAGCAATTCTTGTGAAGTTTGCGATTGTCGCCAAACGCGGAATTTGCATCCTACCAAAACGGGTGGAGAAACCACTTCATATCTGCCCGTGACAGAAGAGGAAATGCCATGAAAAAGCTACTTGTTGTCGTGTGTCTCGCCGGAATGTCCGTTCCCGCTTTTTGCGCCTCCGACACCGCAAAGCTCGATGATCGGATCAGCTCGGCGCGTGCTGTGCTCGACGAAATCATGTCGACTCCCGATAAGTCCATTCCTGACGGTATCGCGAAGCAGGCTGTCTGCATCGGCGTAATCCCCGGCGTGGTGAAGGGCGCATTCATTTTCGGAGCGGAATATGGACAGGGTGTCGTAACCTGCCGCACCGGACATGGCTGGAGCGGACCGGTCTTTATCCGGATGGCCGGCGGTTCTTTCGGATTTCAGATAGGCGGACAGGGCACCGATCTTGTGCTTGTCGCGATCAATCAGAAGGGCTTTCAGGATCTGCTGGCGAGCAAGTTCAAGATTGGCGGCGATGCTTCGGCGGCCGCAGGCCCGGTGGGACGGGATACGCAGGCCTCGACAGATATTTCAATGAGAGCGGAGTTGCTGACCTGGTCGCGAGCCAGGGGGCTGTTCGCAGGTATTGATCTGAACGGCGTTTCGGTAAGCCAAAACAAAGACGACACCGATACCTTTTACAGCGGATCGCATAGCTTCGATAGCATCCTGCATGGGAATGTTCCGCCGCCGCCTGCGTCCAGGGAGTTCCTTGAGACCATCAGCAAGTATTTCCGGACCGCGCAGTAGGTGACTACGGCGGGATGAGGAGCGGGCGCCAGCAACCGGTTGGCTCGCTCCTCGAATCGGATCGGGAAATCAGATCAGGTGTAGTTACATAACGCTTACTTAGGTTAATGCCCGCGATTGGAGATGGCAGGGGGTGCGGGCTCGATGAACAAGGAGAATCAATTTATGACCATCCTTTTGATCATTCTCGTTCTGCTGCTGATTGGCGCAGTGCCGGCGTGGCCTTACAGCCGCAATTGGGGGCCGTATCCGAGCGGCGGCTTAGGGCTGATTGTGGTGATCGTGGTGATTCTCTGGCTGCTCCACGTTGTCTAGGGCGCGTTGTCCGCCGGTGGCGCGATCACTTCACTTTCGATCGCGCTTTTGCTGCAGATGGGCGCTTCCTGACTGGCGGTTTCTGACCGTCGGTAGCGTCCTCGATTGTGGAAGCTTCGTCAAACGCAGTCCTGTCGAGCACGCTCAGAACGGCCCCGTCGATGCGATTATCCAGAGTGCGATAGGGGGTGATGCGGAGATTGCACCACTTCCCCTCACGGTCCTGCACTCTGAACTGCTTGGCCTGGACATCGCCGATCACATCGAGCATCATCTGTTCCAGAATTGAGGAATCAATCTTCAGTTTCAATCGGGGTATCGGCCTGCCTACATCACCGGGCACCAGCCCGAACATTGTTGTCGCCTGCGATGTGAAGCGGCGCACGCTCAGGTCGAGTCCCACCATTACGATGGCGATGTTTACGCTGTTGAGCAGATTGGTGAGGTCATTATTCAATTGCGCCAGCAGCTCGTTGCGGTGCTGCATCTCTTCGTTGACGGTGTGCAGCTCTTCGTTGGCTGATTCGAGTTCTTCCTTCGAAGTCTGCAGCTCTTCATTCGTGCTCTGCAGCTCCTCGTTGCCGGACTGAATTTCTTCGTTTGCCGACTGCAGCTCCTCATTGGTCGCTTCCTGCGTTTCAATGATGGATTGCAGATACTCCTTGGTCGCTCCCAGCTCCTGCTTCAGGAGCGACACCTGTTTCTCCAGTTCCGACTGCTCGACTTTCGCCAGCGCCCGGGCTGCCTGCTGAGGCTGCGCTGATTCCGGAACCTGAAGTTCGAAAACAATCAGGAAGTTTTGTTGATTCTGAACGGGCGCCATAAAAGGAATGACGCGGATGGTAGCTTGCCTTATAAGCCCATCCCCGTCGAACTGGATGTTCTGACGCTCGACTTCGATGCCGGTCTTGCGCACCTCGTCGATTGCCCCCTGCAGCTCGAACTGCAGGCCAGACCTCGCCATTTTCAGCAGATTGAGGCTGGCCTTGCCGGTCGGCAGCTCCAGAAACGTTCCGGTATGGCTGCGGCTTTGAAGAATCTCAAGGTGGTCGTTGATCACCACGGACGGAGGCGTATAACGTGCCAGAAGCAGGCGGTCTGCTTCGCGCTGCAGTTCGGCAGGAGCCTTGAATATCTCGGGCGTCTTGACCGGAGGCGCGGGAGTTTCGAGCCCCTCGGTTTGAGGTTCCGCGCCCCCCACGGACATGGGGAAGTTGACAGGCGTTGCAACCATTTTCTTGCGATAGATTTTGTGCTTTTTGTCAGCCATTTCGAATAACTCCGAGCCGGTACCCAGCAAGCCTTCCGTGTTGCCGATCAGGAGGAAACCCATTGGGTTGAGAGCGTAGTGAAAGATCGGTATGACTCTCTTCTGCAGCAACTGGCTCAGATAAATCATGACGTTCCGGCAACTCACCAGATCCATACGGGAAAAAGGGGCATCGCTGAAGACGTTCTGAGTAGAAAAGATACAAAGATCGCGGATGGTCTTGCTGATCTGGTACCCGTTGTCTGATTTATGAAAGAAGCGCCGCAGACGAACCGGGGTTACGTCCGCCTCAATGCTTTCCTTGTAAATGCCGGAGCGAGCGCGCTGTATCGCAGTTTCACTCAGGTCGGTGCCGAAGATCTGGACGGGCACCTCTGCACGCTCGTCACCGAGATACTCGACAAGCGAGATGGCGAGCGAATAAGTCTCTTCACCGGTCGAGCAACCGGGAACCCAGATGCGGATGGGGCCTGGCGAAGAGCCGCGAGCTTTCAGCATGGCGGGGTATACGATCCGCTTGAGCGCATCAAATGTCTCAGGGTTGCGGAAAAAGCTGGTGACGTTGATGAGCAGGTCCTGATAGAGCGACCGCAGCTCGTTGCGGTCGCGGGTCAGCAGATTTACGTAGTCGGCCAGCTTGTCGATTTTGTGCAGAGCCATCCGGCGCTGGATGCGACGACTGATGGTTGGAGGCTTGTATTCGGAGAAATCCACATTAAAGGCCCGCCGCAGCAGGCGGAAAACTTCGGCCATGTGTAAGTCGATTCCTTTGCCGTCCTCTTCGGCTGGCAGCAGGTGCGGGCCGGCTATATAGGCGTGTCGGCTTATGCGGGCAAGTTCCGCGGAAATTGCGTCAGGCGGCAGCACAAAGTCGACGCAATCGGCTGCCATGGCGCTGGCAGGCATGCCGTCGTACTTGGCTGAGGCAGTGTCCTGAGCAAAGGTGATGCCGCCCTCTCCCTTGATGGCCGTCAATCCCTGGGTGCCATCAGAACCGGTTCCGGAGAGGATCACCCCGATGGCGTTGCTTCCCTGGTCGGTGGCCAGAGAGCGGAAAAAGATGTCGATGGTAGTGCTGACGGATCGGCGCTCATCGCGATGGTCAAGGCGGAGCCGGAAATCGCGAATGGTAAGGTCTCGATTCGGCGGGATCACGTAGAGATGTTTCGGTTCCACCGCCATGCCGTCGGTTACCTCTACCACCGGCATCGAGGTTGAGCGGGGCAGGATCTGCGTAAATGCGCTCTCACGCGAGGGATCGAGGTGGGGCACGAAGACGAAAGCCATGTCCAGATCGGACGGCAAGGCCTTGAGCAATGATGTAAATGCTTCGAGGCCACCGGCTGAAGCACCTATTCCGACCACGGGGAATCCGCTCTTCCCGCTGTCGCCACTATACCGGGGCTGATAGTTGGCGGCATTGGCCGAAGCTTTCTTTTGGTTCCCCCGGCGGCTTCCTTTCGAGGCAGTCATTCGCATCCGCCATTTCTGCCGTTCCCTGGAGGATTACGAAACTGAGCAGGGCCGTGGGCGCGCCCTGTGTACCTCGTGGAAGGACGACTGGAAAGCAGAATTATAGCGCTCCGGTGGAGTGAGGTCCGCGCGACGCCAGTTCAGAGTTAGTTTTCCAGCGTCCGAACACAGCAAGGATTCGCTGTAAGCGCTTCTCAGGACGGGTCAATCAAGACTGAGGAGACGGCAATCGTCCGGTCAATCGACTTTCGCTCGTCTAGGATATTTCGGCGACGTCAGCTCATAACAATTGGCCACAAGAGTAGTCAAGGCTGCCCGGGTCTCGCGCAGTAGGCTGTCGTGAGTGGTCCGCAATTCCTGGGCGGTGCGAATGAGCTCGTCCAAGTTGGAAGTGGCACCGGCGGTGTGAGCGGCGTGGTGGCCGTTTTTCTGCGTCCACTTTGATTCCAGCCAGGCATCCAGATCACGGGCGTAGGCAATGACGGCGCTCTTGTGAGCGATGCCCTTGGGCCTCCGAACAGGAAGCCCGAACTCCTGTTCCCATCGCTGAACTGTACGGACGCCCTTGCCAAGGTAGTTGGCAATGTCTTTCCAGCATGTCAGCACGGTTGAATCAGTTTTTTCGGCTTCCGCTCTCATCTGACACCCCGTTTGTTGCTCACAGATTAGCCCCTTCACCGGGGAATTGATAGCCTTTACTAATCCTGTTGTCTCGCGGGCACATCTGGGTGCTCAGCAGAAATCGAGTGCGCAGGTTCCATTGATGCTGGTCTAACCCTATCTAGAAGCGGAAAAAAACGGCGGTGACTTTCATCACGCGATAGTGGGACGCTGCCTAACACGAGAGCGGCTGGTGTGATTGTAGTCACAGAGTTACCATGCTGGAGTCCGCTACCTTGAGTAGGCAGGATTTCTATTGCCCGCGTTCAGATGTTGCCTCGGTAGACCCCGAAGGAGGCTCCAGACATGAAATGCGCTAATCCGCACTGCCGAAACGAAGCCTTGTACCTGCGCAGCGGTACCCTGCATTCCATCGATTGCGTAGAAGATGAGAGCAGCGCCGTGAAGCGGCGGATCATCTGGCTATGCGATTCCTGCAAGCAGTTGTTTTCAGTTGAGCCGTGGCGGTCGCCAGGGGAGCAGCTTCAGCAACGGCCGAAACCGGTCATGAAGCATGAAGCATCCTTCTTTAGAATCAAAACCAGTCGCGGCACGGAAAGCATCTCCGGGTCGCGGATAGCGGTGCCTCGCGGTCATCTGGATATTTATTCGTAAGCAAGAGCTTGTGTGACGTCCTGCTTTGCGGCTTTCGTCGCCGGGACGACGGCGCCGAGGAGAGCGCCCGCGATGGCAATTACTCCCGCGATCGGCCACCATCCGTACACGGTCTCCTGCACCAAGCTGGACGGCACGAGGTGGTGCATGCACCATTGCGAGCCATAGGTCAGAGCGATGCCGGCGACGATGCCGGAAAGTGCAAGGAAGAGTGTTTCCTTCAACAGCAGCCCGAGAATGGTGGCGGCGGAGGCTCCCATCGCTTTCAGAATGCCGATCTCGCGGGTTCGCTCGAGCACCGCGGTGTACATGGCCATGTAGACCACGATGAAGCCGACGA
>Ga0206881_10122_pt1 | contig 23513 bp, 18 predicted proteins | sample Alteio_BWOrgCont_3_FD_152867 | JGI IMG/M metagenome (GOLD analysis project Ga0206881, IMG submission 152867) | Enriched cells from forest soil in Barre Woods Harvard Forest LTER site, Petersham, Massachusetts, United States -... | ecosystem: Environmental > Terrestrial > Soil > Temperate forest >...
TTTACATTCTGTTGCAGAAAAACTTGTATCCTTTTCTTTTGATGGGGCTCCAAATGGTTGAAAGCATAATTGGTGCCAAAGACAATAGCGAGACAAAGCGCAAGAATTCCTCCCACCTTTCTAAGGTCTTTTAATTTACGTTGGGTAAAAATGAGAAATGCGATCAGTGCAATGCTTGCCAGAATGATTGAAATAACAAGCTTGCTGCCCACCAATGCAAGTATAAAAAGAACAATGGTTAAAAAACCAACAAGCAGAATATTGCCTGATAAACCTTCGCGGTAAAGGACAAAAATAAAGGCGATGTAGGTAACTGCAACCCCGGTTTCATTTTGAATGATAATAAGCAGCATGGGTAATACTATCATGGCAATCGCCACTAAGCGGATTTTCTTATAGTCGGATGCTTTTTTTTCGTTGCTTAAATATTTTGCAAGCCCGAGGTTAATGGCAAACATGCCAAGCTCGGCGGGCTGTATGCCTATTTCTCCTATCCTGAACCAGGAGTGGCTGCCTGCAATATTTCTTCCAACAAACCGTACGGCTAAATCTGCAAATACCATAATGCCATACAATGGATAAGAGAAAACAGAAAAGAAACTAGCCTCAGAAATCATGACCAAAAAAGCCATAAGAAAACCCGTTATTATCCAAACGAACTGCTTGCCATAGCGCTGCGAGAAATCAAAAATATTGGCATGTGTAGGATTATATACAGCGGAATAAATATTTATCCAGCCGATGAATACAATAACGGCATAGAGACCGATAGTGAACCAGTCAATATGAGGTACAATATTATTGCGGCGATCACTCATTCTTGCTCTTTTTTACAGATGCCGGTTTGTTTTGTGCGGTGTTGTGCTTATGTTGTTTTTTAGGCGCTGTTTTTTCTTCGGCCAGGTATTGAATAGTATTTCCATTCAACATTCGTTGTTCTATATCGGTTCTGCGGATAGTGTCATTCAAATATTTTTCAATCATCAAGCTGGCAATAGGAGCGGCCCAGTCTGCGCCCCAGCCTCCGCGCTCTACCACCACGCTTATGGCAATGCGCGGATTATCCTTTGGCGCAAAAGCTATGAATAATGAATTATTTCTTCCGTTCGGATTTTGTGCAGTTCCGGTTTTGCCACACATCACTATGCCCGGAATTTTACTGCCCGCGGCAGTTCCGTCGTTTACTACATCGCACATTCCATCGGCCACTACCTCGAAATATTTAGAATCTATCGGTACGAAATGTTTGGTAGTATATTTTTTGGCTGCGGGTTTGTCGCCTATGCCCTTGATGATATGAGGTAAAAAGTAAGAACCCCTGTTGGCTATGATAGCAGCCTGGTTGGCGAGTTGCAAAGGGGTTACCTCCAACTCTCCCTGGCCTATGGCCAGCGAAATAATAGTTGAGCCTTTCCAGTGGCCTTTACCATGATATTTGTCGTAATAATTCTCAGTAGGGAGGTTACCTCTGAGTCCGCTGGGCAAATCAATATCTGGCCGTATCCCAAGTCCAAAGCTGGTAACATACCTCCTCCACGCGTTGAATGCATCTTCGGTAGAGTTATATTTTTTGTTGTTCATAATGCTCATAAAAACATTACAGAAATAGGTGTTGCATGAAAGCGCTATTGCTTTTTCCAATTGCAAAGTGCCATGTGCGGCGTCACAGCCTACAGTTATATTTCCGATGTGAAAGGCGCCCGGGCAACTATAGGCGGTAGTTTCATCAAGCACTCCCTCTTGCTGGCCTATAAGTGCTTCAATCGTTTTGAAGGTAGACCCGGGTGGATACCTGGCCATCAATGCACGATTGAATAATGGGACATCAATGCTATCTTGTAAAAGTTTTGCGTAATTCCTGGCGCGCACACTCCCAACCATCATATTAGGATCGTAGTTAGGGCTTGACAGGAGGGCCAGTATTTCTCCTGTTGCAGGGTCAATGGCAACAATGCTGCCGGCTTTATTCTGCATTAATTTTTCGCCATACTCCTGCAATTTTGAATCAATGGTGCAAGTGAGATTATCGCCTGTTACGGGAAGCGTATCAAATTTCCCATTTTTATAATCGCCCACCTCTTTATTCATCGCATCAAACATCATTATCTTAACTCCCTTTTTTCCTCTCAGGTCATCTTCATACGATTCTTCTATACCGCTAATGCCAATGTAATCACCTTCTTTGTAATCTGGATCGCGCTCGCAGAGATCCTTATCTACTTCCCCTATATATCCTAAAATATGAGGAGCTACTTTAAGAGGATACCTTCTTATGGTGCGCACCTGGGATGTGAAGCCGTGATATTTGTATAATTTCTCCTGGAACGCGGCGTAAATCTCAGGCGTTACTTCTTTCATAAATACCGAAGAGTGATAGGCTGTATTTTGTATGGTGGCTTTTTTAATACCGGAAATAAAATCGGCTTTGCTTATCCCCAAATCATTGCAAAAAGAATTGGTATCAACATCTTTCACCAGTGAAGGAGTAACCAGTATATCATAAGCAGCTTCATTCGTAACAAGCAAACGCCCGTTGCGGTCAAAAATACATCCGCGCGGAGGATATTGCGTAATATGGCGGAAGGTTTCATTGCTGGCATCCAATTTCAGGCTCTCGTCTATTACCTGCATATAAAACAAACGGATAATAAATGCAATGCATGCAATCAGGAATATGCCTCCAATAATATATTTTCTACCGGCAAAAACGTTGTTCATGCTAATTCCTGAAAAATAGGCTTTGTGTTATCAAGAAGAGAATAAGCGTGGTGATTCCACTTAAAATGATTTTGAGAAAGGTGCTGAAAAAGTCGTGAAATGAAAAGGCTTCCAGGTAAAACAATATAAAGTGATGAATAAAAATCAGCGTGCTTGCATAGCTGATCATCCATCGTACTCCCATGGAATTGACAGTTGCTGAAGCATCGGCATTATAATCCCCGGCAGGTGCATATACCTTTAATGCCCAGGGCCTACAGAAAGCCATAAATGTACATGCGGCGGCATTCATTCCCATGGTATTGTAAAACATATCTATAATTAATCCGGTTGCAAAAGCGATAATAAGCACAAGGGTTTTATTGGCCCGTAGTGGAAGCATTAATATGGCGCCAATAAAAAGAAAAGGATTGAAATAAATACCCGCATCAAGGTGCCGGATAATGGTTACCTGCAACAAGATAAAGAAAGAGAAACGCAATATGTTTTTCCCAGCTTCAATCATTATTTCGTCTTATCGTTTAAAGAGTTTTGCGCATCTTTTTCAAGTGCTTCTTTTTCTATTTTTTCAATGTCACATACAACATACACATATCTCAAATTTTTAAAATCAGTTGAAAGTTTTATACGAATAGTATAAAAATATAATTCAGGTATAGCTTTAAAATTATCGACTGTTCCAACCATAATGCCTTTCGGGAAAGTGTTGGAAAACCCACTTGTCACTATCGTATCGCCCGGTTTCACTTTTTCACTCATAGGTATCTGGTTCAGGGTTGCAAAGCGGTAATCTTTGTTGTCGCCCCAGGCAAGGGTGCCAAATGTGCCACTCTTTTTAAACATGGCACTTACCAGTGTTTTTTGATGAAGCAAAGACATCACTACCGAGTAATGTGCAGATGCCTTCACCACTATTCCTACTATTCCTAGAGGGCTTATTATGCCCATGCCTTCTCCAACTCCGTCTTCCGAACCTGCATGAAGGGTTAGGTAATTATTAGGCAAATTGGTGGAATTATCAATTACTTCAGCAGGAATGAAATGGTATAGCTGTCCGAATGGATTTGTTATCAATATCTTTTTATGGATAGCAGTGTCCTTTATTTGCGATGCCAAATTGAGCAGTTGCGTGTTTTCGTCTGCCAACTGATGATTTACATTTTGTAAATTAAAATAGGAGGTAAATCCTGAGTAGGAGCTATACACCGCCCCTGCAACCCTATTTGATGAATTAAAATAACCCGCTTCGTGGTAGTAATTATTGGTGAAAACGAAACCGAGGGAAATTATTTCCAATACTATAAATAGCAGCGAAAAGTAATATCTTCGGAAAAATGCAATTATACCATACATGGAGGAGAATGTTTTTCCATGTTCATTAAAATAGGCTTAGGACCTTAGCAAAAATGGGAAGCGATGAATATTTTTCAATGCAATGCCTGCGCCCCGTGCAACTGCTCTTAAAGGGTCTTCCGCAATGTGTACTGGTAACTTGGTACGCAGGGAAATACGCTTATCCAATCCGCGAAGCATAGAGCCACCGCCTGCCAGGTAAATACCCGTACGGTAAATATCGGCTGAAAGTTCGGGTGGAGTCTTTTCCAATGCCTGCAAAATAGCCTCTTCAATTTTCGATATGGATTTATCAACCGCATGTGCAATTTCGGAATACGAAACTTGTATTTCTTTAGGAATACCGGTCATCAAATCTCTACCATGAACAGCGTAGTCAGGCGGAGGATTTTCCAGTTCGGCAACGGCTGCGCCCACTTCTATCTTCACTCTTTCTGCTGTACGTTCACCGATAAGCATATTGTGCTGGCGACGCATATATTCTTCAATATCTGCGGTAAATTCATCACCAGCCACACGTATGGAATTATCGCAAACTATGCCACCTAAGGCAATAACGGCAATATCGGTAGTTCCGCCGCCAATATCTACAACCAGGTTGCCCATTGGTTCTTCCACATCAATGCCGATACCGATTGCCGCAGCCATAGGTTCGTGTAGTAAATACACTTCTTTGCCTCCTGCATGTTCTGCCGAATCCCTAACGGCACGTTGTTCCACCGGGGTGATACCTGAAGGAATACAAATAACCATGCGCAGAGAGGGTGTAAACCACTTCCTTTTAGTATGAATCATTCGGATCAACTCGCGTATCATGTGTTCTGCCGCATTGAAATCGGCTATTACGCCATCTTTCAGAGGGCGAACCGTTTTTATGTTTTCATGTGTTTTGCCATGCATTTGCTGGGCAATCCTGCCAATGGCAATCACTTTGCCTGTCATCCTGTCCATAGCCACTATGGAAGGCTCGTCTACTACAACTTTATCGTTATGAATGATGATGGTATTGGCCGTGCCAAGGTCAATGGCTATATCTTGTTGCAGGAAGCTGAATAATCCCATGGGGTGAATTAAGAGTTTTTAAGGTTCATAAAGGTACAAGTTTTTGAAATTGAACTGCATTTTACATGCCTATTCTTTTTTCCTGTCATGGATTTCCTTTTTACTTGATAAACCTTGCAGTTAGTTAGTGTTTAAAATGTCGAGTACCCGTTAATACCATCGACATGTTGTTGCTATCACAAAATGCAATGGATTTATCGTCGTTTATGGAGCCACCCGGATGAATTACGGAAGTGATGCCTGCATGATGCGCAATTTCAACACAATCGGGGAAAGGAAAGAATGCATCCGATGCCATTACGCTGCCATGTAAGTCAAACCCAAAGGCTCCGGCCTTTTCAATGGCTTGTTTCAGTGCATCCACGCGCGAGGTTTGTCCCACCCCGGCTGCCAGCAATTGCTTGTTCTTTGCCAGCACAATGGTGTTAGATTTGAGATGCTTCACAATTTTATTGGCAAATTCCAGGTCTGTTTTTTCCTGTGCGGTAGGTTCCAGTTTGGTAACCTGCCTCATATCGGCAATAAGGTCTGTTTTCCAATCCCTGTCTTGTTCTACTACCCCATTCAGGAGAGAGCGGAAGTTACGTTCAGGGAATTTAAACGGGTGCGATTGCAATAGCATCCTGTTCTTCTTTTTCTTTAAAATATCAAGTGCTGCCCCGTCAAATGCGGGAGCGATAAGCACCTCGAAAAATAGAGTGTCTATTTCCTTTGCGGTAGCTTCATCAATAGGTGTGTTGGTAATCAAAATGCCGCCAAATGCCGATACCGGGTCTCCTGCAAGGGCATCTTTCCATGCTTCTAACAAGGTTTTGCGCGATGCTATTCCACAAGCATTATTGTGCTTGATAACAGCAAATGTAATATCGCTGAATTCTGAAATCAGGTTGAAGGCCGCATCAATATCGAGCAGGTTATTGTAGGAAAGTTCTTTGCCATGAAGTTGCGTAAATGCTTCGTCCAGGTTGCCATAGAATGTAGCCTTTTGGTGAGGGTTTTCGCCATAGCGCAATGTCTTCGCGCCGCTTACTTTTTTATCAAAACCGGCTCCCTCTCCCCGGAAATAAGTATTTATCTGGGTATCGTAATGAGAACTTATTTCAAATGCCCGTTTGGCAAGCTTTTTGCGGACTTCCAATGGGGCTTCGGAATCCTCATTTTTTAATATTTCAAGCAATGTGGCATATTCCTGTTTCGACGGAATCACCGTTACATGCTGGTAGTTTTTAGCAGCAGCGCGGATAAGAGAGATACCTCCGATATCTATCTTTTCAATAATTTCATCATCCGGCCTTCCTTCTGCCACTGTTTTTTCAAAAGGATAGAGGTCTACTATCACAAAATCGAAAGGGGGTATTTCATACTTGTCCAATTCGGCTAAGTCTGTAGGCAGATCTCTTCTTCCCAGTATGCCTCCAAATACGCGCGGATGCAGTGTTTTTACCCTGCCTCCCAATATGGAAGGGAAGGAAGTGATGTCTTCCACCGGAACTACATTGATTCCTAATTGTTCAATAAACTTTTGTGTTCCCCCCGTGCTGTATATGGTTATATCACATTTAGCAAGCTGGCGTACAATGGGTTCTAGCCCTTCTTTGTCGAATACGGATATGAGTGCGTTCTTCATGTTTTTTTAAGTCACGCAAAATTACCTCTTTTCCCTATTACTTTGAGACTTAGGGGGACTTATTTTTTCAAGAGATTAGAAGGGCGCTTAAAGTAAAAAATGAAAAATAGGGCGAACCGTTTTACCAGGTGATTTTCAGGAAAATTAAAAGCCCCCGAAAGGGCTTTTAATAAAGGATCTTTTAAAGTATGGCTCGGGCTTATTATACACCCGAGCCATACTGCTTCCTATTGACCAAGCAATTTGAAAAGTTCGGATAAATCAGGAGACAAAATAATTTCTGTTCTGCGGTTTCTAGATCTTCCATCGGGGCTTGAGTTATCAGCTATGGGGAAATATTGAGATCTGCCTGAAGCTATGATAGCATGTGGATCAACACCATAATCCTTGATCAGAACACGCGCAATGGCAGTAGAACGGGCTACGCTGAGAGCCCAGTTATCTTCATACTTTCCGGTAATAGGAACTGTATCTGTATGTCCCTCAATATCAATGGTAATATGAGGTGTATTGATAAGAACTACGGCTAATTTTTCAAGCGCTTGTTTTCCTTCGGGGTCAACCACAGCGCTACCTGATTTGAACAGGAGCTTTTCCTGCAATGAAACATAGAGTTTCCCATCCTTCATAGTAACTGTCAGTTCGTCCGGCTTGAAGTTTACCAAGGCATCAGCAACGGTTTTTTTGAGGTTATTCATAACGTCCTTTTGTTTTTGAATAAGCCCTTCCATATTTTTGAGGCGTTTTGCCTGATCAGCAATTGTCATATTGGAATTAGACACGCTTTCCTGGTAACTGGCAGAAAGCTCTTTAATAGAGTTTTGCAAGTCTGCTTTGTCCTTTTGCAGGTCAGTAACCTGGCCGTTGCAGTCACTCAGACTGGAATGTGTCGAAGTACTGTCTTTTTGCAATGTTTTTACCCTTGCCTGTTCGCGTATTAACTCGCGCTTTGGAACACAAGCGGCAAAGAGTACTATACCGGATAAAATAGCTACATACCTTTTCATAATAGTTATTTTTTAAAATTAATTTTAGTCTTTTTATCAAAACAAATGTAAGTATGCAAAAAAGGTTTGGTACGTATATTCGATGTAGGGGGTTTTTTGTATGATGAAAAATGAATTTAGGCGGTTGAAAGCACAATATTTTTCCGGTTAAATTCAAATTTGTATTTTCGTAGTTCAGTAAATACCCTCTGCATTGAAAGTCACATTTTTAGGAACAGGCACATCACAGGGAGTCCCTCTGATAGGCTGCGATTGCGAAGTTTGCCGCTCAACCGATGAAAAAGATAAGCGGCTGCGGTCTTCTATTCTAATAGAGGATGGGGGAAAGGTATTTATAATTGATACCGGGCCCGATTTTCGCCAGCAGATGCTGCGCGAAAATGTGAAACGCCTGGACGCGGTTATTTTCACGCATGAGCACCGCGATCATATTGCAGGACTGGACGATATAAGAGCCTTTAATTTTACCATGAAATCGGCCATTGATGTATATGCTGATGATAATGTGGAAAGGGCTTTGAGGAGAAGCTTATGGTACATTTTTTCAGAAGATAAATACCCGGGTATCCCCGAAGTAAGGATGCATCACATCAATGGGGAACCTTTTACTATCGGGCAAACCAAATTTAGTCCCATCCAGGTGATGCATCACAAATTACCCGTGTGGGGATTCCGGGTAAATAATTTTACCTATATCACCGATGCCAATTTTATTCCTGAAAAAGAAAAGGAGAAGATATATGGCTCTGAAGTACTGGTGCTGAATGCGCTAAGAAGAGAAACACACATTTCTCATTTTTCACTGGATGAAGCCACGGAAATGATAAAAGAGTTAAAGCCACAGAAGGCATATTTAACACATATAAGCCATCAATTGGGCAAGCATGCCGATGTGGAAAAGGAATTGCCTCCGAACATACGCCTGGCTTACGACGGGCTTAAATTGCTTCTTTAAATTTATTAGTTCCGGATCAACTGAATGAAACCTTTTAAGGTTACAGGTTGAATGCCCGTAACGCGTATTTCATTCACAACGCATACATAATAATATACTCCTTCAGGACATGCCCCACCAGAGTTATCTACGTTACCATTCCAATTAATGGCGGGGTTGGTTGTATGGAACACCACCTGGCCCCAGCGGTTATATATATTAATGTCAATATCCTTTATAAAACGGAATTCTTCCACCGGGGTAAATAAATCATTCACACCATCTCCATTGGGGGTAAATACGTTCGGTAATTCGTAGGCTACACAATTATCAACGCACTGAGTATTCAATGAACTGGTTTGCCCTGCCGAATCAATGGCAAGAACTGCATAGCAGCCTGCCACCGAGGTTAGATTGCCAATCATATAGGTAGTGTCTTCAGGGTTATTAATGGTGGCAATAAGATACATGTCGTCATTTTCAACCGGGGTAAAGTATATTTGATAACGCAGGGTTTTATTGGCTTTAGGGCAGAATCTGTCAGGGTTGTCCCAAACAAGTGAATCTTGATACAGAAGGCATTTTGCCATTACGTTCAAAGGTGGAGGGCATGGAGCAATTGTATCTTCCGGAACTCCGCAAATAGTTTCAGATGAATCAAACAAAGGAGCAGGTATATGTTTGGCTCCTGTATATTCACTGTACGATTCAACGTAATAGCAATACTGGTATCCATTATGAAGACCGGTATCAATATAATTGGTCTTAGTTGTTTTAGTAAGGAATGTATAAGAATTCGCAGGTGGCGGATTTTCACGGTATACATAGAAGGTATCATTGTCCCAGGGTACGGAAGCCGACCAGCCTAATTTTATGCTTTTGTCTTCTCTTTGCTCGCGCAGATAAATGGAAGATGCACTACCTGAAGAACCTATAAAATGGGAACCACTATCATAAAAGTTAATCTTGTAGTTATAGCTGTTGTCTTTCGTGTTCAATCCCGTATCCATATACGATAATGTTATGGGAGAATTAAAATGGGGCGAAACGATGGTTGCTATAGTAGAGAAGCTTTTGCCATTCATGCCCGTTGCATGTTGCAATATATAAGTATATGGAGCCGGAAATTTAAGGGTATCCAAGTTAGCAGAATCAGCCACGGGTTTTATCCATTTAACGAATATTTTTCCGTCAGTAGGATCTGTTTTAGTAACACTCACATTTGTAAGTACCGGAACACCAAGTTTGATGGTAAGGCAGGTATCGTTAGAGGCATAGCTATTGGAGCCATCGGGTAAAGGCAAAGAGCAATCTACTATATAATTATAGGATACTCCGGGCGATAATCCTTCTCCTTCGTTGCTGTCGCAATAAGTAGTATCGTTCAATCCATGAATTGTAGCAATAAGGCTATAGCCTGTATAGGCAGGTACCCCTGTTTCACAGTATCCGGGTTGCCAGTCAGTGCAGCCCTTTCGCCTGTATATATTGTATATGGTATCTTGTGCGCAGGTGCTCGGGCTCCAATGCAGGCACACGGTGCTTCCTTCATTTTCGGCCATAAGGTGCCGGGGTGGGGGTGCTATTATTCTTATAACCGATGTGCCATACCCTCTGTAATAAATGCTGTCTGCTCCCAGGTTTATTTTTTCAGTTGCTTCTATAATTACCTGGTAAGGATTTTCCCGCACTTCACCGCAAGTGGTTTGCCAATGAAGAACCGGGTGCATAATAGTAGCAGGCGGATAATCGTTGCTCAGGGTGGCTGGGGGCGATTCTGAAAATGGCTCTCCCGAACTGGTTATGTATAAAGGATTACTGCCTTCGGTCTTTGCATTATAGCTGAGCGCAATTGGATTGCCTGCCACAACACAGGTATCGTGGTCGGTAACTTGTGGGGAATAACAAGCTGTATTTATTACTACTTCCACTTCTAACTCTACGGTGTCAATAGGCAACATTACCGGGCTGCCACCCAGGGAAGAGTAAACCCTTTCGTAAGAGGTCATTAAGATGGCAAAATTGTATATCCCCGTGTCCGTTTCGCACCATGTCAATGTACCTGTTACGGGGTCAACTTTAGCCCCCTCATTTTTGTATCCCTGGGCTATTTCAGGGTTGTTCGGGTCAATGGTATTTAATTGAAGGCAGTTGCCTAAAGAATAGCTGATGCTATCGTCGGTACCCCTGATTTGACCGGGAACATACGCCCCGGGGTTGTAGGTGTAACATTGGCCTACGCATCCATATTGGCATGCGGGCGGATTGCTTATTAAGGGAGAACTGGTGTAATAACTGGTATCGTGAAAATTATTGGCAAAAGGTGGAATTACAAGGGTAGTATACATGTAATAGTCCACATTTACAGAGTTAAGAATGTTATTGATATTGGCCATTCTATCCTGGTCATCTATCCATACTCTGTATACACCCGGACCCGGGTATGTGTGTGTGGTTTGGTAAATATTAACTTTCCGGGCTCCATTAAGGGCCACGGGTGTTGCCTTACTATAATCCCAATTGCAAAGTGGTTCTCCGTTTGGGTTAGGATCATCCGGAATGAGCCAATTAGTCCTTCCGTTTATCCGGGTTACCGAATCACTGGTATTATCACCTAAATGTATACGAAGACCATCCCTGTCTGCAACCACCAGGTATGGGAAACAATTGGTATAGTCGTAAACGGTTATTTGGTAGGTGGACCCCTTAAGCCACGTAATGGCTATATATCCTGAAACCTGGTGCGTGGCATAAGAAAATAGAGACAAAAAAAGAAAGATAAATGTTCCAGTTGCTTTTCTCACAATTTATCCGGGATATTATTATACTTTCATATGACTACCGTAACCAGGGGAAGTTAAATGTATTTTTAAATTAATTACATAAATAGGAAACAAGCCATATTATGTAACTAATATACTAAAAATGAGGTTATTTCAACTGACCTTTGCTTTCATCACTTTCCTTGCCGGTACTATCCTTATCAGATCCACCTTTCGAGGCATCTTTAAACTCCTTTATTCCTTGTCCGAGCCCCTTCATTAATTCAGGTATTTTTTTGCCTCCGAAAAGTAACAGTACTACTGCAAGTATCAGTATAATTTCGCCGGGTTTAACAGCTTCTAAAAAAAGTAACATGTTTTTATTTTTTTAAATTCCCTCAAAGATACTACTTTTTCCCGAAATCCTCACCAAATCATTTTAAACGCCCCGTTAGAGTATGCCTATAACGGTGGAAATGTTCGATTTCCCACTTCCCAAAAAATGGAATATAAATTTCAACATGGAAACTGTTAAAATACGTAACCTTTCTATTTGATAAGTAGGTAGACTATAGGAAAGCCATTCATTCATCTTATTTGTCAAAAGACGATTACCTTTGTCTCGCATAAATTGAAGAAAATAAATTATCATGAAAAGAACAAACGTTAAAGAACTTCTGAAATCAACAGAATATGACCAAGAAGTAACCGTGCAAGGATGGATACGTACTAAAAGAGATAGTAAGCAAGTAGTTTTTTTAGCCATTAATGATGGTTCTATCATACATAATATACAAGCAGTTGCCGCTATTGATGCTTTTCCGGAAGAATTACTTAAAAGTATTACCACCGGTTCATGCGTAGCTGTAAAAGGCACCCTTGTAAAATCACAAGGACAAGGACAAGCGGTGGAAATACAAGCCAAAGAAATAAACATATATGGCGGTGCCGATGAAACTTTCCCTTTACAAAAAAAGGGACATACCCTTGAATTTTTAAGGGAAATTGCTCACTTGCGCCCACGTACCAATACTATTGGGGCTGTTATGCGCATTCGCCATGCTATGAGTTATGCCATTCATAAATATTTTAACGATAATGGGTTCTTCTATTTACATACGCCTGTAATTACCGGTTCCGATGCTGAAGGGGCGGGAGAAATGTTTCGTGTCACTACATTGGATATGAATAATCCACCTAAAAATCCTGATGGTACGATTGACTACAAAGAGGATTTCTTCGGGAAAGAAACCAACTTGACTGTTTCCGGCCAGTTGGAGGCTGAAACAGCTGCTATGGCCCTTTCCAAAGTATATACCTTCGGACCAACTTTCCGCGCTGAGAACTCGAATACTCCACGACATTTGGCCGAGTTTTGGATGATTGAACCCGAAGTAGCATTTAATGATGTGCACGATAACATGGACTTAGCAGAAGACATGTTAAAGTATTTAATAAAATATGCCCTTGATAACTGCATCGACGATTTGACCTTCCTTAATAATATGTATGATAAGGAATTGCTCAACCGTTTGAATATGGTGAAAGATTCCACCTTTAAACGCATCAGCTATACAGAAGGCATTGAAATTTTAAAATCAGCAACAAAAAAATTTGAGTTTAAACCTGAATGGGGTGCTGACCTGCAAAAGGAACATGAAAACTATTTGGTTGAACACTTCAAATGCCCGGTGATGGTTACCGATTACCCTAAAGGCATCAAAGCATTTTACATGAAGCTAAATAAAGATGGCAAAACCGTAAGGGGTATGGATGTGCTATTCCCCTACGTGGGCGAAATAATGGGAGGCTCGCAACGGGAAGAAAATTATGATAAGCTGGTAGCAAGAATCAGGGAAATGGGATTACCCGAAAAAGAAATGTGGTGGTATCTTGAACTTAGAAAATTCGGAACAGCTCCACATGCAGGCTTTGGGCTTGGACTGGAACGCCTCATTCTATTTGTTACGGGAATGAGCAATATCCGCGATGTGATACCATTTCCGCGTACACCCAAAAATGCAGAGTTTTAAATTGAGTTGTTCGTCTACTAGTCCCATATAGCTATGCCAGCGCTTCGTCAAACCCAGCAATTAAAACAGCAATTAAAGCTTACACCCAATCAAATATTGGTGCAGAAGTTATTGCTGTTGCCGGTGGCAATGATGGAGCAGCGCATCAAAGAAGAGATTGAAAATAATCCGGCACTGGAAGATATTGCTGAAGGTCCCGATGAACCCAAAGAGGACTCTGCAGAGATAGAAAACGAGGGAGAAGACTTTAAAGAGAATGAGTCCAATGAAAATTACGATGATGATGCGGAGGAGTTTATGGAGGAAAGTGAAGAGTATGTACCCGCCTACAAATTAACTTCTTCTAATTATTCGGAAGAGGAAACAAACAGGGAATCTTCTTTTGTAGATTCTTCTTCTTTCCAGGATTCACTTCATTTTCAACTTGGACTGAAAGACCATTTGAACGAGCGCCAGCAAATGCTTGCGGAATATATTATTGGCAACATTGATGATGATGGCTACCTGCGCAGAGACTTGTATTCCATCTCTAACGATATTACTTTTCAGCAAAATATTTTGACCGATGAAAAGGAATTGGAACCCCTGCTGAAAATAATACAGGAATTTGACCCGGCCGGTGTTGGAGCAAGAGATTTAAAGGAATGCCTGTTGATTCAACTGAAAAGGGGAGAACATACGGACGACACTACAAAGCTTGCCATAACTATTTTGGAAAAAGGATTTGAAGAATTCACGAAGAAGAATTACGATAAGCTGAAGGATATTACCAAGACAGATGAGGCCTCGCTAAAGAAAGCCGTAAATGAAATTATCAAGCTAAATCCTAAGCCAGGGCAGGCTTATGCAGATGCTGCAAGCAATGCCGCACAAGTAGTTCCTGATTTTGTAGTAACTAATTCCGAAGGAGAATTGCAGACTATGCTCAGTGGCAGAATATCATCTGCTTTGCGCCTTAGCCCCGTGTACGTTAACATGTCTGAGCGGAAAAAAGGTATGGATAAAATGCAGCGCGAAGCAGCATCATTTGCAAAGACTAAAACAGATGCCGCGGCGGGCTTTATTAATGCTATCAAGCAGCGGGAAGATACCTTGCAACGTGTTATGCAAATTATATTGGAGTACCAGCAAGATTATTTTGCTTCAGGTGATGAAGGCAAATTAAAACCTATGTTGCTTAAGGATATTGCTAAGGCTACTGGCCTTGATATATCTACTATTTCAAGGGTAGTGAGCAGTAAATATGTTCAAACAAATTTCGGAACGTTCTTATTGAAAAATCTTTTTTCAGAATCATTTCAAAAAGAAAGCGGAGAAGAAGTTTCAGTGAACGAAGTGAAAAAACTGATACAGGAAATAATTGGTGCAGAAGATAAAATGAAACCTGTGAATGACGATGCGCTTGTAACCTTGCTCGAACAAAAAGGATATAAGGTGGCCCGCCGAACGATTGCCAAATACCGCGAGGCTATGGGAATTCCAGTAGCAAGGATGCGAAAAGAAATGTAGTAAACCATGCAAAAAAAATTATGGACTTTCTTTTCGTACCTGTTTCATCCGGCTATTATGCCTACGTTGGGGACATTCCTGGTATTGTGGTGCGATCCTAAGCTTTTTATTCTGTTGGATGCTGAAAAACCCTGGCTCGTTGTGCTTGCCATAGTTTTTTCATGCACCTATATATTACCGCTTTTTATAAGCTGGGTCTTGCTTTTAGTGCATAGGATTTCAAGCATGGCACACCCAACCGAAAACGACAGGCGCATGATGCTCTCCTTTACTTCGCTCTTTTTTATTCTCTTATATTATGTTTTTCATTCAGTGCCCGATTTGGGTGAATCATTGAGAATATTTATGCTGGGTATAAATATCTCCATCATCACAACACTTGTAGTTAGCTTGTTTACGCCAGTAAGTTTTCACAGCGTAGGTGCGGGTGGCTTGTTCGGGACAGTAATTGGCTTGATGAAATATACGCAAGAATATCTTATTATTTGGCTTGTCGCTGCTTTTGTAATACTTGTTCTAACTGCTTTATCCCGTTACAAGCTGAAAGCCCATGGAGCATTTGAAATATATGTGGGATTAATTATTGGTATTGCGGCCCAGGCACTAGTATTTTTCTTCCCTATATAGGGAGCCCGTTTACTTTCCTGTAATCTTAAACTCAGTGCGGCGGTTTAACTGCCTGCCTTCATCGGTACTGTTGGATGCAATAGGATTATCAGAGCCATAACCTTTAGACACCAGTCGCTTGGCAGCAATGCCATGTGCCTGAAGGTAAGTAACCACTGATTTCGCCCTAGCTGTGGAAAGATTTAAATTGTATTTATCCGTGCCTTTATTATCGGTATACCCTGCAATTTCAACAGTAACGGTAGGATATTTTTTTAGCAGGTCTATAATTTCCTGGAGTTCCGGTGTAGATTCTTTCCGTAAGGTAGATTTATTAAAATCGAAAAATATATTCCGTAATGCAATATGGCTTCCGACTTCCAACGGTTGCAAGGCTACATTCTTTACAATTTCATGATAGTGGGAAGAATCGGTCAAATCTATATTGGCAGAATAAAAAAGATGGTTAGCAGCTTTTACAGACAAGCCATAATTCACGCCTGATGGAAGTGAAATCATGTATTGCCCGCTAAGGCTATCGGTTTTCAAATCGGCAACCACCTTATTTTTCTTATCGTCTACTATTTCAATAGATGCAAGGAGTGGGGTATGAGTAGCTGAATCAACTACCACGCCCCGTAAAAGCGATTTGTTAGATTCTATCAGGACAGCCTCAGATGTTAAAACGTCCGTAATATTGGAAGTAATGCCCGAAAACATATTGGGCGAACGGCTTACTATTACAGGCTTTTCAGGACCTAAGAATGTTATCATGTAAATATCCATATCTCCTTTTCCGCCTGCTCTGTCGGAGGAATAGTAAGCGTGTTTTTTGTCGGCAGGCATGGTGAAAAATACATCATCGCCGGGTGTATTAATAGGGTATCCCAGGTTTTCCGGGGCCGACCAATGTCCGCTGTCATAAACCGATTTAAAAATATCATATCCGCCCATGGTGTTATGTCCCGTTGAACTGAAATAAAGTGTACGCCCGTCAGGTGCAAGAAAAACACCTTCTTCATCATATTGCGTATTAATAACCGGTCCCAGGTTTTTAGGAACGCTCCAATTTTTACCGTCATTCGTAGTCACATAAATATCTCCTTTCCCATAACCACCGGGACGGTCGCTCACAAAATAATACGTCTTGCCGTCGGCCGATACGGTGATGGATGATTCCTTTCCTACCGAGTTTATATCTCGGTTCATCCGTTTAGGCTTGGTCCAATTACTATCCGTAAAATGGCTTTGATAAATATCTCCATTGCCATTGGTCCGGTATATGTATAGGGTTTGCCCGTCGGGCGATAAACCGGCGGTAGCATCATCCAATTTAGTATTTACAGGAGAACCTAAATTAACCGCATTGCCCCAGGCTCCGTTCTTATAATAGGATACAAATAAATCTTCACATCCTTCCCCGTCCTTCGGTTCAAGTTTCACTTTCTTTGAAATGACGGTTGCCCGGGAAGTGTATATTATTTCTGATTCAGTAGAATTGATGAGCGGATGGTATTCCGGGTATTGGTTATTGATAGGAGCTCCGATATTATCTATAAACACACGCACGGGAGACTGGCGCAATTGTTTGCCGTTATCGCATTCTTCTATTTTTTTTCTTACGTTAGCTATTTGTATAGTTTTATCGGGTGCAAGGGTTTGCAGATACGTGGTATATTCCTCTTTGGCTTTGTCCCAATTCATATTCAGGTGATGTGCCCTTGCGAGGTAATAATGGGCCTCGGCATCTACTTTACTATCTAACTGTATGGCCTGTTCCAGGTAAGGGGCAGCTTTATTTTTATAAAGTGAAAAAATCATGCACTTCCCAATTTTGTAGTTCAGCAGGGCATTATCGGGATTAAACTTTTCCGCGTTTAAATAATAAGGAATCGCATAGCGGTAATAGTGCTCGCCCCTGTTATAGAAATTGTCTCCTTTCTTTATAGCTTCAAGCGCATCATTGTATCCTTTTATATCACTCTTGAAATTCTTTCTTTCAAATTCCTTGTTCTGTAATTGGCTATATAATGAAAAACTGACAAGATATAAAGCGACAAATAGCCCTATTACTCTACATGCTTTCTGAACTCTATATGCCTTACACCTCATTCTCATTTGCAATCTTTTACATAATCGTTAGCCACTTTAATTCCATATTGTGCTGCTTTGTGCCAATCGTTGCAGGCATCTTTTTCACAACGCAGCATCTCTTCTACAATCCCACGGTTCAGGTAAGCAGCTCCATATTCGGGCTTAAGTTCAACGGCTTTGTCACAATCAACTTGTGCCCTGTCTAAATCATTCATCCGGTATTCCGCCAGTGCGCGGTTGCAATAGGCAAATGCATTAACAGAATCTAATGCTATGGCTTTACTAAAATCAGCAAGGGCATCGGAGTAGTTTTTCTTGTCAAGATAGTCAGCACCCCTGTTATTGTAGGCATCAGCATATTTAGGGTCTATTGTAATGGCTTGCGAAAATGCATCTATGGCTCCGTCGTTGCTACCCAATTTGTTTTCTGCATTGCCGAGATTATTATAGGCATCAGCCGTTTTTGCAAATGCTAACGATTGTTTGTAATCATCTGCTGAGGCATTGTAATTCCCAAGTTCATAATTGCATATTCCACGGTCATTGTACGCCTCTGCAAAATTTGTTTTTGCACCAATTGCCGATGTGAAGTCTGTTAAGGCATCTTTATAATTATGGGCACGTGCTTCCAACTCACCTAAGCAATACCAGGCATCGCCATTACCCGGATTTTTCTTTATGCAATAGGTAAACGCAATGAGGGCTTCTTTACTATGGCCCAATGTTATTTCCGCTTGCCCTAAACCATACCATGCTTTCTCGTCAGTAGAATCGATTTTCAGCGCTGCTTTATAATCGGTGGCGGCATTTTGATAATCCTTCTGCCGCAAATAGGTATTGGCGCGCGCCAGGTATGCAGATTCAAATTCCGGTGAGCCTGCAATAGCTTCGTTGAAACTGCTTAAGGCAGATATATAGTCTTTCTTTGAAAAGTGCTCCAAGCCTTTGTTATAAGCTATTTCATCACTTTGCCTGGGCTTTTTGTCCTTTCCGGTTTTAGCAGCCGTATCGTGAACAGGCTTCGGAGGAGCCTTTACAGGCGACTGTGCCATAATTCTTCCCGCAGAAAGGAAAAGGAGCAATATGAGTATAGTGGTATGTTTCATTTTAAAACCCAAATAGTTTGAATCCGAATGATACTGATATAACGCGGCCATTATCGGGATTCAAATAGGCAATAAGATCATTCGTTCCGGCAAAGAACTGAACATTTTCTACGAAGTTTAAGAATACGCCTACAGGCACAACCGTGGGAAATTCTTGTTCGCTTGCATAGCCTGCACTCAAACTCAGGAAGTGGAAAACCCTGATATAGGCACCCGCAGCTATATATGGATGCAAAAGATTTCCTTCTACCGTATTTAAAGGCGCTACAAAATCACCTGATAATTCTATCCATTTTGTAGGCTGGTAGCTTATCCCGCTCCTGAATTTCGAAGGTAATTGGGTGGTATAATTAGGCCCGGTTCCCCGTGCTGTGAAGTATTGGAACACTTTTGTATTGTTAGCCAGGAAAGTTTCGGCGCTATCTATGGAAGGGAATTCAACAGTAGCGTTTACAAATGAATTGCTTGTCCAGGTTATTTTTCCAAGGTCAATGGCTGATGCGCCTATCTTCCATTTTTTATAGGATGCGCTCAATCCCAAATCGACTCCATATCCATGGCCATTGGCTGTAAATGTATTGCTCAATAATTCTTTGCCATAGTTTGGATTGTCATATACATAGGTCCCTTCTTCATAATTTTCGGTTCCCACTACGTTGGAATTATAATCTCCTAAGCCCCATATCGGCTTAACGCCAATCCCTCCATATATTACAATGGGATTAGATACATTATGCCTGGTTGCTTTAGTGGTGTCAGTAAATTCTGAGCTTTCAAAAGAAGCTCCCCCGGTGCCTTTACCATGAGTTTTGATGGTTAAGAGTTTTCGTCCGTAATCAATATTTAATTCCCGGTAATGGTATCCTCCTGCATTACTTCCACTAAGCAGGGATGTAGGCGAATTTGTAAACAAATCAGGGTCTTGTTTTATCAGAGCGATAGCCTCTAATGTATCATTTTCTAAAAGATTACTTATGGCCGTGGCTGCACTTTTGTTTAATTGGGCATGTACAAAAAGCTCATCGGTTAAGTTAATGGCAAAGCCACCTATTTTAGGTATATAAAAAGAAAAGGCTGCCCATGTTACAGTGGCATTTAAGTTCACACCCCCGGGGGCTGTTTCGGCATTATACATTTGCTGCCTTTGCGCAGGAGTAATGCTATCTGACAGGTGGTTTTCGAATTGTTTAAGTTCGCTGAATGATAGGCCATTACCTTGTAGATTAATGCCTACATTGGCAAGACTCATCGAGAACGGATAGTTATCTCCCCAGCCCAAATTCGCAGGGTTAATTTCAATAGCCTCCCAGGATTTGGCAGTAGCAGTTACTGCACCTCCCAGGGATGCCGCCGTAGGTGAACCAAAATCAATCTGTCCGTAAGAAACTATAGAAATAAGTAAAAAAACAAGGGGTGTAAGTTTCTTCATCGTAAAAATTAATACACTGTTTTTGGTTGAAAGTGCTAAAATATGAAATATTATAGAATAAACTCGGGTGAAACTATGTAATAGCCTAATTGGAATTTCAGCAGTGGAACAGCTAACAGCTTTTCATCCTGCACATTGTCCTGAATTTTTGAAGAAGTTTTCTCAAAGGATGCATCTGAGAATTCAAATTCTCTGCACAATGCCGCTTTAGGGTTTGGGGATAAAAAAGTTCAAACTAATCTATAATCAGGAAATTAAATAATTGGACTATCCTATATTTTAAAGTATCTTTAGTAATTCAAAAAAACATACTTTTGCAACCCAATTTTAAAGACACCTGTGACACTTATTAAATCTATATCCGGAATCAGAGGAACCATTGGAAGCAATGGCAGCGAAAGCCTGACTCCTACCGAAATTGTAAAATTCACCGCCGCTTACGGATCCTGGATAAAAAGGAACCAAAAGACGAAAAGCGCTAAAAGGCCTCGTATTGTAATAGGACGCGATGCCCGCCTGTCGGGTACTTTTGTACGCAATATTATTGCAGGCACCTTGCAAGGCATGGGTATTGATGTTACCGACCTTGGCCTTGCCACTACCCCTACGGTTGAAATTGCTGTGACAGGCGAAAAAGCAGACGGAGGCATTATCATTACCGCCAGCCATAATCCTAAAAACTGGAATGCGTTGAAGCTGCTCAATTCCAAGGGAGAATTTATTTCAGAAGCCGATGGAAAAGACATATTAACTATAGCCGGTGCAGGCCAATTTGAATTTGCAACGGTTAATAATCTCGGCGAAATAAAAGAAGATAACACCTATTTGCAAAAGCATATTGACCTTATTCTAAACCTTCCGCTGGTGGATGTGAAAGCCATACAGGCGAAGAAGTTCAAGGTAGTTTTAGACGCTGTAAATTCAGTGGGCGGCATAGCTGTTCCTGCTCTGTTAAAGCAATTAGGCGTAGATGAAATCATACCGCTGTATTGCGAACCGACAGGTGATTTTAAACATGAAGCTGAACCCTTGCCTGAAAACCTGACTGAACTTTCTAAAACAGTAGAACGTAATAATGCGCAACTCGGTATTGCCGTTGACCCGGATGTAGACAGGCTTGCACTTGTTTGCGAAGACGGAGAAATGTTTGGCGAAGAGTACACCTTGGTAGCTGTTGCCGATTATATACTTAAAAATAAAAAAGGAAGTTCTGTTTCCAACCTGTCGTCTACACGCGCGCTAAAAGATATTACCCTGAAAGCGGGAGGTAATTATTTTCCTGCTGCAGTGGGGGAAGTGAATGTGGTGGAAACCATGAAAAAGAACAATGCCGTAATAGGCGGAGAAGGCAACGGGGGAATTATTTACCCTGATATTCACTACGGGCGTGATGCACTTGTGGGTATTGCTTTATTCCTTACCCATTTGGCAAAATTTGGGAAAAGCTGTTCCATGCTTCGTGCGCAATATCCTAACTATCATATTTCTAAAAATAAAATTGAACTTTCTCCTGAATTGGATGTAGATAAGGTTTTAGAAGGAATCAAAAAGAAATACGAAAAATATATTATTGATACCCGCGACGGAATAAAGTTAGAATTTGATAAAGACTGGATTCACTTGCGCCGTTCCAATACCGAACCCATTATCCGTATTATTGCTGAAGGCGATTCGCGTACTACGGCTGAAAACCTGGCTGAAAAAATCATGCAGGATATCAGCGATGTGATGAAGAACAGGTAAGCCTTAAGTATAGGTATCGTTATTGCGGGGAACGAAGCAATCTCAATAAAAAGATTGTTCAGTGCATTTGCTCCTATCAAAAACTTGTCATCTTCCCCTAAAGTCATTGACTTGATTTGTGTGGCATTTGCCTCACATAAAGTTTATATCTAATTTTTAACTTTCTATTTCAAAGGTGCGACATGCTATGTAAGTAATTGAATGTTAGTCGATAATTTGGCCGAAAATGTTCTTTTTACGCATTCCTAAACATGGAAAAAGTGCGACACAATGCGACAAAAAAATAATGAAAAAATTACTTCAACTGAGAAAGTAATTTGCGGCAACTGTTTTTTACTACAGTCGAATCATCCCCAGTATATCGTGAGTTAATAGCGTTTTGAAGCCATACTTTTGCATCCGCATCTTTACCCATTTGGTGATACACAAAAGCAAGTTCATATTGGTGAAGAATATAATCAGGTTCGTATAGAATAGCCTTTTCATAGGCGGCGGCCGCTTGAGCATATGTGCCTTCGGGTAAGGAGGTTCCATAAAGAACCTTCACAGCCAGTTTTTCTACAGAATTAAAACCCGCGAGTTTATCAAACCAACGCCCCAGCAGATGGTAGGCACCCGCCTGGCGAGGGTCCATTTTTAAGCATTTATCCAACTCCGATTTCATAATGCCTGCAATGGCAATCTGTTGCTTATGGCTTGCATATTCGCTTATAACGGCAATAGAAAAAGCATAAGCATAGTGCGACTGGGCATTAGTGCTATCAAGCCGGAGCGATTTTTTAGCAAGATATTCCATGTGCTTGTATTGCTCCAGAGGAGGGTTGTCAGCCTTCGTATCATCGTGCATGGTTTTGCATGATAATACAGACACATAGTCTAAGTAGGCTGTATTATTGGAGTCTTTGCTTAAGAGCAGTTTGAAAATAGCAAGCGAATTATGGAATTGCCCCTTCATACGAAGGTCTACAGCCTTCTTATATAACTCGGCAGTCGACTGTGCAAATGCACTTACGGTTACCAGTAAAAATACCTGGGAAAGAGCTATTCTAAACCAATCCCGCATTTTTACAGATGTATCACTTCGCCGTAAGCAGCAGCAGCAGCTTCCATAATAGCCTCACTCATGGTTGGGTGTGGGTGTACCGATTTTATTATTTCATGTCCCGTAGTTTCCAGTTTGCGGGCTACCACCACTTCAGCAATCAGTTCGGTAACATTGTAGCCTATCATGTGTGCTCCAAGAAACTCGCCATATTTGGCGTCGAAAATCAATTTCACAAAACCATCTTTTGCGCCAACAGCACTTGCTTTGCCTGATGCGGAGAATGGAAATTTACCTACTTTAATTTCATAACCTGCAGCCTTTGCCGCTTTTTCAGTATATCCCACCGACGAAATTTCCGGTTGGCAATAAGTACATCCCGGAATATTATTATAGTTAAGAGGTTCAGGATTTTGGCCTGCCATCTTTTCCACGCAAATAATTCCTTCCGCACTTGCTACGTGTGCCAAAGCTTGTCCCCCAACACA
>Ga0206881_10001_pt2 | contig 23498 bp, 24 predicted proteins | sample Alteio_BWOrgCont_3_FD_152867 | JGI IMG/M metagenome (GOLD analysis project Ga0206881, IMG submission 152867) | Enriched cells from forest soil in Barre Woods Harvard Forest LTER site, Petersham, Massachusetts, United States -... | ecosystem: Environmental > Terrestrial > Soil > Temperate forest >...
CAGATCGTCGAAAGAGATGGCACGACCATTGGCAGTGGAACGATCACCAGCACCAAGAACTACGTCTGGGTCGGCTCTGAAATCGCCGAGGAACGCAATGCCTCCGACACAGTCACCAAGCGGTTCTTTCCCCAGGGTGAGCAGCAAATCGTCAGCGGTACCGCTACTCCTTATTACTACACATTCGACCACGATGGATCGGTGAGAGAATTCGTAGACGGCAGCGGGACAATCCAAGCCAGGTACTTCTACGATCCCTACGGCAATACTACCCTAGTACAGGGCACGAACTTGGCGACGTTCCAGTACGCACAAATGTACATGCACCAGATCAGTGGGTTGCATCTGACCTCTCTTGGCAACACCTACGACGCTAGTACTGGCCGCTGGATCGGGCGCGACCGGTTGGGAGAAAGAGCCTCGATGAATCTTTATGAGTATGTTTACGATGATCCAGTGGATTTGAGCGATCCGCTGGGATTATATACTCCCGGAAGGGGCAAAGCGTCTCATCCAGTGCCACCGCCACCAACACCGCAACCTCCGGACTTTCCTGTGCCTACCAGCACGGGAAAAATCATCCCAGGAACAGGCGATCCGGGTTATAATTGCATGGCGTACGGCGTCGGCTCGGGTACTTGGCAGCAACCTGATCCTGGCAAGAGTCCAAATACCGTGCCGCCGAAGTTTGGATGCAAGCAGGTTGAGGCTGGAGATAGTTGTCCGTGCCATCAACATAAAGTTCTTATTTTCCAAGATAGCGGCGACCAAGACAATTGGCACGTTTATCGAAGCTGCAGCAGTGGCTATGGCTGCAAATACGGCCAATGTTCGGCGTATAATAATATTTCCAATCCAACTCAGGATTATAGCAACGTTTATAATCCGAAAGGTAAGGTTCAAATTACGTATTGGTGCTGTCCCGGAGACTGAGGTATTATTTTATGATTTCAAACATCGTTTCGATATTTGTAATGGCTATTTTACCGATAACGGCCTCTGTCCCTGAACAGGGACTTGCATTCTACTTAGTTAAGGGCGTAAGTGAGAATAAAGAAGCGAACGTGAGCGGGTTAGATAACCTCCAAGTGGAGAAAACACCATTGCTTACCCAAAGCGACATTATTTCTTATTCAGTGTCCAACCAGTCGATGATTTTAACGGAAGGCGCTTTGACTAAGCTAAAAGGAGTCAGTATCGGCAGTAGCTTTGTGGTCTGCGTAAATGGAAAACCCATCTACGCAGGAAAGATATGGAGTCCTTTACGGTCTGCCTCATGTCCAGAGATCGTGATTATGGTGCCTCCAGGCGATAATACCCAAGTGAGTCTGCTTGCGGGCTACCCTACGCATTCGTATTTCATCGGAATCGATCAACGCTCGAATAAAGCCATCTTGGAGGCACTTGAAGCGTCAAACAAACTTAAGTGAAGAATTTAAAGGGGTCAGTCCCGACTATTTACACTGAAAATGGGCGTGACTTACCCCTCCGGCACTGGACTAAGCACCAGTTACAGCTATTATGGGAATGATAGCAGCAGTGGCACGGGCAATGGAGACCAACGCTTGGAAACGATCTCGAATTCAATCAGCGGCACCAACGTCTCGACGTTCGGCTACACCTACAACCCGGTCGGCACCATCGCCACTTGTACCACTTGTAAAGGGGTCAGACCTTACTATTGACACAAAGCAAGGGGGCGGATAGGCAGGAATATGCCTCGGGCGTTGCGCATCGAGTACGCGGGAGCGATCTACCACGTGATGAATCGTGGAGATCGCCGCGAAAAAAGGGGGCTGGCACGCGTGCGGCAGGGGTCTTGTCTTGAAAGTCGGGAAGGTTGGGGATAGGAAAGAGGGATGCCAAGGCAGGCGCGAGGGCAATTGGAGTGGGGATTTTTTCATGTCCTCAATCGGGGCTGCTGGGGCGCGCTTGCCAGAAACAGGATGAACCGGAAGACTATACCATGCGTTACCGGCTTGAGATCAAGGATGAGGCCCGCCAGCAGTTGCGGGCGTTGCCCAAGGAACACCGGCGCAACATCGGTTGGCGACTCGACACGCTGCAAACCGACTTGGCTGGGGACGTGAAAAAACTCACCGGCAGAACCCAGGAATACCGGTTGCGGGTGGGCAGCTTCCGGGTGCTCTTCCTGCTGGAAAGCGACCTGATTAACGTGTATGCTGTCAAAGACCGAAAGGACGCCTATGAGTAACACCACCCTCGAAAAGCCGACGCTCGAATCCCTCGCCGTCGAGGTGCGCCGTTTACAGGAACGGCTGGAGGACATGGAAGACCTCATGGAATTGAGAGCCGCCGTCGAGCGCAATGCCGGGAAACCCGGCACCCCCTGGGAACAGGTCAAGGCCGAGTTGGAACTGGACTGAGGCACTCACTTCCCACTTCATAAAGGGGTCATAAAGGGGTCAGACCTTACTATTGACACAAAGCAAGGGGGCGGATAGGCAGGAATATGCCTCAGGCGTTGCGCATCGAGTACGCGGGAGCGATCTACCACGTGATGAATCGTGGAGATCGCCGCGAGGCCATCTTCAGCAAACGGGGGCAAGTACCTTTTCCCTCTCCCATAATTTTCCTTTTCTCCTATCGCGCAAGTCGCGCAGGACGCCAAGACAGCTGGGCCGGGAAGCGTTTGGTTGCGGGCATGAATGATCTGTCACCTGCGGGGTTACGGTTGCGTCTCTCTTCCCTCAGTCTATCTCTCCCGCGTCAGCGGCCCCATCCGTCGCTCGGCGAGCGAGGGCTATCATGCAAGCGGCAACCCCTTGCAATCCAACGAAATCAAGGCAGATCAAGCTAAATCAAACTATTTGGCCGGTGGCGGAGCCGTGGGTGGTGGCCCGGGCGCTGCGGAACGCTGGCGTTGGGCCTCAAACTTGGCCAGGGTGGGGGCGATGGCCGGGTCGGTCTTGATCATGGCGGCATTGAGTTTGGTTTCAAGGTCGCGCATCTTTTCCATCAACCGCGTGTTCTCGGCGACCAAGTCGGGATTGGCCTGGATCGCGGCGGCGCGGGCCGCGCGCAGTTCCTGCCATTCATCGGCCGAGATCGAGATCGGCTGGGCGGCGGCAGCCGAAGCCGGAGTTGGTCCGGCCTGTTGCGCCCGGACCGTGGCGGTCAGGGTCAGGGCGGCGGCAAAAAGAAGCAGGAGTCGTTTCATGGGCAAATTACCTCGGGCCCGCCGCAGCCTGGGCCATGTGGGCCATGCTGCGTTCCCGCAGCGCGACCAGCTTGGCTACAAGGGGCGCAACCTTGGGATCGGCCTTGATCATGGCCGCATCGAACTTGGCCTGCTGGGCCTGCATTTCGGCGACGAGTTGCTTGTACTCGGCGGCCAGATCGGGGTTGGCCTGCAGCGTGGCATCGCGGACGGCGCGCAATTGCTGCCACTCATCCTGTGTCACCACGCGGGGATCCGGCGGCGGCGGGGTATTCGGGTAGGGATTGCCCACGGCGACATGCGGGCTGGCTGCGGCGGCGGCTGTCTTGTCCGGTCCGCTATGACTGAGCCATCCGAGCCCGAAAATAGCTGCGCCCGCGACCACAATACCGAGACCCCAGAGCGCCTTTTTCATGCGAAGAGAATTATGTATCCGCCACTCGTATAGCCAAGTCAATTTTCGAGTATTTCAGTGCCAATCTTGTGACTGTAAAACCGATCAAACCAGATGAGCCCGGTAGGAGCGGACGACTTGCGCAAGCTCCAAGATAAATAGATGCCCTTACTTCGCGTTCCCGGCCTGATTCAAGGAGGCCCTGGCTTTGGCGAGATTGTCCTGGGCCGTGGCATAATCGGGTTTCAGCCGCACCGCCTCCTCGAACTCGGCAATGGCCTCGGGCATCTCCCCTTTTTGGGCCAGGACAATGGCGAGATTATTATGGGTTTCGGCCTGGTCCGGGGCCATCTCCAGGACCTTCCGGTATTCCACCGCCGCTTCATCGAGCCGGCCTTTTTGGGCCAGGACCATGCCGAGGTTGTTATGGGCCTCGATAAAGTCGGGATTGATCGCCAGCGCCTTTAGAAACTGGGCGATCGCCTCGTCCGGCTTTCCTTTCTGCGCGAGGGCCAGGCCGATGTTATTGGGAACCTGAGCGGTGTTTGGGTCGAGCTCCTGGGCTTTTTGATACTGGGCCAGCGCTTCGTCGACTTGTCCTTTCTGGCAGAGGGCCATGCCGAGGTTGTTATGGATCTCGGCCGAATCGGAATTCATGGCGGCGGCCTGCTGGAAATGGGCCAGCGCCTCGTCGATCCGTCCTTGATGGAAAAAGGCGAGGCCAAGGTTGTTTTGGGCCGGCCACGCTGTAGGATTGCCCGCCAGCGTGTAGGTGCAGAGCACTTCCTGGCTGACAAATTTTTCCGCGTAAGCCCGGCTCTCTGCGATCATCGCCGTCACGATCACCACCAGCAGGCCAATGCCGGCGTAACGTACCGATGGTGTAGCCGTTTTCTCGACCTGTTCGAGTCCCGCGATGGCCAGCCCGATCAGGCCCAAGATCGGGATGTAGAGAAAGTGATCCATCACCCACGTGAATGTCATGTAACTGGCCGGGACCAATCCGCAAAACGGGAGCAGCATCATTAAAAAAAAGCCGAATCCGAAAAGAGCGCTCCGTCCCCAGCTTTGCCGTTGAGTCCAAAACCAGAAAAGGAATCCGCCCAACACGGGCCAGGGCAGAAATTGCAGAAACGAAGGAGGGCTCACCGGCCACTGCGGATAGATGGGCAGCAACCCGGCTGGCCAGACGGCCCTTCCGAGATAAAAGCCCAGAGAGAGTCCCGTCAGTGCCACGCGTGAGAAAAAGCTGTTCAGTTGCGCCAAGCCTGCTTCCTGCTGGTGAAGATGCCTGAACCAAAAGGCCATGAGCAGCGTGACGAGACCCAACGCCAGCGACACGATAAAGAAAGGAGCGCTCGCCTTCAAATCCGTTTGTTGAATCCGGCCCCGCCTCCACCAGGCATAAAGCAGGATGACTATCGGAAACATGACCATCGTCGGCTTGGTCAGCATCGCCAGCAGGAAGAATCCCACCGCAACCATTAAATCGCGTGGGCGGCGTTGCTCGTCAAAATCGAGGTAAAAAATCGTCGCGGGCAGGAAGAGAGCCATGGAGAGCGTGTTCTTCAATTCCGCGATCCACGCCACGGACTCGACCTGCACCGGTTGCACCGCGAAAATCAACCCGCCGAGCCACGCCAGTTTCAATCCCAGCTTGCGGAACAACCGCCAGACCAGCAGCGCGTTGAAAATGTGGAGTACCAGGTTCGTGACGTGATAGCCCAGCGTATCGTTACCCCAGAGATGCCATTGTGCCCACTGGACGCTGGCTTTGACCGGGTAGTAGTCGATCTGCGAGCCCGGCTCAAACCAGATTTTCCAGAGTCCGTTGGCGCTTTGGGTAATTGGATTTTCCGTGATGTCGATCGTGTCGTCCCAAAGCCAGTCGCCGTGCAGCACCGGCCAGAAAATCGCCGACGCGGCGGCGGCGATCAAAACTGTCGGCAGAATGGATCTCAGGAAACCCGAAAGCGGCGCCTGGATAAGCGATTGGGGATGAGACGTTGTTGTGGCGGAGGCAGCTGACGAGGCATTCCCATGGAATGGCTTCTTTCTCTTGGATCGTTTTGCCATGCGTTCTGGTGATAAGAATGAACTTTTTCATTTTCAAAAAAAGCAGATTTGCCGATAGGTCCAAAAAAATGCAGTAGTCTCGAAGAATATTCTGTTCCCCACAAGGAAAGCGGGCTGCGATAGCTTAGCAGTTCGGCGACGTTGGGACGACCTTGACTTGGGCATCAAATCGCGTCAAAGAGATTGATTGGGGGAAGGCTCACACCTAAGTAGTTATTTTAACTTGGGTTTTGTGAATGGTGATGGCGGCAGAAAAATGCGCCGATAAGCCCGCTCGCAACGCTTGATGATGGCTGTGTGCTTCGGCAAGGCGCGGAGGACATGCGGTTTGATCAGGTGCTCATCCTGTTCGGTCCAGCTCATGGTGCTTTTGCCTGCCGAGCGGCCATAGGTGCGCTTCTTGATCGTATGCTTGCCGATGGAATCGGCGATCATTTCGGAGGCCTGCTTGTCGGCGGCGGTGAAATAGATCTTGTTGCCGAGATTGAGGAGAAAGACATCGGCCTTCTCCCGGCTACCCATGGGCGGGATGTACGAGGTGGGTGATTGCGTGGAATTGATCGTGATGGCGCGCGCGCCGCGAATCTTGTCCACGACGTTGTAGTCGGAAATGCCGTCCTCACTGACGAGAACGGTTTCCTGCGCTTCATCCAAGACAAGAACGATCAAGTTTTTCTGGTCCCGCTCCTGGGCAGGGAGGTCATACCTCCGCAGGGCATGCAGGTAGAAAAGAACTTTGAGCAGCAGACTGATGTACTTCTTCTCCGTCTGGAATTTCTGTGGAATCTTGATCGTTACAAGCCGGCCCAAATCAAGCTCCTTGATGTCAAAGGTGGGGCCGCCAGGACAAAATACCTGGGCGATGTCAGGGGCCGTATAAGGTTGAAGATAATTGAAAACCGTAGAACGAATACCGCTTAACTGTTCGGGTGGCTGCTTGACGAACTCCCGGTAGTAGTCGAGCAAGTGAATATTCTGGGGACGCTCCAACTCCTCCAATTCCTTGACCCGTGTCGTTAATTCGGCCATGTCGGTCACGAGGTGATAGCAACTGTCGATAGTCACCGCCCAATCGAGGGCATCGAGGAGCGCCATGGCATTTTCAATGGCCACTTGAGCCGCATTCTTGAAGAATGCCTGCCCACCCTTCTGGCCGGCTGCGGTTGCAACATCGAATCAGCTCCTCGAACGAGCGCAAAAGCTAGTGAACCACTGCCCCAACATACAGCGGATCTGGTACTACGGAATTCTCCAGATCAACGACGTCTTCGCAGCCCGACTAAAGCAGATGAAGTGGGCGCCACTCTACTCAACCGACCGTGTCTTCTATCAGGATTTCCCGACGGAACGCCAGGATGGCATTGTCGTTCCCACGCCCGTTTTTATCGTATCATTCAACGCCATCATTGGCGACGCAGAGAATCGGAACCATACTTTTCTCGAAATCCTGAAGGCGGAGATGAAAGCCTTGGCGAAGAGCAAGACCGCTTGAGTTTTCCCGAACCAAATTCTTCCCAGGCGGTTCTCACCAAGGGAACCATTTTTGACGGAGGCATCGCAGCCATGCCCGCTGTTTCGGTAATATCAGCTCTGGAAGATTTGGCACACCTACCGCAGGGACGTTAGACTCCAGTGTGCGCAAGATCATTCACCTCGACATGGACTGCTTCTACGCGGCTGTGGAAATGCGCGAGCGGCCCGAACTGGCCGGGCAGCCCATCGCCGTGGGCGGCGGTGTGCGCCGGGGAGTGGTCACCACCTGCAATTACGAGGCGCGCAAGTTCGGCGTCCGCTCCGCCATGCCCGGGTTCCAAGCGCGGGAGCGGTGTCCGAACCTTGTCTTTCTTCCCGTTCGCTTTGATCTCTACCGGACCGAGTCGGCCAAAATCCGCAGCATCCTGCGGGCCTACACTCCGCTAGTCGAACCACTCTCCCTTGACGAAGCCTATCTCGATGTCACGGGACTGGATCGTTATGCGTGGGATATCGCCCGGGAAATCCGCAGGCGTATCTTTGAGGAGACACGGTTGACCAGTTCGGCGGGAATCGCGCCGAACAAGATGCTGGCCAAGATCGCCAGCGACTGGCGCAAGCCCAACGGCCAGTTTGCCATCACGCCTGACCAGATCGATTCCTTCATGCGCGAGCTGCCGGTGCGCAAAATCTGGGGCATCGGTCCCAAGGGTGCCGAGAAGTTCGAGCAGCAGGGCATCAAGACCTGCGGCGATCTCCAGAAGATTCCCCTGGCGGAACTGATGCGCCGCCACGGCAAGTGGGGTCAGGAACTTTATCATCTTTGCCGGGGTCACGATGACCGCCCGGTTGAGCCGAACCGGATTCGTAAGAGCCTCAGCAACGAGTGCACCTTTTCCGATAACCTGACCACCTTGGAGCAATGCCATCAGGAGCTGGATCAACTGGTAACCGATCTGGAGCAGGAACTCCGCACCAAGGCCGCCGACCGGCTGATCCATAAAGCCTTCGTGAAAGTGAAATTTGCCGACTTCACCCGCACCACCAGGGAATGTGTCAGTGCCCATCCGACACGGGAGACTTATCAGGCGCTCCTGGCCGAAGCCCGCGCCCGCAGTGTCCAGCCCATTCGTCTTCTCGGAGCCGGTGTCCGCTTCGTCGAGGACGAGGAAGACGTGGGATCCTCCCAGCCCTGGCTGATCCTGAAGGAAAGTCAGCCATGACGCCGAAAGAGATTACGCATCACCGGTTGCGCAACCAGCAGATTGCACTGACCACGAGTAAGACGCCAGAGGATGTCGTAGCAAAACTCGGCGCCATGCAGGCCCAGGATTACGGAGGAGCACTCTGGGCTATCGGTTTGCGCCTGCCCCAAGCGACGGAAGTGGAGGTCGAAAAAGCGATTGCCCGGCGCGCCATTGTCCGTACCTGGCCGATGCGCGGGACACTCCATTTTGTTGCGGCTGCTGATGTGCATTGGATGCTCAGGTTCCTCACTCCCCGGATCGTGGCCGGGGCGGCGCGCCGCCGCCAGCAACTCGAGCTCGACGATGCGACCTTCGTCCGCTGTGAAAAGGTTTTCGTTCGTGCCCTACAGGGAGGCAAGCAGCTCACCCGCGAGGAGATGTTCTCCTCGCTCGAACGCGCCAAGATCGCCGTCGATAATCAGCGGGGTTATCACATTCTTTGGCGGCTTGCCCAAGAGAGGCTCCTCTGCTTTGGCGCACGCCAGGGTAAGCAACAAACTTTCACCCTGCTCGATGAATGGGTTCCAGCTCCTTCCAAGCTTGAACGCGAGGCGGCACTGGCCGAACTGGCCCGGCGTTACTTTACCAGTCACGGCCCGGCCACCCTCCATGATTTTGTCTGGTGGTCGGGTATGAAAGTTTCAGAGGCCCGGGAAGGACTTGAAGCCGTTTCACCCCAGTTGGTCAAAGAGACCGTCGATGGAAAGATTTATTGGGTGCCACCGGACGTGCCAGCCTCTGATCGCACTTCAGCAGGTGTCTATCTTTTACCCGCCTTCGATGAGTACATGCTTGGCTACCAAGACCGCAGTGCGGCGCTTGATTCGCGCCATGCGCGGAAGATCGTTCCGGGCGGCAATGGCATGTTTCTTCCCACTATCATCAGCAACGGTCGAGTGGTCGGTACCTGGAAGCGCGCCTTCAAGAAAAAGACCATGGTCGTCATGCCCAGCCCATTCACGTCGCTGACCAAAGCGGAAACCCACGCCGTTGCTGCTGTTGCTGAACGTTACGGACAATTCTTGAAGCGGTAATTGATATCAAAATGTCACCATGCCGGGGGTAAGGTGATATAAAAATGGTGCCCCAAGGCACCAAAGATCGGGTGGGGCTTCCATCTTGCTAGGTACTTCTGAACAGCGATGCGAAATGCCGGAGCCCGTACAGATGGCTGCGGTGAGTGGTCTTTATGAGTAGCGCCTATTTGCCCGCTACTACGGGCCAACTTTAAGGATGAGGCTCGGGGGGCTCATCCCAAATCGCAGGCCCTTGTAGGGGGTGCGATAAGGGCTGGGTTGGTGCAGCGTGTCCCATGCGTGTTGTTGTGGTTGCAGCTTAACGAAGCACTGCACTCGGCCTATTCAAGTTCACGAGCAATGGTTGGGCGAAGGCTGTAGGACCGTTTAGGATTCTGCCGCGCAGTTTTTTAATACGCGGAGGTTATTGGAGGTAAAATCTGATACCGCAATCTGATACCGTTTGAATTTTTTAGCGCAATACGGTGCCAAATTTCGAAAGGCTCCGCAAAATCCAAAAGTAGCTAAGTCATTCTTTTGAAAGGAAATGCAAAGTGAAGAGAAGCTTTGCAAATTGTTGAAAAAAGTCTGTTAGACTTTTCAGTCCGCTGCTCTACCAACTGAGCTATCCAGCCCGTCGCCTGTCGCGGTTTTCAGCGGAACTGCACAGTTGCCAGTACGCCGGGGTTGCGCTCTCATGGGGCCGTGTTGAGATGGTTGAAAAGGCGTTGGACAAGTCATTTGGTGATCACCCTGATGGTCCTAGGAATCTGGTTCGGTTTGGATTGGCTTGAGGATCACTTCGAGGATGACTTTCATTACCGTCCCTTGGTACGTGCGGAACTGGCCACGGATGATGAACGGGCCCGGTTTGGACGGCTGGCGCCAATAAATCCGAACTTGGTTTTTTTGGCCATTGATGCTCCATCCGTTAATCTCGATGCCTTGGACGACACCACTATTGCGGGTTCAAAGGCACTTTCACTGATCAAAGCCGCGCATTATCCTTTTCCTCGTTCGGTTTATGGAGAGGCCTGCGATCGACTTTTGAACGCCGGTGCGAAGGTGGTTGGTTTTGACATTTTTTTTCGCGATCCGAAGCCCGAAGATACTGACTTTCAGCAAGCTATAGATCGGTTTCCTGGCCAGGTGGTAATTGGGTTCAATTATGCAGACTATCTCAATGCCTTTACGTTGCCACCGAGCGATCTTTTGCCTTCGCAAAATCCAACTGACACGACCGTTGGTTATTTTAATTTTTGGCCAGATGAAGATGGGATCATCCGCAATACCAATTATCGCGCGAACTTAGATTATCTCAACGGTTATGCGGGCGCTGAAAATTTGCCGATGCCCTATTCACTAGCTGCACGGATGGTGGGAAGCTCGGGATGTTCAGCCCAAGTACCAAACGACATGGGGAAGCGCATCATTCGTTTTGCCAATACGGACAAGCAGAAGATTGCAGCCTATTCTTTCTACGAAATTTTCGACCCGAACGCTTGGGAGCAGAATTTTCAGAACGGCGCCTATTTCAAGAACAAGATTGTGCTGGTGGGACCGGAAGCGAATTGGTCAAAGGACGTGCTGCCGACTCCGTTCGGAAACATGGCAGGGGCCGAAATCCATATCAACGCGATGAATGCGTTACTGGAGAATGACTTTTTGCAACCTGCGTCAACGACCTTCAGCCGGATGTTGATTTTTGGCGCAGCAGCGCTGGTTCTTGTACTGGCGCTGCTCATTCCAAACATTGCCGGGAGATTCGCCGCCGCGGTGCTGGTGGCGGGCGGCTATGTCGTGGCTATCATGGGCGCGTACAATAGGCCGGGATGGCTTTTGCCGGCAGTCGGACCGATCGGAGTGTTTGGCGGGGCGATGGGTGTGGGGTTTGTCTACGATTTCCTGCTGGCGCAGGTGGAGAAGATGCAGTTGCGCGCGGCGTTCCAGCGGTACACCTCGCCGAACGTGGCGAAGTATCTGCTCGACCACCTCGAAAGTTACCAGGAGATGCTGGCGGGCTCGCGCCGGCCGGTGACGGTGCTTTTTTCCGACGTGCGCGGTTTCACGACCAAGACGGAAGTGGCGGCTGCGGAGGGAAAATCGCAGGAGCACATCGCGAAGCTCAACGAGTACCTGACGGAGATGGTGGCCTGCGTTTTTCGCCATGACGGCGCGCTGGACAAATTCATCGGGGACGCGGTGATGGCGGTGTGGGGCAACACGCCCTACAACTTCGGGCCGAAGGAGGACGCGGTGCGGGCGGTCCGCGCGGCGCGTGAGATGTCGGACGAGTTACGGAAGTTGAACGCGAAGTGGAAGGAGCAGGGGCGCGAGGAATGGCGCATCGGGATCGGGTTGAACCACGGTGACGCCATCGTGGGAGATATGGGTTCGCAGCAGCGGACGGAATTCGCGGTGATCGGGGACGCGGTGAACCTGGCTTCACGGCTCGAGAGCCTGACGAAGGAATATCGTCTCGAATTGTTGTTGGGCGAGAGCGTGGCCGATCTGGTGCGCGACGTGTTTTACCTGCGTACGGTGGACCTGGTGGTCGTGGCGGGGAAGACGCGGGCGGTGGACACTTTCACGGTGATCGGGGAAAAATCTGAGGGGCTGGCATCCGAGACGCAGAAATTTCTCGAGGCTTACGAGGAAGGTGTCCGCGCTTTTCGCAGCCGGGCGTTCGGGCGGGCGGCGGAGTTGTTCGAGGAGGCGCTGAAAATTCAGTCGGGCGATTTGCAGACGGAGGAGTACCTGGCCAACTGCCGGGAATTCATCCGGAATCCACCGGACGACGCGTGGACGGGCGTGCGCGTGATGACAAAGAAGTGAGTACTGCCACACGCCCGTGCTGCGCAGGGCATTAAGAACGCCGGCAGGTGCGGCTTGCGGAAAGGTTCCGACGCAGGTGATGGTTCCCTCAAAACGAACCCTTTAAAACTTGATCGTTCCGGTGAGGGAGAGGCCGGGCGTGGTGTCGTTGTAGCTGAGGGACGAATTATTGGAGTAATCGTTGACGTGGCTGAAATCGGCCGAGACGGAAACGTACTTCCACGGCTGCCAAGTGACGTCGAAACCGACGGCGAGGTTGAAGTCATCGCGGTTGCTCTGGGCGATGCCGCTGGCGAAGGTGCCATCAACGAAATAGGTGCCATTGGTGAAATAGGTGCGGGCGCCGGGGCGCACGTAGGGTCCGATGCTGAGTTCGGGTACGGGATAGTAAGCTAAACTGAGGGAGAGGGTATTATCGAGGCGGTCGAAGATCGCGGGGCTGGCCTGGTGATAGGCGAGGTCGTAGGCGGCAATGAAGAAGAGGGGGGTGTCCTTGCAGAACTGCATTACCTTGCTGATCTGGTTGTCGTAGACGACTTCCTTGTAGAACTGGTGGTCGTTATTGTGAGGAGCGGTGAAGTTGCCGAGGGTGGCCGAGGAGTTCCACGACCAGGACCGGTCGTCGCTAAAGACGTACTGGTTGGAGAAGGAGAGGTTTTCATTGTCGAAATCGCCCGACGCGGCGCTGTTGTAGCGGACCATGTTGTATTGAAGGCTGATGCGCGGGGTCCAATCCCGCAGGGAATAGGGAACAAAGCTGGCCGTGTAACTGCCGAGGTAGGCGAGACTGCCGATGGTGCCGGAACCGTAATGCGCATCAGTGTAGAAGACGTTGTCGGTGTAGAAAAATTGCTGCGACGTCGAGACGGTGAACATCTCGGGCTTCGGATAAGTCTGAACGACACCAATCTGACCCAGATCGGAGTTTGATGAGGCTTCCGACGGAACGCTGGGAAGGGGGCCTGCTTCCGACGATGCGGGGAGCCGCTGTTGCAGCGTTTCTGACGCGGGCTGTTGCGCGAACAGGGCGGGCGCGGTCAGCAAAGTTAGGACCGCGACGAGACAAAGTTGAGGCAGGGACGTGATGAGTTTCATTCGATTCCGAGTTTACTGGTTTAATGGGGATGATGATGATGGGGACCATCAATATCCACATTAAAATCCACATCATAATCGTCACAGCAGCACCAGCAGCATGTGGTTTGGGTAGGCGGAGCAGAAAGTCCGCTTTGGTTGAAAAGGTAATGCCCGGTGCCAGCCGAGTCAAAGGAGCCGGGTAACCCAAATTGGGGCGGTAAGCTAAGGCCGTTGTAGGGGTGGTAGGGAGATGGGGGCGGAATGACGATAAATCCTTCGGCGACGAGCGCGCTGAATTTGGCAATCTCCGCGTCGATGTATTTCTGATTCGGCAAGTCGTTGGGGAATCCCTTGAAGAGCAGCGAGGTCTTGAGAAAGAGCGGAACGTTGAAATTGAAAATTTCGGGCGGCGCGCCGGGCGTGATGACGATGATCTGGCCGCCACTGATTCCGGGATCGTTACCGTTCGCGGTAACATTGGCATGACCCTCGATAAGACCGAAGAGTGTCGTGGTTTGGCCGTTGTGATGCGAAACTTGGAGAAAGCCGGTGGTGCCGACGATGGCGGCGGTCACAGCCTCGGTCTTGATGTTGAGCTGCTTGCCGTCCTTGGGCTTAGAGAAGAGGATGGTGCCGGCCTGGAGATCGACCTCATTGGCGGAGGCGGAATAGTTGAAGATGGTGTTGGCACCCAGGCGGGAGATGGTGTTGTTGGAAAACTGGAGTTCGGCCCGGGACGAGGCACCGGTCTTGACGTATTCACCATCGTGAATCTGGGTGCCCTTCGGTGCCGGAGAAGAGGTGGTCGATTGGGAAGGGCCATGATCGACGATATTGACAGACTGAGTGACCGTGGCGACCTGATCAGCAGCCAGGGAACGGCCCGCCGCAACCACGAAGGCGGTCAAGAGGCAGAGGAAGAACCGTGTTTTCATAGGCTGGAGTAAATGAATTCTGCGCAGGTGCGTCAAGGTTTTTGCGACAAAATTAGATTATTTGTTCAATTTATATGCTTTGGCAGGGTAATTGGTTAATCATTAATCAGGAATTGAAAGGAAAACGCCGTCCCGCCTAGGACGGGACGGCGTTTCTGTTTCAATAGCGGATTCTTTTATTTGGTAGGAACCGTGGCAATCGTCTGGAGAATCCGGCTGGCGATCTTGTAGGGGTCGCCGGCGGAGTTCGGACGGCGGTCTTCCAAGTAACCCTTGTAGCCGTTGTTGACGAAGCTATGGGGTACACGGATCGAGGCGCCACGATTGGCCACGCCGTAGTTGAACTTGTCGATCGACTGGGTCTCGTGCAGACCCGTCAGACGCATGTGGTTATCCGGACCGTAGACGGCGATATGTTCGTTCTTGTACTTGTCGAAGGCTGCCATCAGTTTTTCGAAGTATTCCTTGCCACCCACCTCGCGCATGTAGGTCGTGGAGAAATTCGAGTGCATGCCCGAGCCGTTCCAGTCAGTGGCGCCGAGCGGTTTGCAATGGAAGTTTATATCGACGCAGTATTTTTCACAAAGGCGGAGGAGGAGGTAACGGGCGACCCAGACTTGGTCGGCCGCGTTCCTGGAGCCTTTGCCGAAGATCTGGAATTCCCACTGGCCCTTGGCCACTTCCGAGTTGATGCCTTCGTGGTTGATGCCGGCGTCAAGACAGAGGTCGAGATGGGTATCAACAATTTCACGGGCGATATCACCCACGTTCTGGTAACCGACACCGGTGTAGTAGGGACCCTGCGGAGCCGGGTAACCTTCCTTGGGGAAACCGAGGGGGCGTCCCTCCTTGTAAAGGAAATACTCCTGCTCATAGCCAAACCAGGCGCCGGGGTCGTCAAGGATGGTCGCGCGGGCGTTGGAGGGGTGCGGAGAGCCATCGGGCAGCATCACTTCATTCATCACGATGGCGCCATTCTTCTTGGTCGAATCGGGATAGACCGCGACCGGTTTAAGGATACAGTCGGAGCTGTGGCCTTCGGCCTGCTGAGTCGAGCTGCCGTCGAATCCCCAAAGGGGCAATTCTTCGAGCTTCGGGAAGCTGCTGAATTCCTTGATTTGGGTTTTGCCGCGGAGGCTGGGTACGGGTTTGTAACCGTCGAGCCAGAGATATTCCAGTTTATACTTCGCCATGTGTTTGTAGGTTATTTGGTTGGGTTGGGTCGTGTGTGCCGATTTTTCCATTTTTTCGGCGGGTGAAGGCTTTAAGCAACCGTCATGCCAGTTTTATGCCAACAAAATCAATCGGAATCACCGGTAGATGCGGTTGCCTCCGTCCCCAAGCAGAGCATAGTTTGAGGCTGTCTGAAAAGTGGGCGTGGGTCACGTGACGAGTCGAATTTGGGCCGAATCGAGGCGCGAACGACGCGGTCCTGCGGACGGCAGTAAAACTTCGTCAGAATCAAGCTGCCGTGCGCAGCACCCCAAATTCGCCGTCACCCTGCGGGCCGAAGCCCTTTTGCCTTGGGGCGGTGTCGCTTGCTCGTCACGTAGCGCTTTGGCTATGCTCCTCGCTCGGCTCCTGGCCCCAAGGCAAAAATCCTTTCGGCGTGACCCGCTCCCACTTTTCAGACAGCCTCTAGGCCTTATGGAGTTGGTAAAAGACACTCTGCGGGCGACGGTCCGAATCAGTTACGACGGGAAGGTCTACAAGTATTTCCATGGCCCGAAGGCGGAGGAACGGTTTGCCAATGAAGTTAAAATTTTGCGTCACCTGGAGACCCGCCAGTGTCCATTCGTGCCCAGATTGCTCGATTCGGACCCGCAGAAGCTGGCCATCGTGACGACCAACTGCGGAAACCGGGTGGAGCATTTGGATGAGGCCCGGGCTCACGAGCTCTTCGCCGAACTGGAAACCTACGGCGTACGACACGAAGATGCAGAGACGCGTAATGTGACCTACCGGCAGACCGACGGGCGCTTCTGCTTGATCGATTTTGAGTTTGCGACCATCCTGCCCGGGTTCGAGAATCCCCCTCAAAATGGACCATCCGCGTAGTGTAACCGCCTCACGGCAGATCAAATGGTCGGGGCAGACGGACCGGGGCAAGGTCCGCCCGAACAATGAAGACTCCTTTCTCGGGCTCCTCTTCAATGCTTATGAGGTGCATCATCTTGGCAAGATCGGAGAGGCCTTCATCGCGACGACCGACTTCGTCTTCGCAGTGAGCGACGGCATGGGCGGCGCGATGGCGGGCGAATTCGCCAGTCGGATCACCATGGAAAAGATCACGCACCTGTTGCCCCGCTCCTACAAGCAGTCGGCTCTTGGATTGGAGTCGGGTTTCACCGATGTTCTGGCCGAGCTTTTCGACCAGATTCACCGGAACCTCGCCGAAGTGGGGAGAAGCTACCATGAATGCGCCGGAATGGAGACGACGCTGAGCCTCTGCTGGTTCACGCCGGGCTGGATGTACTTCGGGCATATCGGCGACAGCCGGATTTATTACCTCCCCGCGAGGGAGGGGGGCATCCGGCAACTCAGCCATGACGACACCCACGTCGGCTGGCTTTTCCGCAACGGGGACTTGACCGAGCGGGAGGCGAAGGAACACCCGCGGCGCCATGTGCTGCAAAAAGCGCTCGGGGGCGGAAACCAATTCGTGGAACCGCAGATGGGGGCCGTGGCTTACGAGGCGGGCGACCTCTTCCTGTTGTGCACGGACGGGCTCAGCGACGAGCTTTTTGATGAACAGTTCCACCGGTTTCTGCGCCTGCCCGACCCGGCGGAAGAGATGACGCCTCCGGCCCATCGACTGGTCGAAGCCGCTCTGCAACACTCGGGCCACGACAACACAACCGCGCTGGTGATCGAAATCGATTGAAGGAAACCGGGAAACGGTGCCCGTACCGTTTTCACGTTCGGCTCATGACGTGGTAAATCGCGCCACCATACTCGATCCGCAAGGCCCGAGGCGTTTCCCTGCCTATCCGCCCAGCAACTTTGTGTCAATACTCGGGACTGACCCCTTTACTCGGGCCGGGTGGCGTCGATGAGCAGTCCCAATGGCCAAAGCACGGTCTATACGTATCAGGACAGCACGACCACGGGTGAACCGCGCCTGAGCGAGATCAAGAACCTGAACTCGTCCTCGGCCGTGATTTCGAAGTTCGATTACGGGTATGACGCCCAGGGACAAATTACGAGTTGGACGCAGCAGACCGACACGAACGATCCGCAGAACTGGGCGCTGCTTTACGACAACGAAGGAAAGTTGCTCAACGCGAACGTTACGGATACAGTAACCAATGCCGTGCTTAATCAGTACGCTTACACGTACGACGCGGCGGGCAACCGGACCAGCGAACAGATCAACGGCAATATCGTGAGTTCGAGCTATAACAACCTCAACCAGCTCACCGGCCAGAGTGCGGGCGGGAACATGGTCTTTTCGGGCAGCCTCAACAAGCAGGGCACGGTGACGGTGGGCGGCAACCCGGCGGTGATGACCGATAGCAATACCGAATTCCGTGGCACGACCACCGTGAATCAGGGGACCAACAACGTCCCCATTGTTTCGAGCAATCTCAACGGTTATGCCGTCACCAACAACTTCCAAGTCGTCGTCCCGCCGACGAGCGGGAGCTACACCTATGATTTGAACGGGAACCTGACCAATGATGGTTCGAATACGTATAGTTGGGACGCGAAGAACGAACTGGTGAAAATCACATATACCGGCGGCGCTTACACGGCCTTTACTTACAATGGGCTCGGGCAGCGGGTGGAAATCCAGGAATATAATTCCTTCGGCACGCTCACCAGCACAAAGCAATATGTCGGCGGGGAGGAACGCAATGCCAGCAATCAGGTGACCAAGCGTTACTTCGGCCAGGGTGAGCAACTGATTAGCGGTTCCACGGCGACAAACTATTTTTACACCTTCGATCATCTCGGTTCTATACGGGAAATGATTGCCAGTGATGGCAGCACGATAGCCGCAAGATATTCGTATGATCCCTTCGGGCGTAGCACCTACGTTAGCGGAAGCGTGACGAGTGATTTCCAGTTCACCGGCTACTACTACCATGCTGCGTCGGGGTTATATTTGTCAGCGACGCGAGCTTATAATCCGAACCTGGGTCGGTTTTTACAAAGAGACCCCAGTGGTGAGGGTTCCGGGCTGAACCTTTATGCCTACGCCGGTGACAATCCCGTATGCAACGTCGATCCGTCAGGGCTTAACCCGGTCACAGACTCCGATCTTAACAACGAGATGTCATCAATGTTCTCAAAAATAAATGGCAACAATCTTGAGGGTGTACCCGTTTCGCAAATGACATGGAGTCAGTATCAAAGCTTTATGTTACAGTCAGTGACAACAAACGCGTATGGAGGGGAAAACGCCGAGGCCGACACGTCCTATCACAATTCTCCATCTACGTATACCTATACCGGCACCCAATATCCCGGCTTATCTGGACTTACACTCACCGGACATGAGTTAAATTACATGGGCGTTGGAGCTGCTATGGCAGGTCGAGGTTACAGCGCCACCTTTACTGAGGCGGTAACTATCGCCTATGATGTAAGAAACGGCGAAGGTTATCCTTCAGCAGGTACAATGGCAGCAACGATGGCTGGTTACGATGCTTATCAAGAAGAACAGGAAATGGTAAATCAAGCCGAAGACTTGCAAAATTTACTGAACAACACACCTGGCGGAGGGAGCGCTCCATGGGGAACCGGATTTGGCACCTGTATCGACGACGCGACGGTAAATGGGGCAGGCCCCTCACCATGGAGTTACTAGCCTAGATGGCCGTGTCTAAATGACCTCGCAATGTCCTCCATTTAAGAGTAAGGGGATGATTATTGGGCTTGTCGGTATAGCCTTATACTTCGTTTTGCAGTATTCTGTTCCCTTGCTCCGTTTACTGGGACTCGAACTCAGTCGTTATGAATCATTTGAGATTATAGAAGTTACTTTTACGGCTTCTGTTCTTATAGCATTTTTGATGCTTATTGTGGGTTGCATGTGGATGCGTACATCAAAAAGGGAGAAAGTGCGCCTATCTTACGCAGTTGGCATTTATTTTGTTCCTTCGCTGCATTTGATTTATTTCTTTGGCTCCATTCTAATTTATATTTGGATGACTCATGTCAAATAGGTGCAGCCATTGGCAGGCTATGTGCCAACCAGAAAGTAAAAGCCGAGTCAGGGCTGGCGGCTGGTTCAGATCATCGGTCGAAGAGCGCAAACGCCCCGTATCGCATTCGGGCGTTGCCATCGGCACGGGGTTGCTCGGCGGGCGCGGGAGCGGTCGTGAAATCGCGTCAGGAAGAGGGTCAAAAAAAAGCCCGAAATGGGCGAAGACACCATGTCCTTGTCAACGCTCACGTAGAAGTGACCCAGATGCGCTCACCTAAATTTGACCCACCGGAGAGTTGCAAATACTCCGCATGGCTTGATGGCCTGACCCTACGGAGTGGACACTTTAGAAGTATAGTTCGGCTGGTTGGTTGATGTTATTTTCTCTGCTGTTCTGTTTGCTGTCTGGCGCAGGGAGGGGCGAAGCCCCGACCGGAGCCAGACAGCGGGCCGCGAACTCTTCCGGGGTCTGGTACCCGAGTGAGCTGTGCGGCCGGTTCTGGTTATACTCGCATCTCCACTGTTCGATGACAACCCGCGCTTCGAGCAACCGACCGAAGACTTCCCGGTTGAGCAACTCGTCGCGCAATTTGTCGTGGAAGCTTTCGATGTGGCCGTTTTCCCACGGGCTGCCCGGTTTGATATAGATCGCTTTTACCTGCTTTTCCTGGAGCCAGTCCCGGATGGCGTAAGCGATGAATTCCGGCCCGTTGTCGCTGCGCAGGTGCTGCGGCGTGCCATACCTCTCCATGGCCGCTTCCACCACGGTAATGACGTCCACCGCCCGGATGGACCAGGCCACATGCGTGGCCAGGCAGCGCCGGGTGTGCTCGTCGATCAAGGTCAGGATGCGGAACCGGCTGCCGTTTTCTGTCTGGTCCTCCACGAAGTCCCAACTCCAGACTTGGTTGTGGCGGGTGGCTCTCTGCCTCTCGGCGGTGGAGAGCCCGATCCGGCGCATTCTCCTCTGCTTTTTACTCACTTGCAGTCCCTGCTGGCGTCTGACCCGCTGCACCCGCTTGGCGTTGATCCCGTGACCGGCATGGCGCAAGAGCGCCGTCACCCGCCGGTAACCGTATCTCGGATGCTGCTCGCTTAGCGTCATGATCTCTTGGCGCATCGTTCGGTTTTCCACGCTCAGCTCCAGGCCCCGGTAAAACGTGCTTCGGGCCAGCCCCAGGGCACGGCACGCCCTCGCCGTTTGGCTCAGTCCTTCCTCCACGCAATAGCGCACCGCCCGCCGCCGGTTGGACGGGCTCACCATTTTTTTGCGTTCACCTCTTTCAGGATTTGGATTTGCACTGCGTAATCGGCCACCAGCCGCTTGAGCCGCTGGTTTTCCTCCTCCAACCCCTTGAGCCGCCGCGCCTCGTCCACCTCCATGTCGCCGTACTTGCGCTTCCACCCATAATAGGTTTGTTCCCCAATATTGTGCTTCGCGCACACTTCCTTCACCGTCGCCCCGGCCTGCGTTTCCCGCAAGACCCCAATAATCTGCTCCACCGTGAATCGACTCTTTTTCATTTTTTGTTCCGCTTTCCTTTTATGAAGCAGAACTACGCTTCCGTCATGTCCATCTTTTTGGGGTCAGGCCAGCCCGTAGTCGCGCCCTGCGTCACGCTCCGATTCAGCGCATCAAACGTTTCACTCTCCGTGTCACTGTTGGGCAGCGTCTTCTTGACGATGTTGCCGTTGAGGTCGTAGGGCTGCTGGAAGCAAGTGGAGATGAAGACCAGCAGGACGACGCCTTGGAGCCAGCCCGGTAACGACCGGGGCTGATAACGAACCAAACGACGCCGATTCGTCCTTGGCCTTGGGACAGGAGCGGAGGTCAGGACGCCGTTCACTTAGGGTTCAGGATGGCAGCCAAGAGGGAGGGATTCAAGACTGGCGTTAAGAGAAACGGTGCCCCATTTATTCAGCCCCGGATTTGGACCAAATTCAGCCCGCAACACGACCTTGGCTAATTTCGAGATCGGTTCTAGGCTCATGCCTTTGAAACTAATGAAGCCTGAGAGTCGAGACGACCCATCGGTGCGTGAAGCCTCGGTTGAGTCCGATATCCATGACAAGAGTCTCATGCGCCTGATCGCCCAGGGCGATGAGGAGGCCTTGCGAGAATTGATCGAGAAGCATCAGGGCGCCGTCTACGGTACCATCGCCAAGATGCTCGGCGATCCCATCGAGGCGCAGGATCTTGCCCAGCAGGCCTTCGTTCGCGTCTACCGTGCCGCCGGGGCCTACCGGGCCACGGCCCAATTCAAGACCTGGATGTTTACCATCGTGCGCAATCTCGTTTTCAACGAGCACCGGCGCCGTTCCCGCGCGCCCTTCATTTCGCTCTACCCGCCCGAGAATGAGACGTCGGCGCCTGGCTTCGACGCGCCTGACACGGTAAACAAGCCGCCGGGCGATTCGGTCCTGCAGGAGGAAATGCTGCGCGCCATTGACGGGGCCATCCTCGCGCTGCCCGAACAGCAGCGGCTTGCCATTGTCCTGCGCCGCTACGACGAATTTTCCTATGAGCAGATCGCCGAAATACTCAAGACCAGCGTGCCCGCCGTGAAGTCGCTCCTCTTCCGTGCCCGCGAAACGCTGCGCATCGCGTTGCGCGATTATCTTGAAACCCATGACAACAGCGGCCCTTAACCTGCTTTATTCCCAATGAAAGAAGAAGCAATGAAATCTCCGCAACCTGGCAATTTGAAACTCTACCCACTCTGTCACCTGCCCGCTGCCTGGGCGGAAAAAAAGGCGAGTGGAATTTTGAAAAACCGGCACAGAGATTTTATGCGAATTGGAAAAAAAGTGCGAAACTTCGGAGAATACCCGGTGTTTCATCAGATATGAGAGCAAACCACGACAACCACGACCCCCGGCTGGATGACCATGATCCAGTCTGGCAGTTGCTGGCCCGTGCTCCGCGACCGGAGCCCGATGGTTGGTTCGCGGCGCGCACCCTCGCGCGTTGCCGCGACGCCGGACGGCGGATGGGAAAGGGCTGGGCGCCTATCGGACGCGTCTGGCGCTGGGCTCTCGGGGGCGGTTTCGGCGTGTGCCTGACTGCCTTTCTGGTGGTGACCCAGATTCGCCCCAATCCGGCAGGCGTCGACGATCAAAAGAGCGTGCAAGAAGCGTTCGAGATTGTCGCCAACGTCGGATCGGATTCTGATTCCTCCTCCTCTTCTTCGACATGGCAAGATTCTTCGCTCTGAGCCGCCTGATTTTTCTGCTGGCGGCGGTGGCAAGCCTCATTCCCGGCTTTCCGGATTTGTTTGCCGCGCCGACCAACGCTCCGTCGGCGATGGTGGGTCCACCTCCCGCCAACGGCCAGCCCGCCGTCGCCAACAAGCCTGCTACTCCAAGTCCGCCGCCGGTGCCGCCGCAGGATCCCTTCAATCGTTACGGCAACATCCTCCAGCCCGGGGTCGAGCCGGCCCATCCGCTGCGGCTGGCGCTGCCGTTTCCCGATGTCGGCGAAATCAAGCTGCCATCCCTGGACGAGCTCACCATGCGCGAGAAGCTTGAACAACTCGCCACGCTCACCGACGACCAGATTCGCAGCCAACTCAGCAAGTGGCCGCCCTTCACCAAGATGAGCCTCAAAGACGAAGGCATGATGCTCGCCCGCATTCAGGATTTTCGCGATCACCGTGAGAAAATCGCCCTGCAGGCGGCCCACGACATCGGCCTGCTCACCCTGACCCCGGAGCAACAGGTCCGCTTTGAAAAGGAATACTGGAGCAAGCGCCTGCCGATGGAACGGGACCTTGCCAAACAATTCGGGCCCATTCTCAAACAACGCCAAATGCAACTAAGCGAGGACCTTTACCGCGAATTTTCCTCGCCCAGCGGTCCGTTGAACCAGAATCCTGCCAAGCCCCCTGCCCCGGCTAAGCCCGCGCCAACGCAAACGGCCCAAGCCGGCACGAATCCTTCCCAGCCGCCCGCGCATTAGGGCTTGTTCTTAGGGTGCGATGCTCGTACCCGGGTCGGCCGCAATCACACCCCCCGCGCTCGAAGCCTTGGACGGCTTGTTGCTGTAGAGCAGATAAGGCAGTCTCTCCTGCGACCATCGCACCACGCCCGCATTCCACGAACGGACAATATCG
>Ga0206881_10123_pt1 | contig 23495 bp, 26 predicted proteins | sample Alteio_BWOrgCont_3_FD_152867 | JGI IMG/M metagenome (GOLD analysis project Ga0206881, IMG submission 152867) | Enriched cells from forest soil in Barre Woods Harvard Forest LTER site, Petersham, Massachusetts, United States -... | ecosystem: Environmental > Terrestrial > Soil > Temperate forest >...
GCCCGATGCTCTTCACCCCTCATCTCAGCGCCCTCTGGCAGCACGAGTGCCTCGACGACAGCGAAGGCATTACGAGCCAGTTCAGCCAGGTTGGCGCTAGTTCGTTCACCGTCCAGACCTCGAACCCGGAGCGTGACTCGGCTTTTCTCGATCCCGGTCTCGACGCGCAGATCGACAGGGAACTCACACTTTTCGTCGACTACCAAACCGAAGCAGGCGAGAGCGACTTCTTCGCCCAATCGATGCGGGCCGGTCTGAAGATAGGCTTCTAAAAAGAGAGAGCCGGTTATCAGATTCGAACTGATGACCAACGGTTTACAAAACATTGAAGTATCATTTATTATAAATATATTAGGAATATTAGTTGTTATTTGGTTGTCATTTTATGGACAAATAGGCATTATTTGTCAATAATGAACCGGAAAAGAGTTCTAGTAAGTAAACATTCAGATGCTAGCCGACCTAAGCGCTGGCAGGTTTATTATCGCGATGGTAACGGTAAGCGCAAATCTCGCTTTTTTGAGGCACGGGCCGAGGCCGAGACATACGCTGAAGCCCGCCGTGTTGAAATACAGAACTTTGGCTTACGAGCACTGAGCCTGCCTGACGATACTCGGCACGAAGCACAGCGGGCACTTGAACTTCTCCAGCCGCACGGCAAGACGATTTTAGAGGCCGTTGAATTTTACATCGGTCACCTTGAGCGCACGGCCAAAAGTTGTACCACGGAGCAATTACTGGATGCCTTTTTGTGGTCAAAGGAGGGGGATAAGGTTTCGCCTCGGCATTTATCAGACCTCAGGAGCCGCCTGGGACGCTTCTGCCGTGCATTTACGGGGCGCATGGTGAGTTCCATCCAGCCAATCGAAATTGCCGATTGGATGCGTAACCAGCCAGTATCCTCGCAAACGCAACACAATCACCGGCGCGTTCTCCATAACCTCTTTAACTACGCCGTGCTTCGGAATTTCGTCGGTGAAAACCCGGTGAAGGCAACGCCCCCCATTCGGGTGAAGGACACTGAGATCGAGATTTATACCCCTCAGGAGATGGCACTCCTTCTTGAACATGCCGATGCTCGGATTATTCCCTACCTGACCTTGGGAGCCTTTGCGGGATTGCGCGTATCAGAGCTTGAGCGGCTTCAATGGCAGAATATCGAATTTCAAACCGGCCATATTCGCGTTGGTGGAGACATTGCCAAAACTCGGAGTAAACGACTTATTCCGATCATAGACAACCTGCGGCAATGGCTGATGCCTTACGCCAAGCCTGAAGGGAAAATCCTTCCAATTGAATTGCAGAACACGTTCCGCGATCTGATCCACCTCGCCTGCAAACAAGCCGGAATCCAATGGAAGGACAACGGCCTCCGGCACTCCTTCGCAACGTACCGCTTTGCGCGTACCGGCGATGCCGCAAGAACATCCGGTGAAATGGGGAACAGCACCGGCGTTATGTTTAAACATTACCGGGAGCTCGTCACTGGTGAGCAGGCTACGGCCTATTGGAATATTCAGCCTATAATGCAGCCGAACATTATTCCGATGGCAGAGGCAGCGGCTTAGGCGTTTTTTAGTCAACCGCCCGCCGCGACTTGCCCAGAGCTACTTCCTAGCTGGGGAGCTACTTTTCAGCTCGAATGCATCCTCATCCAAGATACAGTGTGTCTTGATGGCTAGATGTGCAGATGTACCTAAGGAATGTCTCAAGCTTCCGGCAGCGGAATGGGACTTCGAAAAGATACCTGAAAAGGAGCAAAGAGCCTGCCTTTATTACGAATGCGGTCGAGAATCGACCGTAGTGAAACAAGCCGCCAGCCTGTGGAATAAGCACATTCCAGATGGCGATGGTTTTCCATTTAAGGACACTCTTCTCGAACATGACGACTTTTTTCAAAAGCGGTCAATCCCACAAGCACAGTTGGTACTTATAAAAGCGTGTCTATCGACTGATTTTCGCGTCGTGCTTGGTCTGGATTCATTCCCTAATAAACCTTGGCAAGATATTGCCGCGCAAACCAGAAGCGACCATCTCAAAAGAATTGGGTGGGATAACTTTCCCTCACCTCTACGCATGGTGTCCGACAAACCACTATCTAAGTTCCAGCAACCTGACTCCTATCCCGTTTATTGGGGCGATAGTGACACATTTCTGATTGAGAGCTTTTCCCGCTGGGTTAAGGAAAATAGGCCTGTCAAAGCAGATACAGTGAAAAGGGGAAGAGTTGAGAAATCCAGCGATTTGCTCAACCAACTAGGGTGGTTCCGCTTGAGTCGATTTGCTCAACAAACCCTCGGTAATAAATCAATGATCAGTGAAGCGGCTGGACGAACTTATGAAACGGATCGTCGCAACCGCAGCCGTGCCTGCAAAAAATCATGACGTTTATTGAAACCAAGACGAAGCGACTGACTGACCTTGCCTGACTGCCGATTAGGAAAGTCCGGGGCACACAATCCCCTTTCGGGGTGATTGTGTAAAACTGCCGCATACGGAGCCGCCGTTCGCACTTTAAATTCACGTTAGGATGAAGTTTGCCCTGTGCCGTCCATTCTCTTTGCAGAGGCACGTGAACCAATCTGACCTTCCGGTCACATCTTTAAACCAGAGCGGGAATTGTTTTAGCTCTGGTGCTTCTTTTCTTAATACGTGCTACAGGCCGCCAGAGCGATTCCCTACCACGTAGTGCCTGACATATTCGGAGCCAGGATGTTCACGTCCTTGTTATGACGAGAAATGTTTTTTCGATAATTGATGCCTATTTCGAGGCAAGAAAACTACTTCGCCCGCTTCGCCAAATCTAAATTTCTTCAGGGCGGTGATGACTTCGGTCAAATTGAATCGGACGCAACGGCGGCCGAGCTTGTAAACCGGAACTCGCTTGGCCTTGACCCAGCCCTCTACGGTGCGAGGTGATACTGACAATGCGGTCGCTAACTCATCCTTTTTTATGAGGCGAAACAGGTTCTTTGTCTGTTCATCGCGTCTGTCGTTACCGTCGGTCATGCCCTACATTGCACACGGTACCGATGATTCGTAAGGGGTCAGAATACACACCCTTAATTCTGACACATGAATGCAAGACGCCGCATGAGTGGCTATATTTCTTCGTTTTGCTTATAGGTCCCATTCCCGGCTTGGATAACCTTGGCTTGCGGTGGAAGGTGAGCAAATGGACTTCTCGACTTTACCGCCGTTTTTACGGGGACCTTGGGGACGTACAGATTGGTTTTCTTGGCTGTAGCGACATACCCGCTGTTCCGGCGAGCTTGGGCGAGTGCCTGTGAATCCGTCAACTTCCCGCCCGCTATTGCTCCCTCCTTGGCCGATTGCGCCCAGCGCTCCTGAACGCTGGGGTGCTTTTCCGGCTTCGGTTCAGCGGGCAATTCTACCGCTGTTTCTGGCGGGCTGGGGGTCGGCCCTGTTGAGCCTTTTTGTGATTTTTCCATTTATACTCCGGTTAAGGTTTATTATTTCATCCGCCAATGATCCTAGAATGTCCCAGGGGGAGTTTTTAGCCGCCGTGCCTCCCAAGGTTATCCCCACGGCTCCGATAACGGCTTAAAGTCCGCAGGGCGTAAAAATCAGAATCGGTCTCATCGTCGCATTTAAGGAGCCTGCGAATCTGCCGAGCCTTTTCAGGCTGTTCCCACTGCCAAAGATGCCGAAGTTCATGAGCCGCCATGTACAGCAACAACTCGTAGGCATCCTTTAACTCCACGATGTGGCGCAGGTAAAAGCCGGGCAATTCGTCGTTGATATCGTAGGGGAAAGGGTATTGCTGCGACACTCCCACGCACACGCGCACAACGCCGTTGTCGTAGGCGTCCCCATCGAAACCGATGTCCTCTTCCGTGCCGGGCACGATTTCCCCGTAGTCGTCAATCTCCATCCATACCGCCTGAAGAACAAACCTGATATCGCCTTTGAGCCTAAGATCAGCAGCAATCCACGAAACGAGCCTTTTAACGTCCTCGTCTTTCCAGTTGGTAAAATTATTGAGCGCAATTTTCATGGGAAATTAGTAGGTCTCAATTTTAAGTACCCGGTCAATACACCAGAACCAGGCCGATGCTCGGAGTGGCCTGCGACACCACATCCTCGATTTTTTCCTGTGCTGCGGGCGGCGCTCCTGCTTTGGGTAATTCAGAGGCATAAGGGTCAAGCATTGGCATCAGGTAGGCACTTTTGAGGGCGTAATTTACATTCTGCGGCACATCCCCGGTTGCGTTGGCCATGGCAACGGCATCGAGCTTTGCCTCGATTAACCCCACCAGATTGCCCTGCTCATCAAACAGCGGGCCGCCGGAGTTGCCGGGCTGCACGGGCACGCTGACTTGCCACTGGCGGGGATCATCTTGCAGGCCTAAAAGACTGCTGATCTCCCCTTTGGTCATCTTTGGGCTGATCCCCTGAATTTGGATGTCTGGAAATCCTAAAGTGAACACGGTCTGGCCTAGCTTAATCCCACCGGACGCCCTGATTTGTACCGGCGCAAAGGTTCCCTCACACTTGAGCAACGCCACGTCGTTTGCTCGATCCACCTGAACAACCTTTGCATTCATCGTCCCTTGCTGGGTTGCTACTTGCAAGGAGGTCGAGCCTTCAATGACATGCGCGGCGGTAAGAAATAGTCCATCAGCGGAGATGAACACGCCGGAGCCAAACGCTTTCGGTTGGCGTTGCGCATTATCAGTGGTTGAATCACCAAACGCCGGTTTAGGTGCATTCGCTTGCTCCTGCTTTTCCTTTTCAATTTCAGCCAGTAACTCCTTACTGCGTTGTTGCGCAATTAACGCTGTCTGCGGCCCTAATTTATTTTCAAGATAATTAGACATAAAAGAATCACCGGATGCCTGCGCCAGATAGGCCCAGGCCAAGGCTTCTATTTCATCCTTGGGCACGCAATCGCCATTTTCATACATGCAGGCGAGTGCGCCAGCATTGTGAGCAACGAGGTAGCCTTGTTCATAAGCGCGGCGATACCATTTGACAGCTTCTGGGCCATTTTTTGACACCCCATGCCCCTCGGCATACATGCCAGCAAGATTACCCATAACTGTACTGTCCCCCTGTTCAGCCGCTTCACGATATTGTTCAAAGGCCAAGTGATACCAATGAAAAGACAACCAGTCATCCTAGACTACCGAATTATCACAAACAAGGTAACCAGTTTGTGGGTTCTCATGCGAGAATCCTCCATTTTGGAAAACATCGCCTAGTGTATCTTGCCCCTGTGGATCGCCTAGATTGGCTGCTCGCAGATACCATATCATCGCTTGCTTTGAATCTTTGGGTAGACCGTGAGTTCCCCATTCGTAATCAATTCCGACAGTAAAAGGCCCTATAGGGTTCCATTGGTAAGACTGACCATTTTGGCTGTAAGTCCATGAATAAACTTGTCCTAGTGCATTGTGAACAGACACAGCATTGCCCGCCTCTCTTTTAGCGACCTCGTCATAGTCCACAACCGTCCCTAGACCATCCTGCTCGTTTGCCGGTGCAACGTATTCTGACGCACCGAGAGCCGGAACGAACATGTGATCGTGCGTCACCATGTTGCAAATCACTGCGCCAGTATCTTTCGCATCAATCAGTTCGTATTTTGTATTTGTAAAAGGCACCGTAAACGTCTGGCCACACTGCGCCTTAATTATCTTTTTCTCTTCGGATGGGATCAATAAAACAAAGCCTATATCCGATGAATAACCTTCTTGGCGAAATGTTAAGGTGACTTTCTGCCCGGTAGTCGGGTTATCGAGATCAAGTGTCGATTCGTCAATCGGGGCAATGATATGCGTAGCCGGGGCTTCTTCATCGACGATGTTTAGATGAAACGCGCCGATAACATAACCATCGAAACCGAGATCCTCACCCGCTTTCTTTAAACCAGGTTGTTCAGAAAGGGGTATGCCATTCAGATAGATTTTAAATAGATATTCACCATTTAGCTGTTCATAGCCTGAAAAAATAAAACCAATCGAAAGATTTTTTAATATTTGTAAACGGAGCCGGGAAAGCACTTTTGCAGGCATCTCAGGGGTATCCAACACAAATCCCGGCGGTAATGTTGGAGAGTTTGTCTTTCCTTCGGCGATCCGGGTTGCTCCAATTTTAGAAAAATCAGGTGAGTTCGTTCCCGAGGGCGAAGAAATAAGAGTTGCCCCATACTTTGCCGGGGCAAATGCGGGCGGAGCGTTTGTCCCGCCAGCAGGCGCGTCGGCAATTGCTTTAGAAATGGCCACAACCCCGATAATCAGAGTAACAAGGCAGCGGTGGTGCATTTTTGACAATGGACGCCTAAAATAATTCCTCACGACTTAGGGATAATAACAGTCGATTAGGTGTCTGTTTGGGAGAGAAGTCGTCAGATAAAGATTTCAAAGCAGTTGTTCATTGGGAACGTAAAGGTTGTTCTTTTTGACGGTAATGACGTAACTGTTGTTCTGGTGAGTCTGAGCAAAATTCTAGGATGGGGCATTTTCCGTGCTGCCTTTATTCTTTCCTGCGCTGCCTGTCCGAAGCGCGGTTGGATGCTCAAGGCGCAAGAGCATCCCCCCATTTCGTTGGAGAACTTCGTCGGCCAATTCGATAATGAGTGGATTAGGCAGTACCAAGACGCGCAGGGACTGGACATGGAGCAGATTTTTCATCTCCATGCCCAGCGGGCTATGCTGACAGAGGATGGCATAGGCCGTGGCGGTGGAGCGGGAGACGCCAGCGCGACAATGCACCAAGACCTTGGCCCCGGCAGAAAGCCTTTTGGTAAAGGCGAGGATGCGCACCACGTCCAGAAGACAAGGAGCGGCGGGATGGCTGGGGTCGCTTACGTCGTCGAAAAAGCTGAAATGCAGTTTGGCACTCGGGGCAACCGCCCTGACCTGTTCGCGGCACGCGATGTCGTTGAGGCTGACCTTGTCCCAGATCGAAACGACGTGCGTCCATGGCTTACCCTGCTGATCGGGCAATTCGTGGACACCGCAAATGGTCAGGTCAATTTTCATCGCCTTGGAGGGTGCCCTCGTACTCTCCGCTCTTTGCGCGTCTCTCTGTGCTTGCCAAGTAGGAGTCCACCCACTGTTGCGGCGTGCTTGGGCTAGTGCCTGTGTATTTGTCAATTTGCTCGCTCTCTCCACTCCCTCCTGCGCCGCCTGTCCCCAGCGTTGCTGTACCGTTCCCTCGATCAATCCCGCCGGTGTTTCCAACGTGATCCCTGAGGCTGGGTCTTCGAGGGCTTTCAGATAGCGTTCTTTGGCAAGTTTTCGTTCTTCGGGCGTCATCGTTCAATGGGTAGAGTCTGGTGGTTCCTGCTTAAATTTGATGGCTAATCCTTTATTCGTGGGGAGATCGGCAATGTAGGTTGGCGAAGCGTAAGTAGTGGTGGCTGCTGTGGTGGTGGAGTTCCCGTAAACGTCCACCGTATTGCCATAGCTGTTAGCCGTGGCTGTTCCAACGGTGGAAGATACGCCCGGAATAATCATCTTTTCGTTGCCCTCGCCTGTGACAATGACCGCATCTGCGCCTAATACGGCAGCAGACTTGATTAACTTTTGATACATGTCCCCGGCGCTCGCCCATGTGCCCCCTTGTACCGAGACTATCCCAATCACGTCGTACGGCTGATCTGGCGCACCGAACAGCAGCTTAACCTTGTGGTAATCCACCGGTGGATAGGTGTTTTCACCGATTGGGGTTTTGTAGCCGTAGGTGGTGCATCCAGCTAAAATCGAAACCAATCCTAATAAAAGGAGGGGGCTGGTAAAAGGCCGTCTTCCGGGGTGAGTGTTCATTTCGTGAACTACGGTGCGCTCAGGTAAGACCACTCATTATACACGGCATACCGTGTGTTTGCAAGTCTAAACAACTCCCATGCTTGAAGAGTGGCCAATAGAAAGTCAGACCTTAGTCAGGCTAAAACGCTGGGAAGAAACATAGCTCGGCTGCGCACAACCGTTGGACTTACGCAAGAAGGTTTGGCCGAAAGGGCAGGCATTTCGGCACGGTATGTCCAAGACTTGGAAGCGGGGCTTTACACCCCGACGGTCTTTTTGACGGACTCTATTCGCCGTGCCCTGTCATGCGAATGGGCTGACCTATTAAAGGGTTGTTAGGCCTGCCTTCCACCTAATGCCAATCAGGCATACGGCCTGGCAGATAACGAAAAAAAGGCTCCAAAACTATTTCCACGCAAAAAGTGTAAATAGTAGATCATGCCTAAGAGCATTCTCGAGCTAACTCACCTTATCATCAAGCATTGCTATGCATATAAATCAGCCTAAATAAATGAACATCGTAACTGCTACAATACTCCCTGATGGCACTATAACTCACCGGATGGCTAACGCATTCCATTAAAGCGAGAATTGCCTAACGCAAAAGCCATTTAATCGCTTCGGTAACAGCCGCCGTGCCGAACTCCCGACAGAGATAATGCGTTGCGTTTACACCTAGGCTTTCGGGTGCCTGACCCGAGGTTTTGCACTAACACGGGCCACCCCATCCGGATTAGCCCCGCCGAGGGGCCGGGTTGATTCAGCGGGAGGCCTAAATTCATCCGTAAAGTCTGTAAACGCTCCCAGGGGGAACGATTACCCGTACACCCCACTTTTTTGCCCTGAGCCTACGCAGAATGCACCAAAGGAGGGCATGGAGCAAAGCGATTACCGGGGTGTTTCGGAGGGTAGGGGAGGGCTGCCTGCCCCGGCTCTGGTCTAAATCCGGTTGTCGTTTGGTTGTCGATTGATCGCGTAAACGGCGCGTTTATGTGCGGCCATGTGCGTAACCACCTGTTCAATGAAAAAGCCCGCAAGTCTCTGCTCTCACTGAATTTGAGAGGTAAAAAGGGGGAGCCGGTTATCAGATTCGAACTGATGACCAACGGTTTACAAAACCGCTGCTCTACCACTGAGCTAAACCGGCGGACTAATTGATAACGATTCCGAAAATAAACCCTGCCCGCAGACGCTGCGATGATCCAGCCAGAACGAAGGATTTGCAATGGTATAAAATAGCGTTCTACAATTTTTTGGAACAAAAATGAAACTCAAGTCCGTTGGGCAGTACCTGCGCCACTGGGCGGAAATAATCCGCGAGCGGCGCAGCTCCCGCAATCATCTGGTTATAGTCGAGCCCAGCTCGGGTCTGGCGAACAGGTTGCGGGTGATGGCTTCAGCGATTTGGTTGAAAAAAAAGATTAATGGCGACTTGGTCATTGTCTGGTCGCCAGATCAAACCCTCAATTGTCCCTATGAACAGATCTTTGAAAATAATGATCATTTTAAGGTGATCCGCATGAGTGACTACTTGAGGGATATGCGGACGACCAAGCAGGCAACGTGGGTTAAGGCAATCAAAGCCCGCATCGTAAATAAATTCATGGGTATCGATTACTGCATCAAAGAACGTGATAATCTTGACATTGTTGAGATTGCTGAAAAAAACAAGGTCGTCTATTTCCAGACTTGCCAGCGATTCAGCGACGATCTTTCCGCCCTTAAAAGCTTCAACCCGATTGAGCAAATTCGAAAGCAAATCGATCTTGTTGCTGGAGCGTTCACCGCGTCCACAATTGGAGTCCATGTCAGAAGAACCGACCATGATCGATCCATACGGCACAGCCCCCTGTCCTTATTTATAAAAAAGATGCGAGATGAAGCATCAGCAAATGCCAGCGCAAATTTCTTTCTCGCAACGGATGATCGTGAAGTCGAAAAAGAAATGATCGACGTATTCGGCTCAAAAATCATGACGCACAACAAGGAAATGAGCAGGCGAACAGTCAAGGGAATACAAGACGCGGCGGTTGATTTATATTGCCTTTCGAGGACAAGTAAAATCATCGGATCTTATTGGAGTTCGTTTTCCGAGATGGCATCAAAAATAGGTCAGGTTAAGTTGGAGACAATTGAAAAATGAGGGTTTTCTGGGCTTCGCTACATTCTCAAAACCAGAGGCAGTCTCTCTTGGCGCGTCTCGTTGCTTAACAAAACGCCTGCCAAGAAAACAGGCTATTTTAGCCACCTAACAAGACTTTGCAAGGTATAGAAAATTTTAAGTGTTAACTTAATCTGCTTAAAATTGAGCAATACAATTTTTAGAAACAAAATGAAACTTAAGTCCGTTGGGAAGTACTTGCGCTATAGGTCGGAAATCATCCGGGAGCGGCGAAACGCCCGCAATCATCTGATTATTGTTGAGCCCTTTGGAGGCCTGGCAAATAGAATGAGGGTGATCGCTTCGGGTATTTGGTTGAAAAATAAAATTGAAGGCGATTTGGTCGTTATCTGGTCTCCAGATCAAAGCCTTAACTGCCCGTACGAGCTGATATTTGAAAATAATGAGAATTTCAAGATAATCCGCATGAACGACTACATTAAAAATGTTCGAGCGACCAACCAGGCGGACTGGATTGAAACAACAAAATCCGGCATAGTAAATAAATTCATGGGCATTGATTATTGCATCAAAGAATGCGATTTTCCCAATTTGATCAAGTTTGGGAAGATTGATATTCTTGAAGTTGCTAGAAAGAATAAAGTCATCTATTTTCAGACTTGTCAGGAATTCGGAGATGGTCAATTTGCTTATAAAAGCTATAAGCCCATATCGCAAATTCAAGAGCAAATAGGCCTTGCTTCAAAACTATTCACGGCATCTACAATCGGAATCCATATAAGAAGAACCGATCATGATCGATCAATAAAAAACAGCCCGATTGCTTTGTTTATAGAAAAAATGCAAGGCGAAATATCGGTAAATGCCAACACTAATTTTTTTCTTGCCACCGATGATTCGGAAGTCGAAAAAACTATGTTTGACTTGTTTGGCCCTAAGATCATGACGCATGGCAAGAAAAGGAGCAGAAATACGGTCAAGGGAATCCAAGACGCGGTCGTTGATTTATATTGCCTTTCGAAAACGAGTAAAATTATGGGATCTTATTGGAGTTCGTTTTCCACGGCTGCTTCGAGAATAAGCCAAATCGAGCTGGAGATCATTCAAAAGTAAGGATTTTCGAGACTGCGCTGCGTTCGCAAAACATGGCCGGTATGCCGTGATGCGGCCTTCCGTCTCGCACACTTTCCCGAGGATGCCGCAAAGGTCAAATTCTGTCAGGCACCGGTACCGCAGACCCATTTGCGCATCATCCCACATGCAGGTACCATCCGTGCATGACCAACCCGCGAATCCAGTTTATTTTTGCCTTAACGAGTAGCATCCTTCTCGCCGTTAATGCTCCTGTTCATGCCCAAAGCCAGCCAGAGATCAACGCGACCGCCGCGGCCAGCGCTGATAAAGCGGACCAGGAATTAACGGCAACCTATCAGAAACTTCGGGCGTCGTTTAAGGACGATGCCCAAGCTCTGGCGTCGCTTGATGCTGCCGAGCAGGCTTGGCTGGACTACCGGGAAAAGGAAGCCGAGTTTGAGGCGTCCTCCGATTTCGGCGGAAGCATCTACCCTCTCACGGTCAGCACGATTGCCCAAAGGCTGACGGAAGAGCGGATCAAGTACCTCAAGGACATGATCAAGAACGGCGCCCCCGATGCGCCTTAGGTGCTAACCTTGGCCGAGCCGCTTGATCTTAGCCGCTTCCGCGGCGGTGAGGGGCATGACGGAAAGGCGGGATTGGCGGATCAGAGGTATATTTTTAAGGCCGGGCTGGATCTTGATTGCATCGAGGGTGACGGGATGGGCAAAAGCAGGGCCGGCCTTGAGGTCGACGCAAACCCAGTCGCCCTTTTCGTCCGGCTCAACCGTTGGGTCGGGATGAGCCGTTTTGATGACGGTGGCGAGGCCGACCACCGCCTTTTCACTGACGCTGTGGTAGAAGAGCACCTCGTCGCCCTTTTTCATCGCCTTGAGAAAATTGCGGGCCTGGAAGTTGCGGACGCCGGTCCAGGCGGTGGTTTTGTCGCGGATGAACTGCGCGAAGGAGTAGGCTTCGGGCTCCTGCTTGACCATCCAATGGTTCACGCGCGGAAATTGGTGTAATTAAGGGCGACGGAGAAGTCCCCGCTGCGCAGCGCGGCGATGACGGCCTGGAGATCGTCGCGGTTCTTGCCCGTGACGCGAACCTGGCGGTCCTGGATCTGGGTCTGAACCTTGAGCTTGGTGTCACGGATGGCCTGCACGATGGTCTTGGCCACGTCGGTCTCCAGGCCCTGTTTGAGCTTGAGTTCCTGCCGGGCGTGGCCGAGGGGGGAGACATCGGCATCTTTGCGCTCGATGTTCTTAAGGCTGACGTTGCGGCGGGCGAGCTTGCCCAGGACGATCTCTTCGAGGGCCTGAAGCTTGAACTGGTCGATGGCGGAAAGCTTGATCGCTTCTTTCTCCAGGAGGATCTCGGCCTTGGCCTCGCGAAAGTCGAAGCGGTTGGCCAGTTCCTTGCGTGCCTGCTCGACGGCGTTTTTCACTTCCATCTCGTCCACTTCGGATACGACATCAAAGGAGGGCATGGCAGGGTCGGGCGTCCGCGCGTCCGGCGACTAGAAAGTTTTAGACTACATCACGGACGACGGGCGCCCGGGCATCGAGACGGTAGACAATGCGGGCCTTGGTCAGGTCGTGGGGCGACATTTCCATTTTGACGCGGTCACCGGGGGTGAGGCGGATGAAGCGTTTGCGCATCTTGCCCGAGATATGGGCCAGGACCACGTGCTTGCTGTTGTCCAGCTCGACGCGAAACATCGTGCCGGGCAGGATCGTCATGACCTTGCCTTCGACTTCAATGGTGTCCGTGTTGTTATTCATGCGCTGCGTAAGCAAGATACTCTACACGTAAATTCATCAGCGGCAATGTTTTTGTTGGGGTTTAATCTGCTTCGGGTCAATTCTCAGCCGCTTGTGGCAGAGCTCTTATCTACCCCAAGCCCTCTTCGTCCCAAATCTTTTGCGCCAAATCTCCGGGAATCATCGGGGTGCCGGGCGGAACGTCAAAAGTTGGAAAGCCATTTTTCTTTTTCTTCACCGGCTTTGGCTTCAATCCCTCCCGGGCCACTTTGGAAAGCACTTTGCCCAGGGAAAGACCCGATCTTTGCGACAAGGTTGAGATAGCTTGGTAAACGTCGTCATCCAAGGTTACGGTCGTGCGCATAAGGTGCAATGATACATTGAAACGATGAACTGAAAAGGACACAACGGCATACAATCGTCTCGCTCTGATTTGCCGTCATCCCGAGCTTGGCGAGGGATCAGACTCAGGTGTTTTAGGCTGAGAATTGTGAGGTTATCCTCATGACCGTGCTTGATCATCGGTGTATTTCAACCGGGTTTTCGAAGTGGTTTTAATCAGAAAATAAGGGATTACGGTCACACTCGAGGGAGTATTGGATATGCGTCTGATCCCTCGCCAAGCTCGGGATGACAGAATGCTAAAAGTCACCCCAGCCATGGAAGCGGATATTGCTAACCGCAATTGGAGCTTGGAGGAAGTGGTTGCGCTTTTGAACGATTGAGTAACGATAGAGTCAGTGTGCTAAGCGAAATTGCAATTATTACATATTTCATCGGATATTTCGTGTTGGCATATCTGGTATCTTTGGTATCCCGATTTTGTTCCCGGATCGCTCTTCTCTTATCACTCGCCATGATCGGATTGGCTTTGGGTTACGTGGTATTTTGTACCTTCGTCCCGATGGACTATAGCTTACCATTTCGGAGGTTTTGGAATGGGATTGCGTTCACGTCAGGGTTTTCTGGAAGTATTATCTGTTTTGGGGGCTTTATTCGAAAGTTCAGAGAGAAACACAGACTTTAACCACTACCTCCAAAACCCCCGAGATGACAGACGCGGAAATTGCCGCTAGAGTGGCGGCGGCATGAGTCTCGATCTTCTCTCGGAAAAGTTGCAAAGCGTCTTCAAGACGCTGCGCGGTTACGGCAAGCTGAGCGAAAGCAACGTCGCCGACGCCGTGCGCGAGGTGCGCCTCGCCCTGCTCGCCGCCGATGTGAATTACCAGGTGGCCAAGGATTTCTGTGACGAGGTGAAGAAGAAATGCCTCGGACAGGAGGTGCTTCGGAGCATCCGCCCTGGCGAGCAATTCGTCAAAATCGTTCACGACGAGTTGATCGCCTGTTTTTCGAGCACCGACCAGGGGCTGACGCCGAACCGCCCGCTGCGGCTCTTGCTCTGTGGCCTGAACGGCGCAGGCAAAACGACTACGGCGGGCAAGCTGGCGCTCTGGTTCAAGAACCGGAAGCAACACGTGGTCCTCGTCGCGGGCGATCTGGCGCGGCCGGCGGCGATCGACCAGCTGCAAATTTTGGGCAAGCAGATCGGGGTGACGGTGCTGACGTTTCCGGGCGAGAAAAGCCCGGAGAACGTCGCGCGGCTGGCGCGGGAAGAAGTCACGCGCCTGCGGGCCGAGGTGGCGATCTTCGACGCCGCCGGGCGGCTCGACGTGGACGACGCGCTCCTGGCCGAACTTGAAGCAGCGGCCAAGGTGTGGGAACCGCAGGAAACATTGCTGGTGGCCGACGCGGCCACGGGCCAGACGGCGGTGAAAGTGGCGCAGGCGTTCCAGAGCCGGGTCAAGCTGACCGGCATTGTCCTTTCCAAATTCGACGCCGACACCCGGGGCGGCGCGGCCTTGTCCTTCCAGCGGGTCACACAGGTGCCGGTCCGCTTCCTCGGCACGGGGGAGGGGAGCGACGCGCTGGAACTCTTTCAGCCGGAGCGGCTCGTCGGGCGCCTGCTCGGGATGGGCGACGTGGTCGGGCTGGTGGAAAAGGCCCAGAGCGAGTTCGACGCGGCCTCGGCGGAAAAGCTGGGCGAGAAGCTGGCCAAGAATTCGTTCACCCTCCAGGATTTCCTCGACCAGATCAAAATGGTGCGCAAGCTCGGGCCGCTGCAAAATGTGCTTGGCATGCTCCCCGGAATGCCTAAGATGCCAGATTCGGTCGATGGTGAGAAATCGCTTCGCCGGGTCGAAGCGATGATTCGCTCCATGACCCTCGAGGAACGCTCCCGTCCGGGAATCCTGAACGCCCGCCGGCGCCAGCGGATTGCCCGCGGCAGCGGCACCAGCGTAACGGAACTCAACGAACTTTTGCATCGGTTCGAAGAGATGAAAAAGATGATGCAGCGGCTCACCCGCGGCGGAAGCCCGGACAAGATGCTGCGCCAGCTCATGGGCCGGCGTTAGACAGAAAGAAAGAACCAAAACTTATGGCAGTCATCATCCGACTTCGTCGCGACGGCACGAAAAACAGTCCCTACTACCGCATTGTGGTGGCGGACAAGCACAGCCCCCGCGACGGCAAATTCCTCGAACTCATCGGCACTTACGACCCGAAGAAGAAGGGCGACAATTCCACCGTCAAGATCGCGCGCGCGGAGCATTGGATCTCCAAGGGTGCGCTGCCTTCCGACACCGTCCGCAGCCTGCTCAAAAAGGAGCGGGCCAAGGCTGCGAAGGCCGAAAAGGAAGCCCAGGCAACCGCTTAATCCGGCCACCCGTGCGCACCCATGAAACACTTCCTCGATTTTGTGGTGCGCAGCCTTGTCGATAACCCCGACGACGTCCAGATCACCGAAGTCGCGCGGGAAGGCGAGATCATCTACCGCGTCGGGCTGCATCCGTCCGACGTCGGGCTGGTCATCGGCAAGGGCGGACGCACCATCGGTTCGATCCGTTCGCTGATCAACGCAGCCACCAAGGGCAGCGAGCATCTCGCCGTGGAAGTGGTTGAAAACTCATGAGGAACCATCCGTGCGCATCGATGTCATCACTCTTTTCCCCGAAATCATGCGCGGGCCGCTCGATGCTTCGATCCTCGGGCGCGCCCAGCGCGGCGGACAGGCCGAAATTCAGCTCCATCAATTGCGCGATTATGCCCGGGACAAGCACCATACTGTGGACGACAAGCCCTACGGCGGAGGCCCCGGCATGCTCCTCAAGTGTGAACCGATTTTCGAGGCACTGCAGGACATCCAGCCCCGGGCGGCCAAACCGGGCCGGGTCATTCTGTTCAGTCCCGGCGGCGCGAGATTTGACCAGGCCAAAGCGCGGGAACTTGCCGGGCTGGAGCGGATCGTTTTTCTCTGCGGCCACTACGAAGGCGTCGACGAACGGGTGCGCGAACATCTCGTCGACGAGGAACTTTGCATTGGAGATTTCGTCCTCACCAACGGCGCGCTCGCCGCGCTCGTGGTCATTGACGCCGTTGTTCGTCTTCTGCCCAACGTCGTCGGCAACGAGGCCAGCACGCAATCCGAGTCCTTCAGCGCGGAGCGGCCCTGGATTGAGGGCCCGCAGTACACCCGGCCCGAGGAGTTCCGCGGCTGGCGCGTGCCGGAGATTCTCCTTTCCGGGAACCACGGCAAGATCGAGGAATGGAGCCGCGAACAGAGCCGCCGCCTCACCGAACGCGTCCGCCCCGACCTTTTGAATGAAGCTTAGAGTTTACCCCTAAATACCAACACCCCGACCCCTATGAAACTGATCGAAAAAATCGAAGGCGAACAAATCAAGAAACATGTGCCGTTCCGCGTGGGCGACTCCGTCAAAGTCCACACGCGCGTGCGCGAAGGCGAGAAGGAGCGCACGCAGATTTTCGCCGGCGTGGTCATCGCCCACAAGGGCCGCGGCTTGAACGAGACGTTCACCGTGCGCCGCATCAGCTACGGCGAAGGCGTCGAGCGCGTGTTCCCGCTGAACTCGCCCCGGATCGAGAAAATCGAGGTCGAGCGCGAGGGCCAGGTGCGCCGGGCCAAACTTTTCTACCTGCGCGGACGCAAGGGCAAGGAAGCTCTTTTTGTGAAGGAGCGCGTCAAGGCCACCGTGGCCAAGAAGGCCAAGGCCTCCGCGGCAAGAAAAGCCAAGGCCGAAGCAGTAGCAGCAGCCTGATCATCAGGCTGTGGCGGCCCATGACCACCGAGCTTATTTTCAAGTGGTACTAACGGTGGTTGCCATACCCCCCCCGTTACCTTGATTATCCATGGCCCGACCACGATTATCTCTCGAATGGGGGTTTGAGCGTCGATTGCGTCAGCCGTATGGGACAGTCGTGGCGGGAGTTGATGAAGTGGGCCGCGGCTGCTGGGCCGGGCCGGTCTATGCGGCGGCGGCGATCCTGCCCGACGGCTTGACCCACCGGCATCTCAACGACTCGAAGCAACTGGCCGCCGGGAGTCGGGAGGACTTGAACGCGTTTTTATGCAGTCACGCCGGGGTACACTGGTCGATCGGCATTGCTTCAGTTGAGGAAATTGACACGCGTAATATATTGCAAGCCAGTCTCTTGGCGATGCGCCGGGCGGTGGCGGGATTGCCGCTGCCACCGCACCTTTGTCTCATCGACGGCAATCGGAAGGCGGGCCTGTCTTGCGAGGAGCGGACCATCGTGGATGGCGACGCGCGGTGTCCCTCGATTGCCGCGGCGTCGGTGATCGCGAAAGTCGCGCGGGACCGGGCCATGGCGGAACTCGCCGTGCTTTACCCGGAATACGGTTTGGAGAAACATAAGGGCTACGGAACCCCGGACCACGCGCGTGCCCTTACCCTTCACGGACCTTGCCCAATCCATCGCCAATCTTTTCGACCGGTGCGCGAGCAGACCCACTCCGCCGCTGGCGACAACGGCGGAAATCGGCAGTTACGGTGAGCGGGTGGCGGCGGCATTCCTGCGACGCCAGGGCTACCAGGTGCTCTATCGCAATTACTGGACCGAGCGGGGTGAGATCGACCTGATTTGCCGTTGCGGAGAACTGCTCGTTTTTGTCGAGGTCCGGACCCGTTCGAGCGAAGAATTTGGCCGCCCGGCGGAATCGATCGACGCCGACAAGCAGGAAAGTGTCCGCCATGCCGCCCGCCGTTACCTCGAGTTGCTGCAACGGGAGGACCTCTATTACCGCTTTGACGTCGTGGAAGTCGTGCTCCAGACGGGACAAATCCCGTCTTGCACCTTGCACCCCGATTTTTTCCCCTGAGACGATCCGGGAGGTGATTTGGCGGTTAGATTTGACGATTGTCCCTTAAGTCGAAAGACTATCCAGCTGTTATGTCGAAGCCGATTATAATCATGGGGGCGGGGCCTGCGGGACTGACCGCTGCGTGGGAATTAACCAAGGCGGGCAAGGAGGTCGTGGTTTGGGAGTCCGATCCGTTCTATGTCGGCGGACTTTCACGCACGGTTCAGGCGGAGGGCTTCCGGTTCGACATTGGTGGGCATCGTTTCTTTAGCAAATCGGAAGAGATCAACGAGGTCTGGCGGCAGATCATGCCGGATGACTTCATCGACTGCCCGCGGCTGTCGCGAATTTATTACCGGAACAAATTTTTCAATTATCCCCTGGAGGCGATGAATGCCTTCAAGAACCTCGGTCCGGTTGAGACGGTGCGCATTCTCCTCAGTTACCTCGAGGCCAGGGTCAGGCCGATCAAGCCCGAGACGACCTTTGCCCAGTGGGTGACAAACCGTTTCGGCGAGCGCCTTTTCCTCATGTTTTTCAAGGCCTACACCGAAAAGGTATGGGGCATTTCCTGTGACGAGATCAGCGCCGATTGGGCCGCGCAACGGATCAAGGGACTCTCCCTGATTGAGGCGGTGATCGGCGCGTTCAAGGGCAAAAAGGCGGAGCCGACGGCCAAGACGCTGATCCGTAATTTTTTCTATCCGCGACTCGGCCCCGGCCAGATGTGGGAAACGGCGGCGGAGAAGATCATAGCCGCGGGCAACAAAGTGCTGCTGGACCGCAAGGTCCAGACGATCCATTGGGACGAGACGGGAGTGACCCACATCACTGGAACCAACCAGATGGGTGAATTTTTCCAGCAGGAGGGCGACCATTTCATTTGTTCGATTCCGTTGAAGGAGTTGATGCTTTCGCTCGACCCCCCGCCGCCGAAGGAAATCGTGACTGCGGCGAAGAAGCTCCGTTATCGGGACTTCATTACCGTCTGTCTGGTGGTGAACAAGGCCGATGTTTTTCCCGACACTTGGATTTATATCCACGATCCGAGCGTGAAAGTCGGCCGTGTCCAGAATTACAAGAACTGGAGCGCGGCCATGGTGCCCGATCCGAAGCTGACCTCGCTGGGCATGGAATACTTTTGCTTCGAGAACGACGGGCTCTGGTTATCGACCGACTACGATCTGGCGCAACTGGCCATTCGGGAGGCGGTGCAGATTGGACTGATCAAGGACGGCGAGGTGCAGGACGCGTTCGTCGTGCGGATGCCCAAGGCCTACCCAATCTACGACCAGAATTACCAGAAAAACGTAAAGACGATCCGGGACTGGGTCTGTCTTTTTGCCAACCTGCAGCCGGTTGGTCGCAACGGCATGCACCATTACAACAATCAGGACCACTCGATGATGACGGCGATGTTGGCGGCGCGCAACGTGACAGGCGAGCAGCACTATGATTGCTGGAAAGTTAATACGGACGCGGAGTACCACGAGCAGGACACACCCAAAAGCTGAGAGCTTATCCTTAAATGCCGTTTCGCCGTCCTCGTCCCCTCCATCTCAATGCGGCGCCCCGGCGTAAGATGCGCCCGGCGCCGAAATCTCCCCGCCGTCCCCGCCCGCCGCGCAAAGGTGGGGGAAATTCCGCCGTTTTGTATAGAATCGCGGCGGCGCTGGTGGTGACGCTGGCGGGAATTATTGTGCTTTACCTGGAAGCGCCCCAAATCAAGGCATGGCTTGCGGGCGAACATCCATCCGGCCCGGCTGAAAACGCCGTTTCTCCCTACGCGACGGAGAATGCGCCGTCGGAAGAGCCTGTTCCCGCTCCAAAGCCAATTCCGCCGCCGCCCCAAGTGAGCGAAGAGCAGCGCCTCGAGCAATTAAAGGAAAAAGCGAACGCAGAAACGGAAAAGTTAATCCAGCCGCCGATTTCCAAGCCTCTGCCAGCGGTTCCGGCGCCTCACCCATCGCCATCTGTCACCGCAACGACCAAGCCTGCTCCGGTCTTGCCGCCGGTGGCGCAGCCGATAACGGCGGAGGGTCCGGGCGGTGTGCCCGCCCGCGCTTTGCCGCTGGATCCCAACAAGCTAGATACCGAGAGGATCGCGGCCTATCAGGTGGCTTTGGAGAGAATCCATTTTTCGTGTGGTTTCATCGACGGGGACCAGGGGATGCGTACGCAACGGATGCTGCGCGCCTACCAGACGAGCCGCGGACTGCCCGTGACCGGCTTTCTTGATAACGAGACTCGCGCCGCCATCGGGGAGCCCGGCGAGCCGTTTCTCAGCTATGTGGTCACGCCGGATGACATCACCTCGATCATGCCCAAACCGGTGGGTTGGCGGGCAAAGGCCAAGGCAAAGCGCCTCGGTTACAATGACATGTGGGAGATGCTGGCTGAAAAATTCCATTGCACGCGTGCCTACCTGAAGGCGCTCAACCGCGACGTGAAAACGGTCGCTGCGGGCACGGAGGTGATCGGACCCAAGGTCTTTCCCGCCGCTCCGGTTCCGAAGGCGGCCTCGCTGCGCATCATTCTGGGTGAGACCTCGATCGAGGCGCTCGATGCCGACGGAAGAATCGTCGCCTTCTTTCCCTGCTCGATCGCCAAGGACAAGAACAAACGACCCAACGGCGTCCTGACCGTGAAATCGGTCGTGCCCAACCCCGACTACACTTTTGATCCGGCGCTCTTTGTCACCGATGCCAAGGCGGAGGGCATCACCAAAAAGATGGTGCTGCCGCCGGGGCCGCGCAATCCGGTCGGAACGGCTTGGATCGGCTTAAGCCTGCCCGGCTACGGCATCCACGGCACGCCCGCCCCGGAAAGCATTTCCGCGACCCAGTCCCACGGCTGTTTTCGCCTGGCCAACTGGAATGCGGAGAAGGTGCTCAAGATGGTGAAGGTCGGCACGCCGGTTGATGTGCAGCCCTAGCGATCGATGGAAAACGTCGAGCGCCCCGGGCGGACGCTGGCCTCGATTTTCTTTTGCCGGATGAGCAGGTGGATCGCCGAGCATTATCTTGACAAGAGTGAAGCACTCCAACAGCTTCGGCCATGATACTGGGGAATCATATATCAAGACGCAGACAAGTACCTCATGAAGGGTCTGAAAATAGGCCTGATACCGTTAAAAACATTCAGGCATTAAGAGGCATTGCTGCTCTTTTGGTGGTATTTGCGCATGTTAAATTTCCGTTGGAGATTCTTAATCCTAGTGCCGCTGATTATCCGCTCGTGCGTTCGGGACATGGGGCAATAGGCGTAGACCTCTTCTTTATTATCAGTGGCTACGTGATTTGCCTTACCGCCTGTAAACGACAGCATAAACCCATAGAATTCCTTCTTGCGCGCATTGCCCGGATTTCTCCTCTTTATTTGATATATGTTCTCTTGTTTCTCCTGGTCAAGGCGGTTTTTCTGGGCAGACACAATTCTTTGCCTTCCATTTGGAACGGCTTTTTCTACCTGCCTGTATTCGATTGGAAGGAGTTTTCGGTACCCCCTGGAGGTACGGGATGGAGTCTTTGTTTTGAAATGTGGTTCTATCTATCCTTCGCTTTACTGCTTTATATTTGGACCCCTAAAAAGGCCGCTATGGTTCTTCCTATCATATTCCTTGCCGGATCCGCGATTGCGATCCTTTATCACGGTGATTGGTACTTTCCACGGTTTGTGTTTCATCCTTTTGTTTTGGAATTCGCCTTCGGATGCGTTGTCTATAACACTCAAAGGTGGATTTCACTCCGTCTGTCCTGGTTTCTGCTTACAGGAGGAATCATATATATGATCGCTTTTTCTCGACATACCGGTTTCCTGGCTTTTTTTCCCATGGTGCTGAGTTATCGACTCGACTTGGCCTGGCTGCGTGTGCTTCTTTGGGGATTGCCGTCAGCGCTTATCGTTGCAGGCCTGGTTGGTTTGGAACGGAATCGGGGTTATATATTGCCTCGAGCATTAGTTTGGACGGGAGGAATCTCCTATTCCCTCTATCTTTCCCAACAGATAACGATGGAGATTTTTACGAAAGTGGGTCAGCGAATCGGCTTGCATAGCTTTGCTGTGATTGTCCCTAGCGTGCTTATTTTATGCGTATTTAATGCCTGGCTCTGTTGGAAATGGGTTGAAAAACCACTAACAGGCCAGGCCCAACGGTGGGCGAAGAAGGTGTCGTTGTCGTCCGTTTGTTTGCCGACTTAAGGCATGTCTTCAAAATAGGGCGCGACCTTGCCTTATTTTGAAGACACGCCATAGGGAGAAAGGCTAGGCTTTCCAACAGCCCGGCCACTCAATCGGCAGCGTCCTGTTTGGGATGAAGATCGTAGCATCGCAACTTTTCGCGCATGGTCGGCAGGGAAACTCCCAGCCAACGCGCCGCCTTCGCCTGGTTTCCGTCCGCCAGCATAATGGCATTGCGAAATGCTTCCTCCTCCATTTTGCCCTGAAGGACTTTCAACGCATCCTCGATTTCCCCCCGGCTCGCCGCATTCACCGTATCGGCGATCAATTGATGCCAGGAAACCGAACCGGTGGCCATCGCGCCTAAGGGCGCCTGCAAACTCTTCTCCAATTCACTTTTTCCGATCGGATAACCCCGTGCGCTTAGGAGAGCCTTGCGCAACACGTTCTCCAGTTGCCGCACATTTCCCGGCCACGCCTGTTTTTCCAGAAAGGCCAGCGCGTCCGGCTGAATCACCGGCTGGGGAATCTGCAGCGCCTCGCCGTGCTGGCGCAGAAAGTACTGGACCAGCAACGGAATGTCCTCCCGCCGGTCCCGCAACGGCGGCGGAGTCAGGGTCACCACATTGAGCCGGTAGAACAGATCCTCCCGGAAACGTTTGGTCTCAATGCCGGCTTCCAAATCGACGTGCGTGGCCGCGATGATCCGTACATCCACCTCGATGGTTTCCCTTCCGCCCACCCGGCAGATCGTTTTCTCCTGCAGGACGCGCAGCAGCTTCGCCTGGGTACTCATGGAAAGCTCCCCGATCTCATCCAGAAAGATCGTCCCCTTGTCGGCTTGCTCGAAGCGCCCGATCCGTCGCGTGTCCGCCCCCGTAAAAGCGCCCTTTTCGTGGCCAAAAAGCTCGCTTTCCAGCAACGTTTCGGGAATCGCCGCGCAATTCACGGTCACAAAGGGCTTTTGCATCCGGTCGCTGTAACGAACGAGGGCCCGGGCAATGAGTTCCTTGCCTGTGCCGGTCTCTCCGCGGATCAGGACCGTTACGGGCTTCGCGGCCACGCGTCCAATTTCCTTGTAAATTTCCTGCATGCAGGGTGAACGACCGATGATGGAATCGCCCTGCACGGCTTCGTCCCCAACTTCAACCACCCGGGCCGCCAACCGGCTGGACTGTACGGCACGCTCGATCAGGTGCAGCATCGTCGTCAGGGGAAAGGGCTTTGACAGATAGTCCCATGCGCCCTGGCGCGTGGCCTGGATCGCGATATCTGTCGAGTGATGCGCCGTCATGAGGATCACCGGAAGGTGGGGCTTCTCCGCTTGAAGCTTGTGCACGATGGTCAATCCATCCATGTCCGGGAGCTGGAAATCGGTTAAAAGCGCGTCATAGGAATTT
>Ga0206881_10124_pt1 | contig 23481 bp, 25 predicted proteins | sample Alteio_BWOrgCont_3_FD_152867 | JGI IMG/M metagenome (GOLD analysis project Ga0206881, IMG submission 152867) | Enriched cells from forest soil in Barre Woods Harvard Forest LTER site, Petersham, Massachusetts, United States -... | ecosystem: Environmental > Terrestrial > Soil > Temperate forest >...
GGCCGGATGCGTGGGCCAGCCCGCCGGTTAGTGCCGGCTATCCATCCTTGTCTTTGTCTTTCGCGATGGCGACGACGGCAACTAGTCCTGCTGTTGCAACCATGCCCATGAGGGTCGCAAGGCCGACTACTCCGACGATGGCTACAGTGTTGCTTCCCGGCGGCGGCTCCAGTAGCTCCTCCTGCTCCGACCGCAGGGCAGCTGGTGGCCCCGGCGCTCGGCGGAGGCGCAACCGCGATCGTGGGTGTCGTCGGACTCGCTGCAATCATGGGCATGGTAGCAACTGCCGGAGTAGTCGGCGTTGGTGGTTGTGGGTATGTGCGTGCCGGCGGTGACCAGCGATTGCCACTTGAGAGTGGTGATGTTCGCGGTTACGTTCTGCTCGGTGGGCTCGGCGCCGGAGTAGGTCTTGTGGCCGGTCTCGTTGCTGTTACATCCGGCGTAGGTGGAGTACTCGTCGGCGAGTCCGAAGGCGGTGTGCCCCATCTCGTGCATACCGACTTGCGTGGCAGCCCCCGGGGCTTTGGAGAAGACCGCTACCTGGCCTCCTGAGCCTCCGTATTGTGTGGCGTTAACGATGACAAAGGTCATTCCCGGCTCGCGGCCAAGCTGGGCGCGGGCTACGGACAGTGCAGTGGCGGAGTTCACGGTCAGCAGGCGGCGGATGGCTCCTCCGCCGCAGTAGGTGGCGTCGAAGTAGGTGCGAACCGTGGTGCCGGCGCCGTGGGTGCCGTCTCCGCAGGTGGCGGGATCGTCAGCACCGCTGTCGGTTGAGGAAACGCTGACGGCGTGCACGTTGATGCCGCTCCAGAGAGTGTCAAAGGGCGCGGTGGTGGAGAAGGTATTGGCGAATGATTGCGCGTCGGTGAGGAAGGTGGGGAGTTGGGAGTCCTGATAGCCCTCGGCGAGGATGACGATGTTCCAGCGCAGGGCGTCATCACCGTGATCGACGATCTTCTGAATGCCTTTGACGGTTCCGTCTGACGTGCTCATGGACGTGTGGCCTCCAGCGTCGAAGTCGCCATTTCGCGTGCGGCGTTGGTACCGATGCGGGGAGTAGCGGGACGGGTCTGCTCCATCACACGGCTGCCGATCGGCTCAACCGGCGGCTCGTCGGTTCCATAGAACGAGATTGCCGTGGCCTGCGGCAGTGCGGGCACGATGACGCTGAAGGTACCGCGGCGCTGCCTGACCGCTGCGTGAGTATGAACGCCACCCTTCTCGTGGACCTCGACGTACTGGGGCATGGGATTGTGGAGGATGACGCGGTAGAGCACATTCCCGGCGGCGTCGCGGAGCTCAACCCAGTAGCCGGTCTGTCCCTGGTAGCCCTCGGTCGGGTCGGAGCCGGGGGCAACCATGGTCAACTTTTCCTTCCGCTCAAGATGGACTTCACCGCCCTGGTAGGCGAAGGTGAGACGCCAGGCGGCGGGTCTCGTGGGGGTACTCGGCATGGGTATCTCCTTATTCAAAGCGTCAGAGCAACGGAAGTCTGAGAGCGATTGAGAGATCTCCGGAGCGGGCGGAGACCGCAATGACTGCGTTATCGGAACTTTGAGGCCTGGCAGGTCGCCGAGCCGGCCGGAGTTCTGAGAATCACGTCCGGCATCTTTCACAAGTCAGCGACCACTTATAGACGATTCAGTGGCGGTTGCCAATTGGAAAGTTCAAACACTTGTGGCGGGGCGCAAACGAACGGCCATTGATGTGGGGTCAGTGAACGTGGGGGACGTCGTCGTTCATGGAAAAGACATCTTTGAGGTCGGTCTCGTAGGGGAAGACGTGGATCATCCAGCTGAAGATGACAGGGAAAAAGGTGCCGCCCTCGGCCTTGCAGGCCTCGGCTGTGTGGATAGAACCGAACATGCCGAATTTGGGATTTTCGCCATGATATTCATAGACCTTGTTGGCCGGGGCGGCACAAAAATTGGTGTGCTCGTGCCAGCGCGCGATGCTGAGCGGTATGCGCTGGTTGAGTTCGTCCAGATTGGCGCTGGTGCTGTCGGTGAACATGACGCCTTCGAGGCGGTAGCGCTGGTTGGCAGTGTGATAGTAGAGCAGAGAGGTTGGCTTGGTCGGGTCGAACTGGGTGTCGGCGAGATGAACGTAGGCATCCTTGGTGAAGTGGTATTGGGGCTGCTCGACCTTGGGGTTGCCAATGACGTATCCATCGGCGAGGGCTTTCTTATAGTCCTTGTACTTGTCGATGGCGGCCCTGATCTGGGCGAGCATGGCTTCCACTTTTTCCTTATCGCCGGGCTGCTCGGGGCGCATAGGCGTGATGCACATGTGGTTGGTCATGGCGGCCATGCTCTGGCCCATGACGCTCATGCTGTTCACGCTCATACCCATGTCGTCGCAGGTACGATTTGGGTCGGCGTTCTTCTGATCCATTCCCGGCATATTGCTCATCTTGTCTTGGGCTGCCAGGACTCGAGATGCGACCAACAGGAGGGCGCCGAAGGTGAGCATCAGGATGAGAGTGAAATAGAAACGGGCCGAAGGGAAGCCAGTCCTGCGAGGGAATGCCAACATGGCTGCACTATATCGCCGGGGGGGTGGGGGCGACATAGCCACTTGTTGGTGCACGGAGGGCAGAAACCCATGCCAGTCGAAACGGCCGGGACAGGGCCGGCCGTGTCCTATTTTGGACGGTGAGGATCGTGAGTGGACGCTGTCCCGGCTAATTGCGTCTATTAATACACAGATAAATAGAGGTTTAGCAGAGGCCCTCGTTTGGGCGGTGGCGTGCGGGGGAATCAAGAGGAGCAGCCCGCTTCGAGAGGTTCAACAGAGATGGTGACGACTCTGATTCAGGATGTGCGCTACGCGTTGCGGCAGTTGCGGAAAACTCCGGGCTTTACGGCGACGGCGGTGCTGACGCTGGCGCTGGGGATCGGAGCGAATGCGGCCATCTTCACGCTGGTCAACGCGGTGCTGATGCGGAACCTGCCCGTAGCCGATCCGAAGACGCTGGTACGGATCGGCAATCACAACGACTGCTGCGTGGGTGGAGGAATACAGCACGATCGCGACGACGAAGGAGATTACAGCTACTTCCCGACTGCAACATGGCAGTTGCTGAGAAAAAACGCTCCGGAGTTCGAAGAGCTGGCGGCGATACAGGCGGGCTTCGAATACCGGCCGGTCACGGTGCGCCGCGATGGCGACCAAACCGGTGCGCGGTCGGCGATGGGCGAGTTTGTTTCGGGGAATTACTTCCGGACTTTTGGCCTGAAGGCGCGTGCCGGGCGTCTGCTGACCGATGCCGATGATGTGGAGAGCGCGCCCTTCGCGGCGCTGATGAGCTACGCCACCTGGCAGCGCGACTATGCGGGCGATCCGTCGGTCGTAGGCAGTACCTTCTGGGTGAATACGAAGCCGGTGACGATCGCGGGCATTGCTCCGGCCGGGTTCTATGGCGACAGACTGAGCAGCGCACCTCCGGATTTCTACATGCCGATTGAATCGATGCCAGTGCTGGCGAACGCGCCGTATGTACACAGCCCGAATGAGCGGTGGCTTTACATGGTGGGGCGCGTAAAGCCAGGCACGGATCTGGCGGCGCTGCAGCAGAAGCTGAGCGGACTGGTGCGGCAGGCATTCGGTCAGACCGATGTCTTTTCCGGAGGAGCCGGAAAGGAACAGCTTCCGAAGGTGCATGTGGTGCTGGCGCCGGGGGGGTGGCGGAATTCAGCATATGCAGGAGCACTATGCCTCAAACCTGAAGATGCTGATGACCATCTCCGGACTGGTGCTGCTGATCGCGTGCGCCAACATCGCGAATCTGTTGCTGGCCCGCGGCATGTCGCGCAAGGCGGAGATGTCAGTGCGGACAGCGCTGGGCGCGGGGCGTGCAAGAATCGTTCGCCAGCTGCTCACCGAGAGCCTGGTGCTTGCGGTCCTGAGCGGCATTGCCGGACTCATAGTTGCCTATGCGGGCACGCGCATGCTCCTCGCGCTTGCCTTCCCCTCGTCTCACAGCGTTCCCATCCAGGCGAGTCCGTCGCCCGCTGTGCTGGCGTTCGCGTGCGGATTATCGCTGCTGACGGGAGTATTGTTCGGCGCGGCTCCCGCATGGATTGCGGCGCAGGCCGATCCCGCCGATGCTCTGCGGAGCGGCGCGAGGACGACGGCGAGCGGCGCATCGCTGCTGCAGCGTGGCCTGGTGGTGTTGCAGGCAGCGCTATCGCTCGTTTTGCTGGTCGGCGCGGGGCTTTTCTCGCAGAGCCTGAACCGGCTGCAGCACACCGACATGCACGTGCAAACGCAGAACCGCTATATCGTCCACATCAATCCGCAGGCGGCTGGATATTCGCAGACACAGCTCGAACCGCTGTATCGGCTGATGGAAGACAGGTTCCATGCGATTCCAGGAGTCGTGAAGGTGGGCATCAGCTCGTATACGCCCATGGAGGACGACAACTGGGGCGATGGCGTTCAGATACTGGGGCGGCCGTACAAGAATGAGATTGCCTCAGTGGTAAGGGTGAACAGCGACTACTTCGATTCAGTGGGAACGCGTGTCGTATCGGGCCGCGCGATCACCGGGAAAGATACGTCGACGGCCCCGGCGGTGGCGGTGGTCAACCAGGCGTTCGTAAAGAAACTTTTTAAGCCAGGCGAGAATCCGATCGGGCAGCATTTTGGTCAACCGGGCAATGTTTCACCGGGAGACTTCGAGCTTGTTGGAGTGGTCGAGGACTCTATCTACCAGAGTGTGTACTGGAAGGACCACATGATGTACTTTTTGCCGCTGATGCGGCGGGCGCCGAGCGATAAATCTCCAATTTCAGAAGATATAGAACTTTACGCGCCTGCGATTGTGCTGGCCACCTCGCATCCGATGAACGACATGGAGGCCCTGACGCGACAGACGCTGTCGAGCATCAATCCGAATCTGACGGTGGTGACTTTTCAGACCTTCGACGAGCAGATCGCCGGCAATTTCGTTGAGGAGCGCATGATCGCCCGTCTCACCATGCTGTTTGGCGCGCTGGCGCTGCTGCTGGCCACCATCGGGCTCTACGGCGTAACGGCGTATACAGTCGCGCGCCGCACGAGCGAGATCGGGATTCGCATGGCACTGGGCGCAGAGCGCGGCGGAGTGATTGCGATGGTGATGCGCGGGGCGCTGATCCAGACGGGGCTCGGGCTGGAGATCGGGATTCCGGCAGCGCTGGTGTGTGTGCGCTTCGTCAAGACGCAGCTCTACGAGATCAAGGGCGTGGACGCCAGGGTGCTGGCGGTGTCGATCATTGCGCTCGCTGTGGCGGCGTCTCTGGCAGGGCTGATTCCGGCGCGGCGTGCGGCTTCGACTGATCCGGCGAAGGCGCTGCGGACGGAATGATATGGCTGCGGCGCGCGCTCAGGTGATCGTGTACAGAGGCGCAAATTCCGGCACTCCGGCTGTGCGTCCGGCAATCCAGCGCAGAACATACACCTGCTCAGGTTCCGTGAGGAAGTGAGTCAGGCCATTTGGGACTACCTCCAGGATCGTGTGGGCTCCGAGGTCGCGGTAATAGTCGATGTCGGGCTCAACCATCACGCAGTCGACACCGTTAATGACTGTCGTGTCGTTTTCATGGAACGTGAGCTGAACGTTGGCTTCCCCAAACTGAATCTGTTTCCAGCTTGAGGTAGCTCCGGGATGGAAGATTCCGGGTGCATTCTCGACGGCGAACAGGCCTTTGGCTGCCGCCACTTTGACCTGATCGATCAGAGCAACATCGCACCACGCAAAAAAGCGATCCTGGGCGGGAGCGTAAGGGACGTCCCAGCGGAGCTGTTTGGTGTAATCGAGTGGAGTGCCCTGGGCAAGGGCGATCTGGCTCATTGCCTCGCACAGGTTTAGAAGGCAGGCAAGAGATTTTGCGGTGTTTTCGATCAGGTCATCATATCTTTGTTCTCCCGTTGCATTATCCATCCCCGCTCCGATAAAGGGATATTTGGAGCTTGCGACTGGCCACCGGGCATTGGCAAAGCTGAATCCCGGATCGTTGGGGATAAGCATAATGTCCTGCGTGGTGAGATACCGGTTCGATAATTTAACCGGGACGAAGCCGGCCTGCTGATAGCCATTGGCCGAAACAACGACCGTGTAGTTATCAAAAAGGTTGTCGTAAAAAGGAAGGTCATTGAACGTGAGGTCGTTGGCGGAATAATTCTGCCAGATTCGTTGGGTCTGATTGCCGTCAACGATTCTTACGAGGAATTGAGCTGGGGCTGAAAAAGGCTGACGGCTGCCATCGAAAATTCGAAGGCGAAGACTACTAGCATCCGGCATGGCTTACCTCAGTTTCTGATCGAGACAAATTATCACTGATCAGAAAACTCTGCCGTCAAGAATTCTCTAGTTTTAACAGTAAATACAAGACAGCCCCGATCACTGACTGTAGTTCGCAACCACCCTGATGACTTTAAAGTTCGTATCGAGTTCCATGAACTCGCCGGTCTTCGTGCCTTTTTGATTCTTGTAATAAAGAATGACGCTCGAAAGTCCCCACATCACGTCCAGCAGTTCAAATGCGAGGTTGGGGTAGGCTTCGAGTCCTCGTGCGAAATAGCTGCGTAACGCGCTTTCACCAGCGACCACTCCAGACTCATTGTTCAAGAGCCTCGCGGCAACTGGCGACGTCAGAACGACCTGCGGCGCGTAGTGAGACATGATGCCATCGAGATCGTGAGAGTTCCATGCGCGCACCCAATCGTCCGCAAATTGTCTGACACTGGTTTCGGTGAGCATATTCTCTTCCGCTTTTACGCCCATGTTACGTCGTGACGTGGCGTTCAGCCCGCTTTTCAAGGCGGAGATGGAGAGCGGGATTCTGCGGCAGGGCCGAGGTCAGCAGCAAAATCGTTCCTGCGAAAAGCAGCGTGTCGAAGACGTAGTTGACGCCTTCGATAAGCTCCATGCCGCCGGTGGCAGTGAGCAGAATCGGCAAATAGAGAACGAGGGTCAGGTAGACCATCCACAGGCCGAGCCATGCCGTGGCGGTGCGCGCGTACCTGTCTATAAGGATGGCGATTCCGGCGGCGAGCAGGAAGAGAGCTGTGATGGTGGCGAGGACGTGCGGCCAGGGCATCCACGCTGGGGTGAGCTTCCCGAGCGGGACACCGGGGGCGTTCTGCGGGTGCAGGATGTGCATGACGGCGAAGAAGAAATATGGCAAGGCTGCGCCGATGCGCCCGATGAAGATGAGCGGTTTTGAGCGCGGGCTCTGCGCTCCGGCAAAGGCGAGGAAGCCTGCCGCGAAAGAGGTCTCGCGGAGAACGACCGTCCAGCGAAAGCGGTCGTGTGGGCTCCCGACGGCTTCGGGGAGGTGAAGGGTGAGGACGAAGATCACGAACATGATAGCCGTCAGCGTCGCGGAGAGCCTGACCCACTTATTCAAGACAAGGCTGAGGGCGCTTGCGAACAGTGCGAGTCCGAAAAAGACGATCCAGAAGGCATGAAAGGGAAGCCAGTGAGGGACCGCTTGGGAAAAAGGGCCGATGTTGATCATGTGCTCGGCTCCGAAGGTGGCGAGCGCTGAGGCGGCGAAGACCCGGCCGAGGACAACGATCTTGTCGAGGCCGGCAGCTGCGACGAATTCTCGCCGCGCACAGATAAAGCCCATCAGGAGGAAGACGACTCCGGCAAACCACGGCCAGAAGATGAAGTGTGTAAACAAGGTTTCCTCTTTCTCGCGGACACACGTCTGCGCATCCGGGCTCGCCGCCGGAATCGTCCGATCTTAGTTCCGGGGATTGCGCGAGTGCCATAGCCACTCGGAGCGGGATTTTGGGTGCCACGCTGTACACTTTGGGACGCGGTGATGAACATCACCCGCTCCGGTTATCGCGGCGGGAGGAGGCCCACGAGGTCGCTATCGAGTATTTGCGACTGGTGCGACTTGTTGGGTGAAATTCGAACGGATATGGATTGATTTTCCAGCCGGTTCAAATATTCTTCTGCAGCTTCGTGGGTGGGAAATTCTTTTGTGAAGTAAACGCCGTCGTAGGATTGGCCGCTCACATAGCAATAGTCGATGCGGACCACATATCCTGCAATGTCTTTCGACCGTCCCTTCAGCATCGTGATGATTTCACCTTCGTTAAATTTTCCAGAGGCGACCGGCCAGTTTTGTGCCCTCCATTGCTCATACTTCCTACTGCCGGTGCGATTCCAAAAGATTGATACGACGACAAGTGATACGAGGGTGGTGCCCCAAATCAGGTCAAACATCGGTGAGTCATGGTGCCGCGCGATGAGGAACAGTGAAATCATCACCTCCGTTTATATCAACCCGGCCCTCTGCTATGTATGCGGCTGTAAAATTTGGAACGCAGTCATTTTGTGATTTTGGGGAGAAGAATGTTGGGAAGTTTCAGAAGAATCGGAATTGGTTCCGTTGTCTTAGCGGTGACTTTTGGCGCACTGACTTGTGCCGCCCAGCAGACTATTACGCCGGCGCAGCCCGTGCAGCGATCATCGGCGCCTACTGCGCTAGTGGCCGCGCGGCCGAAGAGTCCGCAGGTTGACGCGGACGGGAACGCGACCTTCACGCTGGCCATGCCGAATGCGCAAAAGGTGGAGCTGCATCTGGAGAACGTGCGAGAGCCTTTCGCGATGACCAAGGGCGCGGATGGCGCGTGGACGGTGACGGTTCCGAAGCTGGCTCCCGAGTATTACAGCTTTGCGTATGACGTGGACGGGACGAGCGTAATCGACCCGCATAATACGACGCTGAAGACAAGCTTCTTCAGCACGCAAAATGTGTTTCTGGTTCCGGGGCAGCCGTCGATGCCGTGGGAGGCAGCGGATGTTCCACATGGCGAGGTGCATCACCACTTTTACCGCTCGAAGATCGTTGACTATAACAGCGAGTATTACGTGTATACGCCCCCGGGATTCGATGCGAAGAGCGGGAAGAAGTATCCGGTGCTGTATCTGCTGCACGGGTATAGCGACGACCCGACCGCGTGGACGTGGATGGGCAAGGCGAACGTGATTCTCGACAACCTGATCGCTCAGGGCAACGCCAAGCCGATGATCGTGGTGATGCCGCTGGGCTACGGCACGATGGACATGATTTCGCGCGGATGGGCGGTGTGGCGCGATCCGGAGACTACGGCGCGCAACTTCAGGGACTTCGGGCGGGTGCTGTACGAGGAAGTGATGCCGCGGGTAAAGGCGGAGTATCCGTTGTCGGATAAGAGGGAAGACCACGCGATCGCCGGACTCTCGATGGGCGGCGCGGAGACGCTGCTGGTAGGCCTGAACCATACCGACGACTTCGCCTATATCGGTGCGTTCAGCGCGGGCGGCATCGGGGAGACTAACTTTGCGCCGCTGTTTCCGGCCATCACCCCGCAGACCGGGGCGCAGATCCAGTCAAAGCTTAAGCTGTTGTGGATCTCGTGTGGGGAGCAGGACGGGCTTTTCCCGGCGAACCAGAAGCTGATCGCGTGGCTGAAGGAGCAGGGCGTGCAGCCGAGGGCGGTTGCGACTCCAGGGATGATGCATGTGTGGATGGTGTGGCGGGAAAACCTGAGCAGTCTGGCTCCGCTGCTGTTTAAGTAACCCGCTTTTGTATAAGTAACTATGACGGTTATGTGGGTGATCCTGGCGGGATTGCCGGGGACGGGCAAGAGCACGCTGGCGCGTGCGGTGTCGGCGCGGCTGGGCGGAACGGTATTGGACAAGGACCGGGTCCGGGAAGCGCTGTTTCCCGGCGCGATGACGGATTACTCGCGGGAACAGGATGATCTCTGTGTGCGCGCAATGCTGGAGGCGGCGGCGTATATCACCGAGAAACGGCGTACGGCGTTCATCTTTATTGACGGCCGGACGTTTTCGCGCCGCGAGCAAATTGGCCAGGTAGTGCAAGCGGCGGAGCGGGCCAATGCGCGGTGGCGGATTCTGCAGGTGACGTGTTCGGATGCTGTGGCTGAGATGCGGCTCAGTCGGCGTGATCCCGAGAATCCCGCGAAGAATCGGGATGTGGCACTGTACCGGCGGGTGAAGGAGAGCTTCGAGCCTATTGTCTATCCGCAGCTGGATGTGGACACAACGGAGGGTGTGGATGGTGTTGTCGATGGGGTGTGCAAATATCTGATAACCCTTTGACGGGCGCGGTTGGCAATTGAAATGAATCGGCGGGTAGCGGGGCTCCATCTCATAGTCGCATAATTCCAACGGCACTTCAGGAGGAAGATTCGTTATGGCTGAGAAGAAGACGGGCAGGTATGTCCAGGTGGTGAAGGCGGGTGGTCCGCTGGAGGTGGTGACCCGCGAGGTTCCGGAGCCGGCAGCGGGGCAGGTGCGGGTGCGGGTTCAGGCATGCGGCGTCTGTCACAGCGATTTGTTCACCTATTATGGGGCGTTTCCGATTGAGTATCCGCGGGTGCCAGGGCATGAGATTGTAGGCACTGTGGACGCTGTGGGTGAGGGTGTAACTCAGTGGAAGGTGGGACAGCGTGTCGGGATCGGCTGGTATGGCGGTCACTGCGGCAAGTGCGAACCATGCCGGCGCGGCGACCATGTGTGCTGCGTGATCGCGCAGGTTCCGGGCATCAGCTATGACGGCGGGTATGCGGACTACGTAGTGGCTCCGGCGATGGCGCTGGCGGCTGTGCCGGATGCGTTGTCAGGTGTCGAAGCGGGTCCGTTGCTTTGCGCCGGCATCACGACGTTCAATGCGATCCGCAACAGCGGGGCGCAGCCTCCGGATGTGGTGGCGATCCTGGGCATCGGCGGCCTGGGGCACCTGGGCGTGCAATATGCGTCGAAGATGGGTTATACCACTGTCGCCATCGCGCGCGGAGCGGACAAGGCGCAGTTCGCGCATGATCTTGGCGCACATTACTACATCGATAATGCCGCGCAGGACGTGTCGGCGGAACTGCAGAAGCTCGGCGGGGCACGGACAATTATTGCGACAGTAACCGATGCCGATACCATGTCAGCTTCGATTGGAGGCTTGGGGCATCAGGGCAAGCTGGTGATTCTGGGTGTGCCGGGCGATCCACTGAAGGTTCCGGCTGTTCCGCTGATCCTGCAGAAACGCGCGGTGGCCGGATGGCCGAGCGGCACGTCGATCGATTCCGAAGACACGCTGAAGTTCAGCTCCCTCTTCGGAGTGAAGGCGCTGATCGAGAAGTATCCGCTGGACAAGGCTCCCGAGGCCTTCGAACGGATGATGAGCGGGAAGGCGCGATTCCGAGTCGTGCTGGAGACCGGAGCGTAAGAGCAGGGCACAGGCCTCAGAGCACAGGAAAGCGAGCCGTCTCGGCTCGCTTTCCTTTATGCTGCGAAGCATGGACACACCGGCGATTTCGACGCGCGGGTTGACGCGGCGGTTTGGCGATTTTATGGCTGTCGACGACGTGACGTTCAGCGTCGCGTCGGGGCAGTTCTTCGGATTTCTCGGCCCGAACGGGGCAGGGAAGTCGACGACCATCAAGATGCTCACCGGCCTGCTGGAGCCGACGTCGGGCGAGATCGAGATTCTCGGCCAGAAGTTCACAGCGAGTTCCCTGGACCTGAAGCGGCAGATGGGCGTTGTCCCTGAAGGCATGGCGCTGCTGGGGCGGCTCACCGGGTCGGAGTATCTGCGCTTTGTGGGACGAATGTACGGGCTGGATCGCGATACGACGAACCGGCGGACGGAGGAGCTGCTGGACTTCATGCAGCTGGCGAATGAGCCGAAGAAGCTGGTCACTGATTTTTCCCACGGCATGCAGAAGAAGCTTGCGCTGGCTGCGGCGGTGATCCATGGGCCCAAGGTGCTGTTTCTCGATGAACCGTTCGAAGGCGTGGACGCGATTGCGGCGGGCACGCTGAAGACGATGCTCCAGGGCATGATCCATCGCGGCGCGACAATTTTTCTTACGTCGCATGTGCTGGAGATTGTGGAGCGGCTCTGCAGCCACGTGGCGATTATTCACAAGGGCCGGCTGGTGGCGAACGGATCGCTCGAAGAACTGCGCGCGGGCGTTGAGACGACGCTGGCCGGTGCGGGAATGCCTGAATCGGGCAAGAAGCTGACCCTGGAGGAGATCTTTCTGAACGTGGTGGGTGCGGACATGGGCGAGTCTGCGCAGGAGTTGTCGTGGCTCTCCTGATGTCGCCGCTGGCGCGGACGCAATACGCGGCGTTGACGCGCATGCGCCTGCAGATGCTGGTGAATTCGCTGCGCTCGAAGCGGGCCAGTTTCGACCTGGCGGCGCGCATCATCCGCATCACCTTTTTTCTGGTTGTGGGCCTCGTCATCGGCACCGGGCTGGGCGTTTCGGCATTTCAGATAACGAAAGACAACGAGTTGCGCCTGCTCCCGCTGCTGTTCTGGCCGGTGATGATGCTGTGGCAGCTTGCTCCGGTGGTGCTGGCCTCGTTTCAGGAACCGGTGGATCTGACGCTGCTGCTCCGCTTTCCGGTGACCTTCGGCTCGTACGTGCTGGATTATCTGGTCTTCGGGCTGTTCGATGCGTCGTCCATCCTTGGAGGGTTCTGCCTCGTCGGGATCTGCGCGGGCATGGTGTGGGCGCGGCCGGAGTTGGCGGGATGGGCAGCGGTGATGGCGATTCTGTTTGCCGCATTCAACGTGCTGCTGACGCGGATGGTCTTTGCATGGCTCGATCGCTGGCTGGCGCAGAGGAAGACACGGGAAGTCTTGGGCATGGTCTTCCTGTTCCTCATACTGGGAGCGCAGGCGCTGAATCCGGCGCTGTATGCAAAGCATGGACAACCGTCGCGGCAGACGTTAGCGACGATGCTGCACGCTGCCCATGAGGCGAACCGCGTGCAGAGGGTATCGCCTCCGGGGCTGGCGTCACTGGTCATCGGTGAGGCGCAGCATGGTCGCGGGACGTTGGCTGCTGCATCGCTGGGGGGGCTAGCGCTGTATGCGCTGGCTGCGGGATCGCTGCTGTGCGTGCGGCTGCGCGCGCAGTATCGCGGCGAGAGTCTGGGCGAAGCACCGCAGCGGGCGGCCAAGGCGGAAGCCGCCGGGCGGCCGGGTGTCGACCTGTCGGGTCCGATGGGAGCTGTAGTCGAAAAGGAGCTGCGTTATCTGGCGCGCAGCGGTGTAATGCTCTACAGCCTGGTGGCTCCGCTGGTGATGCTGTTCATACTGGGACGAAGCGGAAACGGAACGGGGCCGGGCTTTGGAGCGCGATACGCACTGCCGATCGGTATCGCGTACGGCTTTCTCGGGCTGACGCGGCTTGTCTATAACAGTCTGGGTGGTGAAGGCGCAGGGATTCAGTTGTACTTCATGTCGCCGACGCCGATGCGGACGGTGATGCTGGCTAAGAACGTCGTCCACCTCGTGCTGTTTGCGGTGGAGCTGGCGATTGTCTGCACAATTGTGGTCTTCCGATTCGGGCTGCCTGACGCGCAGATGCTGGCCACGACCGGGTGCTGGCTGCTGTTCGCGCTGCCGGTGCAACTGGCGGCGGGGAATGCGCTCTCCATCACGATGGGATATCGCATGACCCTTACGCGCATGAGTCGCGAGCAGGGAGCGACGGGGAACGGGCTTCTCAGCCTGTTGATCCAGTTGCTGGTCTTCGCCACCGGAGCCGGGGTGTATTTTGCGCTGGTTCACTTCGGCGAGGCACAACTGGCGGCGCCTCTGTTTCTGGTGCTGGCTGTGGGGGGCGCCACGGCGTGGGTGAGGGGATTGAAGAATGCGGACGCTATGGCGGCTCGCCGCCGCGAAGCTTTGATCGAGAGCCTGGCGCGGGCGTAGTCACCGTCCGCTTTGGCGGCGACGATGGTTGTCCGGGCGCGGTAACCAAAATTGCAGTACCAAAGCGTCAGATTACCGCGACAAAAGAGGCAGAGCCAGTTCGGCAATCAAATGACAGAATGTTATTGACTTACACCGAGGCGGGACGGAACGGAGTTCCCCCGAGGAGCGGCGATGGGCGCCGGGAGCAGCTTTCCGGCGAGGTGATTTCACTCATGCGCACCGAATGGAGATACTTGATGGCTCTTCGTAGTGTTACTTCTCTTCTGCTTGGTTTCTCCCTGGCTGTGGCTGGCTCAGCCGCGGCTCAGGCACCCCAGGATGCAGCTGCCACTCCGGCCGCGACAGAGCCTGCTGTAAAGGCTGCACAGCCCGCACCGGCGACCTCACAGCCAGCGGCTCAGCCGGCCACAACGGCCGCACCGGCAACCACCGGACCGGTTTTCGTGGTTCCGGCGGGCACCAAAATTCCTCTTACCCTGCGCAGCGCGCTGAGCACCAAGACGGCGAAGCCGGGCGATGCGGTTTACCTGGCGAGCAATTTTCCAGTGATTGTTGGCGGCAGGGTCGTGATTCCGGCAGGTGTGTTTGTGCAGGGTTACGTGGACGGTCTGTCTCGTGGCGGCAAGGTGAAAGGCCGCGCGGAGCTAATGATGCACTTCGTCTCGATGGCGTTCCCGAACGGAGTGGTGATTGCGCTGCCCGGTGCTGTAGATAAGGTTCCCAATACGAAGGGCGCCGAGGTGACAGACAAGGAAGGCCTGATCATGGCTGAGAGCACGAAGGGTGACGATGCTAAGACTGTTGGCACGACCGCTCTAACGGGCGCCGGCGTTGGCGGCCTGGTTGGATGGTCGAGCGGCTCTCCGGGTATGGCCACCGGCATCGGCGCGGGGGTTGGTGCAGCGGCCGGTGTGCTGGCGGTGATGATGAAGCACGGCCAGGACATTGTTTTTCCCGAGGGCTCGTCCGTGGTCATGGTGATGCAGCGTCCCCTGCAGGTGCAGGAGCAGCAGCTTGCTGGAATGGGCAATCTGACGGGATATGACGGGCCGGAAATGACGCCGGTCAATGCGGAGCAGCTTCAGCTGCCCAAGCCCAAGCCCCAGATACAGACAAACTAATCTGCCAAGGTCCTCGTTGCTTTCTGGGATGAGCGGTGAGTTTCCCGCTCCTCCCGGATGTGGTTCTTCATGCCCGCTTCGGCGGGCATTTTTCTTTTGGTAAGAATTTGTTGACACTCTGTTAACCGATCCCTATGCTGGCCGCTTGCAGGGCGAGGCTTAACGGTGGACGGGATGTTCGGATCATTCATTCTCGACGTGGCTATCGGCATGGTGTTCATCTACCTGCTTCTGAGCCTGGTAGCGTCGGGCGTCAACGAAATTCTGGCGAGCATTGTTCAGTCGCGCGCAGCAAACCTCGAGCGGGGACTGCGTAGCCTGTTTTCGGGTGATTCGATCTCAGCCGGCGCACTCACGCTGGTGGACGACATCTATAACCATGGGCTGATAAGGGGCCTCTATCCAGACCCTCTGAAGGACCTGGGCGATGATAGCCCGCTGGGCTGGGTGAGCAAGTTACGCCTGTGGCTGCAGAAGCTCGTGGGCATGGCTTCCACCAAAACGATCGCAGGCGTCAAGAATCCGCTTCTGTTGCCGTCGTACATTCCGGCACGGACCTTTGCGCTGGCGATGATCGACATTCTGAACAAGGACAAGTTCAACGGCAAGACAGCGATTCAGAATATCGAGGATTTTCTCTCCAGCCATCGTCAGCAATTTGCGAAGAACAAGGCGGTTGAGGCTCTGCTCACGCTGGCGATCGACGCGAAGTACGACGCGAAAAAGGAAGAGGAAAAGCTTCAGAGGTTCCAGGCCAATCTCGAGAACTGGTACAACGACGCGATGGATCGCGTTTCGGGCTGGTACAAGCGATACACGCAGCGCGTTCTGCTGATTGTGGGCCTGGTGCTGGCGATTGCCTTCAATGTGAATTCGATAAGCATTGCCCATCTGCTGTGGGTTGACCGTGATATTCGCGACGGCATGGTGAGCGCAGCGACGGATTATCTGAAAGACCACCCGAATCCACCGACGGCGAACAGCGAGCCAGCGCAACCGACCACCGAGAAAGCGCTTGTCGAGCGTATGGAGTCGTCGGTGAATGCTGTGAATGAGGTCACGACCAAATATCTGCTGCCGGTGGGTTGGCGGCACACGCGATTCGATTATGCGAAGTGGTGGAGTGAAAATCCATCCGGCATGGCTCTCGATGCGCTCGTGGTTTTAGCCGGTTGGCTGATAACGGCCGGGGCGCTGTCACTCGGCGCATCGTTCTGGTTCGACATGCTGAACAAGATCATGGTGGTGCGGAACACGGTCAAGCCGCAAGAGAAGAGCCAGACGGATCCATCGAAAGACAACTGACTTGAGACAACTGAATCGGCCCGCAGGGGTATAAATACCAGTATGAAAAAGATTGCTTTCCCAGTGATCGCCCTTCTGTGTTGTACTGTGTTCCTGTCGGAGCGTGCGTCGGCCCAGGAATGGGCCAAGCAGCGGCTGGAGAAGTCGCCGCGGCACCAGGAGTGGGTCGACATCAAGTATGGCAACCGCACCGTGCATGCGTTTGTCGTCTATCCCGAGGTGAAGTCGAAGGCGCCGGCAGTACTGGTGATCCATGAGATCTTCGGGCTGACGGATTGGGCGCGCGAAGTGACGGATGAAGTTGCTGCGGCGGGCTACGTGGCGATCGCCCCGGACCTGCTGTCGGGATTTGGCCCCAAAGGCGGCGGGTCGAGTGAATACTCCGGCGACGATGACCGGGTGAAGGCGGTGTCGGCTCTGAATCCTGACGTGATCACATCTGATCTGAATGCGACCGCGGACTACGTCAAGAAGCTTCCCGCGGTGAATGGCAAGCTCGCGGTGACGGGATTCTGCTGGGGCGGTGGTCAATCATTCCGGTTTGCGACGAACCGGCATGATCTGAGCGCGGCATTTGTGTTTTACGGACCTCCTCCGAAGGACGTGAGCGCGATTACGGCTCCTGTTTACGGCTTCTACGGGGGCAACGACTCGCGCATTGACGCGACGATTCCGGACGCAGTGGAAGCGATGAAGAAGGCGGGAAAGAAGTACGATCCGGTGACCTATGAAGGAGCGGGTCATGGTTTCATGCGGGCGGGAGAAGATCCCACGCGCACCACTGACAACGACGCGAATATCAAGGCTCGCGACGAAGCGTGGGTGCGCTGGAAGGCGCTGCTGAAAGGTCTGTAACGGCCCTCACTATGCATTCGGATTAGTGCTTGTTCAGTAGGTCTCCTTAAGTACATCCTCTTGTGACTTGCTAATTGCTCGGGCAGTGCTAAAGTCTGCTTGTTGCTGATGCGAGTTTAGGCCTTGTGGTCTAACCCACTGCCGAAACGGACTAGGCACAAGAAGTACTGCTGTGCAGTTTGTAAGGAGGAGTTATGCCTGCTCCGGTGGGTCAGGCGATCGTCCCCGGGCGCCCGCAACAACTTTCAATTCATGCCATGGTTCTCTGCTGCGTATGCTTTCTTGCAACATTTTTTGGGGCATCCGCGGTGACTCTTTCTTTATCAATTGTTCTTCAGGCCCATGCAGGTTCAACCGCGTTCTGGCTGGTGACGATCATGCTGCTCATCATCTGGTTCGTGACACTAATCAACATGCATCGAATCGCGTTGGCGGCGATTCTTGTTGAGAAGTGACTCTTCGGCCGGCCTGAGCTTCCTCAAGTCCGCGATGGTGTGAGACGGGTCAAAGTCACCCGATCACTAGAGGGACATCGATGGGCGAGGTAGCTCGGCCGGCTCGAGAGGGTTACTCGGCCGCGCCGGACTACTTCTTTCTGCCGGTAGCGCGCAATCCTCTTCAGATCCATGTCAGCAGCTTCGTAGCAGCCTCCCGACAATCTTGCAGCGAGTTCTCTTTGCGAAGTTGTGCATCTTGCCGGACGTCTATTCAGGGGCAGAGCGGGGCCGTCAAACCACCACCACCGCCGCCCCGTTAATCTTCTCCGTGTAGACGGCATTCAGCGCGGCGTTCACCTCGTCGAGGGGAAATAGCGTGATTTGCGGTTTAATCCCGATCTCCACCGCCAGCTTGATGAAGTCCCTGGCGTCCTCTCGCGTCATATTAGCCACGCTGCGCAGTTGCCGCTCGCCCCATAGCAGGCTGTCGTAGTCGAACTGCGGCATCCGGTCCAGATGAATCGCATTGATAGCCACCACCCCGCCCTTGCGCAGCGAAGCTAGCGCCGACACCACCACATCCCCCGCGGGCGCAAATGTTACCGCGCAATCCAGCGGCACCGGAGGCCGGTCCAGCGCGTCGCCCACCCACGCCGCGCCCCGCTCCCGCGCCAGCTGCCGATGCGACTCCCCGCGGCTCGCCACATACACGTGGCAGTCCCAGGCCTTCAGCACATCGATCGTCAGGTGAGCCGACGCGCCAAACCCGAACAGCCCCACCCGGTCCCCGCGTTGCACCCCCGCCACCCGCAGGCTGCGAAATCCGATAATCCCCGCGCACAGCAGCGGAGCCAGTTCCTCCGCCTTCGGCTCCCCAGGCAGGGGAATGCAAAAATCCGCCCGCGCCACCGCGTACTCCGCATATCCGCCATTCACCGTGTAGCCGGTGAACACCGGATGATCGCACAGATTCTCCCGCCCCTTTCGGCACAGCAGGCACGTCCCGTCCACCCCGCCCAGCCACGACACGCCAACCCGCTGCCCGATCGCCAGCCCTGCCGCATCGCCCCCGCCAAGCTTCTCCACGAGCCCCACAATCTGGTGTCCCGGAGTCACCTCATCGCGCAGCGGCTTCAGCTCGCCCATCGTGATGTGCAGATCCGTCCGGCACACGCCGCACGCCTCCACTCGCAGCAAGACCTCGCCCGGACCCGGCTCGGGTACCGGCCGCTCTTCAACCGTCAGCGGCTTCTCGTTCTTCGGTCCCGGATGGCGCAAAACAGCCGCTCTCATGATGCCACTCATGAGAGCAGCGCCTCGACCTTCTCCCGCAACTCCGCCATTTCCTGCCGCAACGTGGCAATCTCCGACTCCAGTCGCGCCACGCGCTCGTCTCCATCCGCGCCTACTGCCGAGTTCACAGTCGGCACAGACTCCGATGCTTCCACCTCGCCCGACAACAGATGCGCATACCGAGTCTCTTTCGTCCCCGGCTGCCTAGGGAGTGCCGTCGCCAGCGAAGGCTCGCGCTGCATCAGCTTCTGCAAGGTACCCAGCACATCGTCGATCTCTTCGAAGCGATGCATCCGCTCCGTCCGCCCGCGCAACTCGCCGGGAGTCTGTGCCCCGCGCAGCAGCAACACGCACATCACCGCTGTCTCGCCGCGCGTAAAGTTGAAGACCTCCTGCAGACGATGCTCATACTTCGTCACCCGGCTGTCACCGCCGCGCCTCGGCCCGGCAAGCCCATCGTCTTCGAGGCCACGCAGCGCCAGCCGCACCGCGTCCTCATCCAGATTCATCACCGGCTCGCGGTTGTTCTTCTGGTTGCACGCATTCACCAGCGCATTCAGCGACAGCGGATAATACTCCGGTGTCGTAGTTTCCTTCTCAACCAGCGCGCCCAGCACGCGCGCCTCAACCGCATTCAGCAAAATCGTCACAACACTAGCCTTTCAACGCCCAGACATTTAACCCATCCTACCGCGCGCGGTTGAACTGTCTGATAACGCCTTCACATATTCATACAGAGGCATGCCGAAGAAATCTGTCACCTTCTCCGAAGCCACAAAGCCGTTTCGCCGATAAAAGCTGATCGCGCGCTGGAGCGTGCTCGGTTGTATTAAGAGTGAGGCGTGTGCACCCTGCGGCGACCAGGTCGTTTTCAACCGGGCGCAGCAGCCGGTCTGCGATACCGTGTCCCTGCCATGGGGGTTGAACCGCCATACCGCGCACGTGACCCTCAACGCCCTCGACTTCACATGCCACCGTTCCAACGATCTCCCGCGTGCCGGCAACGGCAATATAGACCGTCATGTAAGCCATGCGTTCCTGAATCGCTTCAACTGTCGGAACCGTGTCTTCGAATGCACCGCGCGTGTACTGAAAGCGAAAAGGCTCAAACGCCGATGTCAGGCATCTTCGGATACCTCCGGCCTCTTGCACCCGCGCTTTGCGGATCGTGATAATCACCACGCACACCTATTTCTTTGCCGCCTGCTCCACTCCCGCAAGCATAGCGTCCAGATGAGTCCGGTCATAATACCGTCCGTCCGCAACCACGCCAAAAATCTTATCCGTGTTGCGAATGTCCGCCAGCGGATTCGCATCCAGCACCACCACATCCGCCACGTTGCCCGGAGCCACCGCGCCCATGTCGTCCTTCCCGAAAAACTTCGCCGGATTGCTCGTCGCCGTCGCCAGTGCATCCATGGGAGAGAATCCCGCCTCCACAAAATTCTTGAGCTCGTCGTGTAGGCTGAAGCCCGGCATCACATAAATCCCCGGAGCCGTATCCGTCCCCGCCATAAATTCCACGCCACCCTTGTGGAGAACGCCGATCATGCGAATCATCTCCGCAATCTCCTGCTGCCGCACACTCAGCGCGTCAGCCTTGATGCCCGGCATCATCTGGTCATAGAAGCGCTTCCATGTCACGTCGCGCCAGTAAGCCGGCACATACTTGTCGAGTGGCTGATGCGCAAAGTCCACCTGGTCCAGCAGCGTACCCTGGCGGTTCCACGCCATTGTCGGAACCAGCCACGTATGTGTCTGTGCCAGCAGCGCAATCAGCTTCTGGCACTTCGCATCGTCGCGGCTGCTCAGCAGCAGCTTGGTATCTTCGGTCGGCCCGCCAAGCAGCTTGTCCTCCTGGCTCGAACAGCCTTCGAGTACCCCCATGAAGTGTTCGATGCTCTTCTGCCCCAGCGCCACTGACTCCGTAATCCTGATGTGGTCCGGCACATGCCCCACGAACGGCAGATTCTGCTTGTGCGCCTCCTCCGCCGCTGCCACATATGCGTCGTGCGGAATCACCGACTGCACCTTGATGAAGTCCGCCCCCTGCGCCTTCAGTGAATCGACCGCCTTCACCGCGTCTGCCGGAGTCATCACCGGCATCGAACTGGGGAAGCGCAGCTTTCCATCCGGTAGATACCCATCCAGCATCGGCCCGGACACCACCATTCGCGGGCCGACGGTCTCGCCCGCAGCAATCTCCTTCCGCCACGTAAACAGCACCGGCAGATCCCCGCCCATGTCGCGCACGCCGGTCACACCGTTTGCGATGAACAGAGGCAGAATCACATCGCGTCCGCGTGGAAACCAGTCCCCGAATGCGCTGTGAACGTGCAGATCCCATAGCCCCGGGATCATGTATTTCCCCGACGCATCGACAACCTTCGCCCATTCCGGAGCCGCGAACCCGGCCGCGCTCGTCACCGCCGTGATCCGATTCTGCCGGATTACCACCGCCCGATCCGCCTCGACCGATGCCGATCCCGGATTGATCACTGTTACGTGCAGAAACACCAGCATCGGCGGATGCGCCGGCGCCTGGGCCGCCAACCGAAAGAGAGGGAACGCAAAAAGAGCCGCAAAGCAAACAAATCTGGATAGGGAACGGATCATTTGGCGCGATTGTACATGGGACAACACCGGCAAATCGGGGAGGCGATTGCGGACGACGATCTTGAATAACTCGAAGGCTAGGTTTGAAGGTTCACGGCTTCAGCTTCGATTTCATCAATGGATTTGTTTGAAATCGAAATAAGCCAGGTTCATATTGCCGTTCGTCAATATGTGCACGGTGAGAACATTTCTCCCTTTGTTGAGACGAACCCTGAAAAGTTGCGGAGCCAAATTCCAGTGGTGCCATTGACGCCAGGCCAGCGGGTCTGCGGGATCATTTGTCGACGAAATCTGCAGAGGACCTGTGGCGTCGTTTCCATTCACATCGACTGAAATCGTTCCGCCGCGATTCGACGTATAAAGGAAATCGGCAGCGTAGGTTCCCGCCTCTGCCACGTCGACCGTTATGTTGAACCATTCTCCGGGCTCGGTCCAGCCAACATAGAGCAGGTCCGCAGGAGGAACAATCTTGTCGAAAGGGTTGTCGTCAAACTGATCTGGCTTCCGGTTGAACTTCGTATATGAAGTATCTACTCCCTCATGCATACGAAATTCATTGAGGTAAGTCCCATCGGCCGGATTCAACTCTCCACTACCGTGATTCTGCGGATCGGTATCGTGATACGCCACTCCCTCGCCGCCCAGGTCATAGTAGGCACAAAATACACGCCCCGGAATTTTCTGCGGACCGCCTTGATAGCGGCTGTCATGATAGGGCAAGCCTTTATACTGGCTCAAAAATGACTGAGAAAAAGCGGTTGCCGGTAATATGACTGCGGCAAGCAAGCATGAGGACAACACTTTCCGGTTCATCTCCAACTCCCCTCAGCCTGATCAGCCGACCTGGAACAATTCGATCCCGTGTGTTTTTCCGAGATTGCGCGAATACTTCTTGTCCGTTCCATTGTTCCAATGCTCATGCACGCCAAGACTACGGCATCGGATGCCATCGCGCTCAGGATCATAGAACGTCTTCGAAGGTGGATCATTCGCCAGCGCGGCTTCGCGCAGATAATTGTCGGCATTAACGATATCCGGGAGGTCGGGCCATTCCGAAGTCAAAAAATCGAAGCCGACTGAATCGATCGCTACGCCGTCAAGTGACATAAAGATGCTGTTCGGCCAGGCATCATTGAAGGGCGCCATCTTCCATTTACGATGAGGCGGCCCATCCACATTATCGTTTCCATACAGCCCATCGATGATAAAGAGCATGGTTTTCTCGCCGAGGTCCTTATGACCCAGGAAATCTACGAATGCGGAGTAACTCGCTGAACCATCGCGGTTGTGAGGGAAGCCGTCGTGCGCGTTCTTCCGCCAGTCGGTATAGATACTCGTCGCACCGAACAGATTCTTCGCGCAAAGTGTGACCCCTGAGCTCACATGCGCTCTCAACACCGCGGCATCGATGAGATATGCGGCGTCTACCACCACGGTATCGAGCCCCTTGGCGTTGCGACTTGTAATCGAGAAGGGAATCGCGTCGGGTTTGAATTCGGCTTTCACGCGCCCATCGCCGCCAATATGATCCACAAACACGACACCGGGAAACTCGTGGTGAATCTTGTCGTAGAGATAGCTCGGGATCCACCTGCTGGAATCAAAGACGGTGATCGACGATTGCGGAACCTTCCCCGGTCCGGTCAATTGCCGAACGAGCGAAAGGATCAAATGGGGCGACGAGTTCAGCCGGTCGATCGTGCCATGGTCTGTTGTGTTGTTCAGGTTCGCCTTGATTGCGATCTTCTCGCCGGCTTTGCATCCGGCGTTACCACGACCATGAGTGCGATTGAAATATTCAAAGATGGTCCTCCATGCCTGGGCATCGCTTTTTTGATTTGTTAGACCGCGGATGGAGCGGGAGACCATCTGGTCAATCACAGACTGGTTGTTGTTGGCGTCTGTCCACCAGGAACCTGTCCCATCCCAGGTGACAGCCGCCGGATCGTGCGCCCAGGTGACTCGGCCGGGAACGACGCCGCGGGGAATACCTATTGAGGAAAGCTGGCCATCCAACAAGGGATCAAGGCTGGCGGCAGCTGCAACAGACAGGGCAAATTGTCGGCGGGTCATCTCCATTTTTCTTACTCCTGTACCCACATCTCGTGGTTGCCC
>Ga0206881_10127_pt1 | contig 23240 bp, 12 predicted proteins | sample Alteio_BWOrgCont_3_FD_152867 | JGI IMG/M metagenome (GOLD analysis project Ga0206881, IMG submission 152867) | Enriched cells from forest soil in Barre Woods Harvard Forest LTER site, Petersham, Massachusetts, United States -... | ecosystem: Environmental > Terrestrial > Soil > Temperate forest >...
CGAGCACCGCGATTGTCAGAACGAGGACCAATTCGGCCGAGATAATAACACCGGTTTCGTCATTCCATAGAGTCTTCAACATGTGCAATGCTCCTGAGTTCCAAGGTTGTTGAGTCGAAAGCGTGAACTGGATTCCGGGAATCTGAGCGATCCTGCTCGCAGAGAATCGGTGCCGTCGCCAAACGGTTTACCGATTCTCAATGTCGTCCGTCGAAGATCGCGTCGTCCCGAAAATCAAATCGCGATCACCGATCATGAGTGCGCCGCGAAGACGTGATTCCTTCACGTTCCTCGCAGTTGACTGGCCAGTCGTTCGAAGCATTTCGCACAAACAATCCGACATCATCTGGAAATGCAGCAGGCATGCCGAAGGTCGAATCCAGAGCGACTTCGAGCCTGGATCAGTGATTCCGAATTGGCTTCTGAACCTTGTGGTCAGCCGACTTAGCAACTCTTCGCGGAATGCCAAAACGAAAGAAGTCGGCCCGGCTCAGACAGTCGTCGCGTTCAGACGCCTTGGCGCTTTGAATTGGGCGGGTGTTCGATTCGCCTTACAGTTCGATAACCGCGATCGCCGGCCGGTGGGCGGGCGCAACTCACTTTTGGAGATGGGTTTACATCGCACGCAGTCACGAAAACGCCGTTTTTGCCGGAAATGCGATGTTTCGGGAATTGGAGTCGATGTTGCTGAATCGCAACATGCTCGTTGCGGAAACTCAACAGGGGCGGCCGATCAAAGAAGATATCGTTGCGGGACAGGTTGTTGTTTCGACCGGACATTGCCTATAATCTGGGGTACCGTGTCGCAGTTGTCGAGGTTGTTCCTGCGACTCATTCGTAAAGGAGATCGTGAAAATGTCCATCCTGTTGACCGAAAAGGCTGCTGGCGAAATTAAACGAGTGATGGTTGAGCAAAAGCTCGCCGAGTCGTCAGTACTGCGCATCGGCGTTGCCGCCGGTGGTTGCAGCGGGTTTCAGTATTCCCTGGGATTCGATAGCTCAACGGATGCGACAAAGGATCATGTCAGCGACCAACATGGGATCAAGGTTGCCGTCGACAAGAAAAGCTCTCTGTATCTCGACGGTACCACGCTCGATTTTCTGGACGAGTTGAATCAGCGCGGATTCAAGTTCAACAATCCGAATGTCGTCAAGTCGTGCGGTTGCGGCAGCAGCTTCTCGGACTAGAACCGACTTCAAATTCCGATTGGCGTCTGGAATCCTCTTGAATTCGAGAGCGGATTCGGTCGTCCAGAGGCGTTTGAAGCCACTTCTCGATTCTTGAGGCGTTCAAAGTCTGTGTTTTTATTCAGCCCGGCTTGTCGACAAGCCGGGCTTTCTCGTTCGCAAGGCGGTCGAAGGGATCAAGACGAATGAATCTGAAGGGACGCAACGCGCTTGTCACCGGGGCTTCACGCGGAATTGGTCGTGGGTGTGCTGTCGAAATGGCACGCGCCGGTGCCAATGTCGCCATCAACTACTTTTCGCATACGGAGGAAGCGGAAGAGGTCGCCGCCGAAATTCGCAGCTTTGGAGGGAAGGCCCTGATTCTTCAGGGTGATGTCTCTAACCAGCAGCGAGTGGAAGAAATGGTGGCGGAGACTGCTGCCGCGTTCGGAAGCCTGGACCTGTTCGTCTCCAACGCGGTCTACAGCGATCGGCAACTGATGCTCGAAGCCGATCTGACCGGATTCCGACGTACAATCGACGTTGGAATGTGGGGTGCCTTCTATGGACTGCGCGGCGCAGCGATTCAGATGGTCAAGCAGGGCAATGGCGGATCGATCGTCATTATCAGTTCTCCGCACGCCGTCATCCCGATCCCGACGGCGATGGCCTACAATATGGCGAAAGCGGCCATTGATCACATGGCGCGGACGGCGGCCATTGAATTGGCGCCGCATCGGATTCGAGTGAACATCGTTCACCCCGGCTGGATCGATACCCCGGGCGAACGCAAGTTCTTCACCGAGGAGCAACTCGCTGCAGGCGGCGCGAAGCTCCCATGGAAAAGGTTAGGACGCCCCGATGAGATCGGCAAAAGCGTCGCCTTTATTCTGAGCGACGACGCCGAATACATGACCGGCGGAACAGTGACGGTAGATGGTGGAGTCAGCCTGCCGTGGTGGTCATCTCGTTCGGACGGAAATCTGTAGTGAGGTGGATGTCGCACGATCATTCGTGCGACATTTGTCGATCAGAACCATTCGTGGCCAGGAATGCTGTGATGGCGTCGCGATTGGCGGCAACATCGTGAACTCGAATGATATCCACCCCCTGGCTTGCTAACGCAACCGAAACTCCGATTGTTCCAAACAATCGTTCGTCGACCGGTCGGCCAATCACCTTCTGCAAGAATCGTTTTCGAGAGTGACCAATCAGTAGTGGCCGACCGAGCGATTGGAAGCGTTTCACGGACGATAGAATCTGCACATTGTGCTGGGCGGTTTTCCCAAACCCAACTCCCGGATCGAGGGCAACTCTTTCGGGGGGAATTCCGGCGTCCGCAAAAGTTCGCAGTCGTTCCGTGAAGAAATCGCCGATCTCGGTGACGACATCCGAATAGTGCGGATCGAGTTGCATTGTTTGTGGCGTCCCCTGCATGTGCATGCAGACAATCCCGCATGAGAATTGACGGCAGACTTCAATCATCCGCGCATCGAATCGCAGGCCGGAAATATCGTTGACGATTTGAGCTCCTGCCTCTAGCGCACCACGGGCCACCTGCGACTTGGTCGTGTCGATCGATATGGGAACTTGAGTTCTGGCGGCCAGTCTTTCAACCACGGGAATCACGCGGCGCGATTCTTCTTCGCTCGAAACAATCTCGGCTCCCGGCCGAGTCGATTCGCCACCGATGTCCAGGAAATCGGCCCCTTCGTCGACAAGTTTTAATGCGTGCTCGACAGCCGCATCCGCCGCGAGAAACTTTCCTCCATCGGAAAAACTGTCGGGCGTCGCGTTGACGATCCCCATCAATAGAGGTCGAAGTCCCAGTTCCATCCCAGTTCGCCCAAATGACCACATTCGCAAGTTGCGGTTGTTACACATCGTACAAATCTTCCAAAAGCGATTCTGAATCGTCTGCAGCGCACGGAATAAAGTGGATAGTTCTCGGAGAAAATGGCAAGGGCTGCGCCATGTTGAGACCTCAGAATTTGCCACTTTTTTTGATGTTCGGTTGTCCTCATAGCCAAGAAAAGTTCCTCGACTCGTTTGACAACAGGATTCCCGCCGATATTCTGCAACCTCGAATCAGGGAAACTTGGAGCAGTTCTCCCAGTCTTCCAAAGTTCCTCATGCAGAAATACTAGGGACAGGGCTGCTGAGGGGGAAATGGTTGCCGAACGTCGGCAGCCATCGTACGTGTCTCTGTCTAGGTTTTGAGGGAGGTCAGGATGAATCGCATGTTTGGTTTTGCGGCTGCTGCTGCGGTCGCGGTTGTGTTGAGTGCTGGTGGAACGGTCGAAGCTCGCTGCTGCTGCAAGCCAGCTCGTACTCGCTGCTGCAAGCCAGCTCGTACACGTTGCTGCAGTGCCCCACGCACCTGCTGCAATGCCGCTCCGGCTTGCACCACCGGTTGCACCACTGGCTGCAGCGCAACGGCTCCTGCCGCTACCGCTCCTGCCGCCCCAGCAACCCCACCAGTTGAAAATGCTCCAGCTCCGGCTCCAAAGACGTGATTTTGTCTCGTCTGTAAGATGCCATTCGCGATTTGTCGTGAATGTCGTCGAGCCATGGAATGATGAAACGGGTTTGCTCTGTCTTTCAGAGTAAACCCGTTTTCGTTTTGATGGCTTGCAACTTCTCTTCCGAAGTCGGTTGCGATTTGCAGACGACGTGAACAACTTGGAAGAATGCGTCAGTCCTCCCGTTGAACATGCCGGATCGTATGGCGTTGTAAATTGACAAGGTAAAGTTGGCGATTCGGAAAATCGCGCTGCACTTGGGCCAGCTCCGTTTGCGCTGGACGGAATCGTCCAACCAGGATCTCCGAATCCAACCCGGGGTTGTTCACCACGGGGTCCATATGCGTATTTTCCGTGGTCCCCTGTTCCAACAGGACAATTGCTGGTCGTTGATCGATTCGCTCGTCCAGCCACTTCCGAAACTCCGCGTGCTTGCGTCGGGGATAAGCGAGGGAATTCAAGCCATTGACGAATCGAGATGGCGTCGGCTCAACCCCACGAGCCGATCTCCTTTCGCCCGGCATGGCGTACGCTCCGGCGATGCTGACAAACAAGAATACGAGCCACCAAACGACCAGTCCTCGTTTGCCGCCGGCTCGCCATTCTGAAATCAAGAGTGTGGTGGCCCCACCCAGGAACAAGCACCAGATGGGCGCTGTTTCAAACACGTAGTGCCACCCCATGATTCCCACGTACCAGTACGGAACGTGAAACGAATGCAGGCTGACGGCTGCAGAGGCAAGCAACAACCAGCGCCGGTCCATCCGATTCAGCATCACCAGGACAATTGCGGTGGCGACGGCTAACGGCAGCAAATCAAACGTCCACAACCAACTGGCCAGCGTTCGAGTCAAAACGTTCTCGGCCGCGAGCGCCGGTGTCAAGTTCTGAGCCCAGCGATCGTAATCGTCGATGACGCGTGGACCCAAATGCCGCTCTCCGCGGATGACATTGTTGAAGCCGTACACGTGACGTGGCGTGTAAACATCCGTGTACATTTGGTAGGGAGATGTGAACCACGATCCGGTGACGGAATGATTGTAGACCAACATCACGATCCACCCCGCCACAAGTGGTAGCCCCAATCCCAGCAGCGCGGATGCGCGTTGCCGCCGAAGGTTCTCTGAATCGGACCTGGAATCCTGACGTGACTCGCCATTGTGGAAGGCGATCAACCAAAGAATCGCATCAATCCCAAACGGCAGTCCGAATCCGGCTGCTGTCATGGGGCGACAGAGCATGGCAAACGATAGCCCCCAGCCAGCGCTCCACGCATCCCATGCGGATCGAGTTCTTCGCCAGCGGACCATTCCCAGCAGAAAAATCGACAGGCCTAACAGCGTTGGAAGATGGGCCAGCAGCATATTCGAGAACAGGCCAACTCCAGGGGAAACGGCCATGGCCAGAGATGCGATGACACCGGCCCATCTCCCACCAAGCTCGACTGCGACCCAATAAATCAGCATGGTGGCGATGGCTCCGGCGATCATCGGAGCCAAGTAAGGATGGCCGATTGCCACGAACGGGGCCAGCCACAATCCCGTTCCCGGATAGTAGCGGCTCGCCATCCGACCTTCGTTCAGCACATGCATCTGGTCGAACAGTTCTGGCTGCACTGCCGAACTCGGGAACGAAAAACGACCGGCCAGCAAAGTTCGAGCCTGAAAGAGATAGCTATACTCATCGTGATATGCCGGCGGCAGATCCCCGATCATGGCTCCCATCGCCCCACTCGTCGTCAGCGCGATGGCACCAATCAGCAGGCACAGACACCAATCGATCCAGGTTAATTCAAAAGTCTCGTCTCGTCCCGGCGAACTTGTCGGAGCAGGCTTCCCGACCATGAACAGAATCGGAGCAACGGCAAGCAGCAAGAACTGAATCAAAGCCAGGCCCGGTGACCATTCGGCAATCAAATCGAGCATTCCAACAACGCAGACGGTCAAACCCACGATCCAGGCAGCGATTTGAACTGAAATCGGCACCCGATCGGTGATGGCTCGTTGACGGCAAATCGAGGAAACGGTCATCAATTCACTCGGTTGACTTCGTTCATCCAAGGGATGCGGAAAAGCTTTCTGGCCGTTATCGAGACATCACCGCATTCGTTTCAAACCATGGCGGCAATCGGCGGTAAGGGAATTATCGTTCCTTTCTCACTGCTGCCCGACGCGGTACACTACGTACGCTCTGGAATACACGCTGGGAACCGAATTTGCCATGACAGCCGAACCGCACAACGACGAATCTTTTGACTTGGATGACGACGAACTGGACGAATCCGTTCAGGAAAAAGCGCGAGATCATGCCAAGTCGCGAAAATCGCCATCGTCCCGACGACGCAACGCGTTGCAGAATGCTGTCGAAAAGATCGAGGATCTGGACGAATCCGAACTTGCTCGCGAGCGACTTCAAAAGGTACTGGCTTCCGCAGGACTTGCATCGCGGCGACACTGCGAAGAGTACATTCTGGATGGTCGAGTGACCGTCGATGGTAAGGTTGTCACGACCTTGGGGATCAAAGTTGATCCGGAAACTCAGCGTGTCTGCGTCGACGGCGAACGAGTCAAAATCGAGCGTCGTCAATACTTTCTGGTGAACAAGCCGCCGGGAGTCATCAGCACTAACGCAGATCCGGATGGTCGGCCGCGCGTGATCGACCTGCTTCCACCGTGGAAGGGAAGGCTGTTCACAGTCGGCAGGTTGGATGAAGGTTCCGAGGGGCTATTGCTGGTAACCAATGATGGCGACCTGGCACATCGACTCGCGCATCCCAAGTTTCAAGTCGAACGCGTGTACCGAGCGCTCGTTGCAGGAATGCCTTCCGATGAAGTCATTCGTCAGTTGCTGCAAGGGCTCTACTTCACCGAAGGAAAGTTTCGCGTCCACAACATCAAGCGAATCAAGAGTAGCGCCAAGGCCTCGATTCTGGAGATGGTGCTGACCGAAGGGCAAAATAGAGAGATTCGGCGACTGCTGGCACGTGTCGGCCACAAGGTGATGAAGCTAAAACGAGTTGCGTTTGGCCCGCTGAAATTGGGCGAACTCGTAACGGGAGCCTATCGTCCGTTGACGCCAGCGGAATTGAAGGGCCTTCAGCAATTCGCAACAAATGATCCCAGTCATCGTCCCGGCAGCAATCGTCCTGGCAGTCGGGGCCCGGCGGGACGAACCGCGTCGGGAAGTCCACGCTCGACACCGCGACGTCCAGCCCCCGCCAAGCGAGGCCGTCCAACCGGCGGGTCCAAGTCCGTGAAGAAGCCGCGGCGCGGGGGCCGATGACACACACCTCTTCGATCACCTGACGATGAGACTCACTGAATGACGACTGCTTCCGCGACGGAATTTTGCCTTCCCGGACTTGTTCGAACTGCGGTCCAATCGCGTGCCACCGTTGTGGAACACGTGCAAATGGCACGCAATACTTGGCGCATGCGCTTGAAGTGTCCCGAAATCGCCAGGCAGATCCTGCCGGGACAGTTCTTCATGGTCCGTCTGGCGGGGCGCAGTGATCCGCTGCTGGGACGACCATTTGCACTTTATGATGTCCACGGGAACGATCCACCGGACAGTCTGGATTTTGGATACGTCGTCGTTGGCAAAATGACTTCGCTGCTGGAATCCGTGCGACCTGGGGATGCAGTCGAACTATGGGGGCCACTCGGCAACGGCTTCCCGCTTCCTCCTGCGGGCCATCTGGCCATCGTCGCAGGTGGTATCGGACAAACACCGTTTCTGGCGGTTGTGCGTGAAGCATTGAAGAGGCGAACCTACGGCCTGCCTGCCCGCCACGTCAAAGAATCGCCCGAACGAATCACGCTTTGCTACGGAGTTCGATCCAAGCAGTATCTGGCTGGAGTTGAGGAATTTGAACGCGAAGGAATCGATGTCCGGATCGCAACGGACGATGGTTCTGCCGGGCATCATGGGTTCGTAACAGACTTGCTGCGTCAATTACTCGAAGGGCATACGCCACCGTCTGCCGTGTATTGCTGCGGGCCGGAGCCGATGATGCATGCGGTCAGTCGCCTGACGGTCTCTGCAAAAGTTCCGTGCTGGTTGTCCCTGGAAACACCGATGGCCTGCGGATTCGGGGCCTGTTTCAGTTGTGTCACGAAGGTTCGCCAGGACGATGGGACATGGGATTACCGAAGAGTTTGCGTGGAGGGTCCCGTGTTTCCCGCGAATCAAATTGTCTTCGAATAAGATAGACGGGTGATTGTTCGCTTCCACGGGTCGTGAACGGCCGTTGTCGCCAGCGTCCGCAATTCGAGTCCGTATTGAAGCACTGAAGCAAATACTCACTGCTGCACGACTTCTTTCGGAGCCTCGTTATGTCCGGTCGTCATTTGGCCTGGTTTGCGGCTATCACGGTATTGCTCGCGCAATCCAAGTCGTGGTCTGACGAGAAATCTCTGGTCGAACAGTTGCCTCGCATTCCGGCAAAGTCTCCGGAAGAAGCTAAAAAAACGTTCGAGCTGCAAAATGGTTTCACGGTGGAACTGGTGGCGAGCGAGCCGCTCGTGGCCGACCCGATCGACGCCGCGTTCGACGAACACAACCGGATGTACGTCGTTGAAATGTCCGATTATCCCTTCCTTCCGGAGCAGCGAGCTCAAAAATACAAGGATCAACGAAGCGAATCGTGGAGCCGGATTCGACTCCTGACGGATTCCGACGGCGACGGACGCATGGACCAGAGCGTTGTCTTTGCGGATCAACTGCGCTGGGCACAATCGATTTGCTGTGCGAAAGGGGGCGTGTATGTCCTGGCGCCACCTCATCTCCATTTCATGAAGGATATGGACGGAGATGGCATTGCCGATCAGAAGCAAGTTCTCTGTTCCGGATTCAGTCAGTCGAATGTGCAAGGACTGGCAAACGGAATGGAGTGGGGACGCGATAACGCCATCTATGTCTCGACAGGGACTGCTGGCGGAGAATTGACAGTCCCCGCAGCGAACGGCCAGCCGGAGCGAAAGTTCACTCCAGGCAGACGCGACCTGCGACTGGATCCCGTCTCCAACGAATTAGCCATGGTTTCTGGCGGTCAGCAGTTCGGTCATACGATCGACGACTTTGGCGAGCGATTTATCTGTTCCAACAGCAATCACATTGTGCACGTAACTTGGCCCCTTCACTATCTGGAACGAAATCCCCAATTGGCGATTCCCAGCACCATCCGATCGATTGCGAAGGAAGGGGCCGCTGCGGTCGTGTTTCGAAAAAGCTCTGCCGAACCTTGGCGAGTGGTTCGCACAGCCCGCAGAGCCGCCGACCCCGATTTTGTGAAGCGTCTTCCCCCGACGGAGCTGGTCCCGATTGGCTTTTTCACCTCCGCGACGGGAGTGACAATTTATCGCGGGGGAATCTACCCTGCTGAATTCCAGGGCAATGCGTTTATTGGCGACGTTGGTGGAAATCTGGTTCATCGCAAAAAACTGACTCCCGACGGAATCAGCTTTATCGCGGAACGGACCGAACACAATTGCGAGTTCCTGACATCGACCGACAACTGGTTTCGTCCGGTCAACTTCATCAACGCCCCCGATGGAACACTGTACGTTCTGGACATGTATCGAGAAACCATCGAGCACCCCGCATCCATTCCCGACGACATTAAATCGCTCTGCGATCTGGAAAGTGGCTACGACAAGGGGCGGATCTGGCGACTGATGCCTCCAGGGCTGAATCGCACACCCACGCCCCCCGATCTCGGCAGTGCGACGATCCCGCAGTTGGTCGAGTTTCTGGCATCGCCGCACGGTGCGATTCGCGATACGGCGCAGCGACTACTGGTGGAACGTCAGGATCTGAGTGCGACAAATGCTCTTCATGCGATAACGATGTCGTCTCTTCCCGACCGGCAGAACTCAAAACAAGCAATCGGCTCCTTGGTTCGGTTGCATGCCGCGTGGACTCTTCACGGATTGAAGTCGCTGACGCCCCTTGATGTTTTGGGGCTGCTCCACGATTCAGACCCACGAGTTCAGTTGCACGGCATCGTGCTGTTCGAATCGACTGGCGATGACGCCTGTTCACAACAGATCGCCCGAATCGTCGGCGATGGCCCTGCGAAACTTCGCTGGCAATGGGCTTTCACGCTCGGTCAACTGGAACGGGATAAAGCGGTCCTCGGTTTGCGCCAGCTTGCCAGAAGTGCGGCGCAAGATCCCGATTTGCGAATCGCATGGCTCTCGTCCGCTGGACCGCACCTGGGAGCTCTCGCAATGGAACTCCTGTCCGACGATGTCGACGCGGTATTACCGCTGATCGTCGAGCTGGCTCGTTTGATCGGATCCTCCAATTCGAACGATTCCGTTCAATTACTGAAGCACCTGACGAACCGATTACCCGTTGAAGAAATTTATACTCCCATTCTGAATGCGCTCGCAGAAGGACTGCGCCGGCGCGGAACTTCGATCACAGCAGTTCTTTCGAAGGCCGATGCGGGTGACACCGCGAGTCAACTTTCCAAAGTTTTCGACCGCGCGTCTCAAGTGGTAAATGATGGCTCCGCAAATCCCGCCGCTCGGCTTTCCGCCATTTCGCTTCTGGCATGGGGCAATCCAGCGCTGGCCGAATCGACGCTGCCAGTTCTCTTCACACCGCAAACGGATCCCGCATTGCAGCAAGCGGCGATCAAATCGCTTGCCGTTCACAACACCGCAAGAGCAACTCAGCTTCTCCTGGAACCATGGAAGACATTTGGACCAGCATCGCGTCGAGACGTGGTCGACCAGCTTGTCGCCTCCAATGCTGGCGCCATGGAATTGCTCAACGCGATCTCAGCCGGAAGTATCAAGCTTGGTGAGATCGAACGAGACAAACGGCAATTGCTGGTCAATCACCCCGTCGCACCCGTCCGCGATCTGGCGAGAAAGGTACTGGCCGAGCCTCCCAGCAATCGGAAACAGATTGTCGCCGACTATCAATCGGCACTGGATCTGACCGGCGACTCCATTCGCGGTCGCAAAATCTACAGCAAGACGTGTATCCAATGCCATCGCGCCGGAACGGAAGGACATCAAGTCGGTCCCGACCTGGCCAGCGTGCAAAACAAATCTCCGGCCGACTTACTGATCGCGATCCTGGATCCGAACCGCGAAGCGCAACCAAACTTTCAGTCGTATACAGCCGTGACGAAGCAGGGATCCATTCACACCGGTCTCATTTCGGCGGAAACTTCGGCTAGCATCACGCTTCGCCGGGCAGAAGCCAAAGAAGACGTCGTCCTGCGGGGCACTCTCGACGAATTGAGCTCGACGGGACAATCGCTGATGCCGGAAGGTCTCGAAAAGGACATCGATCGCCAGTCACTGGCGGACCTGATCCAGCTTATTAAGTCGCAGGCTCCCGTCGGAAAATGAGGTCGGGCGAAGACAATCGACGGCCTGCCAGTCGCCCGTTGAAGGCCGCAGAAGGTCGGCATCAAAATCAAGCAACTCAGAAGAAACTGATTGCCCCATGAGAATTGGCTACAACACAAACGGGCTGACCGGACATCTATGGGAGCAAGCTCTCGAACTGATGCATGAGATCGGTTACCGATCCGTCGCGATTACCGTCGATCATCACTGCCTCGATCCTTATTCGTCAAACCTGCCTCGCGAACTGGCGCGAATGCGACGACTCCTGGAATACTACGAGATGGTGTCGTGCGTCGAAACCGGTGCCAGATTTCTATTGAACCCTCGGCACAAGCACGAACCGACCCTGGTCAGTCCCACAATCGACGAACGAGAAACCCGCATCGACTTCTTGAAACGCTGCGTCGACATCGCCAAAGAACTCGGATCTGAGGCCGTTTCGTTTTGGGCCGGCATCCTTCGCGATCGAACACCCCGGACGAGGGCCTTGGAAAGACTGGCGGACGGCGTGCAGGAGGTAATCGATTATGCAGAACCACTCGGAGTACGACTCGCGTTCGAACCCGAGCCCGGAATGCTCGTTCAGACTTTTGACGACTATCAGGAACTGCTGACACGAGTCGACAACGCCCCTCTTGGGCTCTGTGTGGACATCGGCCACGTCCATTGTCTGGAACCCAAGCCGATTTCAGAATATCTGGTGGAATGGAAAAACCGGATCTTTACGATCCATATCGAAGACATGCACCGTGGCGTCCACGATCATCTGCGGTTTGGGCAGGGATCGATCGAGTTTTCAGCAGTGATTCGAACACTAAAGGAACTGGATTATCGTGGTGGCCTGAATGTCGAACTGAGTCGCCATAGCCATGTCGCGCCCGAGGTCCTGGCCGAATCGTTCGCGTTTCTAAATTCGCTGATTCGCGACGCCTGACCTTGCGGCTGATGGAAAAAACGCCGCGTCAGGATTGACGCGGCGTTTCTTCAGCTTCGATCAGGCGTACCCATCCGACAACACGAACCGTTGCCGCAAAACCAAATCCCATCTCGTTAGAACGTTCCCCATCCGTAGGGCATTTCCCCGGGCTGGTAATTACCCGGGAGGTAGATTCCGTTTGCATCAGCCGTACTGGTGTAGGGCGAGAAATCTGTCGTGAAGATTGGGTCGCTGTCGGTGCTGATCCGGAACGTGCTTGGGCCAAGACCGGGGTAGAGGAAGTACGATTCAACACCAGGTGGCGTGTCGTAAGGGGCGTAATCACCAGCCTCACGCGTCGCATTCCGGCGCCGTGTCCCTGTCGTATTGAATGGTCCGGGACCACTGGCAGCCGCAATGTTGTCAGCACGAGATTTGAAGACCGCATCGGCGTTGTTGTAGTACGCGACATACGAAGTATTGTTTGTACCGACTCCATTGTAGGCAAAGTTGACATTCGCTTCGCCAGGATCGTATGTGTTGTTGCGGAAGTACAGGTCCAGCCGGGCCAATGGATCTGTTTCATAGCCAGCCGGATTGAAGGACGGCGTCTTGGCGAGATCCCAAACTGTTCCGGTGGTGGGGTTCACGGTTGACACGAACGATTGGAATGCAATGTCGTCACTGTAGTTGCCGTGGAAGATGTTGTTGTCAACCGTCATCGTGACACCACCGCGTTGCGTGCTGGTTCCAATCGGATCTGAGACCGGATCAAAAGTGCTGCCTCCGACTGGCACTGCAGCACCTGTACTGGCGAATCCTCCTGGATCGAGAGGGTCGGTCGTCGCACCGCTAGTACCAACCCGAACCCACAGTCCTTCCGACGGCGAACCGAATCCACCGTAGCTGGCCGTTCCAAATCCATTCGACAGCACCTGGTTGCTTGCAAACTGCATATTGATGTTGGGGCTGTTGAACACGCTTCCATCTGCCAGCAGCGCGATATTGCTGGCAGCCCAGATCTGTTGATCTGTCGACGCCGTGTTGACCACGTAAACGCCTTCCAACTGGTTCGCGTTCACCACGTTACCCGTCATCGTGACGTCGATGAAGTTGTTGCCACGATTCAGGATGTTGACACCGCGCCCATTGTTGAAGCTAACGGTGTTATTCAAGATTTGAATCTGCGAAAAGTATCCATCGAAGTTCTGAGCAATTGAGTATTGGATGCCGTCACCATTATTGTTGATGATGGTGTTGCTCACCAGTGTGATGTTGCTAGTAGGTGCCACATCGGCTTTGATGCCTGCAGTTTCGTTGGCAGTCGATACGGTATTTCCTGTGCCGCCGTTCGACGAAATGGTGTTGTTTCCGATCAGCACTGTCCCAGTTCCTTCGACGTTGATCCCGTTTCGATCGTTGCCGTTGATGAAGTTCCCAAGGCCGGAAGTGTTCGGATCACCGATCGTCAGGATTTGGCCGGTCGTGCTGTCGCCTAAACTAGAGGCCAATTCGATCCCGTCGAGAGCGTTGCCAGTAATCGTATTCCGCGTCCAAATACCGATGACACCACGCAGGTCATTCGGCGAGATCACGATTTCCGTCGTTTCAATTCCGTCGCCGCCGTTGCCGTTAATTGTGTTGCTGTCAATGTACGAATTGGAAACGGCGTCGGCACCGACATTGATGAGGATACCGTCGCCGAAACTGTTTAGACCGTTCTTGGAGAAATCGTTGTTTGAGACTGTGAACGTATCGACGCTATTATAGTTCGAGGAGTCCAGTACCAGGCCGTTTAGGAAGTTCGAATCGACGGTATTGTTCAGGATCTGCATATTGTTGACCTCACCGGCGGAGGTCCGATCCACTTCAATACCATTCTGTCCGTTGCCGGTGACGGTATTTCCCAGCGCCGTGGAACTACCACCGATGGTGAAGTTGTTGATCTGGCCAAACGTCGTGTCGTTCGTCGCCGTGACGCTCATGAAGATTCCGTCGGTCGCGTTGTTCGTGATCGTCGATCGCTGAATATAACCGGTCAGTGTGGCACTGTCCTGGACGATCAGTCCAACGCCCATACCGGTGAAGTTCGGATCCGTTGTACTGCCGTTGATGACCTTCGACAGGTTTTCGTTGTCGATTGTGATCATGTTCACCGACGCGCCGCTGAAGATCAAACCGATGTCGGCATAGGCGTTTGATGTGAACGTGTTGGTGTCCGACGCGTTCGCATCGCCGAATGCCAGGTTGACGCCACCACCGTTGATTGTACCGCCGACACCTTCTGCCGTGTTGGCATTCGCAGCCCCGATTCCACCCACAAACGAGTTGTCATCAATGTAGACGGCTCCACCGGTAATGCTGGTTGTGAAGACACTGGTCGTATTAAACAGGATACCCACAGTACCCGACGTGTCTCGATTGAAGTTGTTGTTCTGGATGGTGTTGATGAAGTTGTAGGACGGCGGCGCCGCAATCGCCCCCCCGAAATACAGACCGGCCCGGCCGTTGTCCGAGAAGTTGTTGCCAAGTGCCACCGTCGATCCACCGATGCTTTGCGTCGTGAAGACGCCGCCAGAGCCGCTCATCACGCTGCTGGCGCCGTTCACAATGCTCAAACCGTCTCGCTTGTTGCCAGTCGCGACGTTGCTTTCGATGTTCGTGACATTGATGGCCCCGCCAGTCAGATTGAATCCGATACCGTCCGACCCGTTGCCAGTCGCCGTGACGCCGACGACGTCGGTGTTGATGACACCCGCTGTCGATGTCTGGAACAGCAAACCGTCGCCGCCGGTCAACGAGTTCGTGCCGTTGTTGTTGAACACGCTGGCATTCGCGGCGTTGTCAACCGGCAAATTGATCGTTCCGCCGAGTGCGTTGACCAGCAAGCCGTTCCCACCGTTGTTGGTGAATGCATCGTCGGACAACGCATTGGTCAACGTGATCTGGCCGCCATTGGTTGTGACGAAGTTCAAACCGTTCTGCCCGTTCGACCCAAACGTCACACCGGAAATCAAATCGACGACGATCTGACCGCCGTCAGATTGAACTCGCATCCCGTCGCCGTCGTTGTTGGAGAACGTATCGCCCGTGTCCGTCCCGCCGGAGACTGGTCCCGAGATCGGCCCGGTCAGAGCCAGAATCCCGCCGGAATTGGCAGTGAATACGGCACCGTCGCCCTCGTTCTTGCTGGTCGTGTTGTCCGTGTAGGAACTGATTGTCATCACGCTGCCGGCGCCGATGGCGCTGGCGGCAAATCCGAACCCGGTGGTTGGCGTGATTGACGCCCCGGTGACGTTACTGCTCAGGGCGTTCGTATTGATCGCGGCGTTAAATGTGCCACCCGCCAGAGCTTCGATTTGCAAACCGGCACCGCTGCCAGTGACCGTATTGTTCAGGATGCCTGTGACCTGAGTGGTGCTGGTTGGATCGTTGGCATTGATGACGGCCGTGGATCCGGTGGCGATGAACTGCATCCCGATGCCCAGGGTCTGAGTTCCCGTCGCCGTCCCGCCCTTGATGTTTGTCACGGTGTTGTTCTGAGCCAGCAGGTCCAGGACTCCGGCAGTCTGCGTGACACTCATTCCAAGGTTAGATTGAGTCCCCAGCGTCAGAGCCGCAGCCGGTCCGCCATTGATGAGGTTACCCGTCAACAAGCCCAGAGAATCGCCGCTGTGAACCAACTGAATGGCCGCCAGAGTGTTCTCGATCGTGTTGTTTTCGATGGTGAAGTTACCCGTGATGCCACCGGACTGGCTGACGATACCACTGTTCTGAATTCCCAGTGGATTGGTTCCATTGATGGTGAATCCCGACACCAGGTTATTGTTGGCCAGCGTCACGACGGCACCGCCACCCGCGCCTCCGTAAGCTTCGTTATTAACAAGGATCGGTGCAGCCGTCTCTTCATCGCTCTTGAAGGTATACGTGCCATTGGGAGTGGTGAAGGTCTGGATGCTACTGGCTGCCCACAGTTGCTGATTGTTGAACAAGTGCAAGCCGTCGGCTGGCGTCGAATTCGACGCGCCCGTATCCAGATTCGTGCTGGTGCCGTCGATTCGTCCATTCACGACGACGATGTCGTAAGCACTTCGCTGAGCAGCCGTCAAAGCGTTGAACTGAGCGATCGAATTAAACGGATTGGCGTCCGTGCCGGTCCCCGGATTGGCGTCGTTGGGATTGATGAACGCCACGAAATAGGGTTTGTCGGTTTCCGGATTGATGGCTGCCTGGTACGTCTGGATCGTGTCGACGTGCGTGATCGCACGGTATTGACGGAAGACTTGCTGCGTCAGTCGTTCCTGCACTGACAGGTTACGCATCCAACGACTGGGGCGACCGTCGGGCAGAGTCACGAAGACCTGGAACTGAGTGTTCAGACCAAACGTGTGGTCGCTGGTCATCTGCATACCGAACGAAACGTCTTCGTTGATCTGCGTTTGGAAGCGACCGCTCACACCAGTGAAACTGGCACTCGTCAGGGCACCCATGAAGTGGTACGCACCGAGATAACCTTTGAACCCGTACTTGCCAAGGATCGGCAACGGCCCACCGGTTTCCAGATCGAATCCCGAATACGCCTGAGCCACTTGCGTGGACTGGATGAACGAAATCGTATTTCCGTAAGCCGTTGCGTTCGTGCCCAGCGTCGTCGGGCCGTAATGTGCGTTCTGACCCGCCGGAATATATCCGTTGATACGGTAATCGACATAACGGCCAAGAGATTCGAAGCTGGCACCCATCTGGCTGAAGTTGGAGCCGATTCCACCGTTCGAATTATCGAACCAGCCGGACAGGCCGACGATCCGGTCATATCCGTAGTCGTTCATCCACCAGCGCCAACCGGCACCGAGGTTGCCACCTCCCTGGCCGTCGTAGGTCATCAACCCGCGTGCATCGACGAATAGGATTGCATCGTCATTATCGATCTGGAATGGAACGAATCCACCCATCGTGGCATAGCCGGCACCGTAGCCGTACAAGCCACCGCCGTACGAGTTCATCGTGAATCGCGGCTGGAACATCCGGTTAACCGGTTTATACCCCACCAGACCGCCCGGGTTCGTCCCCACCGGAGGCATCGGCGGCGGCGGTGGCATGATCGCGGGAGGTGCCTGTGAAATGGGCGGCAACGGTTCCGGAGTGGAAAGATCGCTTCCCGTCGACGGCACTGGCGAAATGCTTTCATCCGCAGTCGGTTGCTCGGCATCGGACTGCGCCGCCTGCATCACTGCCGGGTTGCGCGGTTTCACCATTCGAACGACCCCTTCGGAGTCGTTTGGCGATTGTGCCATGACAACGCCGGTCAGAGCTGCCCATGACATGAGCCCGAACATACACCGCTTCATTCTAAGATTCATCGGTTGCTCCAGCGACTGCTGAGAAAACCTCGCTCGCCACCCTTGCTCCGCCAAATGGTCGTCTTACCCGGCGCAGTCCGGGACATTAACGATTCCACCGCCTATAGCGGTTATCCGTAGTTTTCGGAAAAGTCCGCCTGCGCTGTTGAGTGAATTACCGCTACAGAACGCACTTTCGGAATAAGCCGCAAAGTCAGTCGCTCTTATCGCCGGTTCCGCCGAACTTGGACTGCAGGCCGATGCGGATATCCGACGACGGCGATCGCGAGCGGGTGTCAAACTCAAGCAGTTTTCGCCGGAAGACCGCCTTCGTGAGCCCAACCCACCGAGAAGTCACTGAACAATGCTTCGACGGAGAACATTGGGCCGGGAACAAGCGTCGCCGATTGGCTTCTGGTCATCCGTTATTGATGACTTCGCAATCACCAGATGCCAATACTCACACAGTCAATCACCGAGGCTGATCGCTTCGGAGCACGCCTCAACCGGATCCGGGTGCTTTCCAACTGGAATCCTCATTTTCCACTCTGAAACTGAACTTGAGCCCCCGATCCGGGAACATCTTGAAGTTCCAGTCGAACCGGAGTCTTGCGAAGCAACACGTTGACCGAGAACGTCACCAAGTGCTCGCCTGGACTCAACGGTAATTCTTGCCGTTCATGAGCGTTGACGGGTTTGCCATCCAGCCAGATCTGCAGCCCAGTCACATCATTTACGATCATCCCGACGCTGCCCCCCGTGGTGCAGTTCAGCCGACAACGCAGGAAACCGACCTTGCGAGCCGCCTCGCCCAGACGCTCCTTCATCGCGAAGTCGAGAACGTCTGTGACCGGAACCGAACCGGAAACAGAACTGTACACGGGGACCCAATTCAGGCCCGTGCCGTCCGAAATGACCTGAGTATCGCTGGTGCGGTACATCCTGGTGTACGCATCATTTGTCGGTTGCAAGGTCTCCCAGCGGCGAGCAACTCGCGCGGTTCCCGTGGCGTAAGGGCCTGGCTTTCCCAGTTCCGACAGAAAACGAACCAGATCGATCAATTCCGACCGCGTCAGCTTGTCGACCAGACCAACCGGCATCAGCGACGTGCCGGGCGATTGCTCTTCGATCGATTTCAAAGGGATCGTGATCTCGCGATCTTCAACATCGCGCAATAACAGATCTGTATCTGTCTGTCGCACCTTAATGCCTGTCACAACCTTGCCATCATCGGTCTGCACAACGACCGAGTGATATCCTTCCTTCACCGCTTTGTTTGGCTGCAGAATTGAATCAACCAGGTAGTCGATCTGTGCACTGGAACCGATGCTGACCAGATCCGGGCCGACTTTACCTCCCGCTCCAACAATCGCGTGACATTTTTGACAATTCAATTCCTGGCGACGGAATACGGATTCGCCTTGCACCGGATTCCCCGTTTCCTTGACGGTCGTCACCAGAGCTGACATTTCTTCAGCAGTCAGAGCTTTGGGTTGGCTGGAGATATTCCCTGCCAGGCTCAACGCCTCGCTCAGTTTGGCCTCTTGCCGCCCCGATCCCGTCACGGCCCGCAACGCGATTTTGGCTGCATCTTCCGGCAATTTTTGCCCGGATAGCGCTGCAGCCAGAACATCAGGCCCTCCTTTTTGCTTCAGAAATGCGGAGATGACCTGTGTCTGGGCTGCCACATTTCGCGACCGGTTTAACCAGCCAACCGCCAACGCAGCCGCTCGACCAGTGTCCAAGGGAACTAGATTAGACAGCGCCGTCGCTGCGATGACCTCGTCTTCGTCTGCCGTACAGATGGATTCCAGAAGTTTTCGTCCTTCGTCTCCCCCGAGTTCTGCGACGGCCTGCAAGGCCGCCAGCCGTGGCGGAAGTTCCAGCTTGGGATCAAGAGCCATCGAGGCGACCGAAGTCCGCATCGATTCCAGCTTCCAGATGCCGATGCAGTCGATCACCGCAAGCCGCAGCGATGCATCGACTGATCCCAACGCATGCTTCAACGCACCCAGATCACCGGACGGCTGCACGTTGCGCTTTCGCTTGGCCTCGGCCAACGTCGTCAGTAGCGTTGCCGCGTTGTGGGAAGATGTTCCCGATTCCAGAGCCAGATCGAAGACGAGCCGCAAGTGATCGCCGTTCCCCAGCGTCGCGACCGTTTCCAGCAGTTTTTCGTGAAGGTCCGCAGGGACCTTCCCCTCTTTCAGTTTCTGCACCAGAACGGGAGCCGCGGAACCAGATTCGGCCGCCCTCACCGCAAACAGCAGTCGGCGGACACTTCCTTCGAAATCGAACCGCTCTGCGACGACTTCGGGCAACCAAACCGGAGCCAGTTCGCGACTGGCCTGCCACAGGGCGAAGTCGCTGAATTCATTCAGTGTTCGATCGGCGGCACGAAGTGCCAAAGCGGCAGCACGCAAGTTGGGAAATTCTGACAGCGCTCGAACGGCTTCCAACCGCACTTGAGCATTGTCGTCGGCCACGGCTGCTTCCAGCCAATCGAGTGCCGACGGAAGGACATCCTTCCAATGTGGTACCACGCGCAATCCGGCAGCTCTTGCCTGAGGTGTCCTGGACTTCAGAATCGACTCCAAGAGTCGCGGATTCGCGACGTCCAACCCTTGATACATCCAAAGTGCTTCCAGGCGATGGTGCTCGTATTCGGAATCCTTCGGATCCAGCGCTTGCGTCCAGGCATCCAGTTCAGACCGAACCCGATCCGCGCCCCTCTCCTTCAACACTCGTTTTGCCTGCTGCCGCTCATAGCTTTCGGGCGACTTCAGCGAATTCAACAGCGAACGGACTTCGGTGCCAGCCAGCTTCGGCCGGTCCAGTGTCTTGCGTCCATTTGCGGTGACTCGCCAGATTCGACCGTGACTGTGGTCGCGTCGGGGGTCTCGAAAATCCACTTCGCCGTGCTGAATGATTGGGTTGTACCAGTCCGCAATATAGATGGCCCCATCCGGTCCTTGCTTGACGTCGATCGGCCGGAATGCCACATGCTTGGAACTGATCAGATCCGGCTGCTGACGCGCCGCGAAACCGGCACCATCTTCGCTCACGATGAAACGGCAGACTCGATGGCCTCGAAAATCGTGCGTGATCAGATTTCCCTGCCAGTCATCCGGCAGGTGCCGGCCATCGACGATCTCCAACCCACAATACTTGGGGCTGCCGGGATTCATTCCGTGCAGGATCCGCGGCGCTCCGTAGGTCGCGGAATAGGAACCACCTGGTATGACATAATTGATCCCTTCGCCCCCGGCTCCATCCGTCGCGAATGACTGGCCCCATCGATCAAAGGCGTGTCCCCAGCAATTGACCCAACCGCGGGCGAACACTTCCAATCTCATCGTCTCCGGCCGAAACTGCCAGATTCCTCCTGCATTCAGACGTCGGACGCCGAACGGAGTTTCAATATGGCTGTGGATATAAACGGATTGGTTCATATAGAGCATGCCGTCCATGCCCCAACGAAACGTGTGCAGAATATGGTGAGTGTCTTCCGTGCCGAAACCACTCAAGACGATGCGCGATTGGTCGGCCTTGCCGTCGCCGTCAGTGTCTTTAAAGTGGACGACTTCCGTGCTGTTGGCTACATAGGCACCGCTGTCGCCGGGTTCCACTCCCGTGGGGATCAGCAAGCCATCGGCAAACACGGTCGTCTTGTCCGCGGTCCCGTCGCCATCGACATCTTCAAGAATCAGGATTTTGTCGGAGGCAGGTTTCCCCGGAGCAATCTGCGGATAGACCTCCGACGCTGCAACCCATAAGCGCCCCTGAGGATCAAAGTTGATCTGGATTGGCTTGTGGAGCTTCGGATCGGCGGCGAACAGGTTGACTTCGAAACCTTCCGCCACAATTAAAGTTTGCCGCTCTTCCTCGGCATCTGGTATGGGAATATCTTTCAACTCACGCTGAGCCAGACCGACTCGAGCACCGAACAGAATCAAGCAGAACCATGCAAAAGCAAACCGCACAGAACTCATAGAATCGTCTTTCCCGCTTTTTCAATGCTCAAATACCGGATTCGCGAGCGGCGACACTCCGGTCGAATCGCAGGCAACCGCGCTTGCCCGTCAGTGGTTCGAGCCTGTGCCAGCATTGCGCTTCAACTGATCGATTTTTGTTTCGATTTCCTGGACGAGCGGGTCGAACTGCGCAATTTCGACGGCGTTGTTTCCCTGCTCGTGCTTCCGGAATCCCGTCAGATAGGTGATGTTCTGGGGACGCCACCGGTGGAAGAACAGCATGTTTTTCTCGACGATCTTCTGACGGATCGCTTCTTCCTGAATCGACGTCAATCCGCCGGAATTCAATTTCAATTGCTGTCGAATTGCCTGACCTAGCCAAGCGTAGCCTTCCGGACCAAAATGAACGCCATTTTCCGTGATGTTGCGCGCGGGTGGTTCGAGTGCAAAAACATCGATCACAGGCGCGCCCCGCCGATCCGCCAATTGACGAATTGCGCCGGCATACTTCGCCAGGAGCGAATTCTGTCGGCTGGCATCGGGAATGGGAGGCGCCGGCTTCTCGAATCGAGGGGGTGTCAGAAAGACAAAACGAGCCCCCGTTGGTTTCAAGTCATCGCAAAGCTTTTCAAATTGCTGGACAAACCGTTCCAGCCCGGCAACACCTGCGAAGGATTCGTTCTGGCCGTAGCCGAAAACGATGACGGTCGGCTTGAGTTCTTTCACCAGGTCCAGCATCCGCTGATACCCGACTTGGGGCGAATCGAAAATCCCCCGCGAATCGGCCCAGACAGTGTCACCACTCCAACCCAGGTTTCGGAAAGTCACCTTTCTTTCGGGCCACGCGGTCGTCAGGGCCGTTTCCAGATAACCGAATTGCCCATCCCGCTCGATAAACGTCGCTCCCAGCATGACAACGCGATCATTGTCCTTCAGTTCGAACGGTTCGGCACTCTGCAATATTTTGGGTGCCAGCAGAATGAGAAAGAGCCACGAACAGAGCATCCGACATCGAAATTGACCGCAATTCACAATTCAAAATCCCAAAAGCAATTCGAATCACCCATCGCATCACCGCGCTCCCAGCATTGTGCTCGGACATGAGTGCAACTCGCAAGCGAGGAAGATCCGAAGCGTGCCGTATTGATGCTGAACGAACAGGCCTGACGATGGAGCCACGGAGAGGATGAGATCAAGATCGGAAGCATTTCAACTTGCACGTAACACGGGAGTATCTTCAGATAACGCGGCTACGAGTTGCGGCCCCAGCCCTTGGACAAAAGCCAGATTGCTCCGAACACTGCGAGCGTGAGGAATAGGCCAGTGAGCTGCCAGATTGTTCGATCTGGAACAGTGTTGCCTGGCCCCGAGTTTTGTCGATTTGCCGGTAGAGTCGAGGACTGCGGCATGGGGTGATTTGTGGTAAGAGCTTGTTGAGGAATCGGCGGAGGGGCCGGGCGCTGCGAAGTTGCGAAGACGAGCGACGAAGAGACTGATGGTGAACTTCCGGTTCGATTCGGTTTGAGTTGAATCGCAGGACCGGCGTCGGGAATGATCGAGTTGAGAACTTCGTCAATTCTGTGGCTGGCGACGTTTTGTTTATCTCGCAACCAGACGCGCACGTCGGGACTTGGCCGGTGAAGTCCTGCGTCGGGATAGGCCTGCCGATACTCTTCTCGCATCCGATTCAGCACTTCGCGATCGTACAAGTTCCATTCGAGATCGCTGGAAAACGTGTAGGCGGCACGAGCACACAGCAGTTGCAATCGGCGGGCCCGTTCGACGATCTGCTTGTTCTTGTGATTCTGGTATTGATGCAAAAACCGCGTGACCGACTTGGTCAACGACACCAGTTTTCCGCGATCGTCGGACAGGCACGGAACACCGAGTAACTCGTAGAACGAATTCGGAGCTTGTTCGTGTTCGAGCCAGATCTTAATGTGATCCACGTT
>Ga0206881_10128_pt1 | contig 23218 bp, 23 predicted proteins | sample Alteio_BWOrgCont_3_FD_152867 | JGI IMG/M metagenome (GOLD analysis project Ga0206881, IMG submission 152867) | Enriched cells from forest soil in Barre Woods Harvard Forest LTER site, Petersham, Massachusetts, United States -... | ecosystem: Environmental > Terrestrial > Soil > Temperate forest >...
TATAATCGAGAAAATACGAAATTCTCTCGCCGCTGCGAACAAATGTGATCGGCCAAACCAGGGCCTGGCTCTTCCGGGGCACACGTAGTTTCTTGACTCTGGATACTTATTCAGGTGGTCCAGCAGTTCGATCGTTCTCTTATCGGGGACGTGTCCGACGGCCTCCCGGTAGACCCGCCTGTAGAAGACCCGTAGAAACGCGGCGAGGCATCGTTGGTCCGCCTGTTGTTCATTAATGAGCGCGACCGTATTGATACACCGTTTCACGGCTGATACCAAACTCTCTGGCAAGAGCGGCCTTCTTTTCGCCAGAAGTGATTCTTGCGCGTAGCTGCTGCGCCTGTTCGTCTGTGAGCGACGGTTTCCGCCCCTTGTAAACTCCGGCTTTCTTCGCTAAAGCGATTCCTTCTCGCTGACGTTCTCTGATTAGAGAGCGCTCGAACTCCGCGAAAGCTCCCATAACGGAGAGCAACAAGTGCGACATCGCAGAATCCTCTCCCGTAAACGTGAGGCGTTCCTTCACGAATTCGACCAGGACCCCTTTGCTGGTCAGCCCCAGCACGATTCTCCTCAGATCGTCCAGATTGCGGGCCAGCCTGTCCATTGAATGAACGACGAGACTGTCGCCTTCCCGAAGATAGTCGAGAGCAGCCTGCAACTGTGGTCGTTTCGTGTCCTTCCCGCTGGCCTTATCGGTGAACACCTTGTCCAACTCCTGCCCATCCAGCTGGCGTTCGGTGTTCTGGTCGAGAGTAGATACGCGGATGTAGCCAACGCGTTTGCTGTGTCGTCTTGCTGCTGCGGTCATGACCTGCCACTCCTGTGAAGTGTCAGAAATGACTCTAAGAGCATCCGGGCCAAGTGTCAAGAAAAATCAATTATGATCCTAGTCTGACAGAAAAAGTGTGGGGTCAGAATCAAAGTGTCAAGTTCGGCCATACCTCATGCTTACACTGTGGTACCGCCACCTGACCAATCAGAAGCGAATAACACTGTATCGAATCAATGGAATTCGCAGTCGTAGGCGTGCCGGTGCACTCGTGGGAGCCGTCACCGCCTCAATTATTGATGCAGCCCGGAGCCGACACGGCCGGTTCCGCGAATTGTTCGCGGCTAAACCGGACGCTCGGAGCGCGGAAGGCAGCGCAATGTACTTAAGAGGGTAACTGGCCGCGTGAACTTCCATACAACGGCAGGCGGAATGTTCATCCAGACGCGACCGACACGTTCGGCATGCAATCCGAGCTATTCCGTTGGAAAAAGGGCAATTTCCTGCGTAAGTAAACTGGATCAGTTGGCCATCTACAGAAACCACCTTCATCATTCCCTCCACGATCGCGATCCGGTCGTCGCCATTCAAATTGCGAATGGGCAGACTCGAAACAAGAGTCTGCACCTGGGATATCCCCTTCTCACAAAGGATGGCTCCGGCGTGCTCTGCATCGCCGCAGCGGACTCGGCTGTTCGGAAACCGCTTGTGCAGGTGGGCAGTAAGCGACGGATCACGCTATATCACGAATAAACGGTTGGCTGGGACGCCGAGGCTGAGCAGCGCGTCCGTAATTGATCCCGTGCCCGCTCCCACTTCGAGGACATGGGAGCTCCCGCAACCCACCTGAGACGCGATCAGTCTAGAAAGTTGGGGAGAACTGGGAACAAGAGCTCCCACCGCCAAAGGACTCTTGAGGAGAGACCGGATGAATAGGTAGATTCCCCGAGCGCCCGTTATGAATCTCGTGCGATGGAGGGCCAGGCAATTGACTGCAGTTTCACGGTGAATGAGCGCATCACCAAACTCCGTTCTGGCATTTGGGGCTTGGTCGGATGGTGAGGAACTTACAGATTGACGCCTTTCCCCGAGCAGCGCGCAACTACGCAGTTCTTTCTGTTGAGAGGCGCGGCTGAGCACCTTGGTTGCAGCTCAATCGGTTCCCTCGTTGGAGGGGCCGCGTCGTGGTGAACTTACGGCAAAGCCGTGCCGGCTCAGACGGTCGACGCATCACTTGCGTGCAGTCTACTTGCCGAGGGCTGGGTGCCGATCTGGCGTATAGGTCTGAGCAGTCAAGTGGTGATCGCCCAGTATTGAAACACTAAGCGGGCGCGATATCGCGCCGCCAAGGCTCGTTCGTTTGTACTTCGCCTATCGACGGCTGCGCGCGGCGACGAGGCTCTTGCCCTCGGCGAGACTTACCGGAACAATCCGCAGTCCTTTTTCGTACCGGATCAAAGAGGGGAACTTTCAAAGTCTGGGAACACCGGGTCCGGAGCTCATCCCTCAGGAGATGTGCGAGGAGTGATTATGGGGAAGACTATTTCTTCTGCTGCTCTGGTTGGGCTGTTGCTGCTCCCTATTGCAGATCACCATGCGAATGCGGCTCCCGTTTCGAAAGAAGACGGCGGCACAGTCGTCATCACCTTCAAGGACGGACATCAGCAAAGTATTTCTGTCTCCGCCATCGCGTCGATGGAATTCAAATCGGCCTCGGGAGTTGCAACGCCAATCGCGATTCCTGCCCCGCTCGTGTCGGGCAAGCGCCATTATGTGGGTAAATGGTTGGTAGGGCAGGGAAACGGGGATTCGTTCTACATCACCCTGGAAGAGAATGGCGAGGCCACCAAGTCGATTGGCGCCGCCCATGGCACATGGGTTTACGTAGATGGGGAGGCGCGCATTACCTGGGATGACGGGTGGCATGATGCGATCCGCAAGATCGGATCCAAGCATGAGAAATTCGCTTATGCCCCAGGAAAGTCTTTTTTGGATAGTCCGACGAACGTAACTGAAGCACGTAACGCTCACCCGCAGCCAATTTAGGCCGCAGGTAAAACCTCCTCTGGAGCGGAAATGCTGCCAAAGTCGTTGGGGCACTCCAACAGGTCCCGTGGAGGTGTGTTGGTGAACTCATTCTGGCAAGACGTACGGTATAGCCTGCGGGTGATCGCGAAGGCGCCAGGATTCGCGGCGATTGTTATCCTGACGCTTGCGCTGGGAATCGGCGCGAACACCACGATTTTCAGTTGGATCAACGCGACATTGCTGAATCCGATTCCAGGGCTGGCCAGCCCGAACGAGGTGGTAGCACTGTCGCTCGGCCGGCCCTCCGATAACCCCTTTCCGTTTACATATCCCGATTTCGAGATGATGCGCAATGGACAGCATAGTTTCGCGGGTCTCACTGGGTGCAATCCCACTCCCATGAGTCTGACGGGCAAGGGTAAGCCGGAACGCATCTGGGGTACGGTGGCATCCGCGAACTATTTTGATGTACTGGGTGTCCGGCCGATCCTTGGGCGGGGTTTTATGGCCGCGGAAGACGAGAAGCCCGGAGGCGCGCCGGTGGCGGTGATCAGCTACCGGCTGTGGCAAACACACTTCGGCGCGAACCCCGGCGTGCTGGGGCAGTCGATCGAGATCAATCAGCACCCCTACACGATTGTCGGTGTAGCGCCGGCGGTATTTCAGGGCAGCCAGACCGGGATGCGCTCGGAAATTTGGGTTCCGGTCATGATGGAAGCACAATTAGTGGCGCGGAACGATCTGCTTCATGACCACCGCTATTTCTGGTTTGTCGTGTTGGGGCGGTTGAAGCCGGGCGTCGACCCGAAACAGGCGCAAGAGGAAATGACACTGCTCCTGAAGCGGGAGATAAAAAATTATCCCGAGGAACACCGAGGGCACGACAGCGTGACGGTGTATCAGCTATGGCGCAGCCCGTTTGGTGCGAATCAATTTCTCTCGGTGCTGCTGCCGATGCTAATGATCATCGCGGGCCTGGTGCTGCTTCTGGCGTGTGCGAACGTGGCAAATCTGATGCTGGTGCGGTCGGTGATACGGCGGCGCGAGACCACAATTCGAATGTCGCTGGGCGCAAGCAGGTGGCGGCTGGTGAGGCAAGTGCTGGTGGAAAGCCTGATGCTTGCCATTGCCGGAGGTGTAGTCGCACTGCTGATCACTTTCTGGACTGCGGGAACATTCATGAAGTTCCTGCCGACGACGGATTTTCCGATCTCGTTGGGTATTCGCGTGGACCGAGCGGTGTTGCTTGCGACGATGGTTATTTCTGTGCTCACGGGCGTGATTTTCGGGATTTTACCCGCGCTGCGATCCTCGAGCACAGCGCCGGTGACAGTCTTGAAAGAGGACACGGGAAGCGCGTCGGGTGGCCTCCGGAAGGCGCGCCTCGCGAGCGGGTTGGTAGTGGCGCAAATGTCGCTGTCGCTGCTGCTATTGATTTGCGCGGGATTGTTCATTCGCAGCTTCATGCGCGCACAGCAGATCAATCCGGGATTCAATTCGCACAATGTATTGATCGCTTCCTACGATCTGTTTACCTCGGGATATTTGGATGCAAGCGGGGCGGAATTCGATCGTCAACTCGTCGCGAAACTGGAAGCGCTGCCGGGGATACGGTCGGTGGCGCTATCGAACCGCGTACCGCTGGGATTCGGTGGTGGCTCGACCGCCGTGAAGCCCCAGGGCTACATACCGCAGGCGAACGAATCGATGGAGACTCAGGTGGCCATCGTCACGCCGAATTATTTCCAGACCATGCAGATTCCGATTGTGAAGGGACGCGACTTCGCGCTTCAGGACACGATGAAATCCCAGCGCGTGCTGATCGTCAGCGAAACATTTGTGAATCGCTACTGGCCGCATCAAGAAGCAGTGGGCAAGCAACTGAACTCGGACTTGACGCACGAATGGTTCACGGTGATCGGCGTGGCGCGCGACAGCAAGGTGAACGGCCTGAATGAAAAGCCGACGCCTTTCCTGTATTTGCCGGAATACCAGGTTTACCGTACCGATCATCCGGGTGGGTCGACGATGATCATCATTGCGCGGACGACCGGTGATCCGCTGGCACTCGGCAAGACGGTCGAGAATGCGATCCATGATCTGAACGCCGACCTGGTAGTGTTCGATGTGACCACGCTCGAATTGCGCCAACAGATTGCCAGCTTTGGCCAGCGCGTTGCTGGAACCTTCGTAGGAGCGTTCGGGTTGCTCGCTCTGGTTCTGGCCGCGGTGGGAATTTACGGCGTCACGGCCTACACCACGCGACAGCGCACGCATGAAATCGGCATCCGCATGGCGCTCGGTGCGAGCCAAAATAACATTCTTCGGCTCGTGATCGGACATGGGCTTCGGTTAACGATCATAGGGGTGGTCCTCGGACTGGCGGCCTCTTTCGCACTTACGCGCTTTCTGCGCAGCATGCTGCTGGGCGTGACGAGCACCGATGCGCTGACCTTTTCGAGCGTGGCGATCTTGCTCTGCGCAGTGGCGCTGTTTGCCTGCTTCATCCCGGCACGCCGCGCGATGCGCGTGGACCCGAATGTGGCGCTGCGCTATGAATGAAGGGTATGGTGATTTTAATTCCCTCAGGAACCGCAGTCATCGGCACGCGGGGTCGTCGCAACAGGTGAGTCATCTCTAATCTCAAGCTGCAACAGCCGGCCCGTTTCCAATCCACCTGGTCTTGCACTTTGCTCACGCCGTCCACGCGACACCTTCCGGTTCGAGTTGCCGCATGCTTGCGCGGGAAAGATCTTGGGCCTTGTCAGCGAATTATCTTTCGAGCAGCCAACGCCAAACCAGAGATGCTGTATTGCGAAGCCAAGCCAGTTAAGTCGACCGACCATCAGGGAGCGGCGACCTTGAACAAACCGAACTGGGCAAGTCTTCTCTGGTTTTGTTGCAGTCATCACGCCAGAACAGCACTCCGGTTGGCAGCAATCTTGAGGAGCGGCTTCTACCTAGTGAAAATATGCCCTTCGTGAGTTTGTAGCTATCACCTAGCGCAGCATCGATGTTCGCCCTGCCATGAGCCGCTCCATCGCCTCCTGGGTTAGCGCCTCGGATCGAGTCCAGGCTCGAGGTCGCTTCATCCGGCACCAGCACTGGCGCGTTCGCCAGAAATGCCCATGCCAACGCCACACGCTGCCGCTCACCTCCAGACAGCTTCACGCCGCGCTCGCCCACCAGGGTGTGATACCCGCTTTTGTATCATGTCAGACGACTGCGGCCTCGCAACTGTCAGTTCGACGCGCACCAATCGGGTGTTGGCGCTGCAAGAAATAGGTTTGACTTACCAGACTCTGAGGAAATCGTAATTTAGCCCAAGTAGGACAGCCCCAAGCTGGCCTTATGATGCGGAAGTCCGCGATTGCGCCCTTCAGGGGCTCGCTTTCGAGAGCAACTTTGCAGTGTTTCTAAAGAAAGGACCACCGATGAATGACTTCTGGTTTACTTGGGCCAATACCTCCGAACGTTCTCAGACCTGGAGCTTTTTGGATGGCGGCAATTACTTCGAACTCGCGGCCCACACCAAGCGAGTAGAAGAAAATCAGTATGACGTTGGCGACCGGATTAACATCATCGTATCGAATAAGCTTCGAGCCACGCTGGTTCTAACCGGGGCGGGTTGGACACTCGAGGCGCTAACCGAGAACTTCATGCTCACGCTTGACCCCGAGAACAAGGCAGTGCAATTGAACTGCACAGCTACATTTTTGAATGAAAACTGAGTCGCGGCGGAGTGACGCTGCGGACCGGACGCCCTCTTTTGCGGAACATGCAACTGCGGGAGACGCGGGGGCACGGAATTCATAACCTGAATCACTTATGTCCCGAGGACAGGGCCAGGTGGCAACCAGCTTTGCGACAAATGATTCACCGCCGGTGAGAATTCTGCTGTCTGAAAACGGCGAGGAGATCAGCGGCAGTGTCTACACGTTCAGCATTGAGTTCTGTACCCACGATTGCCCTGTTCTGGCCTTTACTCGTATCAATGCACTGAAGATCGATCTCGGTTTCGTCGGGGCCGCGCCGTGGATGATCGCGGGCAGTTCCGGCATGGTGCTCAAGCTGGTAACGGGCCCGCTGACGTTCGCGACAATCAAGCAGGCCGTTTCTGCGGCACGCAGCCTTGCACAGGCGTTAGTGCTGTCTATTTCTGGATCCGCGACTCCGGGTTCCGGAGCCGTTACCTTGGAGCAGATGTGCAACCGCTGGTGCGACCCTGGAGACCCGTTCGCAGCTGAATTTCGCTCATTGCAGCCTCAGAGTCAGGGATCTCCGCAGTTTGCCTCGTGGCTCGATGTGGGTAAGCAACTCAAGAGAGAAAACGTCGACGTTGGCATGAATGTGAGCGCCGCACTGCTGCGGTATGCTTGCAACGCGCAAAATTGGGAAGAGTATCTCGGATCGACCGTCCTCAGCGCCGGTGAGCGACATCGAGAGCGCGGCTTCGTATCGCGCATGAATATGCCTATGACGCTTGCCGGCTACTTTCTGTATATGGCACAGGTGCGTCTGACGCGCGCGGATCGCGGGCTCGAACAAGCCCCCGCAGAGGAAAGCGGCGGCTTAGAGCAACGGGTGACAGATTGGTTCTGGAACTCGCTGCTGGCGACCGTATGCAACAGCTATATGTTGCGGGTCTTCGGCGCCGAGACGCTGGCAGAGCGAGGCATCGCGACCGATATCCGGAGTATCGACCCGAACGGAATGAAGTACAACGACCTGCGGGCGGTGGCGTTGCTGTACCTGATCGCCAATAAGGCGCTTAGCGGCGCGCTGGCCGCACTGAGCGCTCCGTCATACATCGCAAAGCAGCGGTCTGCGTGGCGCAATCGTCCGCCAGATGTGGCCGTTGGAGACGACAAGGCTGAACCGGCGAGCACAGATGCGCCATGCCCGGACCAGATTCATAGTCCGGAATGGTCCGAGTACTACGATTCGTTGATGGATCTGACTGGTTCGTGGTTCAGAGCGGGCTTGAGGGAGGTGCTGGGGTGCGAGGAGTTCACGCCGGGCTTCTGCCGGGCGGTCGCATTCGAACTACGAGCCGAGATCGACATTTCCATCTGGCACAGCACGTTGAAGCGGCAGTTGATGTTTCTTGAGGAATCCCGGTGGGACAGCTTGTGTGCCGATCGGAGAGGAGGCTGGGACGACCTGCGGCAGCACAGGTGGAAGCCACTGGTGCTTCAGATTGCGAGAGTGGAGCGGGCAATCGCCGCGGAATTGGATGCCTTTGCAGAATGGCGAGAGCGATGCCCCGAGCAGGCTGCCTGGGATTACGGATATCCCATGAGATGCGCCGAGCGCCCTCTGGCCGATCCTCTGGTGTCGCCCGAGTGGGAAGCAAGGTCTGAGACGATAACCTCCGCGATTCCGAACGAAGAGATCGACGCCTGGACCTACATGGTCGAGCGCCGTATCGATAACATGGATTCGCCGAGCGTACCTCCGCAGGCTAAAGATGACCATTCGACGTAAAAAGAAAAGACCGGTTTTGCTGACAAGGCCGCGCGGAATTCCTGGCTTGGGAACCCGTCCTGAATCGGCTGCCTCATACCCAGGGCTGGTCGATTTCCCCGCTGGCCAGAAGGCGCGGCCCGGTTCCGCGCGCCCCTCCAGGTCACACTCGCTGGAGTGGGAGGAAGAACGCATCACCAGCGATCGGCTGCAGGATGCGCTGTCCAGCACTTCGGCTTCTCTCGATGCCAATCGAAATTATCCGCCAGGCCGGAGATCCATGGCCGATCCGGTTGCGCCAGGACAGAGCGGCCCCAGGCCGGCCAGCTCTGGGCGTCGAGGCCAGAGCCCTTCGCGGCGTTGCCTCCGCATTGCAAAATATGCGGTGAAATCTCCAAAGCGAAGAACGTAGGTTTGTCCAAGTGTCGCCGACCCGGTTTGGATTACGTTTCACGGAGAGGTGGAAGCCGCAGATCGATCGGTCTCCGGTTCTCTTCCGAAGGAGAACAACATGGCGTTTCCAACGTCTGTCAACGACCAGATTTCCGATTCCGTCACACAAGCCAACGTTAAGGTCCTGGGGGACGCGCCAGCAATGGCGCTGGCAAGCCTGTTCCAGGCAACCGCGCAGGCCCTTGCTAACTCAGCCCATAACGCCACCACCTCACAGCAGCAGAATAACGTGACTGCCCAGGCTTCCACCACGATGGGCGTGACGACGCTCTATTCTCTGGACACCGCGACAACCGCCGTTGCCACGGATACCATCCTGAGTCCGCCGCCAGTACGCGGATTGTAATGCGTATACCGAAGTTAACCGCCTAGCCAGCAGGATCAACCGAAAGGAGCACAATGTTTCCCACATCCGTTAACAACCAGATCACTGATTCGGTTTCGCAGGCTAACCTGAAGGTGTTGGGCGATGCACCTGCCATGAGCATGGGCAGCCTGTTCATCGCCACGTCCCAGGCGCTCTCCAATGCCGCACATAACGCCACGAGTCTCCAGCAGCAGAACGTCACGACTTCCCAGGCAGCAAACGTTCAGGGCGTTTCGACATTGTTTGGAGTAGCTACCGGCACAACGGGAAGCGGCACCGCCAAAATCGATCGGGTCGTTGGCCTCAACACACTGCCCCTTGGGATGTAGTTGCGAATCGGGCCTGCAGCAGGGTAGGAGGGAGAGCGCCGATGTCCATTCGACGTAAGCCGATGCTGAGGACGGCTTCTCAGAGAAGTTCGCACTCCGGGGCGAACCGGGGTGAGCTGATGAAGGCGAACCTGAAGCGGTTTCATGAGCTGATGCAACACGGCCAGAGCGTGGCAGCCCCGGCTGCGGCGCCTGTCCCACCTGTTCCGTCACCCCAGCCGGAGCAAGCCGCTGCTCCGGTGCGGCCGGCGGTGGGAGAGGTCATTTCCCCGCTTCCCGGCGACCGTTCGGGTGTTTCCGGGGTACGGATGGCGCAGGCCGCCCGCCAGGTGCGCGCCTCAATCCTCACTGCCCGTGACCTGATGCGTGAAGGTACAGCCGAGTTCCTCACTACTGCTCCAGGAATAGAGCAGATCGTCGCCGAGGCGCATCGCATCGCCGACTTGGCGGTTATGAGTGTGCAGCATACCGAGGAGATCGCAGAAGTAGCCACAGCCCAGGCGCTCTACGAAGCACAATGGCAAAAGACACGGCGAGAAGCATCGCCCGCGGCGCCTGACACGATCACTCGGCAGCCCGCTACCTCCGAATGAAAGCTGCCAACGTTCAGCTTGCCGCCGCCGGTCGCGCCTATTTGTCAGTGGCGCAGTCCGCGGCGATCGCTATCCAGGATGCAACCGACTATCTTCGCAGCATGAACACGATCAGTTCGACTGCGGCGGGCATTGGAATCGCGATGGTGATCGCCGGCGAGACGCAGAACGGGGCCAAGGTGATCAGCACAGCGGCCGCGCTCGCAACGGCAAGCGTTACGCAGTTCTCGGCGATAAGCGGAGCTGCAGTGGCGGTGGCCTCCAGCTTCCCCCAGTGCTTCACCCCGAAGGCAGGCTGATGGCATATCCCACCCCGGTCAACAACCTGATCACCGATTCTGTGTCGCAAGCTGGCGTGATGACGCTGGCTTCCTCGCCGGCCATGGCCGCGGCTTTGCTTTATCAGGCAGTGGCTCAGGCGATGGGCAACGCAGCCAACAATGCCACATTGCTGCAGCATCAGGGCGGAAACGTAACTATCGCGATTGCATCCACGGCGTGCGCCATCATCCTGGCCCAAAAGCCTAAGTCTTCATAACTAAGGAAGCAAGTCAAGAAACACGGGTAAAACTACGATGCAATTCCCAAATATCCTGCTCTTGCAAAAACATAATCTTGTCCTAGTTCCCCGGACGATAACCGCTTAGCTTTAACTCACCGACCTGAACACTTAGGCTCGAGAAAAATTTTAGGAGAACGGAATGGCCTTCCCAACCGCAGTCAATAACCAAATCACCGACTCGGTGACTCAGGCAAACCTGGAGGTTCTTGGAACCTCGCCGGCAATGGCTTTGGCTAACCTCTATCAGGCGACAGCCCAGGCATTGGCCAACTCCGCTCACAACAGCACCACCGCCCAGCAACAGAACGGTATCACCGCGCAGGCGGCAACCGTCATGGGGGTGACCACGCTGTACTCGATCGATACGGCGACGACGGGCGAGGCGACCGCAAAGATTTTTTCAAGTCAGCAGGCGAGCTCCTAGTCTTCACCTCAGCAACAGCCGGCTGAGAGTTGCAATGACACAGCAGACTTCAACCTAAATTAGCTTTATCGAGGAGAACAACATGGCATTTCCCACTTCCGTAAATAATCAGATTACCGATTCGGTAACTCAGGCCAACGTCAAAGTGCTGGCTGATGCGCCCGCGATGGCAATGGCGAACCTGTATCAAGCGACCGCGCAGGCCCTCGCCAATGCCGCCCACAACGCAACCACGGCACAGCAGCAGAACAACATCACGGCGCAGGCAGCAACGGTGATGGGTGTCGCGACGCTGTACTCGATCGACACAGCCTCGACGGGCGACGCGACCGCGAAGATCCTGAACGCCTAGCATTCGTTTTCGTTAGGAGTCTGCTCCAGCTGGAACGGCCGGAGCAGACTTTTCGGTTCAGCTCAAGGTGTCGAGATGCCTGCGCCCAATCCAAATCCCGTGACGGCTCCGGTCATGCGCTATTCGCAGAGTTCAGCCTTGACGATGAGCTTTGCGGAAGCAGCCGGCTCCCACTCTATCGGGAGCGTCATGCTCAATGCTGCGCAAGTCCAACAGGCCGTGCAACAAATCGAGGTTGCGGCACTCGGATATGTGCTTGCCAAGATGGCTGCTGCTGCTGGCCAATAGCTTTCTGGATCCGCATCAAAACGATATGTTTTCTTCGACGAGGTAGAACATGCTGTATGAACAGGACGGAACTGTAAACCATCAGATCACCGATTCAGTGACGCAGACCATGGCTCATGTGGTCGGGCACTCGCCTTCCGAAACCAAGAGCATGCTCGACACGCTGATGGCCGAAACCATTGGCATGGCGATGTACAACGCGGTAACCAATCAACACAACGCGCAGATGGTCAGCAATGCGACCGTGGTTGCGGCCTGCGCGCGGATGTTGAAGGCGCCGATTGCCATCCCGCCTGTGGTGCCCGCCGTTCCTCCTGTGATTATCAGCGTAACGCCGCCGAACATTCCGCCTAAGGCGGATCAGAGGATCACGGTGGTTGCCACAGGACTCCAGAAAGGATTTAGCGTCAACATACTGAAGGAAGACAGCACGCTGCTGGCAACGCTGTCCGGAACGGAGCAGTTGACGTATGTTCCGGATTCGTCCAGCTTCACCTTTCAGAGCGATGTCTTCAAGGACCCGGGCACCTACTATCTCCGGATTCAAAATCCGCCTATAGGCACCGGCAGCACCGTTTTCAGCCCCAACTTCAAGTTGACGATTGCGCACGTGTCGCCCCAGGTAAAAAGTATTACTCCGGCGGGTCCTGAAACCTATCACGTTGCCGGAAGCTGTTTCCATCCGCAGATGACTGCCACGTTCGAGGATGACCAGGGCAATCCTGTGCCTGGCGCCACGATAAGCGAGATTCGACCAGGGCTGGTCAAGATTTTTGTCCCCAACGATGCGCCGTCCGGGCCCTTCCGGGTTACCTTCACCAATCCGTGCAACCAGAAGACTACCCGGCTGTTTAACAAAGCTGTGTCGATGATGAACGTCGCAACCGTCTACCAGGGCTGCGAAGGACACGAGAGCCGCCGCAGCGGAGAAAATGCTTCCCCCGAGGCGCAGCCGAAGTCAAACGAGCAGGATAATCCGGGCCCATGCAGCGGTCATCAACAGTAGGTTCCCTCAATTGCACTTGAAGGAGAATTACCATGGCTGACTTATTAGTGAACCACCAGGTGATCGATGCCATTGAAAAAGTTCGCGCCTCCGTCTCCTCGCCGGGCGCGGTCAGGGAGACTGGTTCGGGGAAGGCATTTAACTTTGTCGCCCAGGCCACGGCGATGGCGGTCCAGGACGCTACCGACAATCTGCGCAATGTGAGCACGATGAGTACGACGGCGATCGGCGTCGCGATGACCCAGCTGATCAGCAGCGGCGACACCGCTACCTGGACGAATGTAATCAGGCTGGCTCAGAACCTGGTCAAGAGCAGCGCAGACGACTTCAAGAACATCGGAGCGACAGCGGCCGTAGTCATGAGGAGCTTCCCGCCGGGCGAAGCCCCGCCACCCTCCAAGGCCGATGCTGACGAGTAAGGTTTAGATCTCTAACCGCAGCGCACACGCATCCCGAACCCCGGAGACGTTAGGCAAGACAATGACCCAACGTGAACGATCGCGACTGGCGACGGCAATGCAGGGCGTGGAGCTGCATTGCCATCCGCATCCGGGTGCGATGGAAGCTCTTGGGGTCGCGGAGGGAAATCACATTTACCTGAACCTCCGCGACGACTTCTTCGGCTCCCAGCGCTCCATGAGATTGTTGGGTCATGAGTTGACCCACGTGCTGCAACAGAGACAGGGCCGGGTGGTGCCGTTAGCTGGATCTCGGTACAACGTTGATCCCGCTCTGGAAGCAGAGGCCGACTCCCTGGCCTGCGAATTTCCCCGGCTGCAGCGGACTCTGCGCGACAGTACCCGCACGCTTCCGCTCGAACCCGTGATCCAGTGCTACGTACAGTCCGGCGATCGGCTGATTCACCACCGGCATGACCTTGCCCCGAAGCCGCAGCTGATCTTCGATCTCATTTATTTCAGTAACCATTGGCTTCGCGCCGTCAATTCTTCTGCGCAGCCCTATATTTTTAACAATGAGTTCGAACTGCTCTCCGGCGTGCAGCAGGGCCTTCATGGAACCCGCACGCTAACGCTTCGCCGCCTCTTGCTCACGGTCAGTCCGCTGGTTCTTGAATCGCTCGATGTGGAGGAACTGGAAGCAATCCATGACTACGAGCGCACCAGCGATGAAAATAAAGTGGCCCTCAACAGGGCGCGGAAGGCGCTGAGCCGGCTCGAACTGCGCACTGAAAAGGAGCTCGTTATCTGTAAGGATTTTCTGGAGAGCACCAACGTCCAGAATGAGCCGATTTTCACCTCTGCCACCCTGGCCGATCGTCTGGCCATTTTCGACCTGGTGGACGGCGCCCAGAATCCGGAAGACTTCGACTTAGTGCAGCAGCGCAACGCAGCACAGTTTGCCGTTCGCTTTGCTCAGAGCATCCCCGAGTTCGTCGACTACTATCGCTTCTACATGGCGTACATCGGGTCCGATCCGGCCAGCGCCGGGCGTCAGAGCCGATCGCCGGAGGCCGCTCTCGAAGCGCTTGTGGAACCTCTGCTCCCGTTTCTTTGCTGCCCCAACTTTGCCACCCCGCCGCGGGCCCAGGATCTTCCCGCCCTGCTCACGCAATGGTCCGCCCAGTCGAACATAATCGGCTTTCCGCGGATCTCGGCAGCGGTGGCTCACATGGCAATGTACGCCCGATTGAACGGCGAAGCTGGCCGTACCAGAAGGCAAGCCATCGATCGCTATATGGCAGGGCTCCAGGCGCTGTGGCTGGAACGTGTTCCCGATTTTGTTCGCTACACCCAGGATGGCGGCGAGGTGGAATACGGTTACAGGGAGCACCACGGACACATTCTGCTGCGGCTGTCGGAGGATGGCAACCTGACGATCGGTCCGCATCGGTCCCTTCCTAAGACGTTTCCCCTGCAGGCGGAAAAGGCTGAAGGGGATCCGGAACGCACCTAAGTCCAGTATGGAATGTCAATGAAAGACACCGAAGACAAACCGGAAAAATCATCTGGCGAAGTAACCCGGGAACCAGGGGCGCGGACTGTGTCGTCAGTTCGTCCCGCAAAGAGCACGCCTGCGCGACGTCAGGTGCGTCGAGCGGCGAAGAACGTCGTCACTCCGAGAGAGGATGAGGAAGAGGTTGCGCCGGACGCTCAGACGGAACGGCCTGCACCGGATGCGGCCCTCGTGGAGCATGACGCTTCGCATCATGCTGCGAGCTTTGACCCGAATATCAAGAGCCTCGGCCTGGATTTGGTTGCTGGCGATCTGTTGGGTGAGAATCTTACTATCCAAGAGGCCGATCCACGGGAGCACTTTCCGCTGAACATATCTTCTATTCACGTCGAAACTCTCTCTGAATATTTTGCTGAGGCGGAGGCCGAGGCAGCAATGCTTGAAGCGGACCTCGCGATGTACACAGACGAATGTTCACTCTTCTGTGATGAAGGTCTGGACCTGGTTGAACTGGCACAGGAAGAGGTGCCAATCGAACAGGAAAAAAGGGGGTTCGAATTTTAATCCGATCAACGAGATTTGATTCCTCGCCTTGTCGGGTCAAAGCCGCAGGCAAAAACTTGTACATAACATGTTTCTTCAAGGGGCGCGCATTTCATGTTATTCGTCAACCCGATTTGGGTTTTGTCATGAGATTGGCATTTGCAAAATTACTGTGAACTTCTCAGAGGCACAGCAAGTGGTTTAAAGAAAATTCACTCCGTACTGCTAGCTTCGGTCCACCTAAAGATCTAAAGATTCGTAGCGCCGCAGGGTGTCACATGCGGCGCAATTGGTGTGCGGACTTAACCCGCCAGGCGGAATTTCGGACCAGCCCATCGAGAGTTGGCCCTTTGATAGATTTCTGCCGGCACCTCCATTTCTCCACAGGTCTGCGAATAAGCAATCGGTCGTAAGCAAGCTGCTGTTCACCGCTTTGTGCGGGGAAATGCAGACGTTCGCCGACCCGGAAGGGTAAGGATGGTCCAAGCTGTGGCGTACAACTTGAGTTCCCGACACAATGAAGAGGCGCTTCTGGGCGCGACCCGTATCTCAGAAAACCACCCCGGGCAAATTCCCTTCGAAGCCGGTACATCCCTTCCTATGAAGGAGTGGCTTCGCGAATCTTTGCTTGCCGTTTTGCGACCCATCGTAAGCCGGGTTAGGGCTTCTCGGGTTCAACTCGATACGCTCGGTCAGTGCGTAATCGCTGAAGCGTTCAGCCTGGACCGAAAGAACCCCGGACACCAGCTGGAAAGCGGGGGCAAGATGGTCAGCATAGCGCCCCATCTTCAGAGCCTGTCAGAGCCCATTGAGCATACGTCACTGTTGCCCTATGGGCGAGGTTCGATCGGCTCAATGGTATTCACCTTCGCGCAGACGAGCTGCCTGTGCGAATTTGAACCGCATAGCGAAGCGCTGGCACGCGAGGTCGCCCTACAGGTAGCGCGGCTCGATTTTCGCGATCGCGCCCGCCGCACTCTGGATATCGATGTGATTCTTGCGGGCACAAGCGCCGCCTTGCGAAATATTGAGATCCAGATCGAAAAAATCGGCGCGGCGCCCTATCCCGTAGTGATCGAGGGAGAATTCGGCGCGGATCCGGTGGCTATCGCGGCCGCTATCCATCTCGCAAGCCATCGCGAAGACCGGCCCTTTGTCTCGCTCGATTTGGCCTGCTGCAATCCGGGTCGTTTTTTCGAAGAAATCGAAACTGCCCATCAGACGGCGAAAGGCGGAACGCTCTTTCTGGGCGGGGTGGACCTTCTGGATCACAGACAGCAGCGCGACCTGCTGCGCTTGCTCAGGCAGGAGAAACGCGTGGTGTCGCAGCGCTTGCTGGTGCGGCCAATCGTCTCCACACAGCGATCGTTGGAGTCGCTGTCGAGCGAAGGCAGCTTTTGCCGGTTTCTTAAGACGGAGCTCGATTATTTGCGCGTGCGGCTCCCTCCCCTGCGCGACCGGCGAGAGGATATCCCGATGCTGCTCAAAGAGCTGTTACACGCCCGGTCTTCCATCAGAGCTCCTAAGCGGCTGAGCGAGGCCGCTGCGGCTGCCTGCTGGCGGTACAACTGGCCTGAAAACGAGTCTGAACTTGAGCGCACCGCAACACGGCTTGTGGTGATGACGGAGCATTCGCTCGTCGGCCTCATCGAGCTTCGCAAGACCGTCTCATGGGTTCCAGACGAACCGGGAGCCGAGGAGATCAGCATGCCGGCGGAAACCGGATCGCAGGATTACCATACCGACGAGTCGATTTCGGGGATCATCATGGAACCGGCGAATGATTATCTGGCTCCCGATGAGGCGATGGCTCTGGAGCCGGGCTTGTACTCCGAACTCGATCCACTGGCAATAGAACGCGGCGCATGTGACGTTGCCGAAGCAGCAGCTGAGCAGGAGATGGAAGAGGCAAGCATGCTTGGAGATTTGCCCCTGCGCCTCGCAGCGGGCAACTTTTCCAATCTCGACTGCATGGCGCTCGGCATTCAGCGCGCCCTGCGCTACGTGGGAACGAACTATACGGAAGATATTTCACTAGGCCGGCTGGCGCGTGAAAGCTTCATGAGTCCCTCGCATCTTTCTTTTCTGCTCAAGCGTTCGCTTGGGGTGCCGTTCAAGTCCCTGCTCGCAGCCGTCCGCATCGAACGCGCCAAACAATTGTTGAGTGAGCCCAATCCAAGCAGCATTACGGACATTTCGCTGGAGGTTGGATTTGGCGATCTTAGTCACTTCGAGCGCACTTTCAAGAGGCTTGTTGGTACGAATCCGCGCGAGTACCGCCGCCAGCAGATCGGCTCCCGCGCCGCTCCGGTGCGCTCCATCCATGCTATCGAGCGACGGGAGCACTTTGCCGCGGATGGAGAATGAGCCGCATATACGACGGCGCGGCTTAGTCCGTGATTCGCGGAAAAAGCAGCAAACATCGTCAGTCTGTCCGCGTTTTCCCGTGAAGACTGTCTTAATTTGAATCTGGGTCAGCGCGGAGGAGCACCTTGGAAAACTCTGAAGTCCGAGCCTTGCGACGCGCGCTGAGCAGCGATTTGACGCGCACCATCAACACCGCAACCAACTATCCGGAAATCCGCCTCAAGGTCCTGGAGGCTCTTGAAGAATTGAATGAAAGGTTTACTGAGCTGGAGTCCCTCGCGCACAGTGAACTCCACATCGTGGACATTAAGCCTCTGGTTCGCTTCTATATGAAGGGCGGAAACGCCTACTCGTGTGTCTATGAGCCGACAGGCGTCGCAGCGCAGGACCAGGGCGGTGGAAACTCCGATTGGGACACCCAGGTCATTGTGAACCCATGGGCGCCGCTGCCTGTCCAGACCTATCTCTACAACCGGATCGAAGACATAGTCAGAGACCAGATGGTGAAGACCGGGGTGGAGATCGCGCGTTTGGCGTCGGCACTGGGATTCCCGCCTAGTCCTACTGTGCTGTGGGCACCGGATCAACAACAGCGTCACTGTTACTACCAACTCACATGCGACAATCCTCAGACCTTTCGCCAGGTATTTGACTACGAACGCCTGGGAATGTGGATGAACGGACGCATGCCGCTCAGCGACGAGCATGTTCCATCCAATTTTCTCCCAGGTATCGTCTTCAACGACGGCGTGGTCCCGTTTCAGCTCTTTCGCATGGGTTATACCTGGCACGCGACGGTTTCCAGAGTCCAGCCTATACCGCCTGATCCTGCGTATCGGCAAGGTCCCGAGATCGAGCGGCCGGTGCTGATGGAGTTGATTGACGTTACTCTTCCGCGCCGGAACACGCTGGAAGCGGTCGAGGTATGGCGGCAATTCGAGACCGACGAACTGGTCGTATTGCCGCAAAGAGTCGGTGTGCTCGAGGGACCTGTACATCGCCTGTATGTGCTTCCCTTTCCTACTCTCGCATACCACCTCCGTGAAAACGCGATCATGCTTTGCGAGATCGCGGACGGCAGTTCCCATCACAAGGACAAACTCACAAGACGGCTGGATCGCTTCAACCAGATTTGGACTTCGCTGGTAATACCTCAGCCGGACATGCAGGCGATGCTGAGCCGAATCGCCGGCACGACCAATCTTCCGGCGGTCCCTCTGAATGCCAACGTTGACGCGACCATCGTCCAATATGCTCCGAACTACGGTCCTGCCACCCCCGGCTACAATCAACCGGGAATTCAGTGGGCGCGGCAATTGATGTACGCCGTGGCCAACCGTCCGGTTGTCTTCCAGCGCAACCGGTATCTGGCCGGCCGCCATGTGCTGCGTCTTCTTGTTCAGGTTCTGGGCTGGAATGCCTACTTCTCCGAAGCGGCCTATACCGACGATGTGGCGCTTCGTTCCACGCTGAACGACAACGGCTTTATCAATCAATCCACGTTGAAGTCCTCGGATATCTATATCGCGGCCGTTCTGCGGCTGATCGAACATAAGGACATCGATTCGGTTGCCAGGAACCTCGAAGCCCAGCTGCTGCTCTTACCGCAGTATCATGATCTCCTCGCGGCCGCCCTCGGAAAGGACGAGGAGGCGGTGCAGGAACTTACGGCGATTTTGAATGCCAAGAAGCTGGTGGTGGAGCAGATCAGCCACAACACGATCCGGCACAGCGGGATCAGCCAGGAGCGGACACTCGCACTATTTTGCGATGGCTCCGCCAAGGCATGTCTTACCTTGACCGATGCTCCGCCGGTAGAGGCGCCATTTCGCCCCAAGCCGATGGATTTAACCATCCGCCACGGTTCGGTGGTGGACATGGGCGAGCAACGCAAAGCGGCAGGGGCATTGATCGAGGACTACGCGGTGCGCACCGCTCTGTCGGAGCAGTTCGAAGTACTGAAGCGTCTGTTTCCAGGGTTCTAAGGATTACCGGTCATTCAGGCAGACCGAAGCGGCCACTTAGCCGGTTCAGCGCGCTGAAGAACAGTCGCCACAAAGCAGATTCAGGAGAAACAAGCATGGCCAAAAGAGAGACCAAAGGTGTTTTGGGCGACGAAACTAACCCGCGTGAAGACGCGGACGTAATCGTGACCGCGGCCATCGTCGGCTATTCAGCAAGGCGGCTGCAGTCTGGCAAGAATTGCGCGTTCGCAACCGAAACATTACAACAATTCGCAGACCTTCCAGGACTCAGTCTTCCTCCCAAGATCGGAAACTATGAAAAGTGGGATAAAGAAGAATGCGGGCCAATAGTTGAAGAATATTCCTCCCAGGTGGAAAAAATCGAGAACGACGAGATCGATTACCAGAAAAGTTGGTTCCTTCTGCTCAACGCAGTCGATCGGATCAACTATGTGCTGGGCATACCGCCAGAAGAACAAAAAAGAGTACTTCCGGATGCCACTCCAAATTATGGAGGCGCCGGTGTTATCTGGATCGTCGGTGGGACTGGGGATTGGGGCCTCCTCAACCAGAACCGCCACATCAATAGTCCGGATCGAAGCGAAGATTGCGGGAAGAGGATTTACTACATCGAAAGCGATAAATTCGCTGGATACAAGGGACCGGGCGCCTACACCGGAATGTCCGCGCGGCAGAATGGTGAATCCTATATCTACAGCACGTTTCGAGGCTATCCAGCTTCGGATGCCGGTGACAGATGGCTTCCAAGCGATCCCGGCATCCTGGGATACGAGATCAAATCCGACGACTGTAAGGGGTGTGTCAGCATCTGGGGAATCATTCGCAATAATGCGACTGCCCAAATAACACACGATAAATATCAAATGGTCTATCGGGACCCGGATCAGAAGAAGGAGGAGGGGAAGCGATATGAAACATTCGTGGTTGGGTATACCCATGGGATGATTCAGGCGATCTACGATGTGGTTCAATCACAACTCGATCAAAGAGCGCCGAATGACCTATCCTGGGGCGTACCCTACGAGATTGGGCTGAAAGGCAAGGCGCGGGAGGATCCTTCCACGACCAAGATGGCGTCATGCTTCTATTGCGGTCTGTTTATGGAAGCCAACGGAAAACCGGCGTCAGCGATTCATCTGGGAGCCGGAGACAGCTGGGCGCCAGTTTATTTCAATAAAGATCTAATCGCGGCGAATCTACGGATCAACGTTGGCGATTTTGAACGACTGAACTGTGAAAAATCCATAAAGTATTGCAACCAGGAATGGGAGCAGCTGTGCTTAGAGGTCCTGGACCTTGGCGTATCCTTGGTGCAACCAATGATGCTCGAGGACGACCACAAACCGAGTCTTGAAGCATTGAAAAAATATCTCGACCAAATCAAACTCCTCAGAGGGGAAGGAGCACGTGCTGCCGCTAATCTCATCCTTGATAGTGCAACAGTCCACGACAAGATAGTAGTGCGCGTGGTGCGCACCCTCAAGCCCCCTGGTAAGTAAAGCTGAAAATCGAAACACGGTGGGGGTTACCACCTTGTGTTACCTTGATAACCTGCTCGCGCCATTGAGAGTCACCAATGCAGATGGGATCATCCCTGCATGCGAGTCAACCTGATCACCAAATCCTCCGGTCAGATTAAGCCAGGAACGGCGTCTATGCCGCTCTCCCTAAAAATCCGCCCGGCATGCGGACTACCCGGCGAATACGAATACTCCACTGATAGCGCCTCTCTGGTATGGATGCTGCGCAGGCAGACGGATCTGCCCGCTTCTGTGATCGAGCGTTTTGAAGAGAGAATGTATACCGCCTTCAACGCGCACCTCCTGGGCGTCGAGCTGAGCGATAACGTCCTGACTGAAATGGGCTATTTCGTCGATTAGCTTGCTGCCGAAGTAGTGATGTTAAGAAATCGACTCAACGTGCGACACAACACGGTGGGGGAGCTTGAACCGTTTTTCCGTCCAGGGTCCCCCTACTCTCCGGGCTTCTATTTCGGTGTCTCTCGCTGATCCGCTCCTTAACGAGCGCGATGCCATAGCAGCATACCTGGAGACAGCTCTGAAGGTCGTGGGGCTGTTTTCTGTCAACTGTCGACTTCCGACCAAAGCACGCATTATCAGAGGTCGCCCTGTTTCGGAATGCGCTTTGTGGCCGGCGCAAGTTGCAGGGGCTTTGCCCCCGCACTCCCAGGATTTTGCGCTTGGTGCCTCTCCCGATGCTGGGCTCGCTGCAGGAAAACGGATGAAAAGGGGGATGCCGAAGCATCCCCCTTATCGATCGGTCGAGGCCACCGAGTCGGCGCTCGGGTTGCTTCCCAGTGTGGGGCCATGGGGACATGGGCAAAACGGGGAAGGAACTGACAGCATAATGAAGTGGCGGGGACCAAGGTACAAGCCGAGTTTGCAGTGGTGCTCAATTCGAGCCCGTTTCTCCAGTGTGGCTCCGGGTTCCGTGATCAAAACAGTGGTGACGCCGACAGCCGCGAGGTGAGCCGGCGATCCCGATTGGGAGAGTCCTTACGTTCACGACTCGGACCTGTGGTCTCCGCAAATCGACCCAGGAGTCAATGATGCCGCGCAAGAAATTACACAAGAAGAACCAGAGGGTGGCCCCGCCGATCATGAATCCCGATGCTGCCGGAATCGATATCGGCGCGACCGAGATTTACGTTGCCGTACCGGCGGATCGCGATCCAGAACCTATTCGCATGTTTGCGACCTTCACGCAGGATCTAAACCGTCTTGCCGACTGGTTGCAGCAATGCGGGGTCCGCACGGTCGCCATGGAGTCCACCGGAGTCTACTGGGTTGCGTTGATGCAGATCCTGGAAGTGCGCGGGCTGGAGGCCTATCTGGTCAACGCGAAACAGGTTAAGAACGTACCGGGACGGCGCACAGACGTTTCCGACTGCCAGTGGCTGCAATAGCTGTATTCAGTCGGTCTTTTGCGCGCGTCCTTCCGCCCCGCGCCAGAGGTTTGCGCCCTCCGATCCTTGCTTCGCCACCGAGACAGCTTAGTGGAGATGGCGACCACGCATGTCCAACATGTACAGAAGGCTTTGGATCAGATGAACCTTCAGATTCACCATGTCATTAGCGACATCACTGGAACAACTGGGCTTGCGATCATCGATGCGATTCTTGCTGGGAATCGCGATCCCCAAGTGTTGGCCACACTCCGCGATCCCAGGATTCGAGCCAGTAAAGATACGATGGCTAAGAGCTTGGTGGGAGATTACCGCCCAGAGCATCTGTTCACACTGCGGCAATCTGTCGACTTGTACCGGGAATACCAGCAACGAATCGCTGCCTGCGAGGAAGAAATGCAGCGCTTCTTGAAGTCTATGGGAGCGAGTGCCACTTCATCGGCGAGTTTGCCGGCTGCCAAGGATTCCGTAAGGAAATGCAAGGTGATGGCACCGGCCAAGGCTCTGGCATTGCGTGAGGAAGCCTATCGCATCCTGGGAGTAGACCTGACTACGATCCCAGCAATCAGCGTCTTGCATGCTCAGGCTATTCTCGCCGAGTTGGGCGATGGCATCTCAAAATTCCGTAGCGCCGGCGCCTTCAGTTCATGGATGGGGTTATGCCCGGACAACGATATTAGTGGCGGAAGAGTGCTTTGGACCGGAACGAGAAAAGTCAAAAACCGCGTTGCCGTCACTTTACGAATGGCAGCTCAGTCACTCCAAAAGAGTGAATCGGCTTTAGGAGCGTTTTACCGCCGCATGCGAACTAGGCTCGGAGCTCCCAAAGCGGTTACTGCCGCTGCT
>Ga0206881_10125_pt1 | contig 23156 bp, 15 predicted proteins | sample Alteio_BWOrgCont_3_FD_152867 | JGI IMG/M metagenome (GOLD analysis project Ga0206881, IMG submission 152867) | Enriched cells from forest soil in Barre Woods Harvard Forest LTER site, Petersham, Massachusetts, United States -... | ecosystem: Environmental > Terrestrial > Soil > Temperate forest >...
CGACAAGGACGTGAATGACTGGCTGCTTGAACTCCGCAAAAAAGCGCGGACCATGAATAGTGTCCGGCGAGTGAGTGGCGAAGCCCATAACGAAGGCCGTGAGACGTCCCGGCATGCAGAGATAGTCGAGGCGTCCAAGACCTACGGCCAACTGACGATGGAGTTCGACAAGGAATTGGGGCGGAGTGGGCCAACGTTCGCTCGATACCTCGACTTCAGCAAGAATCTCTAGCCGTTTCTCGTCGATCAGTTGGATGTTGGGTGGCTCACTTGAGCAGTCTGGAATCGAAGCTTTGGAACTACTGCTTGAACCTCACCACCCTGTGAGAAATCACGGGAAATCATGGGTATTCTTCGTTTGTAGTGGCGATATTCTTGGAGCGGCAGACTGATGGTCCAAAATTCCCTGCGAACCTTTTCCAAAGGTTTGGGGTCCAGACTATCTTCCCAATTTCTTCCCTAGGCGCCAGCCGTGTACGACTCATCCAAAATGTTCTGTCAGTACCTTTCGCGTTTTCAGCTCGACAACTTCCGTGGCTACTTGGCGCACATGGAGGAACGGTTTGAGCGGGACATGAAAGAGTTTAACGAGCAGCTCGAAGCTGAACTCAACGGCAAATCGGAACAGGAACGGGCCAGCATTGTTGATTGGTACGGTAAAGAAATCTGGAACATCGCCGAGATTTTCCCGCGTCACTTTTGGCAAAGCTCACTCGTTACTATCTGGTCTCATTTCGAACATGAGATTGTTGATCTCTGCCGGATGGACATTGTCCATGAGGCCGAGGACATTGATACTGGCACCAAGCGAGCGGACAAGTGCAAAACGCTTGAAGACGTCCGCAAGTATCTCGATAAGCGCAAAGTTCAGTTGAACTCCAACTGGAGTGAACTCGAAAAAATCAACAAGGTTCGCAATCAGATCGTGCATGACGGTGGCCGGAGATACATCGCGGGACCGGAAGGCTATCCTGATGATGAAGATGGCATCAAGACCCTCGAGCGATCGAAGGCTGTCGACGCATATGTGGCTAAGCGGGAGCAAGCAGGGAAGACAGGGTTGTCGTTCGAAAGTGAAGAACTTGTTGTCACAGCCGAGTTTTGTCGCGAGCTGGCCGAGCTATGCCATGTTGTCGCAGACGACACGGTCTCAAGGATGCCACCAACAGAAGAGAGTTATCGTCAAATTGAGAAATTGCTGAAGCATCACAAATGAGAGTGGTACGCGCGGCGCAAGCACCAGTTGTGGCCAGGTTCGTCGGCCAGAGCGTCGTGGCTAATGCCACTGGGGATAAGGATGGCCGAATAATGGTGATTCCCACTAACCAATTCCAGACCGCCGAAGCAATCGTAAGGGACGGGTTTGGTGAATTCTACATTGGGGCACATCCAACCGAACGCATTGGGCTGCAATTCGCGTATCGGGAGGTTTTCGTCTATCCCGATTGCGATTTCGAGTCGACCGAACCGTTGATTCGAGCCGGACTGGACGAGATCGGCTGGCAATTGGCTCTGTACCACTCAGCGGACGAGAGCCGCTTCAAATCGTTTCAAGAACCAACTGGGCCGGAAATAAAACGAAATTGCAACATCTACGGCCTCGCTCCGATTTGTCTTGTCGAGGCATGCCGACCGCTTGTATATCACGTGACAGCGATAAGCAACGCGCGATCATGCTGGAGGGATGGAATCAAGGCCAGCGACGGCAGACACGGTTACCCGGACACAACTGGTAAGATTCACGTTTGTCAATCTCTGCGAGGAAATCTGGATAGTGCAGAGCGCTGGGCATGGTGCCTCAGCAACAGCCGAGGGATGTCCCCGGCGGATTATTCGATCTTGGAAATTAAGCTCGGCGAGGTACGAGGGGCGCGGGTCCACAAGGACTTTCATAGCACTTCGGGGATTATCATAGACCGGATTGAGTCAATTTCGCCGATCTTCATTGCGCGGGAATTCAGGTTAAACGACGGTGAGTGGGAATCGGTATTCGAAACCTGAGCGGGACGTGGTTCCTGTCAAGGCAAGTCAACAATATCCCAGGTCTGCCGTTTTTGCCCCGAGCGGTAGGGCCTCTTCGCAAAACAAATCAGTGGCAAAGCCGTCCTTGTTGAGATGGTCGAACATTGCAGCCTGCCGGTTCCAATCGGCCGTCTTCGTCTGTCGCGGTTAGGGCTCGAAGGTGGGGTTCCCTGGCCGCGACGGACGAAGACGGCATTCCAGCGACGTTTGGTCGTGAGTGCCTCTTGTGTAATCTCAGCGGAATGCACCAACCGTATACGCTGCGGTTGTACTTTGTTTCGAATGAGGCAGACGCCACTGTTAGCGTCAAAGCTATGCCGATGTCGAACCCGATGAAGTTAGCCGTTGTTTCGTCGATCCGCGTGCGAATAAAACTCGGTTGACGTGGGCTGCATCCACAGGCGAGAATCTCCATTTGAATGAGTGAGCCAAAAAGGCGACGGAACGACGAATAATCGTCTTTTGAGAATGCAAAATGCATTGGATCATAGAAGATAACGTTGCTGGACAAATGAGTAGAAGCCTGGTCCGTTCAGGCGACCTGTTAGTAGATGAAGCTTCGAGCTCTAGCACCTGCGAGTTAAGCATCGGCTGCGTGGTTGCAATCACATCAGCAGATCACGACAAGCTTCAGTTCGTATTTGCAAGGAAGGCAGCAAAGCCGGTGACGGACCTCTACATATTCGGAGGGCAATGGGTGCTCCCCGGCGGAATGGTTCGGAGCAATAGGCAAGCCGAATTCGATGCATTGCAAATGATAGTGACAAGTGCATGTACACGTGTTCAAGCGGAAACGGGGATTTCACTTCCAATCGAGTCGTTGCGACCAGTGCAACACGTGCCGCCTGTTACGACCTATCGTGCTCGCGGACAAGATCGCGTCGTAATTGTAGTCCCGTTGGAGTGCGTAGTAGCTCTGAATATGCCTTCCGAATTGCAATCTGGGGATTCGTCCATCGATAAGGTCGAGCTTGCCGAGCCGCGTGACCGTATCTCAACTTGCGCTCCCGCGAATCGAGTAATTGTGGCAAGAATGGTTTGGAAGAGTCTATCAGCCGCTGATAGAGACCTTCTTTCACCGTGCGTAACCGCGGCAATCGAAGAATGTAACAATCTTGCCAGTCGCCACGGGTTCCCGCTGATTCCTTTGCTCCACTCTTGGAATTGAGATGATGGAGCTTTGGTAATCTCGAATTTGAGATCATGACTCATAACTAAAGTTCCTGTGTCGCGGTGGTTGCGTTGGGCAACACTGCGATGCGCTCTTTCGACGCGACGCGGAATCCTCTCGAGCGTTTCCGCATTCATGTCTTCTTGCTGACTTAGATTGCAACTCGTGCGTTATTTGCGTACAGTGGGTGGGCTGTGGCGATTGCGCGTGATGGATAAAGTTAAGTCAACTGAAGGAAGCATTAAGCTCGGCAACAAAGGCGGGCGACGTTGCAGTTCAAACCAAATTCGAAATGCGCGTCATTTGTTGGCGTGCTAAATGCCTTGGGAGATGTCTTCGTCGCGACTCGCAATCGTTCCGGTTGATCTTGCGACGAATCAGCGGAAGAACAACTTGACAGACCTCATCTCATACTCCGGAAATGATGCATGTCGCTGCGCCAAGATCTCAACGTACCTGTTCGAATTGCGATTGTGCAGCTTGAATGCCACCAAGCGGCGACCATTGGAGGGCGAGACTTCCTGGGGGAGCCATTTGTAGATCAGCAACTGCTCCCTCTAGATTATCTCATTTCTGCCGGGCTAACGCAGTTGAAGAGTACACGCGATGATTGCAGAGAAACATATGTCACTTGGCATCGTGAGCGCGTAATGGCGACGCTGCGGTACATACACTCTAAAGGGAATAAATCAACACTTTGGGAAACGCCAGCTGAAAGAGATGTCAGCCTAAAGCAAGGGCAGCACCCTTGGAAGCAGGTGAAATGTAACACGACGGACGCCAATTCAACCACAACTCATTTACGTCCGTTCCTTTTAATCGTGTTCCCGGAATACTCGATTCCGTTCGAAATCCTCGGCGACATCCACAATTGGGCAGTGGAGTATATGAATGAACCGGAGAGTCTCAGCATTGTGATCTTTGCAGGGACGCATACTCTGCCGCCTAGGACCGAGCACGTGGACCGCGCCTACGACGAGTTGTTCTCGGGGGAATGGTTGCACAATGGCGAATGCACGAAGGACTTGGACTTTGCGTACTCAGCCGAGTTGCCTTCGAAGAGCGTGTGCCCGATCTTTTATTGGGACAAAACGGAAAATGGAGGGAACGGTAAGATACGAGGCCGCTTGAAACTGAAACGAGTGCTTTCGCCATTTGAACTTTCGAATATGGGAGCTCACACGTATCATCCGAAGCAGCTTTACGACGAAGACTTGCTAAGCGTTCCGCTGGACACGAGATGGAATCAAGAGATCGAACGACTCGACAGCCATAACGAAAACGAGAATTGCGTCAGATGCAAGGATCAGGAGCACACGAATCTAAGTATGACGTTTCTGCCTTTGATTTGCTCGGAGGCATTGCAAGCGGAAACATTCGGAGGCGAAAGGTCTTTCGACATCGCAGTGGTCCCTTCGTACAACAAGAAAGCGGAGGCGTTTGACAGTATTATCGAGCAAATCTCATTGAATCAGCACTTGGTGGTTTTTTGTAATGATGGCCGCTATGGCGGTTCCCGCTTTGCAATTCCTCCGTCAAGCCGCGGAGAGGGGTGGTGGTTAGGTCATCCAAATGGTGGATCGTTGCCTTCCGGCGATGCGGTGTTGATCGCGGATGTTACGCCACTCAGCTTGGCTGAAGTGAGTGGCGTTTACAATCCTGCTGAACGAGTCCAGCTTCAAAGGATTTCTGCGGTTGTCCCGGACAATCCGCACCATGACAGTTACATCGTTTCGGAATGCCTGCGCACGCTTCGGGAGAAGGAGGTTGGCAAGAGTTCAGCTTTTAGTCCCATTTCAACCGACGATGCAACGTCACATTTCAATGTTCATTCAAACCCGGACGTGGCAAAAGGCCCGAGTATAAGCGGTGTTTCGAAGACGGCTATTGATCTGGAGTTGCGCCGCGCTGTCTTGACGGAAACACTTCAGCTTCGTGGTCCAACGCTCCTTCAGCGACGCAAATTAGAGCGACTTCTGAGTCTTGGTCCCATTGACAAAGCTGTATGGGAGCTACACGCCGACGATGTTGTATTTCCGTTCTGTCCTCTAAAAACGGCTTCGATGCAATCCGACAAATGCCAGCATGGCGGAGACTCAGCGAGCAACAGGCAGGCTCCATATGCCGTACTCAAGGCCGCGCCTGATTCCATTTCGACCAAAAAGGAAGAGCCACGAACAACATTCGACATTCGCGTCAGGGGAAATGAGCGTGTCGACAGTCGGAAAGAAGTCTTGTCGGTTGACATGCTTGGTCTGGAAAGACGGATGGTCAAGATGTGTACAGAACGCATCGAGCATCTCAGGGTCGCTAATCATCTCGCACAAAAGCAGCACCAATATGTTACTGCAGTAGCAGCAATGTTTGGGGCACATCCGTTTCGCCGGTCCGATATTCCGGAGCCTGGACCGTCTGATCTGCTGACAAAATCTGTGTGGCGGTTCCTTGGTAAGACGTCCGATCACTCTGACCATGCAGCCAGGCAGTACCTAGCGACAACAGTCGCGGAAATTGTTGAAAAACATCACGCGTCTTCAGCCTGGCTATTTCTCTATGTACCCAAACGGAGAATCGCCTCGCGTTTGGAAGCAATCGAGAACTCACATCCCCTGATCTGTGTGATTGGGCATAATGCCTCGGTATCTGCGCCGCTTTACTTGGAAGGGTGTATGGCCGGGACGTGCGTAAAGACCCGCCGACCTGTACTGCATCCTCGGCTCGTTCAGCGGTATGGACAAACCCAGATTAAGGAATTTCTGCCCATCAAAAAATCGTCGAGATCGGCCGTTGCCGTACCGATCGTAAGTCACGACGAATCTGATTCGCTTCCAAAGGAGGTCACTGGTGTGCTGGTCCTCGAAGCATCGAACCAGTACGCGTTCTCCTGGGCCTGCGCCGAGGAGTTATTTATCGACGCAAATGGACTCTCAGCGGCACTTCTCTTCCTCAAAGCCGCTCATAGCGACGTCCACAAGCATTTCGCCTGGTATCCAACTGGAGCAGAATGGGATTTGTCTTTCCCGCTCAACGATCTTTGTTACTCCGTAGGAACGTTGCTGCCAAAGCAGCCTCCATACTTAGGAATTGGAATGACGATCTGGCACTCCGATTTCGCACGCAGGCATGCATTCGCACTCGGTGCCTTTCGTTTCGATGCGGACTATATCTCGCAGCGCGTGCTGCCGACATATCAATTTTGGAGTGATGGAGACGCCCGTCCAGCCGATGCGAAAGATAGTTCGATCGACATATTACGCCCGGTGAGCTTTGTTGGGAGCATTCTTGCTCAGCCGAGCGGGGCCACGACTTCGAGCGACTGGCGAGAACTGAGGCTTTTCCGGCGTCAAGATAAGGCAAGACGAACGGAAATCGACCGAATTTTTGCAACAAATATTCTGGCTACGATGGGCCAGTCCAGCGATGGCAGCCAAGTTGCAAGTCCTGCTCTCGTCAAACTCGAAGGAATGAGACGCTTTGCGGAGATGAGTACTGTACGACAGCTTCGCAACCGCAATAGGTTGAAGAACCTCGAAAAACATCGTGGCGCGATAACGTGGTACACCTATGGCGGTACGACCGATTCCTTGCGCCCCCACCTCGAGTCCCCATTTCTCAATGCGACAGCATCCCTCGTCGACCGGTTTATTTCTACCAGCGTTTCAACAATTCAAGAGTCCGCATGCGCGACTCTGGAGAACATCCTCGAGAGCATTACGATTACTGGAGTAAATACGTTCAATGTGATCAGAAACTTTCTTGTCGAGCTGTTCGATGTGGACGGTTGTTCCATTTTTGCTGTCGATACTCCGAACGATAATGACACTCTGGCAAGAAGTCCAGTTGTATTGCGGACGGTGACTACAAGCGGGTTGACGAGGCATGGAAACGAAGTGCTTGCAGAAGAGGCGAGATACGAGGACATGCGTCCTAACAGTCCCCATATGACAGTGCGAATGTGCTTCGATGACAATCCTGAATCCGTCTGCGTCAATTATAGAGAGCTGACTCGAGAGGTGCGTCCCCCAGCGCGCCTTCTTGATACGTTTACATTGACCGAATTCGAGCACCGCCGACTCTTGATGCACGCGGTGTCAGTACCTGATTCAGCTCTGGATCAGATAAGTATTGACGGATGGACCAACGTCCCAAGACGATCCAAAAACGACGTCCGCGTAGGCGTTATTCGGCTAATCCGGTCAACGAGGGGACGCCCTTTCACTTCTTATGACGAAGAGCTTCTCGGAAAAATCGCGTCGTTGATCCGGCGCGGCTTCATTCATTTGCATAAATGGTATCGCGACTCGAAGAGCGTTACCGTCGTCGAGCGCATTAGAAGTGTGTTAGACGAGTTCAAAGTTGCGGTAGAAAATGAAGAAAATGAGAATCGCGTTGTCCAAGGAGCGGATGCCGCCGGTGATGAAAGCGACACAGTGAAAGTGGCAAATGCGGCGGAAGAGTGGGAGGCAGGTCGAGGCGGATCGATCGGAAAGGCGCTGACTAGGCTTTTGGTTCGTTCTAACGGTTTTGGAAGCTGGAACCGGCTGCGAGTTGAGTCAATCGTTCAGGACTTATTCTTCGCTTTTGATTGCAAGAAGCCCGTGTTGTCAATGTTTCGATTGATTGTGCGGCATTGGAGCGGGGCTCCTGCGATGATGATTCACGCGTTTCATGGGCACTCTTTCATGGAGTTGTCGGAAGAGGCGGCGGCTGAACCGCTTTTGGAAAACGAAGGTGGGATCGGCTGGAGCTGTATCTCTGAGAAATCGCTCGTTGAATTCGAAAGAGCGGATCTTGAGTTTACGATGGCATTTACAAAATGCCACGAGCGAACCGCATGCGGTCTCTGCGTGCCTGTTGTCTTGCCATTTCGACACGGGCCAATGATTGGAGTATTGTCTATCGAACTGGAGAGGAAGGAACCGTTTTCCGTGAGTGAAATGGCACTGATGTTTGCCGCGGCAAAACAGATTTCCTGCCTTGCTGTGGGAGAAGTGTGTAACGAAGAATGCGGTTTCGGAAGGTCTCCAGTCAGGGAAACATTGAACTACATCAAAGTGCATCTTGCTTCGTGTGACGAAGAGACTAGGACTGAATCACAGAATTGGGAGTTCGCGGCAATAATGAATGCAGCGAGACGCGGTGAGCGTGATGGTCGAGAGCAAAATCTGCATGCTATTTCAAACGATCTCGCGAAAGATGAATTCTTTCCATTCAAGCAGGTACGCTGGTTCGTTGATCGTACTGTTTTGGATCCAGATTCAATTGGAATTCCAGGCGAGAGCGAACGAGCATATGGGCGAACTCCTCCCGGCTTGGAGGCTGAGCTTTTTGGTCTAGGAAGCATTGGTGTCCGTATTGACTTTCGTAGTGGACGGTGGAGTTGCCCACTTTGGATGGGCGGTGCTGCTGCTGGTCATCTGATCGGAGTCAGCAGTTGCCCAATAGAAGTCGCGGCGACAGATGCACGTAAGCGAACGGAGGCAATTAGAAGAGCGAACGTGGTTTGCAAGATCATTCGTGAAAGCCTCTGGAAATGGTCGGCGATCAATCAGCCAATCGCATTCTTGAATGACGCCTGGGGCATTCGCTTGAATCAGAAAAACAAGTCAGAAGTTTGCGATGGTCGGAGAACTTGGGAGCCAGTGTGCGTATACGATGCGAGATGGCTGTCTCTTGCAACTGGGACGGCGGTGCGTTGACGTTGAGAAGGTCTTTGAGGTCAGAATATGCTGAAATCGCGATCGAAGTCTATTGCGAGCCTGTAATCTCCTCGAATTTCGTCGGGAGTAAAGTTGTGATGTCTTAAGGAGCTTAATGGGGGCCGGTATCAGATGCCGATAGTCTACAAGATGTTGGAATTGCCACACAAACTCAAAGACACGGAGGTCTAAGAGATGGGTTGTCCGATTGGAGGAACTCGTCCCAGCAAGGCCCACGAGCGTTTTCGGCGCTTGCGCAAGATGGATAGATCTGATAATTTTGTGTTCGGGGTTGGCGGCGGATTGCGGTTGACCGGAAAACCGCAGGGACAGATGACAAGCTTGGCGATATTGGACTCGTGTGAAGAAAGAGAGATTTCGTATGCTGAATTCTCTGAGTTCAGCAAGCTGCGCGATCCTCAGTCGAGACCAATCGACTTTTCTGGAAATCATTGGGACTTCTGGGTTTTCGATAAAGATTTCAGGAGACTTTGTCTGTTTCGCAAAGACGGTTTTAAGTACATAGGCCTCAAAGCAGAACTCATGCATCCCGATCTGATGCCATTTGAGCAACAAGAATCCAATTCCGTTGCCGTCAGGCGGTTTATCAAAAATGCTGAAGTCGAAAGATATCACTGGGATGATGGCGATTGGAATGGGAAGTATCTGCAGTTCTGGAAGCGAAAGGCGAGGGAATGCACCCATTGGGGGCTTGATCGTGATTTTGGGATGAGTTCGTTCCACATTTGCCATTCGGACAAAGAGCTTTTCAATCAATTGGCAGGAGCCATTCAGCCAGGCGAAGAAAAGAAAACGAATCCAGCTGCACTCATATGTAAAAGCTTGTGTTTCGTCCGCCGCCAAGATAAGTCGCATTGGTTGGTGATGAATGAGGACACCGTATTGCATCACGGGTTGGACTTGAGCAGAATTGCCAATTGTGATGGCGAGGAAAGATTCTCCGGTTTTCTACATTTGCTTCGGAACGGAGGACGGGATCGAGCCAATCCTCGAGGCTATCTGCCCAGCAGATAAAGGTTCACGCGTTGCTTGCTGCAGTCGATTGATTACGCAATAGCAACGATGCCCTTCTTCAAGAAAATCATTGACGGAACCCGCAAATTGAAACCCGCTCCTTTGAGATAGGGACATCGATGCGGTTCTTCAAAATCGTATGCGAAACGACCTCAAGGAAGCGTGATTGGTTTTCGTGAATCGGGCGTGAAATCAAATCGTCGCCATCAAGGCAGGGATGGGTTTCTATCCTGACCTCGTTGCTCTACCGCCAGCCGGTCCCGGAACGTCGTTGGCTTGGCCGGTTCGGCTTTTGTCGCTGCCTGCACGTTTGAGTCGGTTGACGTCGTGGACTGCGGTGGTAGCGCCGGGGTTGCAGTTTCCGACGTTTCCGAAGTCGACACCTGCCCTCCCGACTTGGTCGAATCGTCAGAGTCATCCCCGGTTCTCGCCCTGCGGCGGATGCGGGCGGTGATCGGTTCCTCGGCGGTTGCATGCGTCTCCCGGGCACGTTGCGGCGTGGCCTCGATGTTGTTCGCGGATTTGAGGGTCTTGATCCGTTCCGCCAGTTCGGAAGTGCTCGGCAGCGGTTCCTTTCCTGGCTCGTGGGCGGAAGCGGAGAGTCCGGCCTTGAGTTGGTCTCGCACGCTGGTCAGTTCAGTCAGATAGGCGTCATGCGTGAAGGGTTTGCCCAGACGTGCCAGATAGTCACGAAGCTGGGCTTCGGCGATGGTGAGGTCTTGCCGGACGCGGTCGCATTCGGAGCCGTAGGCAGCCGCGAGGCGTTCCAGATTATTCAGGACGGCACGTGGTCCCTGGTGTTCGCGTGACAGGCCGGAAAGACGGGTGATTGCACCTTCGAGATAGACATCGGGCGGAAACTGCGGATTCAGGACAATACCGAATCGCAGCCCACGATAGGTACCAAGCGGTACGCCGGTCGTCTCGCGGACGGTTCTCGGCAGAGCATCGAGTTTTCCGCCGAGAATGGCGGGGATGTCTTCGCGGGGATAGGTCCGGCCCCCGATGGTCATCGGATCATCGGCATGAGCGGCGGCGGTGGCCTGATCGGTCGTGAGGGTGGACAGGCGACCGGACAGCCCGGCGATCATGGTCGGTAAATCCCGCACACTGCGGCGGGCGAGGTATTGTTCGTCGAGGTGGTTCTTCTTGAGCAGCGTAAGCCGTTGCAATTCGGCGTCGGCCTCGGCGAGAGTCAGTACCGCTGGGTTGCCCGATGCAATCGCCTTGACCTCGGCGTATGACAGTTCCTGGCTGCCGATATCCTCAGCACGGCGGGCGGCGTTATCGCTGGTAATGACCTGACTGATAAACCGGGCCTTGGTCTCTAACGCCTGCCACATGTAGGCGTCGAATGACCCTTCCGTGACATACCGGTAAATGCCCACTTCGGCGTTTTCGTTGCCCTGGCGGAGTATGCGGCCGTCGCGTTGCTCAACCTCGGCGGGCTTCCAAGGTGCGTCGAGGTGATGCAGGGCGACAAGGCGTTTCTGGACGTTGGTGCCGGTGCCCATTTTCTGCGTGCTGCCGATCAGTACCCGTACCGAACCGTTCCTGACCTTCTCGAAAAGCGCCTGCTTCTTGGCATCGGATTCGGCGTCGCCGATGGCGGCGATCTGGTCGGCCGGAATCGCGGACGCGATCAGTTTCCTGATGATGTCCTCATAGGGTGAATATCCCCAGGCGGTGGGATTCACGCCCATATCGGCGAAAATCATCTGTGTGCCGCGAGTGGGTGCCGATTGCTTCCAGATGGCGGCGACGTTGTCGACAAGCTGGTTGACTTTCGATTCCGGGAAATCCGGTGCCGTGGCAGAGAGCATCCGTGCATCGGTCGCGAGCTTGCGGCCGTCCGTGGTGATGGAAAGCGCGTTGTCGATGCGCGGATCAATCTTCTGTGACCGCAAGCGTTCGTAGCGTTCTACCAGTTCCTGCTGAAGTTGCCGCTGTTCATACGACATCGGGCAGGCAACGACAATGGGCTTTCCGCCTTGGAGGCGGGGACGCGGCAGGTTCAGCATCTCGGCGGTCTGCACATCTGAAAATGCCCGAAACATCTGCTGGAGTTCGGGCAGGTTGGTGAACCGGGCGAAGCGGCTTCGCGGGCGCAGCCCCGCGCCGTCGGGAGTGATTTCCATCGAGTCGACGACTTCGCCGAAGGTGGCGGCCCAGGCGTCGAAATGTTCCAGCCCCCGGCTTTTCAGTCCCTCGGGGTCGAGGAACCGCTGCATCGTGTACATCTCGACCATCGTGTTACTGATCGGTGTGCCGGTGGCAAACGTCACCCCGTGCCCGGCATGTTGCTGGTCGAGAAAGCGGGCTTTCATGTAGACGTCGAATGCCCGCTCACTGCCGCCGGTCTGGATACCGGCAACCCGTTCCATCTTGGTCGGTGTCTCCAGGTTCTTGAAATAATGCGCCTCGTCGACGAAGACGTGATCGACGCCCAGTTCATCGAACACGAGCCCGTCATCCTTCTTTTTCTCGGCCAGCAGGTTCTTGAGGCGTTCCGCCCGTGCCGCTTTCTGCTTCTCGATGGTCTTGATGAGATTGCGGTTGGCTCCGCGTGAGCCCGCATGCTCACGGAGCAAGGCGTCATATTCGGCGATCTGCTCCAGCAGGAACTTTTCCTGATAGTTGCGTGACATGCCAATCCGTTCAAAGCTGCTGTGCGTGACGACGATGCCGTCCCACTCGCCGCTGGCGATCTTGGCCGTGAGGAATTTGCGGCGTTCCTTGGTCAGGTCTTCCTTGGCGGCGACCAGCAGTTTGGCATTGGGATAAAGTTGCATGAATTCGCGGGAGAATTGCTCCAGCAGGTGGTTGGGCACGACGTACATCGGCTTTTTGCGTAAACCCGCCTGCTTCAGTTTCATGCCGGTGGCGGCCATCGTGAAGGTTTTGCCTGCTCCCACGACGTGGGCCAGCAGCGTGTTGCCGGAACTCATGCCGCGCCATACCGCATCCATCTGATGGGGGCGAAGCGTGAAGGCGTTGCTCATCCCCGGAAAGTCGAGATGCGAGCCGTCGAACAGGCGGGGCCGCAGATTGTTGTAGGTATCGTTGTAGATTCGCACCAACCGCTCGGTGCGGTGTGGATCGGCGAAGACAAACGAGCGGAACTGCTCCTTGATGAGCTTCTGCTTCTCGCGGGCAGCCATCGTCTCTTCCTGGTTGACGACGCGCTCCTCGCGGTCGCCATTCTGAATCGTGTCGTAAATCGTCGGCGACTTCATGTTGAGGGCCAGTTCCAGCAGCCAGGTGCCGTTGGCACGAGCCGTGCCAAACTCGGACGTGGCGGCGACGGATGCCTTGGCGGCGTAGTCGGCTTCCAGGCTCCACACGGCGTCTTTCTTCAAATGTGCGACGGGGACGTCTGAGGAAGCGACATGGAATAGCTGGGCCGCAAAAGCATTGATGTCGCGATGCGGTATCCACGGTGCGCCGAGATTGGCGTCAATGTCGCCGGGCAGCACGTCCTCGGGTTGCACGTTCCGCAGGGCCTGCACATTGCGGGCATAGGCAGGGCCAGACCGTTCGGCGACCGCGAGTTTGGTGCGGACGTTTCCCGACAGGTAGGCATCGGCGGTCTGCCAGCTTTGTGAATCCGGATCATAATAAATCAGGTCACCGAGTTCCTGGGTGACCTGGGCTTCGGGCTTGCCGTAGAGCGTGGCGATGTACGGCAGGTCCACTGTCCCGCGCTGGTTGAGGGAGACCAGCAAGCCTTCTTCCGCATTACGAACCTGCGTGACCGGCGGGGTCTTGCCCACGACGTCGCGCAGCATGATCGCGGCCTTCTGCGCCTTGCCGGTCTCCTCGTTGTAGTCCTCCAGCGACATGACGAGCATGGCATCGGGGTCTTCCTTGAACTTCACGAGGTTTGGCATGCGGCGGATGATGCTGCCGTCCGAGGTCTCGCCAAAGGTCGTCTTGTTGACCGGGCCGTAGACCACCACAAATTGGTCGTAGGCCCGGACAAGTTCCCGCCGTGCCTCGTTGCGGTTCTCTTCCGGCCAGCCTTCGTTCTGTGATTGCAGCACGCGGCGGGCATGGTCACGAAGTCCGATCAGAGCGGCAACGCGTTTACCGACCAATGTGCCATTGGACCGCAGCATCGTGCCACCATAGACGACAGGAACGGAGCGGCCGTCCTCGATTTGGCAGATCGTGCGATTGTCGCCGACGAAGAAGCTGCCTTCGTTGATGTGCTTTTCGGGAGGTGGCGGAGTAAATACGGGTTCTGGTGCTTGGGCGGCTGCCGACGCCTGGAAGGACTCAAACCGGGGCAATCGCTGGATGGCATAGCCAAGCTGGCGCGACAAATCGCCATTGCTCAGGACGCTATAGCCTTCGCCCCCATAGAGCGTGTCCTTGCCCGACCACGCCCCCAGCACCATCTCGGGATGATTCAGGAAGTAGCGGTTGACGGGAATCTGCACGCCATCGATCGCAAGCGGTGCGACGCCAAGCCATTGATCATCAACATGGTTGGCGGGCACTCCCGGTGCCCGCTTGCGAAGGAATACGATGTCGGTCACCACGGCGGTTCCCTCCCGCTTGAAAGCATCGGACGGAAGGCGGATGGCCCCGACGAAGTCTGCCTTGGAGCCGAGATACTCGCGGATGGCGGCGTTCTGCTTGTCGAGCGTGAAGTGCGTGGTCACCAGCGCCATGACGCCACCGGGCTTCAAGGCGTCGATGGATTTGGCGAAGAAATAATCGTGCAGGGACAGCTTCTGGCCCTGATAGTCGAGCTTGACGTCGGCGAACGGTACGTTGCCGACGACGGCATCGATGCGGTCTTCCAGCAGTCTGGTGTCGCGGAAACTTTCGATGCGGATGTCCTGGCCGGGGTGGAGGGCTTTCGCGATCCGCCCTGATATGGAATCGAGTTCAACGCCGATGAACCTTGCTCCCGGCTGGCCGTAGCTCATGAAATTGCCGGTGCCGCAGCCTGGTTCAAGAATGGTGGCGTTGGCGGGGACGCCCAGACGGCTGATGGCGTCGTGGATAGTGGTGATGACGGTGGGTGACGTGTAAAAGGCGTTGAACGTCGTCCGCTTGGTGCTGTCATATTCTGCTGGCGTAAGCAGGGACTTGAGTTCCTCGCCTACATTCTGCCATCCGGCGTCCTTGTATCTTCCGGTGACCGGGTCGGGAAATATGGAAAGGGCGACGGGGCCAAACCCTGAAAACCGGGCGAGGACTTGTTTCTCGTCGGATGTCGCCTGCCGGGATGCCTGCTCGATCGCCTTCAGCGTGCGGATGGCGGCGATAATATCGCGGGCCTTGGTCTTCTCGCCGCTGGCCATGCCGCCGACTGGGGGCGTTGCGGCAGGACTGGCTATGGGGGTTTCGGGTTCTGATGATTTGGGTTCTGGCGGGAGCTGCGTGACGCTGGCGGGCGGCGGCGGAACGTAGTCGAACAGGCTCGCCTGCTTGCGGGACGCCCTTACCGTTTCGACGTATGACTTAGGATGAACGCCATTGCCTGGTCGAGGCTGAGCGCTTCCGGCCCGTCCTGTGGAAATGCGGTGGGCAAACAGTCCTCCAGGTCCTTCACTACCAGTTCCAGTGCCTGCGACGGAATCTGAGACGGGTCGCTGTCCGGATGATGTTCCTCCAACCACTCTGTCAACGTCATGTGGTGTTCCCGCAGGTTCGCTGCGAGGGCTTCCAGGGTCGGCAACAACTGGCGGGACTTCCGTAGCTGTTCGTAAAGTTCCGTCCGTTGTTCCAGAATTCCGAGGACTATGGTTTTGTACTGCATGGTTGTCTTCTCCTTTCGGTGGCAAACTTACAGGATTCGGCGGTTGTGGTGAATCGTCATGTTGGGATGGAAATAAGGTAGGCTGGCGCCACGATGGCGGCTTCTTCCGCATATATCAGGGGAATGCCTCCAGCCGCTTGTCGTTGCGTTCCACCTGACCAGCATCCCGTGGCGATTGAACTATATGGTCAATGCGGGGGATGCTGGGCATGGTCACCTCGGCCGGTCACGGCCCCGGTCCGTCGAGCCGAAGAGGTCTCGCAGGACCTGTGTGGCGGCGACTCCCGTCATGACGATCATGGAGCCGATGGCAACATATTGCAGAATCATCGCCAGCCGTTCATTCTGGCAATTCCTGGCCATCATCTGGGCCTGGGGCCCAAGGTCGTGGAGGTAATATGTCGGAGGCACGGGCATAAAATCATCCGTAGCCTGCTCCAGCTAAAAGGGAACGTCCGGTCCCGTTTCGATGCCCTTGTCCTGCCGGGTCATCTGGCGGATTTCCTGATACAGCCGTTCCGCGTCAATCCGGGTCGTCATCGCAGAATCCTGCCGGATCGGATGCGCCCACAGGCGGTCAGCCGAGTTCCAGCGGTAACCGGCCTCCTTTACTCTGTCGATCACTGGTTGGCTGGGCTTGTCGTCGAATTTGATCGCCATCTGCCGATCCCGCCTGCTCTCGAAGAGGTGGACACCGGCGGCGTAATCCCCGGCGATCTTGAAAGGATCGGGTATGGCCACCCGGTCGCTTTTGTGGCCGACCTGTTCGGCAAAACCCTGAGCTGCCTCAGTATTCTCAGCGGGCTCTACTGGTTCCGGCTCGGCGATTGCGGTGGCGGTTGATGTTTCTGATGGCGTTGTTGGCTTATCTGATTTGCGTTTACGCGGCATAAAATCCTCCTTGAATGCTGCATGGGCCAATCCTTAACCCATAAGGCCGATATTACCACGGTTGAAAGCCTCGCGCAATAGGCTGAGCGCGGGTTTGCGCTATGTCATGTCTATGAAAGCCGCAGAAAACAAGCTGTTTCCGGTTGTTGACCAATTGAAGATGGCGGAAAATCTTGCTTTTTTGCTGATGCGAAAAGCGGGTTTTTCACCGTCCAACAGTCCGGCAACAGGCGTCACGGATGACGCTGCCAAGCGAAAACGCGCTTGCGCGGATTGGGGTAACCGGCGCTCCTCAGATTGCGGCCAGCTTCCTGCGCACGTCGCGTCAAGATAATCAAATTGCCAACATTCAATCGGATTTTAAGTCCAGTTGAAGCTCTATCGCGGTAGCATGGAAATCACGTTGGGGTGACGCTTAACAACCTTCGGTATCAGCCAGTTACGTCGCTGGCTCTTCCTGTTCGCATTGTACTCATGTCGGGCTGACATGGCCAATGCTGTTACCAATTTGTTATCAGATTTCTTTAATGCCAGGGTACGGAGAAATGGCTCCCCGGCCGCGACGGACGAAGTCGATCAAAGCAACGACGTTCGATTTGAGAGTGCCTTTCACGTGAAGGACGGTACCCTTTTCTAGCTCCGCCGGGCTTCCCGAGGCCCGAGACTGGCAGGAACAGCGAGCAGCTTTGACTCTCCCAAGTGTTAGGCCGCGATATGGTTTTCCTTGATCTCTTGAAGAACAGGCCACTGCAATCCAGTTTACTCGAACTCTTCATGTATGATGTTGTGGGCTGCCAAAAACGCGGGAATGTCGCGGTCGGGGGGGCGGTGGTCAAGGCAATGGTTTTGAGGCTTCCTTTTGCGAGGGGAGTCCTTGAGTGCGAGAAGCCGGAGTCTAATCGCGCGATACTACTGATGCGAATCGACAAGGAAGACGGATGATGCATTGATTCCGCTGCGTGTGATAAGGTCTGGAGTATCCTGCTCCGGAATTCCCTCCAGCATTATGGCAGTCCGTCCTTGATCAAACGCCTCTTGGATGGAACGCCCGAATCCGATCGCTCCATAGAACCAAGCTGCGAAAGAGATGGCGGCTTCATCACCGATGGAGCGTTTCATCCCAACCGTGCAATCGATCACGCGAGCGATTGCAAGTGCCTGTGCCTGGGAATAGCAGGCATTCAAGACGACCAGTCGAATATTGTCCTTTAATGTCGTGAACAGCTGCGTCAAAGCTTCCTCGGACACACTCTGCGGCTGACGATTTACGTCAAGGAAGATGAGCTCATTTGAACTGCTGCCATGTCCGCTGAAATGAACGACGTGAGGCTTGTATTGGTTGAGGTATTGCAACAAATCCCCGGGCCGAACGGCCGACTTGACGATGAGGTCAAAATCATCACGGAAATCACTCCCCCGCAGTTTCATACCAATTTCGCGAGATTCTTCATCAAGCGCCAATTTCGTGGTGCCCTCGGGATTCGCAGCGAGCATGAGAATTCGACATTTCGTCATTTGAGGTCGCCTGTCTCGTGATATAGGTTGAATGGGTCCACCCCACGGGTCAGTGAATGCGTGGATGCAAACGATTCGATCGGACGCACGAAATTTGCCACTCGTGAATTCGGAGCTGATACGCTCAGCCTCGATTTGTGTGAACGCAAAGATGACGACAGTGCGTTCCTTGAGCGGTTCCTCGTCAAGGAACTTGCGGGTGGCTTCTACGATTTTGGGATTCGAAGCCAGCTTAAACGTCATCAATTGGAATGACTCATCAATACTGGCAGGGTTACTCCGACCGTCAGCTGGATTCGCCGCCCAAATCAGTCGCATGATTATGGAGAGTTCTTCCTGGTTTGAGACCGGACTGCCAAGAGTGTAAAGGAAGTCTGCTGCATGAATGCTCTCGCACGCGACCTTCAACAGACCAAGCCGGTGCGAGACGAGTAGTTCGATGGGTTCCTTTGATAAATAGAACTGCGATGGTTCTAGGACGGTTGTCACGAAGCGGCGGATTTGCCCGACGTACCGGTCATAGGTGAATTGCACCTTACGCTGGCTGATGGACTCCGCTTGACCGCCTCTGTCCTCCTTGGTTCGAATGTAAAAGTCGAGCACCTGGGGAAATTCCTGGAGCGTGGCCGACACGGCCGCGAGGCGCTCGCGATTGGTTTTAGCTTTGGCCAATCGGAGCGCGAGGTACTGATTGAATTGATGACGCAATTGCGCGTCGCCAGCGCTGTCAACGATCTGTTGGGCTTGTTGCAGCAAATCAGGACGGTTGATCCAAGTCTCGTCCTTCGTCAAAATGTCTTTGGGCGTCAGAAGAACGAAGGTTCCCTGATAAAACGGGAGTTCAAACGATTCGTCCACCCACGTGCGGGTGTCATAGTTGAACCAGACCTTCTTGATGAGGAGTTGCCGCCGATCAGCGATTGCCAGGAACTGGCGTGCGAATTGTTGGGTGTACTCGCAGAGAAATCGTTTGATCATGTTGGTCGTGAAATCGCTGATCATGTCGCGACCGATCCCGTCGTCAATCAACGAGAGTTTTTCGAGGTGACTACTTTTCGAAATCTCCTCGTTGCCAAAATTGGTGAACACGTGGCCTAAATTGCGTATCAACGATTTCGCGAACTTGTCGCCGAGTCCATGACCACTATTGCCATTGAGACTGTAACCGAACCAATTCTGCTTCACCTCAGGAAAATAAAACCATGCTGTGATAAGGCCCCGCGCGATGCCATTTGGCCCAGCGTCCACAACGCGGTCGCGCAGAAAACAGACATATCCAATAATCGCCTCGTGCATCTGTTGGTAGGTGGGATTCGCGCCGTTGAAAAGCAAAAACGGGTCGACAAACAGGGGCAGATCATTCACCACTGATACGTTAAAGGCACCGTAGGAGTCGACATGTGTTTCGTCGACACGAAACACATCAGTGAAATAGACATCCATTTACACGGCCCTGTGCAATTGGGAGAGTGCTCGGAATAAACTGCGTGAACTGAGAAGGTGGCGAAGCCGATATCATATCCATGCGTGCGCTGTTTTGCTGCAGTTGGCGTGTCTTGGAGTCCGCGTTCGGGCACATTTGCGGGGCAAGAGTCACTCCCGAGGGTCATGCGGCAACGCGGATTCAAATGATTGCTTGCGCATTTTTGGTGCAATTTGAGGGTAGATTACCTGGAAACTTGGATGAACGACGACTGACCGAAGTTTGGCGGAAATGCGGTTTGTGCTATGCGGTAGTCAGGCGAATCGCTAAGGAATAACCGTTCAAATGGGAGCGATCCAGCGCAAATCGGTCGAGGCCACCTGCTTTGACAACATCGGCTGAAAAAGCTCCAATTGCACAACAGTGAAACTGCCCAACGGCGGAGTGAATAATAAGTGGCCAACACGACCGAGAATGATGAACACGCATCCTTTTCCGAGACCTCGCTTAAAGTGCGCGACTACGTCCGGGCGTATTTCTCTCATCCCCAAGGATTTGACGTCGCCACGTTTAACTCACTTTTGCTTGCTCCAAAGGGAACGTTGGAGGCAGTTTTCGAAAAGCTCTCAAATGGCGCTGCGCCACTCCTGGGCGGTTATTTTCCGCGAAACTGGGGGAACTGGCGAAACGTTGCTCCTGACCCAACGCCGGACGACCTTAGATCGGCGTTACGATGGTCCCTCTTCAGGCTCCAGTACTATTCCGACAAACTTCGAGTAATTCTTTCGGCGCGGAATTGCGTCGAAATATTGCAACTCTCGGGGCAATACGAGTTTGCAAAGTCGGCTCTAACCGACTTCGATGAAAACTTCGGCAAATCGCTATGGTCGCTTGCTTCGTATTTTCGTCTTTGCGAACTAATACATGGAACTCACTTTAATCGCACTGAATTGTCAGCGTTCACTCGGTTGCACAGAAAATCGAATCGTTGCAGATGGTCCAATATCCTTGCAACCTACTTTAGTTTTCGGGTGGAGTCTGGACTGACAACGGTGGACTTTAACGACGCCATGCAATCTCTAAGCCCATCGAGCGAAGCGTTCAGCTCGTATGCTGGAAACTACTTGCGCTACAGATTGCTCTCGTCAATACCGAATTCGGAACAAGCATTCGTTGACGTACTGCATTACGAAGGTCGTCACTCGCTATTAGATTTATTCGACACGTTCACAAACGTGTTGGCGCACGTAGACAGTTGCTTTCTCGACTCTTCATTACTGGAATGTCTTACTAACTTCGCACGTTCTCTGGACGACGAGCTGTTTTCTGCCGTCGTTTGCCACCACACTTCAGCCACCCACCAGCCGACTGAAACAATGGCCTTTCAGAACTGCCGAGATGCGGCTCAGTTTGCCTATCTCGGACATTTCGAATTAGCGTTGACTGAAGCCTGCCAGGTGATCGCGGTCTGGCCTCGCTTCTTTATTGGCTATCATATCGCTGGCCTAGCAGCAGCGCAGCTGTCAAGAGAAGGTGAGATCCGTCACTTGGTTTCAGCGCCGGCGAGCGATTTGGTCGCGGCTGTCTGCAATTGGTATTCGGCGAATTCTGATCGAATAGAAGCTATTGAAGAGCTGCAACGACTGGCCAGGCTTTACGCAGGGACCATACTTGGGTTCGGAATTATCGAGTTCATCTCATCAACTGATGCCGGAAATGATCCAAGGCGTGCAGATGGTTTGTCGATAATCGCCTCACCATGCCCGTTGCCACAGCAAGCGCTGCTCATGATCGATTCTGCAGCCGCCCTCCGGTTCGTACGGTCGGAGGAATTTCGAGGCTTCGATCCATTTGTACTTACGAGCATTGCTTCACTGCTGGGTGAATCAAATGCCGGAGCACTGCAAGCACCAATATCAACCGAATCTGAATCCCGACGGTTGCACGTGCATGCGATACTGTCTGCCTCGAAAGGACGTTTTGCCGTGGCGTGCCAGACACTCGCACTGCTGCGGACAACCCATAATGCGTACTATGTTGTCCGCCCTGATGTCCAAATCCTTGAAGCTACAAGCCTATTCGAGGTCGACCACCTCGAGGATGCAGCATCGCTGACGGCCGCGCTGTACGCTCTGAATCCGCAATCAATCCCTCCTGCGCAGCTCCGTAAATTTGCACCACTCGCATCTGACGAATCTAGAAGCTTCGACAAGGCAAACATTGCATGGCCAATCATTGCAACCGCGTTACGTCGCCATGACGTATCTGATCTCTCACTGGATCGTATTCATGATTTCGTATCTGACTACATCGAATCGCGAGGGTGTACACTTCCGACGGAATTGCTTGAGGGAAACAACGATCCATTGACAAGAGAACAATTGGTGTTTCTCAGAGATTGCTGCACTGTAGATATTATGGAGTCATCCATTTGGATAGAAAGTCAAGAACAGCTCCTGAGAGAGCGTCTTAGGCTATGCGAGACGATTCGAGCAACGATGCAAGCTCCTCCGGTTGGAATTGAAGGAGAAATCGAATTTGTAATGCGAAAGCTGGCGGTTCTGGACATAACGCAACGCGTTGAACGAAGTCGCATCTATGTTGACGTAGAGCGAATCAAAGAACGAGCACCAGACTCGCTTGCTGACACAGCCACACGCTTACTCGCAATTGTTGCGATCAACAATAAGGATATCAACCGAAGTCTCAAGTTGCTCGGCATGCCAAATAGAGACGGTGGATCAGTTGTCCTCGTTTCCGTCGATCGTGGTACGGAGCTGTTTACAACGATTTTCGGCAAACTCTGCGAGCAGTATCTTTTTAGCCCAGAGCTCGGTCTCGATGCGAATCTAAGCCAGTCGATTCGCCATGGACCAATTATAAGCGGTGTGCGCGCCATCTTCGACCGTTCACACTTGGTAATGCGAACCACTGCTGATGGACGATACCAATCCAATACGTATTGGCTCTCCGTCCTTGGAGACAACGGAATCAACACCGTCACGATCGAGCAGGTGTTCTCACAACTCGCATTATCAATCGACACGTTCATTAAACGGATCCGCGAGGAAGAGATTCAAATCACCTCACCGGAGACACCGCTTGGACTGTTCTCCTATGACTTCACCAAAGGTGAAATAGAAGAAGCATTTTCAAGAATCGAGCCTCTCCACGAAGTGGAAGATGTTTACGACATTGTACTGGATGCAATCTCTCGTAGAACTGAAAAGTGCCTGCAAATCGTGAAGGATCGTATTCTGGTCCAGTGGGAGCAGGAACTCATGAATTTCCTGACACGCTTCATTGGACAAATTGAAAACTTAGTTTGGGACGGTGCCAGAGTCGCGCCATTGCGTTCGGCAGTGACTGATTGTTCCACAGACCTTTCGCGCGGGCTCGAAAAAATTGCGGGATGGTTCGCCCAGGAGGACAAGCGCGAGAGCAACGCGTTCACAATACGCAATGTCGTTAAGTCATTTGAACAAATCGCTCTGAAAGGAGGGCACAAGTGTGTAGCTTTACTTCCAGATGGACAGGCTGGCGCGGATCGTGCCATTAAGGGCGTATACTTCAGGTCGATTTGGGATCTGTTTTTCATTTTATTCGACAACGCACTCAAGCACGGAG
>Ga0206881_10131_pt1 | contig 23133 bp, 12 predicted proteins | sample Alteio_BWOrgCont_3_FD_152867 | JGI IMG/M metagenome (GOLD analysis project Ga0206881, IMG submission 152867) | Enriched cells from forest soil in Barre Woods Harvard Forest LTER site, Petersham, Massachusetts, United States -... | ecosystem: Environmental > Terrestrial > Soil > Temperate forest >...
CTTTTCGGCGCTCCAGGATCAGGCAAGGGCACCCAAGGCAAAATCCTCGGCACCATCCCCGGTTTCTATCACTGCGCCTGCGGAGACGTGTTCCGTGCGCTCAACGTCAGTTCCAAGCTCGGCAAGGCTTTTCTTCACTATTCCAGCAAAGGACAACTCGTCCCCGATGACGTAACTATCGACCTCTGGTCCACCCAGATCGATTCCATGGTCCAGGCCGGACGCTTCAAACCCGACATCGACTTCCTCGTGCTCGACGGCATTCCCCGCAATACTAGTCAGGCCAAGATCCTCGGCTCCACGCTCGACGTCCGCCGAGTCTTCCACCTTGAGTGCAAAGACAAGGCCAAAGTCTACGACCGCCTCAAGCGCCGGGCCCTCAAGGAAAACCGTCTCGACGATATCAACGAAGAAGTCATCGAACGCCGCCTCCGCGTCTACGAGGAGGAAACCAAACCCGTTCTCGAGTTTTACGGCCCAAAACTCACCACATATGTCAACGCCGACCAGTGGCCCTACCAAGTCCTCCGGGACATCCTCAATGATATTGAGCACTATCGTACCGTGCCCGAAGCCTAACAAGCCCTCCCTCCCCATACGGACAAGCTTTATTCAAGGATAAACTCCAAATTATCGAAAATGCTCCACCAAAGTGCTACCGAAAGATTTTCCATTGCCTCTGTCAGCGGAACGTAGCAAGGTCAAAACCATGCGAGCCATCTTTCTCGGAACCGCCGATGGCCATACCAGCCCACGGCGCGAGCATTCCGGGATCCTGATCCAAGCGGGAGAAAGCACCCTCCTGCTCGATTGCGGCGCCGCTGCCGCCCGCTTCCTGCTCCATAAAAAATTTCTTCCCGACGTGCCCGACGCAATCTGGCTCAGCCATATGCACAGCGACCACAATGGCCAGTTCTCCTCGCTCATCCAGTCACTCTGGCTCCGCGCCCGCCGCGCCCCTCTCCATGTCTTCGGACCAGCCGAAGTCATGCGCGCCATGAAGGACTGGCTCGAAAAATGTCTCCTTTTCCCCGAGCTCATCGGCTTCCCCATCCACTGGCACGAGGTCAAGCCTGGCCGCGCCATCAACCACGGCCCCTTCACCTTCACGCCCTTTGCCACCCAGCACCTCAGCAGCCTCGCCAGCTATTTCAAGCGCGCCTACCCCAATACCTGTTTTGACTGTTACGGCGTGCTCCTCGAATACGAGGGCGCCCGGTACATCTACTCCGCCGACCTTGCCCATCCCCGCGAGCTCACCCCCGCCCTGGAAACCGGAAAAATCAACGCCCTCCTCTGTGAACTCACCCACTTCCCCGAACGTGAACTCTTCCGCGAAGCCGCGAAGTATAATGTCCAGTCCATCTGGATCACCCACTACCCCGATCACCTTGTCCGCCGCGAAGCCGAACTCAAGCATATCGCTCAAGAGGAAAAATTCCGCGGAGGCGTCCATTTAATGCACGATAAAGTTGCTCAGGAGATTTAATTCGCTTTATTATGTCTAGAATCTGATCATTTGGAGAATCTTATGCCCGAAGCACTTTCGAAACCCACCCTGCCCACCTTCAGTTGGATCGGCCAACTCAAACCCGACGACCGGGAACTGCTCAGTTCCTACGGCGAATTTTTTCCCGCTTACCCGGGTACGATCATCATCGAAGAGGGCGCAATGCAAACCTCCGTCTTCGTCGTCATCAGCGGCCATCTTGAAGTCCGCGCCAAACAAGAGGACGAAACCGAACCCCTGCTTGCCCGTGTCGGCCCCGGTGAAACACTCGGCGAAATCAGCCTCTTCGACCCCGGCCCCGCCGCCGCAACTGTCCGCGCCAGCGAGTTCAGCCAGCTCTGGCGCATCGCCGACAGTGACCTTATTGAGTTCATGGAGGAAAATCCGGGCGCCGGCAACCTCCTTCTGCGCACTCTCGCCTCCATTCTTGCCCAGCGCCTGCGTCAGGTAAACCCCCGCGCCTTCGGCCTCAGCACCTATGCCGTCGTCGATTCCCCCGAACTCGCCAACGAAGCTCCGTCCCCCACCGTTGAATCAACCCCCGCTGCCATTGCAGCACCCCCAGTCACCATCCCTGCTTCCGTAACCGAAGCGACCCGCAATAAAAAGATGACTGACACCAAGTCTATCCAACCTCCCCCCCCTGACACACCTCCGCCCCAAGCGGTCGGCGCGCCAAAAAAGCGGGTCTCCACTAAAACCCAAGCCGTCCCCAACCCCGATGAACCCGGGCCACTTTGAGCACCATCTGGAAGCCGCGCACGAAGTTCTGCGTGACGTTACTGTGACTCTTTAGCCCCCCCTCGAATAAAGGTTGCCGGAAAGACATCCCTCGTTATTTTGGGATGGGGCGCCAGCTGGCGCTTCGCCGAACCCTTACCCATTTTTTTATGCCTCAAACTGCTGACATCGCCCTTATCGGACTGGCCGTCATGGGCCAGAACATCGTCCTCAATATGAACGACCACGGCTTCGTTGTCGCGGCCTACAACCGCACCGTCAGCAAAGTCGACGAATTCCTCGCCAACGCAGCGAAAGACACCAAGGTCATCGGAGCGCACAGCCTTGAGGAACTAGTCGGCCTGCTCAAAAAGCCGCGCCGGATCATGCTCCTCGTCAAGGCCGGCGCCCCGGTCGACGAATTTATCGGCCACCTCACACCCCTCCTTGAACCCGGTGACATCATCATCGACGGCGGCAACTCCTATTACGAAGACACCGTGCGCCGTTACCATGAGCTCAAGCAAAAGGGCATCCTTTTCGTCGGCTCCGGCGTCTCCGGCGGCGAAGAAGGCGCACGCCACGGCCCCTCCCTCATGCCCGGTGGAGCCCCCGAGGCGTGGCCTCACATCAAGGCCATCTTCCAGTCCATCGCCGCGAAAGTCGACGGCGGCGTCCCCTGCTGCGACTGGGTCGGCGAAAGCGGCGCGGGCCACTTCGTCAAAATGGTCCACAACGGCATCGAATATGGCGACATGCAGCTCATTTGCGAGGCCTACCACCTCCTCTCCGCCGGCCTTGGCCTCAATAACGAGCAGATCGCCCGGACCTTCACCGACTGGAACAAGGGCGAACTCGATTCCTACCTCATCGAAATCACCTCCAACATCTTCAAGTTCAAGGACGATGCCGGTGATGGCTATCTCGTCGACAAAATCCTCGACGCCGCAGGCCAGAAAGGCACCGGCAAATGGACCGTCCTCTCCGGACTCGACCACACCGCGCCCGTCACCCTGATCGCCGAGGCCGTCTTCGCCCGCATCATCTCCTCGCTCAAAGACGAACGCGTGGCTGCCTCAACCGTGCTTCCTGGCCCCGCTGACGCCAAGTTCACCGGCAATGCCAGCCAGACCATCGAGGACATTCGTCAAGCCCTCTACGCCTCCAAAATTATTTCCTACGCCCAGGGCTACATGCTCCTGCGCCACGTCTCCGACGAATACAAATGGAAGCTCAACTTCGGCGGCATCGCGCTCATGTGGCGCGGCGGTTGCATCATCCGCAGCCGGTTCCTCGGCGACATCAAGGCCGCCTTCGACCGCGACCCCAACCTCACCAACCTCGTCCTCGACAGCTTCTTTGCCGAGGCGCTCAAGAAAGCCCAGGCTGGCTGGCGGCGTACCGTCGCCCTCGGCGCCACCCTCGGCATCCCCACCACCACCTTCTCCAACGCCCTCGCCTTCTACGACTCCTATCGTTGCGCCCGCCTGCCCGCCAACCTCCTCCAGGCGCAGCGCGACTACTTCGGCGCCCATACTTACGAACGCATTGACCGGCCCCGCGGTCAGTTCTTCCATTCCAATTGGACCGGCCAGGGCGGCACGACTGCCTCCACCACCTATAACGCCTAAGCCGACCCCGTCTCGGAGAAAACCATGTCCATCGCCATCCTCGATCCCTCCTGCCCCCCGATGATTTCCAACGCGCCCACGCGCGTGCCGCCCACCGCCACCGTCATCTTCGGCGCCACCGGCGACCTCACCCACCGTAAAATCATCCCAGCCTTTTATCACCTCGCCAAAAACAACCTGCTCCCCGAGGATTTTGCCATCATCGGCTTCGCCCGCCGCCCCCAAAGTGACGATGATTTTCGCAAGGACCTCGCCGAGGCTCTGCACAAATTCTCCCACACCCAGCCCGTGGATGAAGAAACCTGGAAAAATCTCTCCGCCCACATCTACTATTTTCAAGGCGAATTGGACGACGCCGAGGCCTACAAGCGCCTGGCTCAAAAACTAAAGAGCCTCCCGGAAAGCGCCAAAATCGGGGAAAATTACCTCTTTTATCTCGCCACCGCCCCAAACTTTTTCGGCATCTCCGCGCAAAACCTCGCCGCCGCCGGACTGGCGAGCAAGGGCGACGGTACCCGCCACCGCCTCATCGTCGAAAAACCGTTTGGCGAAGACCTCCAGAGCGCCCGGGAACTCAACCGCACCCTGCAAAGCGCCTTCGCCGAAAAAGACATCTTCCGCATCGACCACTACCTCGGCAAGGAAACCGTCCAGAACCTCATCTACTTCCGCTTCGCCAACGCCATTTATGAGCCGCTCTGGAACCGCCGCTACATCGACCACGTCCAGATCACCGTCGCCGAACAGGTCGGCGTCGAAGGCCGAGGCGGCTACTACGACCACGCCGGCGCCTCCCGCGACATGCTCCAGAACCACCTCTTCCAGCTCTTCACCCTCACCGCCATGGAGCCACCTGCTTCGCTTGACGCTGAATCGATCCGCGACGAGAAAGTCAAAGTCCTCCGCTCCATCTCCACTCCCACACCCGAGATCCTTCAGAAGAATGTCGTCCGCGCCCAGTACGGCGGGGGTTACATCGGCAGCAAAACCATCCCTGCCTACCGCCAGGAAGAACGCGTCGATCACCAATCACTGACCGAAACCTTCGTCGCCGTCCGCTTCGAAGTCGACAACTGGCGCTGGCACGGCGTTCCGTTCTACCTGCGCACCGGCAAGGCCCTCGGTGCACAATTCACTGAAATCAACATCGTCTTCAAGCGTCCACCAAGCGTCCTCTTCGCCGCCTCCGCCAGCAGCAAAATCCACCGCAACTCCCTGCGCATCCGGATCCAACCCAACGAAAGCATCAGCATCAACTTCAACGCCAAGGTCCCCGGCAAGGCTGAATCCGAACTTGTCAATATGGACTTCTCCTACAAGAGCAGCTTCGACGACTACCTGCCCGAGGCCTACGAACGGCTCCTCGTCGACGCCCTCGTCGGGGAATCGACCCTCTTCACTCGCGCTGATGAAGTCGAACAGGCCTGGCGCCTTGTCGATTCCCTCCACAACCTCTGGAACAATCAAAAAATCAAGGACCTCCCCCTCTACGCCTGCGGCTCGATGGGCCCCGTCGAAGCAGACCTCCTGCTCGAAAAGGACGGACGCCACTGGACACGCCCCCGGGAACTCAAGTCGTGAACGGGAAAGTCCACCTCTGGTCGGCGCTCCTCCTTCTCGGCTGCGTCACCGCACTCCTCGCCGAAGACCAACTCCCGCCGCCGCCCGTCGACACCAACACCTCGCCCTACCACCTCGCCCTCCTCGCCTACAAAGGCGGACGCTACGACGATGCCCTCAAGGCCATCAACGAAGCCGAAAAGGCCGCTCCCGACGACCTTTCCACCAAAATCCTCAAGGCTCGCATCCTTACCGAAGAGCACGATTTCGCCGCCGGTGAGGGCCTGCTTCAAAAACTCATCGCCTCCCACGACGGCGGCTACGATGCCCAGATCGCTCTCGGCGATCTCTACCTCCGCCAGCACAACTTTCCTGGCGCTGTCAAAATTTATGACCTATGCGTCGCGCAAAAACCAAACAACCCCGATCTTTTCCTCAATCTTATCTATGCCCTCATCGGTACCGGTGATTACGTGACCGCCGGAAAATATTTCAGCCAGCTCAAGCCCTTCGATCCCGACTATCCCTGCTACTACTTCGCCAAGGCCGCCCTTGCCCAATCCTCCGGCAATGCCTCCGAAATCGACGAGGACCTTGAAACCGTCCGCACCATCTACGGCATTACCACCGCCAATCGATACCTCAGGACCTACCTCCAAGTCTTCGTCGCCGACGTCAAAAGCTTCACCCCCGCCTCCCGCGCCGAGCCGCCCTCCACTAACGCGCCGACGACGGCACCGGAAAAAAATCCGTAAAGGGTGGACGAGGTGTCGGCCTTCGCGCGGCGCGCTACTTCTTCCCCTTCTCCTCACGATGGTGCTTCTCCCACGTCCGCTGCTTCGCCTGTTCGGCGTGCGCCAGTTGCGTAAATGGCAGATCCGGCAGGTCCTTGCACGTAACCATGAAAAACTCCCTGAATTCCTCCAGCGTGACCTCTTCCTTCTGTCGTGACTCGAAAATCAACTGTGTCATCGGCTGGTCGATCCATGGCACCTGGTCCAGAAGCGGATTACCGCTGTAACCGAGCCCCAACTCCATCGCCAGGATATTCGCGCAGTAAATCAGGTGCGCCAATAAATTGATCTCATCATCCTTGTTTGAGGAAATCATCGAGGCCAGCACGTTTATCTTGCTCGACTGCGTCAGCGCCTGATAGCAGTCCTCCGGTCGCTCGTGAAACGCCACCACATAGCGTACCGTCCGCTGGAACTTGTGCCGCGAAAGCCACTCTTGCCCGATTTTCGCGTGATCCACCCCGAAATACTGCTGCTCCACCTGCGCCAGCGGCAGATTCTGCTCATAGGCATGCATCCAGACCCCGATTGTCTTCGCCGGGTAGAGTTCCGCCAACACAAGCTTTCCAATGTCGTGGACCACCCCACATAAAAACTCCATCCCTGTCACCGGCAAACCCAGCATGTCGGCAATAAATTCGGCCAGCAGCCCGGTATAAATCTGGTGCTGCCACAAGCCATGCCAATTCATCGGACGTTCCCCTTGCCAGGGGCGGTAGAGCGCGATCGCCGTCATGGCGATGTTGCGCGACCGTTCCAGCCCCACCAGTTCGATCTTCTCCGCATCGCTCTGCGGACGCGCATCCGAAGCGTTCGCCATGAACGTGCTCAGCACCTCCAGTGTCTCTTTGTAGCTCGGCACCAAAAGTAGCGCTTGGATCAGCGCCCGCAAATCCTCAGACGAGCCCTTTTGCATTGCCCGCAGGTCTCCCGCCATCTCGTTGAGGCATAACACAGGCCAGCGCGTATCCAGAGTCTCGTAAACCGCCTGTGCTTCGTAAGACTCCTGCAGCGTGAAAAGATGCTCACCCTGCGTCGCCATGTCATCCGGCACCAGGTCGAACAGTCCCTCCGGCTGCCCGCCGCTCCGCGGCAACGCCCGCCGCTCCACTGTCTCGACGATCGACATCGTCTTCTTGCCATGTTGGAAGTGGGTGATGTTCTCCAACGCTGCCGTGACCTCTTCATAATTCTGGAACCGGTCCTGCGGCTTCTTCTCCATCATCTTGCGGATCAGGTTGCACCACCCTGATGCAATCTCGTGCTTCTGCAGCCTCTCTATGGGGAACGGATTATAGACATGCGCCCGGCACACGTCCTCCGTCGTCTCGCCAGGGTAGGGAAATTCCCCGGTCATCAGGTGAAACAAACTCGCTCCGAGGCAATAAATGTCGGTCCGCAAATCGGGCTTCTCCTGCATGACATGCTCCGGCGATGCGTAGGCCGGTGTCCCTTGAAGCTCGTCGTCACGCGTCCCGCTGACAATCTCCGTCATCTTCCGCGCCAGGCCAAAATCGGTCAACATGAGCACATTGTCGGCGTCGACCATGAAATTCGCCGGTTTCACGTCGAGATGAATGATATTCGAGCGCGATGCGTACTCCAGTGCCGCCACAGCCTGCTTCATAAACCACATCGCATCCTCGACGTCAAAAATCCGCCCCGACAAGAGCCAGTCCTCCAACGTCTGCCCCTCGATGTAGCCCATCGCCAGATAAGGCACACCCTGTTCTTCACCCGCCGAATAGAGCGGCACGATGTTCGTATGCCGCAGCCCCGCGATCGCTCGCGCCTCCTCAAGGAAGTTCTCCATTACCTCCGGAGTGCCCATGTTCGTCCGGTGCATGATCTTGATCGCCACGTAACGTTCCAACGTCGGCTCGATCGCCTTGAACACTTCACTCATGCCACCTTCCCCCAGCTTCTCCAAAATGAGATACTGCCCAACCCGGGAACCGGCTGAAAAAAGATGTTGGCTGGGATCCATGTGTGCTCTGACCTGGAACCGCCCCCCGGCTCAAAACATCTGACCTTGGGACAGTACTTGCCTACACAGGGTAAATTCTCGGAAATAAAAGGCAACCAATCTCACCTTATTTTGTTCTTTTTTAGTTAGAGGCAGTCCAAAAATTCCACGTGAGCGGCGTGACGAGTCGAATTTGGGTCGAATCGAGGCGCGAACGACGAGCATACCCTCTGTGGTCTGTAAGGAGTGAGCAACGAAGAGTTCGGCTCAAATTCTCCGTCACCCTCTGGGCTGGGGTCTTTTTGGACAGCCTCTAGGCCATCCGTAGGCCCCGCCATCAAGGCGGGTTGGTGGACGAAACCGGCGTGTTGGCTTTTCCCGAGAGGGAGAGAAGCAAAGCGGCCTGGTCGGCTAGAATCAGGTCGCGCTGTGTTTTGGACGATCCGATGCCATGACCTGCGTCGGAGTCAACACGCAAGAGGACCGGCTTTTTGCTCGAGGTCGCGGCCTGTAGGCGGGCAGTCATTTTCAGCAGATGCCAGGGCGAGACGCGCGGGTCGTTGGCGCCGGTGATCAGGAGCACCGCCGGGTAGGCCGTGCCGTCCTTCACATGCTGATAGGCGTCCATCCGATAAAGTGCCTTGAAACCGTCCGATTCCTTGATCGTGCCGAACTCTGGCGTATTGGAAGGTCCGTTCGGTTCAGACTCGAAGCGCAGGATGTCCATGACGCCGACGTTGCAGATGGCGAGGGTGAAAAGGTCGGGCCGCTGGGTCAGCGCCCCGCCGATGGTGATGCCGCCCGCGCTGGTGCCGCGCCCCGCCAGATAAGCGGGCGAAGTGTAGCCCTTGTCGATGAGGTACTGAGCACAGGAAATGAAATCGCTGATCGTATTTTGCTTCGTCTGTTTCTGCCCGGCCAGGTGCCAGTCCTCGCCGTTCTCGCCACCTCCGCGAACGTGCGCGTAGGCGATCACGATGCCTTTTTCGAGCAGGGCAAGGCGAGTGGCATCGAAACCCGGCTCGATGCTGATACCGTAGGCGCCGTACCCTTCGAGCAGACACGGATTTTTTCCGTTCAACACCAGGTCCTTGCGATAAATAATGGAAAGCGGAATCGGCGTGCCGTCCGCACCAGGTGCGGTGACTTCCTCCGATGTAATGCTCGAAAAATCGACCGGATTGAGCGCCTCGAGATTCGTGTCGGTGAGCTGGCCCGACACCGGATCGTATGCGTACCACTGCGGCGCATGCGTCCAACCGGCCAGACGCATCAGCACCCCGTCCTGTTCGATATTCGCAGAAAGGGAACCGACGGATCCGGCGAAGGGCAGCACGAGCGGCGCCGCCGTTTTCTGTCCGTAAGGCAGGCGCAGGATATGGCTGACACCGCCTTGGGCGGCATCCACATAGAGCGCGTCGCGCGCGGTGGTGATACCCTTCAAAACCAAGTCCGATGCGGGCACAGTCAGGTCGGCCTGCGCGATATCGGGGTGGTCGAGGTCGAGGTGGATGACTTTGAAGTGGGGCGCATCCTTGTGGGTCAGCAACCACATCTCGTGGCCCCGAAACGCCAAATCGGTCACGTCATCGTCGACATCGATGAATTTTTTCCATTGCGGCGCGCCCTGAGCCACCGCCCCGGCGGGCGAAAGCACCAGAGTCGCCTCGTTTCTCACACCATGGGAAATGATGCCGATCGCATAGGGCGATCCGGGCTCAATCGCGACGCTCGGCTGGTCGGTCGGCACAAGGCCGAGATCCGGATTGGTCGCGCGACTGAGGACAACCGTGTCTTTGTCGGAATCATCACCTATGCGATGCAGGCAGGCGGTCGAATCGAGTTCCTTGTCGTTGGGTGTCTCGTCCGGTGCCAGTTTTTTCAACCGCACGTAGTAGAAAAACTTGCCCGATGGATCCCAATTGACCGATGCGCCCCAGATCCGATCGATCGAATCGGGCAGCAACTTGCCCGTGGCGGCATCAATGAGACGAACCACGCCCTCCTCCGATCCTCCGGCGGCAATTTCGACGGCGACCAAACTGCCGTCCCACGACGGATAAAAGTCGCTGATGGTGTAACGCCCGTTCGTGCCACCGATGGTCTGCGCGTCGGCCAGAAGACGCTCTGCCCCGTCGAGGCCGTCGCGCACGTAGAGCTTCGGCGTCTGGTCCTTCGGCGTCAGCTTGAGATAAAAGTAGCGGGAACCCCAACGCTCAACCGAACCTACGCGCGTCGTGGCGTTATCGAGGTCCTCGATGCGCTTGATCAGGGCGTCGCGGCCCGGCAGATGAGCGAGGTAATCCCGCGTGTAATCGTTTTGCGCCGTCATCCAGGCCTTCACCTCGGACGACTTCATCTTTTCGAGCCAGCGATAGGGATCGGTCACCGTCTGGCCGAAATAGGTGTCGGTCACAGGCCGCACCGGCGCGACCGGCTGGCTCAACTCTCCGGCCCGCAATGGCCCGGCCAGAACCCCTAGAGCCAATCCGATTCCACCGATAACCAACCGCGGAAATGCCCGCCCGATTTTTTTCTCATGTACCATAAAGTTGAGCCAGAGGCTGTCCGAAAAATTGGCGCGGGTCACGCTGAATGCATTTTTTACCTGAAACCTATCTTAAAATTAATCAAGGGCGTTCGACGAGCCTTGGTGGAAAATGAATCGTTTGAAATGCCTGATTCGGTTTAATTTGCCTTGATCTTGGCGACTCCGTCGTCTTGACCGCCCTTGACTTGTTCCCAAGTGCAACTTGGATACAAGCGAGAATTTTTACGGATACTCGCCCGGGTTGTAGTAACGGATTTCCATGGTGCGCGTTTGCGCGTTCGCATTGTTGTTACTAAACCCGGTCAGTTCGATCTCGTTGGGCGCGTCAAAATTGACCCAGGGCGTGATGTTCAATTCGAGAAAAGTCCCGATGCAATGGTGGTGCCGGGCCGCCCAGTGGCCATTGACGAGGGCGCCGTGGATCCTGTTGTCGGAATCGACGTAGAGAACCACGTTCCTGCCTTTTTGAGAACGGTCGAGCGTCACGTCGGTCCGGCGAACCGTTTGGCCCGTGATACTGCCGGGCAAAGTAACTTTATTATCATAGTGGATCATGTCACTTGATGACGTCCAATCTCCGGCCAACGAAGTGGTGGCAACAGGTTGCGGCGTGTAGTAGAGCCAGCAATCACCCCGAACACCCGTTAATTGGCCGTCGCTTTGGACTTCGATTGCGACGAGATGACGGGAACCGGGCTTCAAGATATCTGTCATATCGATCCCCAGGAAGGCATCCTGGTCGAGCTGTTTCTGGCCATCGATATAGACCGAACCGTGATCGAAAAAGGATTTCGAATACCAGGCGGTCAGCCAAAACCTGACCGCTCCCTTGTCCCAATTCTTGGGAATGTCGACCCAACGACGCAAAAGCCCATGACGGACATTTTGCCGGTTGGGCGTCGTCCAGATGCCCAGGGGGCGACGCTCCCATCCTTTGTCGTCGGTGCTCGGATTGGCCAGTGCCTGGATTTCCTCGTCGCTCTTGCCATCCAGCGGCATGAAGGACCAGTTATCGTACAAGTCGACGGTGAACTTGTGGGGATCCGGAGGCAACGGCGGGCCCGGTACGTAGGAGGAGCGCCACCAGTTGCGCTGCAAACCAAACCAATCGAGCCCCGCCTGCTGAATATGATCCTTCCTCGGCGTAAGAAACATTTTTGTCTCCAACGGTTCCAGCTCGATATCCTTGATCTTCGGGATCCCTCCATCCTGGTTAATCACCACTTCCTGATTGGTTTTAACTTCGACGGCAAAGGCGGGATTCAACCCGTCCCGAAACGTGAGATCGACCGTGCGTGAATCGGCTGGGGAATCGTTAAAAAGCACCCAGATATCATAGAGTCCGTTATTGCTTTGGTAGTGGCGGAAGAAGACATTTTTATAGGACCAGGGAAATCCATCATAATCATGGTCGTTGCTCGTCTGGAGAGCCGTGGCCGGCTGCAAGTAAACCGTTCCGGGAATATGAAGGTCGGCGGGGAGAGAGGCCGGATCGGCGACGACGGCCGGATAGATCTGCGCCGGGGTCCGCTCGATGTTGCCTTTCCAGAGAACGATGTCCTCCAGCAATTTCTTCATCACAAAACTGCCGCCGTCTCTTCCAAAGATAACCCCCATATCAATGATATAGCCTTTGCCCAGAGGACGGATTCCCACGGCCGTTGTGCCGTCATTCCACTCGATCAAATCGCGGCACTCGGGAGCCACTTTTTGGAGCGACAGCCCGTTGGCATGATTGAGATCATCCGCATAAGCCATATTTTCCGACCAACTCTTGACCCGAAAGATGCCGTTGTCGGACAACGGATCGGCCAGGCCGCCGGGGTGGCTGGTGGCGGAGCCCTCCGGAGCGTGAGGATCGATGGCCACGACCTTGTATCCGGTCAAGCGGCTGATCGGCCACGCATCGGCTTCGGTCTCCGTATGTCTTCCGGTCTGGCCGAGGGTGACGAAGACGCCCCCGTTCCTGACATAGCGCTCGATTCCATCGACGACCTTTTCATCCATGATCTGCGTATTGGTGTCGATCACCACCGAATATTTTTCCACGCGGTCTTTCAGGAAATCGGATTCCATGACACCGACCGTTGGATATTCCAGGGCGCAATACCAACCAAAGTAGCCCATGGTCAGGACCTTGGACTGATCGGGTTTCCATGGAAACCTCACCATTTCCGTCTCCCGATCGGAACAAAAATAGGCCACTTTGGCGGGGGGGGTGTGGTATTTCCCGATCATCCGGGCCATGGGCATGTAATCTTCCACACATTTGCGCAGATCGTCCTTGTAATACATCGTGATCATGGCGGGCCCGACATTCTCGACCGCCTGCACTCCCTCGGTGATCCACCGGCCAAAAAAGGCCTTGTACTCGTCAACAGTACGCGCCCCGACCCCCCCCTCCAACGAATAGGGCAGACCAGCCGCATCGGTCAGCATGGTTTCCTTGATATTCCACGAGCCGGTCATGCCTCCGCTGTCGTGGAATGTTCCTCCCAGATCGATGGCGGCTTCCCGCCCCTCGTCCTCTAGAAGATGGGGTGCGACGATGAGAATTGGCTTATCGGGATCGACCTGACGGACCGTATCCATGCCTCTCCGTATGCCCGTGATGCGGCAGGCCGTATGCCAATCCATAAAATCGACCCAGCGAGCGTTGGCCCCGCTGCCCAGAAACGGATATTTTTTGGGTTCTTGACCCGAAAGATAGACACGATAACCGATGTAGCCATTGGGAAGCAACAAGGCCAGTTGGTTTGAACCGGACGCGACATTGCCGGTCACATCAATCGCCATCCAATGCGGGTCATAGGGCCACCCTTTGTCGTGAACGATCTCTTTGCCGTTGACCGAATAGGCCACCTCCGAATTCCAAGGACTCATGTCCCAGACATAGAGCCACTGTTTGGGATGCTTCCCCAGCCAGTCGTCGGTGACATTGAATTTAATCCGGAAAACCGCGGGAGTTCCCGGGCTTTTGTAGCCGCCGAACATCATCCAGTCGCCGGGCGTCCGCACCTCTTCCCAATCGGATTCATCACAGTCGGGCGTTTCCCACCCCGAGGGCGGGTCTTCTTTTGCCGCCAACCTCTTGACTTTCCATACGCCACCGATATCGATCGCGTCGGGACTCCATCCTTCAAACTCGGCCAATTCCGGCACGTGGACATCCTGCCAGCTCTTCAATGAATCTTCGCTGCCGTACCAGCGCTGGCTCAGGGTTTCCAGGGTGTCGTATTTGGCTTTGAGATATTTTTGATAACTGGCATCGGCCACGGGTCCCCACTCCAAAAGCAAATCGGCCTCCCCGTGCTGGATTTCCCCGAAGGGAGCCATGTAATTCAAAAGGTTCGGATACTGGTCGACCCGGCGAATCATTTGCTGAACCTCGGCCAAAAGCTGGTCTTCGACGTCCTCATCCGCGGACCATGCCAAAACACGGGATTGATTGGCCCATCCAGGGTCGGGCTGACGCGAACCAAAATTGAGGACGCAATAAGGCGCCGATTGCTGCATGGAATCCCTGTAGCGATTGGCAAACCACAAGGGAGTCTCTTCAATTTTAGCGACCAGATCGCGATAGGCGAAGGGAATGCCCAGCTCAAGCAGGGTGTTTTCCTGCCAATTAAAAAATGGTTCGCTAGAAACCCCCTCTGAATAATCGAGTACTCCCCAATAAGGATCCACGGAATAGCCCATTTTGACGTCGTTGTGCAGCCATTCGAAGGGCTTGAAAAAATCGAAGGTCTTATGGTCTGAAACAGGGGGCATGAACATCTGCAATGAATCGTTGCCGCACATCAAGAACCCGTATTTGTCCCATTTATCGAGCCACATGGGGACAGGGACCTCGGCGGAGGAAACCAGCTTCTCCTTGTCCCCGCCCAACGCATCGTCGATGAGTTTTTCCACGCCTTCACGCTTCGGCGAGGCGATGATGAACACCTCATTTTCACTCCGGACCGCCGCGATGTCGCCCTGGCCTTCGATTTCCCAGCCATTGATATTGTCTTTCAGATCAACCGGCTGCACTCCGGACAATAACTGCAAATCGGACAGGTACTTGGCCAGGGTAAGCTTGGCCTTGTCCTCATTTTCGCAGGTAATTTTCAGGATCGTTCCGCTGCCGAAAACATCCTGTTCGCCTGAGACCTTGCCATACCCCCGCAAAAAGATTTCCGGCAACTCCTGCTTGCTCACCAGGGGCAATGCCGTGGAATCTGTGACTGAGATGGGAGCTGCCGTCGATGGCAAGCATGCGATAAGAGTTAAATAAACAATCGCGCCAAGGATGGGTTTTAGGGGAGATTTCATTTATTCCTTTGAGGTTGGCTAGCGAATGGAGAATTTCACAAGAATCACCAGTTGGGGAGAAAGTCTTCAGAAATCAGCCGCCTGATAACAAAATAATGCTAACATAATTATTGTACTCTATTCATGAAAGAGTAAATCACTTTTTTAGCAGCCTTGGCAGATTAACATGAGTTTGAAACGAGCTGACCAGGCGTTTGAGATCATGATTGAGTTACTTGGCCCAACCAAAAAGCGCAATCTTCTAAGGCGCCAATTCAATTTCCCGACCGTTGACGGAGAGAGGCGAAACGGACACGGGCTGGCCATTGATGCGGGCTTCAACCTGGATGTGTTTGGCCGTGTCTTCCGCCACCTCAAGTCTCTCGCCATCAACCATCGAGGTTACCGTCCAGACTCCGGCGCTTAATCGCTGATCGATCTTGAGATTTTTCAAGTTGCTAAGCATGGCCTGAAAGGCTTCTTCGCTCGTCCACGAAGCCGTTTGAACGATTAATCCGACACGTAACTGACTTGGCACCCCGGTCAAGGGACCGATCTGCCGCGCATGGTAGATGACGTATCGCGCGGCACCTTTCTTCAGGCCAGCCTCTTCGGCTCGAAGCTCGAATTGCGGCGCGACGCCGTTGAACGAATCAACCTGAAAAAAACGGGCCGCGAAACAGGCGCGATTTTCACGCACGCCCAGGACCGCATCAGGGGTGACGGATTGCTCGAAAGGCCCGGAAACATTGACACTCTGTCCGTCGACGAGCAACTCATCCGCTTGCGCCGGCAGGATTAGGCTGGTGGAGAAACTTTGGGCGTCCTTCTCCAGAGAAGGGTCGAGATCAAGCAGCAGCAGGACCGTGCCCCTGTCCTGCACGCTCGCCGGATGAAGCGGTGCATGCCGCGGTTTGTTATGCCCGCTTTTATCCTTTGTCTTGATCTCGCCATAGGGCGAATCAAACGTATCCGGCACCACCGTGATTGAGGGGAGATCCTTGGCGGTGACGAAATCGACGGCAAAAAGCTTGTCCTGAGGCCCATAGTCGGCCGTGGCTGTTCCGATGGAAAAATCGGACGTGATGTAGGTCGAACGAATTTTGGTGGGATTCTCATCCCATCTTTGAAGAACAATCCGCTCCGCGGGCAAGTTGGCCAGCTGCACTGTCGGATGGTAGCCCCGACCAAGGCCGTTATCGAGCATATAGACCTTTTCCGCATCGAGGTCCTTGAACGGTCGCGCCGTAACCAATCCCTCCGCATAGAGGTAATCGTCGAGACCTCCCGTTCCTCGTAAAAAATCGTAGTCCCGGCTGCAGGCTCCGGCCAGAGCGCGCGGCATGGCAGCGTTATGATTGGCGGCGATGTCTTCCCAAAAATAATCGAGGATGGCTTTAAACTTTGCCCGCAATTCCGGTTCCTTCACATGACAAAAACCGGCCACCAAACTATTGAGGCAGGTCGCGTAATAAGTTGGGCTGTCGAATTCATGAATTCCATTCTGACGGGTGTAATTGATCCACTCCTCAAGTTGGGCCAGTCCCCGCTGGTGCTGGACCGGATCGTTCACCACCTCGGATAGAAGGATGGTGTTCACGGTGTTCATGAGAAAAATATTGGTGTAATGGACCGGCGGATGATGACGCTCCAGCGCAATAAGGGCAGCTTGGATATGGCCGGGGGCATCCCGTTTGAGATCGGCGGAAAGCGCGAGCTGCGGGTTGAGAAAGATCGGCCCCCATGATTGCGTGCTAAACTCAATCGAGTTGGCATCGATGACGCCGGCATTGGAAAATTCCCACGGTATCGAACCAAACTCAGGCGAGTTCGCATCCATGTTTTGGGCGGCAAAGACACGCTGAAGAAGAGCGTCCGATTCGGTTGACGGGCCGCCAGTCAAGAAGGTGAGAAAAGCCCAATTGGAGACGTCCCGCACACTCACGTTTCCCGGCTTGGTCGCAAGAGCCCGGCGCATTTTATCGAGACCTGACACCAATCCCTGCCGAACCTCATTCATGCGCATGCTGCTATCGGTGGTACCAATTTGAGCGCGCCCATTTCCTCCCTCCGTCACCATGGCAAAGAGGATGAGGAGGATTGAGATCAGCAACTTTTTCATTGAGCTGGAAACTGGCTTCAAACTAGCCAAGGGCACGTTGTGTGTCGAATCCCAGATTTGTTTCACAAATCAATGTTATGTACCTACCGTGGAGCCTATGAACAAAAGCTTTTGTAAATGTTGAAGCAACAAAAACCCGAGAATCCAGTGGGCGCGGGCAAAAAACAGGCTCTATGGGTAACTTTCGGTAGTCGTGTGAAGCTGGAGTTTCACGGTTCACCGGTTGCCACAGAGGAGATGTTCTCAACTGGCAGAAAAAGGGCGTTGGCAGCTCGAAAATCCCTGAAATTTATTCTTGCTAAGCCGATTCAAATGCTTAAGAAAACTTCTTCATTTAAGTCATTTGAATCTTCCCTATGAAATCCCTCAATATAATGAAATGGATCGCCCTCATTTTTGCTTTTTGGATAAGCAGCCCCGCCTTTCTCCTCAAAGCCGATGACGCGCCGACGGCCTCAGCCAATCCGGTCATTTTTAACCGTGTGCGCTATTTCCCGGTCCAGGGAAGGGAAAAGGATGTCTTGGGGGCGAAAATCCTGGTCTCTAATGTTTCGGCCACGGATGGCTTTCAGGAGCTCGGAGAAATCAAGGAGTTGCCTCCGACCGGCCAATGGGGCGAATTGACCTTTGTCAATACCACGCCCTACCGCTGGATCAAGTACCTCGCAGCGCCCGGCACCCACGGCAGCATTGGCAAATTGGAATTTTATGACGGCGATCAAAGGCTGAAACCCAATATGGATGAGGTCACCAGCGGCTTTGAGGCCAATAAATGGGCTGATGCGCTGCGAGTTGATGATCCGGAACCGAATATTCCCACCACGCGCCACATATCCTACAACCCGGACAATCAATATGTCGTTGTCGATCTCGGCGACGCTGCCGCGGGGCTTCCCCCCACCTTTGACCCGGCCCAGACGGAATCGGCGAATCCCCTCACGGTCGCAATTAAAAGCAACACGCCAGGAGCTGTCATCCGTTACACCCTGGACGGCACGATTCCTACACTGGAGAATAGCCAGGTTTACACCTCACCGTTGACCATCAATAAAACAACGACGATCAATGCCTCAGCCTTTGTCGAAGGCCTCGCGCCTACCCCGGTGGTCTTTGCCACGTATATCGTCGGGACTCCCCTCCACCGCGAAACGTTTCACCTCGGCAACAGCCTGACTGGAATCACGAGGGAATTTGATGTTCAGGCCCGCACCGCCGGCTCCATCCATCATTCGTTTCAATACACGCCCGGCGGCGCCATGACAAAATTGCTTTGGAATGCCGCCATGGGGAACATTGGCGATCCGAACAACAAAGAACAGTGGCTCCATTTGTACGGCTATTATCTGGTCGGCGACCCCAACATGGTCTATACTCTCGCCCGAATTAAACAGGAACAGGACCACTGGAGCAACCTCTGGCCCAGGGTTACCGAGATCGATGACATGACCCTCCAGCCCCGGGATTTCGATATCGCCGAGGAGGCTGATTACGATAACAGGTTCATCAACCTGGCTATGCAAAAAACGCCCCAGGTCCAGCCGTGGCTCTATGTCGAATGGGTCGAACAGAATTTTGGGCCAGGGCGACCGACAAATACCGGCAAGGAACCGACCTCCGAAATGAAAACGACCTATCCGGCCCTGACTTGGGAGGAAGCAATGGGCGGCATGACTCTCTACGGCGAAGACTTGAAGCGTAAGGTCAATGAAAACTATAAAGGCAACAAGCCTCTTCGGATCATACCCGCGGCCTTGGCCATGGGATGGATTTACCACATGATCGAGAACGGTGAAGTGCCCGGCTTTGCGAAGGATGATTTCTACGGGAAGATCATGGGCGATGAGGTGCATCCCAACCGGGATGGGGCTTATTTGGTCGATTGCATGTTTTATGCCGCCTTTTACGGGGAATCTCCCGAAGGGAAATTCCTTCCCTTGAGGACTCATTTGACCGCGACCCAAGCCCAAATCATGCAACACCTGGCCTGGGACACGATGGAGAATTATCCCGACAGCGGCTATTATCAAGAAGGCGCCACGCCGGTCGGTGAGCCGGAGTTCTCGCCCGCAGCGCAACCGATCAGTAAGGTGACGCAAGTCTCACTTTCGAGTTCCACCCCGGGGGCATGGTTCCGTTACACCCTCGATGGCACTGCGCCCAGCCGTACGAATGGTTACATTTACTGCGGGGTGATCAGTGCGCGGCCCGACATGACGATCAAAGCGATGGCTTATAAAAGCGGCATGGCGGACAGCCCTGTTACACAGATAACCTATCCGGCGGCTCCCAGTTCAACCCCATAGTGCGGGAACCGCCTTTTTTAGAGCATCTAAAGCTCTAAGAAACGGTTCAGGATCTTGATCTTGATACGTGGGTTTCCAAAGGACTGTGGCCCTTTGATCGCCGGAGGCACTCGACGGCTTTTTCAGACGGCTGCCCAAGGAATAGAATTACTCCGTGGAAATACGCAATGAGACCTTCTCCAAGCCGAATACTTTGAGGTGCTCAGCCGGCACGGAGTGGCGCACACGTTCAATAGCTGATCGCGAATGCCGGCGGTGAAAGGGCAAATGGAAAATTGAGCCTCTGCGGTTCGCCTTGGCTAATTTGGCGATAGCTTCTACAGTCTTAAACGTCGCATGAATGCCCTGCTCGTCATCCTTGCCGTCATCGCGCTCGTGGTGTCAGGAGCCGTCGTATATGTCATCGGCATTTACAACAATCTCGTTTCGTTGCGCAACCGGTTCAAGAACGCCTTTGCCCAGATCGACGTACAGCTCAAGCGCCGGTACGACCTCATCCCAAACTTGGTCGAAACCGCCCGGGGCTACATGGCGCACGAGCGCGGCACGTTGGACGAAGTAATCGCCGCGCGCAACAGCGCCTCGACGGCAAGCACCCTGGCCGCGCAAAATCCGGGTAACGCCGCCGCGATTCAGCAACTGACCGGGGCCGAGAATGCGCTGACCGGCTGCCTGGGCCGCCTCTTCGCCGTGGCCGAAGCCTACCCCAACCTGAAAGCCAGCCAGGAGATGACCCAGTTGATGGAGGAACTGACCTCCACGGAAAACAAGGTCGCTTTTGCGCGCCAGGCCTACAACGATTCGGTCATGCTTTATAACACCGCCCGCGAAACCTTTCCCTCGAACTTGTTCGCCAACGCCTTTAACTTCAGCGCCGCCGAACTTTTCGTGGTCGATAAGCCGGAGGAAAAGGAGACGCCGAAGGTCTCCTTTTCGTAAGCAGGTCAAGCGAAGCTTTCGGCCATGGACTTCTTTCAACGCCAGGAAATCGCCCGTCGTAACACCAAGTGGCTCGAAATCTATTTCGGCCTCGCCGTCGTCTGCACCATCCTGGCGGTTTATGCTCTCGCCATCGTGGTCTATATTTCCGAGATCAAGCAAGACCAGGACAACTTCGGACCCTCCGACCTTTGGGATCCCAACCTGTTCATGGGCGTATCCCTGGTGACCGGCCTCATCATCCTATGCGGCAGCCTTTATAAAATCTCGCAACTCTCGGGTGGCGGCAGCGTCGTGGCCGAAATGATGAACGGCATTCCCGTCGACCCCAACACGTCCGATCCGCAGGAGCGCAAACTGCTCAATGTGGTCGAGGAGATGGCCATCGCCTCCGGCACGCCCGTGCCGCGGGTTTATCTCCTGCCCGGCGAAGAGACGATCAACGCCTTCGCCGCCGGACATACGACCGGCGATATGGTCATTTGCGTCACCCGCGGCAGCATGCAGAACCTCAAGCGCGACGAGCTCCAAGGCGTCATCGGCCACGAGTTCAGCCACATCCTCAACGGGGACATGAAGCTCAACCTCCGGCTCATGGGCATTATCTTCGGAATCATCAGCCTCGTCGTTATCGGCAAAATCCTGCTCTATACGCGCGGACGCAACAATCCTCTCCCCTTCATCGGCCTCGCGCTGATCGCCGTCGGAGCCATCGGAGCCTTTTTCGGCAAGCTGATCAAAAGCGCCGTCAGCCGCCAGCGTGAGTTTCTTGCCGACGCTTCCTCCGTCCAGTTCACGCGCAACCCGATTGGACTGGCCAACGCGCTGAAAAAAGTCGGTTCGGGCGGCTCACGCATCGATGAACCGAATGCCGAAGAGGCAAGCCACCTCTTTTTCGCCAATGGCCTCAACGCCTCGATCTTCGAATGGATGTCGACCCACCCGCCGCTCGAGGAACGCATCCGGGAACTTGATCCCGCCTGGGACGGCAAGTTCATTCCCCTCGGCGATGGAGACGAAGCTCTCGACGCGGCAGGCGCGGACCAACCGGCCACGAGAAAAACAGGTTTTGCAGGGGCCGGAGGGCACGATTCTGGGGACGACGATTCTCGCCTCGGGGGCGGGCGTGGACGCCGGGGCAGCCATCGCGACCTCCTCCGTTCTGTCGCATGCCGGCACGCTTACGGAGAAGCATCTCGATTACGCCGCCGACATCATCGCCAAAATCCCCGAGCCTCTCGTCACCGCCTCCCGCGATCCGCTGGCCGCCACCGCCCTCGTCTACGCCCTGCTCGTCAGCCGGGACGAGACCCTGCGCAACATCCAGTTGCGGCAGGTGCAGGGCGATCCGGCTGTTCTCAATCAAACCACCCGGCTCATCCCCGTCGTGCAGACCCTCGAAAGCCGCGCGCGACTCCCCCTGCTCACCCTCAGCATCACCGCCCTCCGCAACCTCACCGCCGATCAGTACACCGCCTTCGCGAAAAACCTTGATACCATCATGGATGCCAACAAGGAGGCCGATCTCTTTGCCTATGTCCTGCAAAAAACCGTCCTGCGGCGCCTCGCCCCCAATTTCTCTCCGATCAAGAAGCCTGCGGTCCAGTTCTATGTCCTCAAGCCTCTGATTTCCGACTGCATCGTCCTCCTCTCCGCCTTGGCCTATGCCGGCCAGACCGAACCCACCGACATTGCCAAGGCCTTCAACCTGGGCGCGGCCCAACTCGGACTCCCACCCGGCACACTTCAGCCCGATCCCAGCTCGTACGACCTAAACAAAATCGATGCCGCTCTCAACCGAATCAACCAGGCCGCGCCGCAGATCAAAAAGGCGGTCCTCAACGCCTGCGCCGAGACCGTCGCCGCCGACGGTATCATCCAGGAAAACGAGGCGGAACTTCTCCGCGCCATTGCCGACACGCTCGACTGCCCCATTCCGCCGTTTCTCAGTCTCTGAGGCCACCCCCCACGTAATCTATTTTGGGGCGAAGTGGACTTGCCTGGCGCAGCACAAATCTTCTCGCCACCGCGCCGCCAGACGACATTCTTGCCCCCGTATGCCGGGATGCCTCAGCGAACTCGACCTCAGCAAACAAATAGAGAGCAAGTCTGACTACCGTGAAAAGGTGCAGGACCTCCAGCTTCAGCTCCTCCATTTTCAGCGCAAAATCCTCGAGAGCAAACGCAACGTCATCCTCGTTTTCGAAGGGCCCGACGCCGCCGGCAAGGGCGGCGTCATCAAGCGGATCACCGAAAAACTCGATCCCCGCGTCCTGCGCGTCTACTCCATCGTCAAGCCCACCGAGGAAGAATACCGGCACCACTACCTCTGGCGTTTCTGGAACAAAATACCCGCACAAGGCGAAATCGCCATCTTCGACCGCTCCTGGTATGGCCGCGTTCTCGTCGAGCGTGTCGAGAGTTTCTGTACCGAAAAGGAATGGCGCCGCGCCTACGACGAAATCAACGCCATGGAAAGAACCCTCGTCGACGGCGGCTCCGTCTTCCTCAAGTTCTACCTCCACATCAGCAAGGAGGAACAACTACGCCGCTTCGAACAGCGAGCCGCCGACCCCTACAAACACTGGAAAATCAGCGAAGAAGACTGGCGCAACCGCCGTCGGTGGAAGGAGCACATCGAGGCCGCCGAGGAGATGTTCGATCGCACCACCACCAAAATCACCCCGTGGACCCTCGTTGAAAGCGAGTTTAAATGGTACGCACGGCTCAAAGTCCTCAAGACC